>Ga0335081_10008268_pt1 | contig 16679 bp, 15 predicted proteins | sample Lox_Sample_35_FD_206713 | JGI IMG/M metagenome (GOLD analysis project Ga0335081, IMG submission 206713) | Soil microbial communities from Loxahatchee National Wildlife Refuge, Florida, United States - Lox_Sample_3.5 | ecosystem: Environmental > Terrestrial > Soil > Wetlands | place: USA... | reverse complement strand
CGGCCGCGCGCCGCTCCACCCACCGCGCCTACGTCTGGGCCGCGGTTGCCGCCAGCGTTGCTGGCGTCGCGATCTGGGTCGGTGTCGATCAGTTCGGCACGCGCACGGGCCACGCGATCGTCCAAACGGTCAACGGCACGCTCTACGAGGTCTCCGCGGCGGGGATCCAACCGCTCGCCGCCGGCCAGCCTCTGCCGGACGGAGTCGAATTCCGCACGGCCGCCAATTCCGACGCCGTGCTGGTGCTGCGCGACGGCTCGCAGGTGGAACTGCGCGAGCGTTCGGGCGTCTCCACCACCCAGGACGGCAGCGATCTCACCATCCGGCTGGCGCGCGGCAGCGTGATCGTACAGGCCGCCCGGCGCAAGACCGGCCATCTCTATGTGGCCACCGCCGATTGCCGCGTGGCCGTCACCGGAACCGTCTTCAGCGTGAGTTCCGGCGTCAAGGGGTCGCGCGTGTCTGTGATCCAGGGCGAGGTGCACGTAGTGCAGGAAAACCTGGAAAAGGTCCTGCATCCGGGCGAACAGGCGGTTACGAGTCCCAGCCTGGAGCCCGTGGCGGTGAAGGACGATATCGCCTGGAGCCGCAACCGCGAGCGCCTGCTGCAGCAACTGGCCTCACTGCGCAGCGATCTGCAGCAGATCCATATGCCGGCGTTGCGCTATTCCAGCCCTCTGCTGGATCGCCTGCCGGCTTCGACCGTCTTCTTCGTCAGCATTCCGAATCTCGCCCAGTATCTGGGTGAAGCCCAGGCGGTTCTCCACCAGAAGATGTCGGAGAGCCCGGAACTGCAATCCTGGTGGGCGTCCAAAGGCATAAATGCCGAGCCGGTAATCGAGAAACTGCGGACCGCGAGCGAATACCTCGGCGATGAGATCGTGATCGTAGGCGCAGAATCCGGCGATGGCCAGCGCGCCCCCGTCTTTTTGGCGGAGACCCGGCGGGATGGATTCCCTGAGTTCCTGAAGAAGCAGGCTCCCGGAGTGACGATCGAGACCCGTCCCGGACTGGTCATGTTCGGCCCCATGGCCGACGCCGTAGAATCGCTGGCTGCCAGTCTCGATTCTCCCTCCGGCATCAAGACCACGGCGTTCTATACCAAGATCGCGGACGCCTACGCCAAAGGCGCCGGCCTTCTGCTGGCTGCCGACTTCTCGCGTATGTCCAACAATCGCGCGTCCGCGGTGGGCATGGGCGGCCGCTACCTGATCGCCGAACAGAAAGAAGTCGATAACCAGTTGCGGACCAACGCCAGCCTGGAGTTTAACGGCCCACGGACGGGCATCGCCGCCGTGCTGGCGGAACCCGCTCCCATGGGATCGCTCGACTACGTATCGCCGGACGCCACGCTGGTCACCGCCTTTGTAGTGAAGAACCCTTCGGCCATCGTAGACCAGGTGACGGGCATGGTGGACCATTTGCCGATGATCACCGGCCGTACGCGGTCCGACGTGCAGAAGGAGACCGGTCCAGAGATCCGCAACGACCTAGCCGCCAGCCTGGGTGGCGAATTCTCGCTCTCGCTCGACGGGCCGCCCTTCCCCGTCCCGTCCTGGAAGCTGGTGACGGAAGTCTACGATCCGGCGCGCCTTCAGGCCACCTTGCAGAAGATGATTGTGGCCCACGATCAGGATGCCCCCAACACGGGAAACAAGCCTCTTCGCACCGGACAGGAAGTCGTGGACGGGCGCACCTATTACATGATTGCCAGCGGCGACGGCAATCCTTTGACTGAGCTGCACTATACCTTCGCCGACGGATACCTGATCGCCGGTCCGACCCGGGTGCTGGTGGCCCGCGCCCTGCAGATGAAGACGGCGGGGACTTCGATCACGCATTCGGCGCAGTTCATTGCCATGACGCCGCGTGATCACTACTTCAACTTCTCCGGCCTGATCTACGAGAAGCTGGGCACCACGCTCGCACCCGTGGTCGGCTTGCTGGGTGCGTTCGCTCCGCAATCCGCGGGATCGCAGGACGCCCTGAAAAATCTCAGCAACGTCAAGCCGATGATGATCGCTGCCTATGGCGAGCCCGACCGGATCACGATATCGGGCACGGGCGATCTCTCGAGCGGCATGTCCAACCTGATGGGAGGAAATCTGCTGGGATCCTTGGGGAACGCGGTTCCGTTTGCTCATTTCATGGGAACACCGCGTCCTCAAAATGCGTTGAAATAGATGCATGGACTCAGTGATCGAGCTGGACGGTTTGGAAGTGCGCTTCGGCCAGCGCGCGATCCTCAAGAACCTGAGAGCTTCGCTGACCGGTAAGGCCATCGGGCTGCTGGGGCCGAACGGAGCCGGCAAATCCACCCTTCTGAATACGCTCCTGGGTTTCCACAAACCCACCGCGGGAACCGCCCGAATCCTCGGCCGCGACATCCGGACCCATGCCCGCGAGGTGCGCAGCCTCATCGGCTACATGCCGGAGAACGACTCCTTCATTGCGGGCATGAGCGGCGTGCACTTCGTGCGCCTGATGGCGGAACTCGCGGGTCTGCCACGCGAACATGCCCTGGAACGCGCCCACGAGGCGTTTTTCTATGTCGGGCTGGGCGAGGTCCGCTACCGTCCCCTGGGGACCTACTCGTTGGGCATGAAGCAGGCCGCGAAACTGGCGCAGGCCATCGCCCACGGTCCCAAGCTGCTGTTTCTCGACGAGCCGACCAACGGGCTCGATCCGCCTGCGCGCAGCCGCATGATCCAGCTCATTCAGGAGATTCGCGACCGTGGCGACCTGCAACTGCTCCTGTCCTCGCACCTGCTGCGCGACGTGGAAGAGTGCTGCGACCAGGTGCTGATTCTGAAAGACGGCAACGTGGCCGCGTTCTGCAACCTGGAGGAGGAGCGCCGCGCCAACCGACGCTTCCTGGAAATCGAGACGCGCGGCGGCGTGAACGGCTCGTTCCTCGCCACGGTGGAAAAGCTGGGCTGCGAGACCGCTCCTGGCGTCCAGGGGCGCATCAAGCTGATCTTGCCCGACGGCCTCGAGGTCCGGCGGCTGTATGAAGTGGCCGCCGATCAGTCGGTGCAGATCCGCCGCTTGAGCCGCAAACGCGATTCGCTGGAGGACATCTTCCTCAAAGCCATGGAGACCGCCGATGGCCGTCTATAAGAAAACCTACCGGCCGTATGAAGGCGCGCTGACCCCGTCGTGGAGCCGCTTCCTGGTGATTCCACGCTACGCGTTCGAAGATCTCCAGCGTTCCAAGTTTCTCACCATCGCCTTTTACGCCAGCTTCCTGCCGCCGCTCATCTTTCTTCTGCTGATTTACGTGCAACACAATGCCAGCGTCTTCAGTTTTCTGGGGGCGCAAGGCGCCAACCGTCTGATTTCGATTGACGCTGGGTTCTTCCTGCGGGTGCTGGGCTGGCAGTGCATCCTGGCGCTGTTTCTGGCGGCGTTTGTCGGCCCCAGCCAAATCTCTCCCGATCTGGCGAACAACGGTCTCGCGCTCTACCTGGCACGTCCTTTTTCGCGTGTGGAATATGTGCTGGGGAAGATGTCGGTGCTGATGATCTTGCTCTCGATGATGACTTGGGTGCCCGGGCTGTTGGTGTTCGCGTATCAGGGCTACATGGAAGGCTGGGACTGGACTTCGGCAAACCTCCGCTTCGCGACCGGCATCTTTTTCGGCTCGTGGATCTGGATTCTGATTCTCTCGCTGATGGCGTTGGCGCTGTCGGCGTGGGTCAAGTGGAAGCCGGCGGCCGGCGGACTGATCTTCGGCTTCATCTTCGTGGCCACCGGCTTTGGCGCCATCATCAATGGCGTGCAGCGCACCAACTGGGGGTATCTGCTGAATGTCCGGTTCCTGGTGGGTTCCATCTGGTTGTGGCTGTTCGAAGGCAGCAACAATACGACTGGGGGCGCTCCGTTCTTCGCCGTCAATCAGGGCGAGGAACTGCCGCTGGCGTGGAGCTGGATCACGCTTTCGCTGCTCTGCCTGGTGTGCTTCTACATGCTGGCCCGCAAGATCCGCGGCATGGAGGTGGTGCGGTGAGCGAAAACCTGATCACGTTCGCCAACGTGTCGCGCTTCTACGGTGAGGTGCTGGGCATCAACAAGGTCAGCCTCTCGATTCCGCCGGGCATCACCAGCCTGGTGGGCCCCAACGGATCGGGCAAGACCACCCTGATGAATCTGCTGACCGGCCTGATCCGCCCCACCCAGGGAGAAATCCGCGTGCTGGGCGTGGCGCCGAGCCACCCCGAACGGCTCTGCCGCATGGTAGGTTACTGCGCGCAGTTCGATGCTTTTCCCAAGGGACTGACCGGGTACGAGTTCGTGTATTCCTACCTGCGGATGTACGGCTGGAGCAACGCGGAGTGCGAACGTCGCACCTGGGCGGCGCTGGCCCTGGTGGGATTACAGGACGCCGCCAACCGGCCGGTCGCGGCTTTCAGCAAGGGCATGCGGCAGCGCGCCCGGCTGGCGCAGGCCACGGCGCACGATCCACAGGTGGTCGTTCTGGACGAGCCGTTGAACGGTCTGGACCCTTTGGCGCGTTCGGAGGCCATCGAACTGTTCCGGCAGTGGGGACTGCAGGGGCGTCATGTGATCGTCTCGAGCCACATCCTGCATGAGGTGGACCGCATCTCCGACCAGGTGATTCTGCTCAGCCAGGGCTACGTGGTGGCGGAAGGCCAGATCCACAGCGTCCGCGACGAGGTGAAGGAGCAGCCCATGCAGATCCTGGTGCGCTGCGACCGCCCCGGCATGCTGGCCTCGCGCCTGTTCCAGCAGGACCACGTGGTCGAGGCGAAAGTGAGCAACGACGGCAAGGGCCTGCTGCTGCGCACCAAAGACGCCGACAGCTTCTACCTGCTATTGAACAAGGTAATCCTGGACTCGGGCCTGGAGGTGGAGTCCGTCGCCCCCGCCGACGACGATGTGAACTCCGTGTACCAATATCTGATCGGTATGGATGGAGCCACCATATGAGCTCGGGTTGCTCGCTGGGGTTAGGGATTGGGGTTTGGGGATTAGCGGCCGGAGGGCCATCCGTTGCGCGAGAGGAGCGATCCGGTGACCGAACCCACGAGGAGTCCCGCGAGCGAAGCGAGCCGGCAAGCCCCCAACCCCGCGAGCGGGGGGAGCGAGGCGAGTCCGCCCCCGCCGACGACGAAGTGAACTCCGTGTATCAATACCTGATCGGCATGGATGGAGCCACAACATGAGCTCGCGTTGCTCGCTGGGGTTGGGGGTTAGGGGTTGGAGGTTGGGGATTAGCGGCCGGAGGGCCATCCGTTGCGCGAAAGGAGCGATCGAGTGACCGAACCCACGAAGAGTACCGCAAGCGCAGCGAGCCCCGCCCCCGTCCCGGCGAGCGACGCGAGCCGACAAGCCCCCAATCCCCAAGCCCCAACTCGTAGCCCCGCGAGCGGGGGGAGCGAAGCGAGCGCCGCTCGCCAGGTCGCCGCCGTCCTGCGTCTCGAACTGAAAAAGACGTTCCTCTCCAGGCGCGGCTGGTGGATCTATTGCCTCGCGTTTGGGCCCGTGCTCGTCTCGCTGATTCACTGGGCGTTCGAGAAGACGCACAGCGCGGGACGCCACAGCGTCGGCGAAGACAGCATGATCTATGCCGGCATCATCTTCATGCTGTACTATCTGCGCGCCGGGATCTTTTTCGGCTGCATGGGGATCTTCTCCAACCTGTTTCGCGCGGAAATGCTGGAAAAGACCATGCACTACTATTTCCTGACGCCCATGCGGCGGGAAATGCTGGTGGCCGGCAAGTTCCTCGCGGGAATCGTGGTCGCGCTGGTGCTCTTCGTGGGCGGCGCCGGCTTGACGTACTATCTCATCGGCAAGCACTTCGGTCCCGCATGGACGGACTACCTGTTACATGGTCCGGGATTGAGCCAGCTCGGTTCTTACGCATTGGTCACCGCTCTGGCGTGCATCGGCTACGGCACCATCTTCCTGATGTGCGGACTGTTCTTCAAGAATCCAATGATCCCGGCGGCGGTGGTATGGGTGTGGGAGATCATCAATCCGTTCCTGCCGGCGGTGTTGAAGAAGATCAGCATCATCTTCTACCTGAAGAGCCTCTGCCCGGTGGAAGTGCCCTTCCCGCCGCCCTTCAATGTGATGGTGATCGAGACCGACCCGGCCCCCTTCTGGGTCGCCGTTCCCGGATTGCTGGCGATCTCCCTGATCTTCCTGGTATACGCCGCCATCTCGGCGCGCAACACCGAGATCAACTACGGCGAGTGAAGCTTTACAATAGCCGCATGGGAACTCCGATTCCGGCGGATCAGGCATGGCGTACGTTCAGCCAATGGCAGGCCGACGGCCGTGAGATTGGCGCAATCTACTATGCTTCATCCGGCACCAGTCTCTACACGATAGGTATCATCGAGTCGGCACGCAATGGCCGGCTGACGCTCAAAGGCGAGCAGGTGAGCGCATCGTTCCAATTGGCGAGAGCCAGTTTTGCGTATGGCCCAGTCCAGACTTGGCCCCGATGGCCGTCACCGCCGATCGTCGAGGTGATGGCCGTCCAAGCGATGCTGGGAAATGGAGATTGGCTGGCGCTCGCCGACGGGCTCCGCCCCGAGTCCCTGCCGCCCCGCGCCTTAGGCGAGCGGCAATAGTTGACATCCTGATCCGCCCCATATATAAACATGGATGATCAGAATGCGATCTACGCCACAATCCTGGTGCACGCGGCAAGCAATCCGGGGCCGATGGCCTTGGCGTTGAGGTCCGCAGCTACCATTGACGGCACGGTCCCCACCGTCAGCACCTACCGAGGCATCAACGACCAGCAACTGGACGACCGGCGCAAGACCGTCGCAGTGGTAGCATCGTTGGGCGCAATCGCCAGCCTCCTGGCGTCGCTCGGCATCTTCGGTCTGCTCGCCTTTACCGTGGCACAGAGGACCCGCGAGATCGGCGTCCGGATGGCCTTGGGCGCGCGCGGCGCGGATGTTCTGCGGTGTGTGCTTGGGTAGTATGCGCTTCCCTTGGGGATCGGTGCGGGCGCCGGAGTCGCGATCGCCGCGGCCGCGGTTGCGGCGGCCATCACGCCGGTGCGCCGGGCATTGCGGGTCGATCCATCCTCGGCCTTGCGATGCGAATGACTGGCCCCAGGCAGCAGCCACGAGCGTCCGGCCCGCGGGGTTCTAACGAGCCTCTACGGGGGCCGGCATCTTATCTTTGGTAAACCGCGGAATCATCTGATCCAGATTCGCCACATACCAGACCGCCGAAGCCAGCACTACGGCATCGCCCTTCACGTCCTCGGGGATGATGCGTTCGTAGGTGTCCAAATTGGTGTGGTGTGTCACGGAATTGTATTCGATGGGGTCCTGCTGGAAACCGATGCCTGCCAGACCTGCGTTGTTAAATGAGGTGCTGTCGGTGCCGCCGGTAGCACGGCTGGTGGTGGCCGATGCGCCGAATACGCCCAGGTCGGCAAGCGGATCGAGTGCCCTCCGCAGGATTGCGGCGGCTTCCGGCGGCCCGAAGACGCTGGCGCCCCGCACCCGCCCCGTACCGGTGTCCACGTTGAAGTAGCAGTCGAGCTTGGCGAACTCCGGTTTGGGATTCTCAAACGTCCCGAAATGCTCCTTGACGTAAGCCAGCGATCCGAGCAGGCCCTCCTCTTCACCGGACCAGAGCGCCACGCGAATCGTGCGGCGCGGCTTGAGCCCCAACGACTGGATGATGCGCGCGGCCTCTATCATGATCGAGGAGCCGATGCCGTTGTCCGTGGCGCCAGTAGCCGAATGCCAGGAGTCCAGGTGGCCTCCTAGCATGACGATTTCGTCAGCCTTCTCGGTGCCGGGGATCTCCCCTATCACGTTGTAGCTCGTCTTGCCCTCGGGATAATCATGGTTAACGATATTGAACTCCGCTTGGACATCTTCACCGTCGGCCAGCAGGCGCTCGATGCGGCCATAGTCGTCATTGCGCAGCATCACTTCCGGGATCGTCTTGGTGGAATCGTAGTCGTAGCCCCGATGCTGGGAAACCCGGATGATGCCGTGGTCCATGTCGCTGTCGCCCATCCGCACCAAGGCGCCATTGGCAACCAGCCAGGTGTCCACGGCCTGGCCGACCTGGCTGGTACTCAGCCGGTTGGGGTCCTGATTGCCTCCGCGTCGTCCTCCACCGCCGCCGAAGCCGCCACGACCCGCGTTGGGATTGTTGGGGTCATACTGTGCCTTCACCTGGTCGTCGGGACGGCGAAGCGCCGGCGGGTTGAAGTTCACCGGCACTACCGCGGCCTTACCAAGCATTACGATCTTCCCCTGAATCTTGGACTTGTTCGCCTCCATCCATTGATTCAACTCGTCCTTGGTAGGTCCCAGATGCTGCGGGCCGCCGAACCCGCCGCGAGCTCCCCGTCCGCCCCCTGCCGTGGCGTCGGTCGCAGGCGCCAAAGGACCCTGCGGCACTTCCAACTGGACGATCGACGCGGTCACCGTACCTTTAGTGGAAGGCGTCCAGGCCACCACTTCGAATTTCAGGTTCTGGTGTACGGGCGCAACGATGAAGCCGGTAGCGCGCTCATTGAGCCAGCCGGGGCGGGCGAAGTCCCAGGGCTCGCGGTGAGCGTTTTTCATGCCCCATTCATTAAACGTTTTAATGACCCATTGGACAGCCGCTTCGTGGTTCGGAGTGCCGGTCATCCGCGGGCCGTAGCGGTCGGCGAGCATGTGGACGATGTGCATGATCTCGGAGTGCTCGGCTTCTTCTTTGCGGATTTTGGCGTTGGTACTGTCGTCGATGCCTTGCGCCAGGAGGAGGCAGGAAAGGGCGAGAGCCCCCAACAATTTTCTCATTGTGTCAGCATAACCCAGCTCCGGACCTGCTTGGTGGTGAAATGCTACAATTTGGTGAATCAGACCTGTTGAACTTTTTAACATTTTTCCGGGCCATCCTGTAACCACGGCGCGGGGACGAGTCGTCCTTAGAATTGAGCCAGGAAAAACGGATCCGCACAGCGGATTTCGGACTGCGGTTTTCGCGGTGGTTACCCGATAGCGCGCCGATCCGGTTGGCATAATCTTTAAATTCAATAAGTTCAAGGAGAAACAATAGCCATGAAGAAACTATTCGTCGTCGGTGTGCTCGCTCTTTCCAGTCTGTGCATTCTTAGCGCGAAGACCTATGAGCTGACCCTCACCACCCTTACGAAGGCCGGCAACGTCCAACTGAAGCCTGGTCAATATACTCTGAAACTTCAGGGAAATACCGCAATCTTCACGGACGTGAACAGCTCCAAGAGCGTCTCGGTTCCGGTGAAGGTCGAGGCTACCGACAAGAAGTTCGATGACACGAAAGTGCAGTCGTCCAAGGACGGAGACACCGAGAAGATCGAAGAGATCGATCTGGGCGGTTCCAAGACCAAGCTCGGTTTCTAATTCGCGTTTCCGAGTCCCCCAGGTTACCTGATTCCTTGCGCCGCGGCCGAACTTCCCAGTCTGTGCCGCGGCGTTTTTCTTTTCCAATCCCGCAGGAGAATTCGAGGCTGACTCCGGCAGGGTGTTATCCTTACCTCGAATGTCAACCTCGCCGGTGGCTGTAAAGGCCAGTCCAGCCGCAGCTTTTCGGGCATACGTGACGGCAGCCTCGGTCGGCGCCGTTGCCATGGTGTTGGCCGATATGGTTCACGAGGCGCTTGGCCACGGAACCGCTTGATGGGTGACCGGCAACCGGATTCTGTCGCTGTCCACGGTCGGGTCCAAACCGCCGCGCCCAGCCGTCCGGTCTCGGCGGCCGGCACGACTGCCAATTGCATCGCCGGCGCCTTTTCTCTCCTGCTATTCTCCCGCCTCAAGACGTGGACGCCATCCGCCGGCTTCTGCTGGCTTTTCGGCGTCTTCAACCTGATGAACTCCGGGGACCTCGTCGCTTCCGCAGTTACGAATTCGTCCGATTGGGCCAACGTGATTGCTGGATTGTCGCCGCCATGGCTATGGCGTTGCATCCTGGGGCTGGCGGGAATCATCCTACACGTGAAATCCGTGAATTTGGCCGCGCGGCTACTGATCCGCCGCTTTGCGAGCGGAGAAACGGGGTTGGCGGACCTGGCGCGGCTGACCCTGCCGGCCTATCTGGCGGCTGGCCTCGTCATGACCATAGCGTCCATCTTCAACCCGATTGGCCCCCAGCTCATCCTGCCTTCGGGCGTCGCGCCGTCCTTCGGTCTGAATGCTGGTCTGTTGTGGGTCCGGCGGATCGTGCCGCAACGCGCTCGAACTCATTCCGCTGCTACGAACGCTATGCCGCTGTCCTTTTTCTGGATTGCCCTTGCACTTTTGTTGGGCGGGGTCTTCGTCGCCGTCCTCGGTCCCGGAATTCGCTTCTCTCATTGAAAGGCCCAACCTTCATCGGGTTCTTTCCGAAAGGGGCAGTGGCCTCCCGGTTTGCCGGTGGCGTAAACTGACTTTGCGGGGGGATGGATGCACGCAGCGAAGCGGATCGGTCTTGGAGTTCTGTCTCTTTTCGTCCTGATTCTAACCTTGATGGGCGCTCAGGAACCGGTCGTCAGCGGGGCCGGTGCGGCGCGCGGTGGGGCAAGTGGCGCAGGCGCGGCGACTGCGGCAGCCTTGTCCGCCTCGAAAGAGGATCCGGCGGCGGTGGAGCGCGGCGGCAAAGTTTACGGAACCTACTGCGGCGGATGCCACGGCAACAACGCCCGGGGCGGTCCCGGCGCACCCGATCTCGTCCGCTCCGTGCTGGTATTGGATGACGAAAAGGGAATCCTGATCGCTCCCGTGGTTCGCGACGGGCGTCCCGACCAGGGAATGCCCAAGCTGAGCCTGACCGAGGCGCAGATTGCCGACGTGGTGGCATGGCTTCATGTGCAGACCTATGCCGCCGGACATCGCACCACCTACGAATTCCAGGATGTCATCACCGGAGACCCCAGGAAAGGCGAAGCGTTCTTCAATTCCAGGGGCAAGTGCAATACCTGCCACTCGGCTGCCGGCGACTTGAAAGGGATCGCCGGCCGTTACGAGCCGTTTACATTGCAGTCGCGCTGGCTGCAGCCGCGCGGCGGGCGAGGCGGAGGCGGCCGGGGAGCGCGAGGCGGAGCACCCCCCTCAACCCGCAGCGCGATTACCGTGACGGTGACGCCGGTCTCCGGACAGCCGGTTACCGGCACACTGGAGCGCATCGACGATTTCAACGTCTCTCTGCGCGATTCTTCCGGCGACTATCATTCCTTCAACCGCGAAGGCGGCAACCCGAAGGTCGATATCCACGATCCGCTGCAAGCGCATACCGACCTGCTCCACACTTACACGGATGCCGACATCCACAACGTGACCGCCTACCTGGTGACACTCAAATGAACCTCCCTCGATGGATCCTCTCCGGGCTGTCCCTGCTTCCGCTCTCCCTTTGCGGACAGCCTCTCAATCCCGCCGAACTGCTCAAGCCGCCGACCGATGCCTGGCCCACGTATAACGGAGATTATTCGGGACGGCGCTACAGCCCCCTCACCCAGATCAACTCCTCGAATGTCCACACGCTCTCGTTGGCGTGGGCCACTCGCTTCGGAGCCGGAGGCGGCGGCAGAGGCGGCGGGCCGGCCGCCGGAGCCGCGGTCCAGATCAAATCGACGCCGCTGATGGTTAACGGCATCCTCTACTTCTCCTCCCCCAATCATGTATGGGCGGCGGATGCACGGACCGGGCGCGAGTTGTGGCACTATCAATACCCGCCCAACACCGGGAGCACGATCGGGAATCGCGGCGTAGGCATGTATGGAAACTGGCTATTCTTCGAAACTCCCGACAGCCACCTGGTAAGCCTGGACGCCCGCACCGGCAAGCAGCGCTGGAAGGTGCAGATCGCCGACCCCAAGCTCGACTACACGTCCACCGTGGCGCCCGTGGTGGTGGGCAATCACATCCTGGTGGGGATCGGCGGCGACCATCTGGATAACCCCGGCTTCCTGGAATCGCACGACCCGGAAACCGGCGCGGTGCAGTGGAAGTGGTGGACCACTCCGCGCAAGGGGCAGGCGGGAATCGAGACGTGGCCGAACGAATACGCGGCAGCGCACGGCACGGGGCAGGCATGGATGCCAGGAACGTACGATCCCGAGCTGAATCTGTACATCGTCGGCACCGGCAATCCGAATCCGGTGATGGCCGAGAAGAGCCGCAAGGGCGACAACCTCTACACCTGCTCGATCGTCGCGCTCAATCCGGATACCGGCAAAATGGTTTGGTATTTCCAGCCGTCGCCGCATGACACGCATGATTGGGACGCCGTCGAGACGCCCGTGATGTTCGAAGGCGTGATCGACGGCCAGAAGCGCAAACTGGTCATGCAGGCGAGCCGCAACGGCTACTTCTTTGTGCTCGACCGCGCGACGGGCAAGAACCTGGTCACGGTTCCATTCATCGATACCTTGAACTGGGCGAAGGGCGTGGACGCCAAGGGGCAGCCGATTCCCGATCCCGCGAAGTTTCCCAGTACTGATGGCGTGCTGGTGTCGCCCTCTTCGAGCGGCGCCACGAATTGGCAGTCGCCGAGCTTCGACCCGGATACCGGCCTGCTCTACGTCGGGACGAACCGGCCTTTCAGCATGTACTACCTGACCGACACCGACGAGCACCCCGAAGGATGGGGCGGGCTCGATACCGGCGTGGGCAGCGATGGCAGTGCGGTAGTCGCCATCGATTACCGGACGGGGAAGATCGCCTGGAAGCACGAATGGCCGAGCGGCAGCGGCGTCACTCACATGCTGACCACGGCGGGGAAACTGCTGTTCACCAGCAACGGCCAAAACCTGATCGCATTCAATCCGTCGAATGGGAAGATCCTTTGGCACGCGGGCCTGATGGCGAGTCCAAGCGCAGGGCCGATCACCTATCTGCTGGACGGCAGGCAGTATTTGCTGGTGGCCGCGGGCGACAGCTTGTACAGCTTCACGGTGAATCGGCCGGCAGAGTAGGTCCGGTGCGGCGCGGACACTAGTGTCTGCAAAAGTCGGGACGCGACAGGCACAAGTGGGGCCCATGGGTACAGGCATTGCCGCGCCACCCCGGGCTCATGACCACGACCAGTTAGCGGCCAATCGTTACCGGTACGCCAAGAGCGGCCGTCAGTTCCGGCGGATTCGCCACGGTGGTACGCGCGGTCCCGGCGATCCGCGAGCCACCGCCGCCAAAGCCTTGAAGGCCGCCGTTAAAGCCTCCAATACCGCCGTCGCTGATCGGCGACGAGCCGCGTGGAAGGGCCCCGCCGAAACCGCTTCCGCTGAACTCTCCGGCGCCGCCTGGTACGTTGGCGACGCCCCCCGAGCCGGGCCGGGGAGTGGAGTAAAGCTCCACGCGGCCGCCGCGGTCAAACAACGGGCGCAACTGAGACAACTCGGAATACGCCTTCAATGGATGGACAGGGCTCGAGCCAAACGCATCGAGAATCCGCAGGCGGCCGATCCGGCCTCGTTCGCCCAGGCGACCGCGTATGCCGGCGACCATGGCCGCCGCATTGGACGCAATAATCACACCGCGGCCGGTGGTGCGCGCTTCGCGCGTGAGAACGACATCCAGGTCCACAGGCGGATATTCTACAATACCCAGGTGCCCGAGCGTACTGAAAAACTCCTCTGTGTGATGCTGACGTTTCAGTGCACCGCGGAGTGCGAGAACTGCGGGACGGTCAGCAGCCCACGCGACCAGACCTGGCTGGCTCCGGAGCGCGCGCTCGCGGCAATCGACGAGGCGGCAGACCTCGATTACACGGGGGTGGTCTTCACAGGCGGCGAGGCGACCCTGGCCGGCCCCGTCCTGACGCAAGCGATGCGGCACGCGGCGTCCAGATCGTTCCCGGTTCGCCTGGTCACGAACGGTCATTGGGCGGTGGACGACATTTCGGCCGAGTCGATGCTGTTCGAATGGATGTGCGCCGGTTTGTGTGAGCTGAATGTCAGCACGGGCGACCGCCACGCCCGGTTCGTTCCGCTGGAATCGGCGGTCCGGGCCGCATCGGCAGCCGACCGGCTGAGCCTGCCGGTCACCGTCCTGGTGGAGCACGCGGACCACGACGAAATCACCGCCGCCACGGTGCGCGAGCGACTGGAGGGCACTTCCGTTCGGATTCTGGAGTGGGTCTGGAGCTCTCTGGCTGCACTCCCGAAAACCACTCTCCGTGGAGCGGTGAATCGATCGAATCTGAATCAATGCACAGGGTGCGATGGCATCTTCTCCAACACCACCGTACAGCCCAACGGCCTCATCAGCCCATGCTGCGGATTGGGCATTCGCTTCATTCCGGATTTGCAGATCGGACGGCTCGGGTCCGATCGCCTGGAAGACGCAGTACGGCGGGCGGAAGAGGACCGGTTGAAGCGGCGCATCCGGGAGGAAGGGCCGGAACGGATCCTGGCGTGGGCGGCCGGGCGCGACCCTCGGATTCAGTGGGAGAACCTGTACGTGCACCGCTGTCACGCCTGCGTTCGGCTGTATAAGGACCCGATGGTTCGCGAGGTGCTGGCATCGGCCAAAGTTGGCTGTGCCTGACCGGCGCCTACGACTGCGTTTCCGATTCCCGTTCCAGCCCCGCGCGATCGAGAATGCGGATCTGGCGGCCCGCGATGCGGATCAGTCCTTCTGCCCGGAAACGCGCCAGGTTGCGGGATACCACCTCTCGAACGGTTCCCAGCCGCGAAGCCAGTTCCTGGTGCGTTAGAGGCAGTTCGAATTCGTCCGCGCCAGACTGTCTGGCGGCGTCCAGGAGCAGACACGCCAGGCGTTCCGTGACGCTGCCGAAGGTCATCGATTCGACGACACCCACCAGGTGACGCAGACGGTGGCCCACCACCGCCAGCACCTTGAGCGCCACGTCGGGGTACTGGCGGCAGATCTGCTGAAAATCGGCCTTGTTGAGGAACAGGCAGACCACCGGCTCGACTGCGCGTACCGAAGCCGGATAGGGCCCTCCGTCGAAGAGCGGCAACTCGGCCACTGTGGAAGGCGCAGATTCGAGCGCCAGCATCATCTCGCGACCAGCGGCGGAGGTCTTGAAGATCTTGACGCTCCCCGCGACGATCAGAAAGATGCCGGCGCACGGTTCGCCTTCCCAGAAAAGCATCTCCCCGGCAGCGAAACGCCGCTCGACGGCACGCTGTGCGAGGGCTTGCCGTTCACTTTCGTTCAGGCTCGCAAACAGGGCGATCTCGGCGAGGGAGGAATGTTTGGGCGTCAACTCATCATGGTATCGTGTGCTCCGTCTTTGCTGCAGTGCACACTGTACCCCTTGCGTAAGAAGGCTAAATCAGAGAGAATCATGTCCGAAAGGCTTTTATTGCTCCCGGTGCTCGCCGGGGGCCGGGAGGTTGCCATGAAGCTGACGGGTTTTTTGGTTGCGGTGCTTCTCCTGGCCGGTCCTGCTAGGGGCCGTGCCGACCAGTTGGACGATACGTACCAACAGCTCAAGACAGCCGTAGCCAGCAAGGACGTGGCGCAAGTCAAAAAGCTGGTGTCGGAACTCTATCCGCTGACATGCGAGATTACGATGTCCCAGGCTCCCCAGGACCCCGACGAAAAACAATCCTGGACCAACCGGGTGGAATATGCGAAGGGCATCGCAACGTACGCCGAGTACGCTCTCTTCGCCACGGCAATTCAGTCGCCCGCGCCGGTGATGATCGATCTGCTCTCCACGCTCGAGCAGCAGAATGCCAAGAGCAAGTATCTGGACGAAGCCTATGGGCGCTACCTGGTGGCTTTGAATCAGACGGGCGCAGCGGCGAAGATCCCGGCTATTGCCGACAAGGCCATTCAGAACTTCCCGGAAAATGAAGACCTGCTCCTGTATCTGGCGGACAGTGCATCGACCCACAAACAACCGGATCGTGCGCTCAACTATGCCAACCGCCTGGTGGCCGCGCTGGGTAAGCGCAGCAAGCCGGATAGCATGTCCGCCGCGGACTGGGATCGCAAGAAGAGTGCGGCCTTGGGGCGCGGCTATTGGATCGCGGGTGTGATCAGTGGGGAGAGAGGCCAATATAGCGCTGCCGACAAGGACCTGCGTGCGGCCTTGCCCCATATTCAGGGAAACTCCGCCATGCTGGGGCCGGCGTACTTCTATCTCGGGATGGCGAACTACCAACTCGGCAAGATGACGCTCAACAAGAACCTGCTGCAGGAAGCCGCGAAGTTCAGCGAGCTTTCGGCCGGTATTGCCAGCGCATACACCGAGCAGGCCCGTCACAATGCCCTGGTAATGAAGGCCGAAGCAGACAAAATGCGATAGACGCTCGGCACGGGCATGATTGCCGGTGTGCCCTTGTCATCGCAGCCCCCCTTTCGATCGAGCGAACCTTCCGGGCACCAGGAAGGCGTCGGAGCAAGCGATTCCGGGCTCCAGGCGGCACGCCGGAGCGCCTTCGGCTGCTCAGTACGTGAAGCCGACCGAAACCCGTACCGCATGTCGTCTTCATGGCCGGCATGCCCTCTCGCCCATACCCGGTTCGTCTTGTGCGCCGCGGCCACCGCGTCGAGTTCCATCCGATTGTTGGTGGTGCGGGTGCAAGAGCCGGTGTGATAAGACGAACCCTCCTCATGCGGCCGGCGTTGGATCCATTGAACCAGACTAGTTTCGGTCTGCGCGGACCGAGGGGCCGCGCCGCCAGCCCGCTCGCAGCCGCGCACTGATGCGAGAATAGGAAGCAGAGACTCTTCAGGAGCGGTTAT
>Ga0335081_10008267_pt1 | contig 16679 bp, 11 predicted proteins | sample Lox_Sample_35_FD_206713 | JGI IMG/M metagenome (GOLD analysis project Ga0335081, IMG submission 206713) | Soil microbial communities from Loxahatchee National Wildlife Refuge, Florida, United States - Lox_Sample_3.5 | ecosystem: Environmental > Terrestrial > Soil > Wetlands | place: USA... | reverse complement strand
AGAGCCGGACGACCGGACCGACCGAAGCGACCCGTCATGTCCGGATTCTCAAAAATGGTGGCCATATTGAAGTCGAGATTGATGGACGAACGGTTGTCGAGGCGAATAATCCGCATCCACTGGCGGCCGGCCGCATCGGTCTACGTTCGATGGCCGGGGTCACAAAAATAGCCTACGACAATTTTAGGGTGTGGGAAGTTAAGAAGCGAGAATGACGCGTGTGTTCATCGGCAGGCTCGTGCCTGCTTTGTTGGCTCTCACCTGCTATTTAGCTTGGGCCGATGCAGCGACAGCTCAACTGGACAGGAGGAATGCCGGTGTCTACGATCCTTCCACCATCATAAAATGCGGAGATGACTTCTGGCTTTTCTTCACGGGTCGGGGGATTCCTTCCTATCGGTCGAAGGATTTGATCGATTGGGAGCACGGCCCCTCTGTTTTCAGCGATGCGCCTCCTCGGGTTGCGGCAGCCGTGCCTAATAAACGGGGGAACGGCTTTGCGCTGGAAGTAACTGTACCGGTTAACACGACGGCAACTATCCGTTTGCCCGCTGCAGAGGCTTCGGAAGTCAGGGAAGGCGGTCGTCTTTTGACCCAAGCGAGGGGCGTGGAGTCTGTGCAACTGAAAGGCGGCAGGGTCGTGCTGGAAGTGGACTCAGGAAAGTACAATTTCAGGGTCTTTTCGAAGTGACGAGCCGAAAAATCGTATCAACAACCCAAAGAATTCTTGCACCTTGCGGGCGGCTTTTGTAAGATACGTTGTAATTTACAACGTCTCCTAGTGACTAATCGCAACATGTACTTGGCGAGATCACGAACCATTCGCTTACGGGGGAGCATTTTGCTCGATTGCAGAGCCATATTGGGCAGAGCGCTTCAATTGACTTCGTTTCTGATCTGCTTGGGCCTTCCCGTTCGAGTATTTGGTGCATTCGGCTTTTCCAGTAGTGGGAGCAACTTCATTATAGACACTGGTGCAGGTCTGGTTTTCCAAGTCAGCACCAATAACGGCGACATTAACTCAATTCTTTACAATGGCGTTCAGTATCAAGCGACTGACAAAAATTCACAGATTGCATCCGGCTTGGGGACGCCGACTACGGTCACGGCCACGAATATCCTCAACAAGTATGTCAAGATCACGATCACCACTGGCTCCGGCAATACGGTTGTCAGCAGCTTGACGCACTACCTGATTGTGACCAACGGCCTGAACACAATCTTCATGGCCACGTACGCCACGGCCGAGCCATCGGTCGGCGAGTTGCGCTGGATTACGCGTCTCCAAGCCAGCAAACTCACTTACGGACCCATACCTTCGGACACCCGTGGCAACACGGGCGCAATTGAAAGCACGGATGTTTTTGGAATGGCGGATGGCACGACTCGTTCCAAATACTACGGCGATACTGCGAGCCACGGGAAAGACCGCGCCATGGACCTGACCTATTGCGGAGCTACGGGAACTTCCGTGGGTGTATGGATGGTTTTCGACAACCCGCGGGAGAGTAGCGCCGGCGGCCCCTTCTTCCGTGACATCGAAAATCAAGACGGTGGAGACCAAGAGATCTACAACTACATGAATTCCGGTCACAACCAGACCGAGACTTACCGGACGAATGTGTTGTACGGACCCTATGCGCTGGTGTTCAATGGCAGTTCTCCGCCAGCGGCCCCCATGGATTACTCTTGGATGGACACGGCCGGGTTGAACCTGACCGGCTACGTTCCTCGAGCCAGCCGCGGTGCTGTGCAGGGTTCTGTGTCAGGCATCCCAACGGGATTTCAGGGTGTAATCGCCTTTACGAACACGACCGCGCAATACTGGGCGGTGGTGGCGTCGAACGGAACCTATATGACCCCGTTGATGAAGACCGGGACTTATGGCGCTCTCCTTTACAAGGGCGAGCTGGTGGTCACGAGCGCTACCGCCACCGTCAGTGCCGGCGTCACAAACACATTGAACCTGACTTCCGGCGAATCGAATCCGTCGCACATCTTTCGCATCGGCGAATGGGATGGCACGCCGAATGGGTTCTTGAATGCGACCAACATTGTGGCGATGGCGGAGCCGAACTTCATCACGATGCATCCTTCGGACGTGCGCATGACTCCATGGGTCGGACCGCCAACCTACATCGTCGAGAGCAACTCGCCCAGCAGTTTTCCGTCGATTGAAATGCGGCTTACGAACAGCCCCATTACCATCAAGTTCAATCTCGCCCCGAACCAGATCACAAATTTGACCCTGCGTATCGGCATCACCTGCGCCTATCACAATGGCCGGCCACAGGTCGTCATCGGCAATTACACCAATGGCCCGAGTGCTTCGACCCAGCCGGATTCCCGGAGTTTCACGATCGGCACATACCGTGGAAACAACGCCATGTTCACTTACAATATTTCTTCCAACAATTTTGTTGTTGGCCAAAACGCGCTCACAATCGCTCCGATCAGCGGCACGGGTGATCTCGGTCCTTGGCTCAGTGCCGGGTATGTTTTTGACTGCATTGAGTTGGACGGACCGGCAAGCATCTCGCCACCGAGTGCGCCGACGGGTCTGGTGGCGATCTTAACCAACGCGCAGGTGAACTTAACCTGGAACTTTTCTGCCGGTGCGACCGGATACAACGCCAAGCGCTCCAGTGTCAGCGGTGGACCATACTCTGTGATCGCCAGCAACATACCAACCACCAGTGTCAATGACACAAATGTGGTTGCCGGCACTTTCTATTATTATGTCGTCTCGGCACTCAATGCCGGGGGCGAGAGCGCCGACTCGACTGAAACAAACGTGTACGTTCCCTCTTTGTTCGAGCAATGGCAGATGAGCTATTTCGGGTGTAGCAATTGCCCCGAAGCTTCAGCTAGCGCCGATCCGGACGGTGACGGCATGAGCAACACCAACGAGTTTCTCGCCGGCACGAATCCGACGAACAGCGGTTCCGTGTTTCGGATCCTTTCCATCACCTCTCAAGATGGGGATCTCGTGACGACATGGCAGGCAGCCGGGGGTCACACCAACGCGGTCCAGGCAGCAAGTGGCGATTACAGTTCGAACTTTGTGGACATCAGTTCGCCGATTATTCTGGGTGGCAGCGGAGACACGATCACCAACTATATTGATCTCGGAAGTGCCACGAACACTTCTCCCACGTACTACCGCATTCGATTGGTCCCTTAGAATGTCAATTCGACTAGGGAAATCCCTTATCGCGCACCGGCTTTTCGGCGCCTTACCCTTTGGCCTTGCGTTAACCGGACTGTTGCCCGCGGCTTCTTCATTCGCGGCAACGTATTACATCGCCCCCGGCGGCGCGGACACCAACGCCGGGACCCTCGCCAGTCCCTTCTTGACCATCATGCGCGCGCAGGCTGCGGCTTCTTCGGGAGACACGGTCTACCTGCATGGCGGGACGTACTCGCCCAACAATTCCGACCTCACGGCAACCAATAGCCCGTGGGTCATTGTGAACAATATCACCAAGAGCGATATCAGCTACGTGGCGTATCCGGGCGAGCGACCCGTGTTCAATTTTGCCAATGTAAAACCGGTTGGCTACAGGGTGACGGCGTTCCTGGTGACAGCCGATGATTGCGTATTCAAGGGATTTGATGTCACGGGCGTGCAGGTGACGATCCAAACCAATCATACCCAGTCGGAATGTTTCCGCATCGCCGGCGGCAACAACAACCACTTCGAGCAACTCGCCATGCACGACGGCATGGGCATCGGGTGGTACCTGACCGGCGGCGCGAGCAATTTGGTGTTGAACTGCGACGCCTACAATAATCGCGGTCTTGACAGCGGCTCGCTGGGGAATATCGATGGCTTCGGCTGTCACCCGAATAAAACCGGCGGCACGGGCAACGTCCTTCGCGGTTGCCGCGCGTGGTTCAACAGCGACGATGGTTTTGACCTCATCAATGCTTGGGCGCCCGTAACCATCGAGAACTGCTGGGCGTTCTATAATGGTTACTTCACAAATTTCGTGAGTTCGACGGGCGACGGGAACGGCTTCAAGTCCGGCGGCTACGGCCGGAACGGCAAAGCCATTCCGAATCCCGTGCCGCGCCATGTAACCCAGTTTTGTGTCTCGGTTCGCAACCGCGCCAACGGTTTCTACGCGAATCATCACACGGGCGGCCTGGACTGGATCAGCAACACCGCGTACCGCAATAACGTGAATTACAACATGCTGTGTACCTTGTCCGACAATCTGACGGACGTGCCGGGCTACAGTCAGTTCATGAAAAACAACCTCGGCTACCTGGGAAACACACAAGTGACAAATCTCGACACCAACAGCAGCGACGTCAGCTTCAATTACTTCACGTTGCCGGTGGCGGTTTCCTCGAATGATTTCGTCAGCCTTGACGAATCCCAACTCACGCAGCCCCGGCAAATCAACGGAGATCTGCCGGAGATTTCGTTCCTGCACCTGGCCAACGGCAGCGGCTTGATTGATAAAGGAACCAATGTCGGCTATGCGTTTAATGGCGCCGCGCCCGATCTCGGTGCTTTCGAAAAGTCGACCACTCCACCGCCGCGGCTAACTTCACTGGTCTGTGAGGGCGATGATATGGTCCTGACCTGGGTCACGTCCCCGGTGAAAACCAACTTCGTGGAAGCCACTACCGATCTCGGAACAGATTTTGCCGATATCACGGGACCCATCATCCCCGTCGGCAATGGGGACGTGACGACGAATTACCCGGACCTAGGGGCGACAACCAATTTTCCTGCACGATTTTACCGCGTGAGACTGGTCCAATGAAGCACCTCATTATTGCGATCGCCGTGTTGTTAGCATCGATCATCTCAGCCGGGGCGCGGCAGATGGAAGCCTTGGGCAGCGGCCTGATCGCATTGCGCACCAGTACGAATGAAGTCTATGTCGGCTGGCGCATGTTGGGCACCGACGATTCACACGTAGGTTTCAACCTGTATCGCTCGACCGACGGTCATCCGCCGGAAAAGCTGAACCCCAAGCCCATCACCCAAACGACTGATTTCGTCGACCAGAATTCGAGCCAGGGACGGTCACAGTCCTACTTCGTGCGTCCGGTCGTGGATGGTCGGGAACAATCTGCCAGCGCCGCTTCCAGTTTGACCGCCAACGTACCGGCGACGCCCTACCTCTCCATTCCGCTGGAACCGCCGCCGGCCGGCACAACTCCAAACGGCTCAAATTACACTTATCGCGCCAACGATTGCAGCGTCGGAGACCTCGATGGCGACGGCGAATACGAGATTGTGTTGAAATGGTACCCATCCAATTCCAAGGACAATTCGCAAGCGGGTTACACCGGCGATGTGTATCTCGACGCCTACAAGCTGAACGGCACACGGCTGTGGCGGATTGATCTCGGGAAAAACATCCGGGCCGGCGCGCACTACACCCAGTTCATGGTGTACGACCTCGATGGCGACGGCAAGGCGGAAGTGGCCTGCAAGACCGCGCCCGGAACAATCGATGGACAAGGGCACAACGTCATCATGCCGGGCGATGATCCGAAGGCCGATTACCGCAATCCTGCCGGCTATGTTCTGGATGGCCCCGAGTACCTGACCATTTTCAACGGATTGACCGGCGCAGCGAAGGTAACGACCAATTACGTGCCGCCGAGGGGAAAGGTTTTGGATTGGGGCGACAAGTACGGCAACCGGGTCGATCGATTTCTGGCGTGCATTGCGTATCTCGATGGCGAACGACCGAGCCTCGTGATGTGCCGCGGCTATTACACGCGTGCTGTGTTGGCGGCTTGGGACTGGCGTGGCGGCAAGCTGACACAGCGTTGGGTGTTTGACAGCGAGGATGGCACGCCGGGCAACGAAAACTATCGCGGTCAAGGCGCTCACAGCCTGACGGTCGGTGATGTGGATGGCGACGGAAAAGATGAGATCATCTACGGAGCCTGCGCCATTGACGACAATGGCAAGGGACTATATTCCACGCGGCTGGGGCACGGCGACGCGTTGCACATGTCCCACATGGACCCCAACCGACCCGGCATGGAAGTCTGGATGGTGCATGAAAACCCGCGAGCCTACGGACCGAATGGCCTGGAGTTTCGCGAGGCCCGCACTGGCAAACTGATCTTCGGAGCGGACGGAAAAAACGCAGACGTCGGCCGGGGCGTGGCGTTTGACATTGACCCGCGCTATCCCGGCTACGAGATGTGGGGTTCGCGGGGTTACCTCTACAACGCTCACATGGGGTTGATTTCCTCCAATAAACCGCCTTCGATGAACTTTGGGATCTGGTGGGACGCCGACCGGTTGCGCGAGCTTCTGGATGGCAATCACATCGATAAGTGGGATTACGTCAGCGGCAAGCTGAAGCGTATCCTCACCGCCGAGGAATGCGCGTCCAACAACGGTACCAAAGCCACGCCGTGCCTGAGCGCTGATATCCTTGGCGACTGGCGCGAAGAAGTGATCTGGCGTACCAAAGAGAACACGGCCTTGCACATTTACTCGACCACGATTCCGGCCGTGGATCGTCGGCCAACGTTGATGTATGATTCACAATACCGGCTGGCCATTGCCTGGCAGAACGTCGGCTACAATCAACCGCCACACCCAAGCTTTTATCTGGGAGAATCGAAAGCCTCAGTGCTAACCGAGTTCGGCAGATAAATCAGAAGAGACCAATTTCATCAGGGGATTAACAATGGGCGTGCTTGCCAAATCGATTTTCCGTGATAGTTCGGCCTTCGTTCTGTCGAATTAGAATGCTGCTCAGCGGGGGACGAACATCAGATGAACCGAAGCTGAATGAGCCGTTACACCCCGCGATTGACGTTCGCAGGGAGGCTGCCATGTCAAAGTTCAAATACGTTGCTTTGGATAATAGTAAGGATCATGAGATTACCGGAGTCCCGTTGGCGACAGCAAAACTAAAGAGGGCTTTTGTATGGGGGTTGCTGATTTTGGGACAACCCGCATGGGGACTGCGGGCTGAAAATGGCAGCGCAACTGATCTGTTCACGCAGGTCGTGGAACGACAGCGGTCCAATGAGTCAGCAATTGCGTCCGTACTCATTAAGGGAGCCTATAAAGCGGTCGAATATGGGCGGACAGGGCAAGTCACGTACGTTTGGCAATACGACTTCTTCTCCTTTTCGAGAAGTAATGATTTGATGCGCGTTTTGCGTAGAGGGCATGAAGAGGTCATGCCTCACGATGCGAAAGATTCGCGTGACTTCGTGCAATTCAAGGTCGACGAAATCCAGTTCTATTCGCCCAAATCCACAGTGGAGGTCGATTTGGGCGGACCGATCGCACAGAGGAGACGCGCGGAAAGACCTCAGCCGTATCCGCTGAGTTTCGGATATGGGCTGATTTATAGGGATGACATTGACGGAATAGAATCGCTTGCGTCCGCTTGGGAAGGGGTCAGCAGAGAAGGTCTGTTAACCGTCCGTCACGCTCCTGACGATCCGAGGCTGCTTTTGGCAGAGGTGCGCCGAGGCCAGATGAGGGTCCGCTGTTGGATCGATCCTGATCGGGGAAATATCATTGTGAGGAGAAAAGCCGATCAGCTAGTACCCGGGTCAAGAGACAAATGGTTGGTGCTGGAGGAATATGAGATTGCTCCGAAGCAGTTCGGGAGCAGTTGGTTTTTTGAAAAGGCTTGGGGAAAAAGGTACTTGCGTTATTACGAACCGGAGGGTTCCGCAATCCCGCGCGGGACCTATCTCAGAGAAGAGCAGACCCTCGCAGTCAGCAATTTTGTGGCCGGTGCAACCTTCAAGCCAGAGGAATTCGAGTTCTCCACGAATAGCTTTCCCCATCTGATGGTTTTGCAGGATACGATGCGTGACAAAACGATCGACTTGACAACGGGGCAGGTCATACCAACAAACGCACACACGTGGGTTCTTCATCCGGAACGTCTTCCCCCCAAGCCGTGATTGTATGGTTATCTCCGGTAAGAGGAATTCCTTACGATCACTAATTTTGTCGCGAGCGCGCATTTCAAGCAGACGAGTTGGAGTTTTCCAGGAGCCGATTTCGCGGGAGTTACATTTCGGTCAGCGTGGCCGCAAAAATGGTCGCTATAGCCATGAACATCGTGCGAGAATTTCCACAGCCTCGATCAAAATCGTTTCATCCGGGGGGTTAGCGGGCTCAACAAGAACATCGTAAGCGGAGGTGAACCTTGAAATTGTTTGCTGTTCTCATTCTAGCCGGCGTTCTTACCAGCGCGGTCGCGCAAGAAAATCAGCCTGCGAAGAGTCAGCTTGTCGTTCATGCGGACCAGCCCGGCGGCATCATCAACCGCAACATCTATGGTCAGTTCTCGGAACATCTGGGCCGGTGCATTTATGAAGGCATCTGGGTCGGAGAGAATTCACCCATACCGAACACCCGCGGCATTCGCAATGATGTGGTGGCGGCTTTGAGAAAGCTGAATGTGCCCGTCCTACGCTGGCCGGGAGGTTGTTTTGCCGACGAATATCACTGGAGGGACGGCATCGGTCCGCGCGAGAAACGGCCCAAAATGATCAATACCCACTGGGGCGGCGTGGTGGAGAACAACGCGTTCGGCACGCATGAATTCTTCGACTTGTGCGAGCAGATCGGTTGCGAACCCTACATTTGTGGCAATCTCGGCAGCGGTACGCCGCAGGAAATGATGGAGTGGATCGAGTACATCACCTCCGATGCCGATTCGCCGATGGCCAACCTGCGGCGCCAGAACGGGCGCGAGCAGCCTTGGAAATTGAAATACTTTGGAGTTGGGAATGAGAGTTGGGGATGCGGCGGCAATATGCGCCCCGAGTTCTATGCTGACAATTACCGGCGCTACAACACGTTCGTGAAAAACTATCCGGGAAACCGGATCCTGCGTTTTGCGTGTGGGCCCAACGGAGGACATTACGAATGGACGGACGTGTTGATGTCAATGGCGGGTCACCAGATGGATGGGCTCTCGTTGCATTATTACACCATCTCCTCTGGTCGCTGGAACAACAAGGGCCCGGCCACAGGCTTCACCGAACAGCAGTGGTTCGGCACGCTGCGGCAAACGATGCGCATGGACGAGCTGATCGCGAAACACACGGCCACCATGGACAAGTATGACCCACAAAAGCGCGTGGGACTGGTTGTCGATGAATGGGGGGATTGGTACGACGTCGAGCCCGGCACCAATCCGGGTTTTCTCTATCAGCAGAATACGCTGCGCGATGCCTTGGTCGCTGCCATCAACCTCAACATCTTCCAGAAGCACTGCGATCGCGTGGTAATGGCGAACATTGCGCAAATGGTCAACGTCTTACAGTCAATGATTCTGACCGACAAAGAGAAGATGATCGTAACGCCAACGTATCACGTGTTCGAGATGTATAAAGTCCACCAAGACGCCACGTATCTACCAGTCGAGCTGACGGCTCCCGATTACACGTTGGGGACCAGCAGTCTGCCGTCGCTGAACGCCTCCGCATCCCGTGACAAGGCGGGTCGCATCCATGTTTCCATCGTGAATCTGGATCCGCATCATCCCAAGCGGGTGACGGCAAAGCTCGCCGGCGCGCCCGTAAAGAAAGTCATGAGTCGGATTCTCACCGCCTCGGTGATGGATGCCCACAACACTTTCGAAAAGCCGGAAACAGTCAGGCCGGAAACGTTTTCCGATTTTTCCTTCAACGACAAAGAGGTCTCGCTGACAATGCCGGCGAAGTCCGTCGTGGTGTTGGAAATCGAATAATTGAACTCAGATGGCATTAGAACGCCTGTCATTGTGTATTTGTAGGTCATTGTGGTGCAATTGAATAAGAATCTATCGATCGCGATAGAAAAGACTTGATAACCAAATGCGCTCCAAGTATCATGTAAGTACATTGTAACTTACATTGCTTTTGTTGAGGGCTGATTGGCAGGAGTAATAATGCTCGGCGGATATGGTTATTGAGCACCTTAGCATCTGAGGAGATTTGGGATGAGGTGGCAAAAGCGAACAGGCGCCTTCACGCTTATTGAATTGCTGGTGGTCGTTGCCATTATCGGCATTTTGGCAGCGCTGTTGCTGCCGGCCTTGGGTAAAGCCCGAGCCCGAGCCAAACAGATGCAGTGTGTCAATGTTTTGAGGCAGTGGGGACAAGCTATTACATCCTACGCGAGCGATTTCAGCGACATTGTATATATTGGCAGTAGTTTAACTTGGGCGAATGACGGTTCTCCTTACAGACCCTATCTTATTCGAAATACCACCACGGAGTGGCATGAATGGACACACTGTCCAGGCGATCGTCGACCAGCTCAAACATTTCCTGGACGCTATGGGTACAGTATGGTCCGCCTTGTTGTTTATCCTAGCAGTTACCCTCTCGGTGGTTTTCGCGGTTTTTATTTGAGGGACGTAACAAAGCCATCTAGCGCGATTGTGATGCTTGATACCGACGGTGGGTCTGATGTCACAAAGCCGTTTATCGGTAGCAGTGGAGGCGCAGCATTTCCTGCCAATGTTCAGACTATCCTCGACCGGCATCCCCAACAGACAATTGACGCGCTCTTTTGCGACGGCCACGTCGAGATTATTACATGGCTGAAACTCAATGCCAACTGGAGTTCTCAGTACTCTAACCCGAACTAACGGACGCACAAGCACGATGCAAAACGACAACAGCATTCACGTAGCCACGATTGGTGCATTTGGCCATTGGAGTTATGTGCTCGATGAAATGGCCGACATGGACAATGTAGAATTGGTCGCAGCGGCACCGTCGATTTCGGGAGAGGATCTTGGCGCGATCACCAGACATCGGGCGGCGTCCAAGAATATTGTTGTTTTTGACAGCCATCGCTTGCTCATCGAAAAGGTCCAGCCCGATATCGTGATCCTAAGTTGTCGGTTGGACTGCATCTCCGGAATTGCCATGGAAGCGGCGCAAGCGGGTTGTGACATCATCAGCGAAAAACCTCTAGCGCTCAGTTTACGGGCTCTGGAAAACCTGCACCGCGCAGTTTCGGTGAACGATGTCAGATTGATGGCCATGCTCAACATGCGGTCGGACCCCGTCTTTCAAACCGCGCGCCGTGTCTTTCAGAGCGGTGCCATTGGTGAGGTGGTCCTGGCCAATGTGCGCAAGTCTTACAAATATGGCAGTCGCCCCGATTGGTTCGGCTCACGCGAAAAGTATGGCGGGACCATGCTGTGGGTGGGGATCCATGCTTTGGACATTATCCAATTCATTACGGGACGAACCTTCACGTCGGTGGCGGCCATTCAGCGGAACTTCGCTCATCCCCAGCGGCCGGACTGCGAAGACTGTGTTGCCGCGGTCTTCGGACTGGACAATGGCGCGGCGGCCACCGTGAGCGTTGATCTGCTTCGACCCGAAAACGCCCCGACGCATGGGGATGATTGGATTCGCATTGTCGGGACTCTCGGGACACTGGAAGCCTGTTCCAACGACCTCACGGTGCGCCTCCTCCAGGACAATTCCGAGGGCCAGAAGATTCCCCTTGATCCGGTCCGCCCTCTCTACCGGTCATTTCTGAGCCGCAAGGCGGTCGACGATGAGTTGATGGAACCCGAGATTCCGTTTTTGCTCACGCACGCCTGCTTGTGCGCCCGCGACGCCGCCGACGCCGGAGAATTCCGCCGCATCCCTTCGATGTCATGGTCGAAGACTCCGGCGGTGGCGATAGGAGGCGCATGATACGCCTCGCTACCGTCGGCACCAGTGGTTACGCCGGTTATTTGCTGGATCGGCTCTGGGAACTGCCCAACCTTTGCCGAGTCATCGCCGCGGCCACCCTCGACAAACCCAACAGCCCATCTGTACTCCATTGTGCCAAACACGGAGTGCGGGTATTTCCCACCATGGAAGCGATGCTGACGGCCATTGATGCGAAGCAGTGCGACGCGATTCTCGTGGCGACAGGCATTGATTCGCATTACGACTATGCCGCTCAGGCGCTGGCAGCGGGTTTTCACGTACTGCTGGAAAAGCCTCCGGTCCCCACTATTCAAGAACAGGACGCGCTGACGAAGCTGCAGAAACGGACGGGCCGAATGACCGCCGTTCACTTTCAATTCCTGTATGCCGACGTTAATCAACGTTTGAAGGCTTTGCTGGCGGGCGGCTCGCTCGGCGCCATTCGCCGGCTCCGCGCCTTTGCGGCTTGGCCCCGACCGGTCCAATATTTCCAGCGCAGCGCATGGACCGGACGCCTGCGTACAGCGGACAATTGGGTTTTGGATGGAACGGTCGGCAACGCACTCGCGCATTTGCTGGCGCACCAGTTGTTCTTCGCCACTGCGAAACCGGGCTTGGCGGCGCCGGCCACTGTTCAGGCCGAACTTTACCACGCCAATGAGATCGAAGGAGAGGACACGAGCGCCGTTCGAATAACGACGGACGAAGGCGTGGAGATCGTTTGCTGTGCTTCATTGGCGACCGCCACGCAACGCGACGTCTCACTGGAAATTGAAACGGAAAAGGCTGTTGTTCGGCAGAATGACTTCGCCGAAACAGTCGTGCATTACTCTGATGGCCGCGAAGAGGTCCTCGGCAAACCCCATCCGTCGAAAGCCGAAGAAGACAAGATCGTTCGGCGCCGCATGCTGACCACAATCTTGGATTCGTTGGTGCGGGAAGAACCGCAATTGTTCGATGTGCCGACCTGTCGTCCGTACGTGCTGGCGCTCAACGGGGCTTTCGAATCCAACGGCTCGCCAAAACCGATTGCCGGGCAATTCAAACACACGTCGGTTTCGGAAAACCTGCAACAAGTGGTGATCGAGAGCATTGAACGCGATCTGGAACTGTCGTTCTCAAAACGTTCGCTGTTTTCTGAAGTCGGAATCCCTTGGGCCAAGGCCACTCCACGGTTCGTGTGTAACGGGTATAACAGTTTCCCTGCCAATCCAGCGTTGAAGGTATTGGAACCGCTTCACGGTTCCGGCAAACGCGCTTCCACGATACCCCTGAGCAAGTCCTGAGAAACGCTATGGAACTTGAATTCATTCAACGGTTCGCTGTATGCTGGATTTGCTGGAGGTAGCTAATGTCTATCGTTCGAATTGCTAAACTCGCCGGCGTTTCCACGGCCACTGTTTCTCGCGTACTCAATGAGCAGGATGTGGTCAGTGACGCCACTGCCGCCAAAGTGCGTCAGGCCATGAAACGCATTGGGTATCATCCGCCACCGCCGGACCTGCGCCGCGGCCCCAAAGCCCATTTGCATGCCAAGCTCGAACACCGGGCCATCGCCTTTCTATGGACTGCGTCTCGCAAACCGGAAGAAGAGACTACCAGCGCAAGTGGGGGTACGCCGTCCAGTTTTAGCTGGCCCGGCGGGACCGAACCTGCCGAGACGTTGACCGGACATGCGCTTCACCAAGGCGCCGCTGCCGCTTTGCGTAAGCACCGAATCAACTTGACCATTGATTACCTTTACGATCCGAGTTGCCTGCCGTCCATTGTCGAGAACCGGAAGGTGGATGGGCTGTTGCTTCACGGCCCAGAGCCCGAACCATCGTTGGCCGCGAAACTACAGCAAATCCCGTCAGTATGGCTGCTTTACGCGGGAGCGGTTAACTGGGGGGACCGCGTCCAGCCGAGCCATCGAACCGTAGGACGCAAGGTGTTGGATTACCTGATCGACAATAACTGCAAGCGTGTTTGCTGCATCACCTACCGGCCCACCTGGCCGCCGACCCGCTATTACATTGAGCGGGCCGATTCTTTTGAACAATACGCGCGCCTGCGCAACGTCCCATCCGTAACATTGGGGACCCAGGTCGATGAGCCGGTTCACAGCCAGGGGCTTTATGACTTGGCGGGGACACTCGTTGATCAGTTCGTTAAGCTCATGCCGCGCCCGGACGGCTTGTTCGTGGCGAACAACCTCGGCTATTACGTCCACGAGCACTTGCGCCGACGCGGCGTCGAACCCATGAAGGATGTTCTCTACGTCTGCGGTGATCGTGAGGTGGTCTACCAGCACATGGAACCCGAGTCGGCGAAAGTCGATATCCACAGCCATGAGATTGGCCGGATGGCCGTGGAACTCCTGATTATGCGGCTGGCCAACCCCGATGCCCCGCGGATCACGCTCATGGTAGAGCCGACGTTGATTATTCCCGGCAAGCGTTACTAACGCTCCTGGCGACAGACGACTGCGCGCAGAATTGGACTATGCATTTGTGGGGTCTGCACATTTTCGATTGGGCAGTTCTCGTCGTATTCCTGTTCGTTCTCCTATTCATCGGTGTCCGCGTCTCCCGAGGCGTAAAGGGCGAGACCGATTTTTACCTGGGCGGACGGAAACTGGGCCGGGTGTTACAATTCTTCCTGAACTTCGGGAATGCGACGGACTCGACCGGGGCCGTTCAGTTGTCGAGTGAAGTGTTTCGGCAAGGCATCGGCGGGCTCTGGATCAGTTTTCAGACCTTGTTCATCACGCCATTTTTCTGGTTCACACAACCTTGGTATCGGCGGGCGCGGCTCGTCACCATGGCCGATCTGTTTGTGGACCGCTTTGGCAGTGAAGCTCTGGCTTCTGCCTACGCGGGCTTCAACATTATCATTGCGCTGATTCTTCTCGGCCTCGGCAATCTCACCGCGTTCAAAGTCACCTCCGCCATGATCGTCAAACCCGAATCCGCGTACACCGAACAGGAACGTGCGGCGGTCAGCGCCTTCAAAGAATACCGGTCGCTCAAGACCCAAAAAGAGTCGGGGAATCTGCCCGGGTCGATGACCGAGCGATTCGCCTCCCTTGATAACATGTACAAGCGTGGCGAGTTGCCTTCCTTCATCAGTTATATCCGGCCCCTGCCGTTTTACATCGCGTACTCCACCATCGTCGCCATTTACATTGTTCTGGGCGGATTGAAGGCGGCAGCCATCACGGACGCTCTTCAAGGTTTGCTCGTATTGGTCATGTCCGTATTGTTGATTCCATTGGGACTCCACCGCGTTGGTGGACTCGCCCATCTGCACCAGATGGTGCCGGAGTACAAATTCCAACTTGTTGGTACGGTGGAGATGAGCGATTACACTTGGTACACCATTTTCGCAATCACCTTTGCCAGTCTCATTCAGATTCTTGGCCTAATGCACAATATGGCTTCTGGCGGATCGGCCCGAGATGAGAACACGGCTCGGTTTGGAATGATCGCGGGAGGATTCGCCAAGCGGTTTGTCCTCATCGGCTGGTCGTTTTGTGGATTGCTGGCGCTCGGTGTGTTCCCGGCCGGCTTGGCCGACCCGGATAACGCATGGGGCGCTCTCTCCACGGCCTTGCTGGGGCCTGGTCTGATGGGACTCATGTTGTCCGGAATGCTGCTGGGCCATATGCCAGCCGTGGGCGTCAGTTCGGTCTCGGTCTCCGCGTTGGCGACAAGGAATCTGTACGAACCTCTCGTCAAAGGACGGACGCCGCAACACTATTTTCGCGTTGGTCAGGTGGCCATTGCGGTCGTGTTGGTGCTGGGAATCGTGTTCGCCCTATTGTTCACCGGAGTCATCCAAGCTCTGACCATGCTGATCACCTTCAATACCTACTTCGGCGCGGTTGTTTTTCTGATCTTTTTCTGGCGGCGACTGGTCGCACGCGCGATTATGCTGGGGTTGTTGATCTGGGTGGTTTGGATCGGACTAGTTCCGTGGGTGTTGCCGCATGCACAATGGTTTCGCCGGTTGCCGAGCCTGATCGTTCAAACATCGGAGCGTTCCACCGAGGTTACGGCGGGCGCGACGTTGGCCGACGTCGTCGCCGGGCGGGCCGAGCGTGTGGGACAAGTGATACGCAAACCGCACGTAGTATTGCCAGCGGCCGTCTATTTCGAGCGTGTGGCACGGGTCGATCCCAGCGATCCGCGGTCACCCATGGAGGGAATTGGCCGGTTCAACGTCGAAGCCTTTTCGCTGCACCTGCTGGGCGTGCCGGTCCGCACCTTTTCTCGTGCGGGTTTGTTGGCCACGCGCTGGCTGTTCGACGGCTTGTTTCCTTTTGTCATGATCATTGGCTTGAGTTTGCTTTTCAAACCTCGGCATTTCGATCTGGCCGATCCATTCTATGCCAAATTGAAAACCCCGGTCGCGCCCACGCGGGCGGAGGACGAAAAGGAAGTCGCGCTCAGTAAGGCACAGCCGCATCGTTTCGATCACCTGAAACTATTCCCGCGTAGCAGCTGGGAGTTCACCAAGTGGACGCGCTTCGACTTTGCCGGCTTTTTTGGATGCTGGGTCATCGTCGGTGTCATTCTGTTGTTCTTGGTAATGGTCCTGCGCGCCGGCAGCGGGTGAGCTGGATGGGAATTGGCTGGTGGCCATACTCGCCGTTGTGCGGGGCAAGAACCAAGGGCAGGCGCTGCTGGCCCTACAACGGGCTCGAATCGCGGGGCAACTGATGCGGAGCCATCGCACGCGCGACTCCGCGTTCTCCGAGACTTCACGCAATGGCATGTCAAGCGGATAGTGAAGGTGTAATGAGCAAGTAGTGACAGAATTCCGGCAGAATAGTGGGGGCGGCTGTCGGAATCGAACGACTTCCAACATGTGTTCGGCTTTCAAAAACAAGGCCTTAACCGCTTTTGTTGAAAGAGAGTATGAATATACTGCTCCCCTTGAAAGATGGCGGTGAATTTGAGAGTCCTAAAGGCAGGAAAGGACTCGATGAAACGCAGGAAATGGACAGGCAGGGAGAAGCTGCA
>Ga0335081_10008266_pt1 | contig 16679 bp, 12 predicted proteins | sample Lox_Sample_35_FD_206713 | JGI IMG/M metagenome (GOLD analysis project Ga0335081, IMG submission 206713) | Soil microbial communities from Loxahatchee National Wildlife Refuge, Florida, United States - Lox_Sample_3.5 | ecosystem: Environmental > Terrestrial > Soil > Wetlands | place: USA... | reverse complement strand
TCTCTAGCTGCAGGAACGGCTTGTCTCCCATCTCCTGCCTGAAGAAATGTGTGATGAAAGAATCAGGGCCGCACCCGAAGTTAGTGATGTACACCGGGTACAGACCGGGATGTTTGCGTATGATCCTAGCCGCGGCCATGATCTTCTGACCTGACCGCCAGTACATGGTTTCGAGTCCGGACATGTCCGCGGTGTGGAGCGGAAGGAAATCCATGGGGATCGCCTGCAACCCAAGGTCCCGAATCTTCGATGGAAGATTCATACTCACGCCGGGATCGCAGGTGTTATAATTCCTCCCGACAAGCACGAGCGCTTTTTGGCCCGCCTGTATCCGGGACAGGACCGAGTTGCCCCGCTCTTCGACGGCCCCGTGAAATGCTTCCTGAGCCACCCACGCAAGCCGCTGCGCCCTGCGCACTGCACCCGCACCTTTCCCGAGAGCCGTACCGAGCGCCTTCATACTTCTGGTAAAGTTGCGCTCGTCCTGGAGATACAACACCGGTTCTACGACCTTGGTGTTGCCGAACCTCATGGAAGCTCGCGCAATGTATGGCAGAGCCTGTGCATAGGGACACGCCTGCGCGTTATCTATCCGCGCGTTAAAAACTGGGAACCGTATGAAGCTCGGCAGGAAAAGGATATCAACCTTTTTACCGAGGAGGTCCTGGATGTGTCCGAGCGCGACCTTGGCTGGAAAGCACGTCTCGGCGACGGTAGCCTCGAGCGCCCGGTTGATCAGTGTCCGGTTCGTGCGCTCAGAAAGCACGACATGGAACCCGAGTTCTCTAAAAAAGGTCTGCCAGAACGGCAGATAGTCGTTCACATAGAGCATCCGCGGGATGCCGATGCTGGGTGAGCCATCGGCCGCTGGCCGGGAGAGGACGGTTCCCGTAAGCAGCTTCTCGCGCTCTGCGAACAGATCGGGCAACAATCCGGTCGGCGATGATTTTTTCTTGACATCGTATTTCTCGCACCGGCTCCCGTAGAAGAGAGGTTTTTCTCCATCGAAACTCACCCGGCGGATGTCGCATCGGTTTGCACATTCAAAGCACTCGAAGGTTGAGATGTTATACGCACGTTTGCTCAGGTCAAACCCTTTGAACGCGCTTCGGCCCGTGCCTTCACGCATTGCAAGGATGGCCGCGCCGATCGCGCCGGTGACTTCATGGTGCGGGGGAACAGTGATATGTTTACCGGTTATCTGTTCGAACGCCGCAATAACGGCCTTGTTCGCTGCCACACCCCCTTGGAAGAAGATCCGGTCGCCGACCCGCTTGCCGGCCACCACCTTGTTCAGATAGTTATGGGCAATGGAATAGGCAAGGCCGGCGGTCAGCTCTTCCACACCTGCCCCCTTGTTCAGATAGTGCACCAGGTCCGATTCCATAAAGACAGTGCAGCGCTCTCCAAGCCCGCAGGGAGAAGAGGCACAGAATGCACGGTCCTCGAACTCCCGCTTGATCTTGATGCCGAGGCGCTCGGCCTGCTCTTCGAGGAAGGACCCCGTACCCGCGGCGCAGGCCTTGTTCATCTCGAAGTCCACGACCGCACCGTTCCGCAGGCTGATGTACTTGGAATCCTGCCCCCCGATCTCGAAAATGGTGTCCACGAGGGGATCGATCATGGCCGCCGCCGTGGCCTGCGCCGTAATCTCGTTTCTGACCACATCCGCGCCGATCATGTCGCCCGTTAGATACCTGCCCGAACCCGTGGTGGCTGCGCCCACGATCTTCACCCGGGAACCGACCTCTTCACCCACTTCGGCCAACCCCTTTTTCACCGCCTCAATCGGCCGGCCAGCCGTTGGCAGATACCGTTTGGAAAGTACACGCATCTGCCGGTCGATCACCACGACGTTGGTCGAGACTGACCCGACATCCACGCCAAGGTACGCTTCGATGAGGCCGTTCGATCCTGGCACAGTATCCTGTTCCGGGTTCGGCATAATGCCCATCGGCTTCGCGAGAGGACTCACAACGTTCTTCTCAAGCTGCAGTCCACTAGACAGATAAGCGGCGAGCGCGGTGATGCCTTGATATGGGATTGCGTGCTCGGGATGCTGCAAAGCCGTAAGTGCTGCGCCGATGGCCCCGGAAGTGTTGAAGTGATCCGGCACAGTCATTCCGGCCTCTGCCAGTTTCAGTACATCACGGAATGCCCTGCGCATGCCAAGGTTCGCGGCGACACCGCCGAGGAACAGGAGCGGCGCCGGAAAGCTTTTGCCTTTTCCAACGGTGGCTATGAAGTTCCTGGCCATGGCATAGCACAGCCCCGCCACGATATCGAAGTCCGGCGTGGCGATCTGCTGCAGGTGGATCATATCGCTCTTAGCGAACACGCTGCACCGCCCGGCCACACGCGGCGGCGTCTTTGACTGAAGCGCGATATGACCGAATTCTTCTATCGAGAGGTGAAGGCGTGACGCCTGCTGGTCGAGGAAAGATCCCGTTCCCGCGGCGCAAGCCGTGTTCATGGAAAAGTCTTCTATCTTGACGCCACCTGACGATGAATCTGGCACGAGGCTGATAAGCTTCGCATCCTCGCCTCCCATCTCGATAATGGTCCGCACATGAGGGTGAAAGCGTCCGGCGAAAAGGGACTGGGCAAGGATTTCGTTAATGAACCGCGCACCTATGATCTTGGCGAGCTGTTTACCGCCGCTACCCGTTATGCCGGCGGATCGTATCATAGTTTCAGGGAATTGTGACGAAAGCGCCGTAAGATCGTTAGCAAGAGAGCTGGCAGGGTCTCCCTTGATTCGAGTATAGGTTTCAGCAAGGACGTTCCTGCCCGCATCGACGACCGCGGTCTTGATGGTTACGGAACCGATGTCGATCCCGAGGAAAAGGTCTCTCTGCATGCGTCTCTCCTTATCCTTGGATGATTTTACCTGACAGCACGGCTTACTGTAGAAGACAGTCAGCTTTTTCAGAACACACGTGATATGTCACGGTAATGGCATCCCGTTGAGATGTTCTCGCTTCTTTTCTGCTTCGTTCCGGAACAGTGAAGATGAGATATGTTTTGAACAGGTACCATTATAATAAGAACGACGATGACAGTCAACCCTTATACCAACCTGCCGCATGATCCGCGGTTTTTACATGATCTCAAGCTCGTCCCCACGTAAGGATTTGCATGCAAAAACACAAAAACGTGATATAATGCAAGACAATATGCAGCAATTTTTGTCCCCAAGGTTAATATGATCAGCCCTACCGGCAATATAACGGATATGACAATCCCCTTGCTTTTTCAGGGACTGCGGGCGGAAAAAAAAACCAGCACGGTCGTGTTCGAGCGCGAGACGGCGGTCAAAAAAGTCTATTTCCAAGCAGGCGATATCATCTTTGCCTCCTCCAACCAGGAGGAGGACAGGCTCGGAGAGCGCCTGCTCCGGGCCGGCACCATCACCAAAGCACAGTACGATGCATCTGTTGAGGTCTTAAAGAAAACAGGCAAGAAGTACGGGACCATTCTTATCCAGCTCGATTTCATTTCACCGCAGAATCTGGTTGCCGGCGTAAAGCTCCAGGTCAAGCACATAATTCTCAGCCTGTTTGCCTGGCGCGAGGGCCGCTATACCGTCGAGGAAGGTCCGCTGCCCCAGGCAGACATCGTCCCTCTCCAGATGAGCACCGGGAACCTGGTTGTTGAAGGTTTAAGCGGCATCGACTGGCAGCTTGTCCGCAAATCACTTCCCCAGATCAAGACTGTGCTCCGTCCATCCACAGATCCATCGCAGCTCTTTCAAGGCGTCGGCCTCACCCAGGACCAACTTATGGTCCTGTCACTGATCGACGGGAAAAAGAACATCGAGGAGATCTGCTCACAGGCAGGCATCGGTGACTTCAACACGCTCAAGGCGGTCTACGTTCTCCTTGCGCTCAGAATGGCCGAGATCGGCGAAATTAAAACCGAGGAGGAGAAGAGCTTCGCACGCGAGATAGTGCGTGAAACCGTTGCCGCAAAGACGACATCGGAACGGAAGCCGCGTGAACCTCAAACCGCCACACCTTCTGCCACCAAGGAAGCAATACAGCGAGCGTATGATGATATAGAAACCCAAGACCATTACCAGGTTCTCGGCATAAAGCGCAGTGCCACGGCACAGGACATCAAGAAGGCGTACTTCAAGCTCGCGAAGCTCTACCACCCGGACAGGCACTTTGATCCCGAGATGAGCGAGATGAAGCTGAAACTTGAAGCGCTCTTCATGAGGATCCACGAAGCATATGATACGCTCAGTACACAGGCGCAGCGAGACCAGTACAACAGTACTCTCAGCAAAGGGGGAAAAACGTCCGGCACGGAACAGCATGAGCCTGAAAAATCGGCCCAGAAGGGTGGCGCCGTCGATCAGTATAATGAGGGAATGAGGCACTTCAAAGCGGGGAACTTCTGGGGAGCGGAAGAAGCCTTCCGATGGGCTGTACGTCTCGATCCGGAAAACCCTCGGTTCCTGTTCTATCAGGGGCTTGCACTCTCCCGAATGCCGAGGAGACGCCATGAGGCAGAGGAGTACTTCAAAAAAGTGATCGAGATGTCACCGAACAGACTAGAGTACTACATGGAGCTCGGGAATTTCTACCTCTTGAACAATCTCAAGGCCAAAGCCTATTCTGTGTTCATAAAGGCCCAAGCCAAGGGGCTTGATTCGAAGCAGCTGCGGCAAGGCATTGCTGCTGCAGAAGGCGGTGGCGAGGAGAAAGAAGAAAAAGAACCGGGGAAAAAATCCAGCGGCGGCATACTCAAAAAACTTTTCAAGAACAAGAGATAGAGTTTTCTGCGTCGTGCACCCCGCCGTCCTATTTTTGCTTTAACCGGACGATCTCCGCTATCCGATGATCTGCATCGTGAATTTTGCCTTCCTTCAGCAAACTGATGACATCGGAATCCGCCAGGGCTTGCAGGATCTCTCTCCGTACGCCATCATCCTTCACTTCATCAATAAGCCGGGCGCGAAGCACCGACATCCTTCCGAGAAAAGCCTCATATTCGGGCCCATACCGTTCCTCGAGCTCCTGACGGATTTTTTTCGATAAAGCGGGGCTCATACCACTCGTCGAAACGGCGATTAAGAGCTCGCCGCGCTCCACCACCGATGGGACGATAAACGAGCTCTCGCCTGGCGAAGTGATAACGTTTACGAGGATGTTCCTTTTCTTACAAAGGCTGCCAATGCTGGTATTCACCTCCCGGGAATCAGTAGCGGCAATAACGAGGAAGGCGCCGGTGAGGTCTTTGTCGTCGAAGGTTTTCAGCAGGTGAATGATCTTGCCCGATTGAGAGAGCTCCTGCAGTTTTTGGGTAAGCGACGGGCTGATGACTGTTACGTTTGCCCCGGCTTTAAGCAATGAGAGCGCCTTGCGCTCGGACACATGCCCCCCGCCGACGATCAAGCAGGGACGGTCGCGAAGATCGAGGTAAATAGGGTAGTACTTCATTTTGCCTGGAGTTTCGCGATGAGGGGGCCGACATTCCCCTGTACGGAAGGGTATTTCTTCACCAGCGTTTCGAACGCAGCCAGTGCCTGCTGTCTTTCGCCGAGATCGGTGTAAGACAGGCCAGTAATATATAACGCGTCCTTCTCTGCTGAGGACCCGGGATAGTCATGCAGGAGCTTTTCAAGCCGGCCGATGGCAGACTTGTACGATCCTTTTCTGTAGTAGAACCTTCCGACATAGAGTTCGTATTCAGCAATCCTGTCGCGGCAGATGTCGATTTTACCCCTTGTATCCTCTTCGTAGATGCTCTTCGGATAATTCTGGAGGAGCTTCTCGTACTCCTTTAGCGCGGTCCGGGTAGGATTCGGGTCCCGATCGATGGTGGTGAACTGGTTAAAGCTGCACATCGCGATCTGGTATTGGGCATATGCTGCATCCTTGCTCATAGGATGGTAGTTTAAGAATGCCTGGTACTCCACCAGGGCCTCATCGTACTTCTCCTCACCGAAGTAGGTATCCGCGACCCTGAGCATAAGCGCCGCATCAAAGCTCTTGTCTGGCAACTTCTCCTGGATCTCCTGGTAGTCCTTGCGCGCCTTCTCAAAGGAACCTTTCTGCATACTTTCTTCGGCATCTTTGAATACGGCCACAGCGTCGAAGACCTCTTTCTTTCCAGCACATCCTGTCAGGACCATCACAATCACCACAGGAATTATAAGAGACATTTTTTTCATAAGCGAGGTTGGGTCGGGTTGAAATGGTGCCGAAGGGGGGACTCGAACCCCCACGGGATTGCTCCCACTGCGCCCTGAACGCAGCGCGTCTACCAGTTCCACCACTTCGGCTCAAGCGTCACAACAACGACGTGTAATAATAAAGAGAAAGGCCGTGATTGTCAAGGGCTGTTTTCCCCATCATATCCGCCAGGCCTGTTTAGGTGACATGCATTGCTTCAACAGATTTCTACCTGTCATAAGTGTGCCGGGTGTCGAAGCATCAAGCGCTGTCGTCATTTAAAAATAGATATCCCAGCTTAAATTCACTTCCGACTGATAATAATCATAGCTTTTTTCCCGTGAAAGAGAAAAGGTGATACTGTTATTCGTGGTGATCTTGAAATTTTGTGCCAGGGACGCATTCATACTGCGATGTTCGTCTCCTGCTTCGTAGTATATGCTCTTCACGGAAAGGTTGATCTTCCATGAATCGGTCAATTTTTTAATGATGCCCGCGGAGGCGCCGACCCCAAGCGAATAATTGTCCTTGAGGCCCCCGCTGAGTTCCAGATCCGTTTCGACCATGATATACGAAAGCCCCAGGAGGTCGTTCTTGTAGGAGAAGCCGCCGCCAGGGTTTATCCTGTAAATAAGATGTTCCTCCCCGTCCGAGAAAAGTTCCCGGTCGAACCCTGTGTTCACTTTCCAGGAAACGGGCTTAAAAAAAGCATCTCGAGGCGAAAGTGAAACGATGTCTATTAAACGAAGGCGCTGGAGTTTCAATGCATCTTCCTTGTAATAATATCTACCGCTGATGTCGAAAAAGTTTATCTGCGCTCCTTCGGTATACCCTTCATCCGGGTCGAGCAGGTCGTGATATGCCGCACGCCAGCCCATCTCTGTAAAGAAGGAATCGGTACGGTAGCCAGCACCAAGGCTTAGTTTGCCAGGTAGATGGCCCTGCTCCGGAGGGAGTGGGGGCGTAATGTCGTAAGCGTCTGCGGACTGTTTTCCGAGCGTGCTCCTGGCATTCAGCGTGGGAAGAAACTGCTTAAGGTAGTCCTCTTTCCCCATTTGTTTACGTGCATATTTGTACTGGAGAAGTTCCGCAGTCAGGTCGAGAATCTTCGTTTTTTCTTCCGGGGTTATTTCCATTTCTGTAACAGCCTGTGGAGAAGTTTTTTTGTCCACCACATCGAGCGCCACCTTCTGGGAACCGCTATCCATACGTGACGCAATGGCAAGGATACGCGTCGCCTGGGAGGGACGGTATTTCTCCTTGGTAATCAGACCACTCTCCTTAATGACCCGTATGGTGTCCACCGGGATCACCCAGAACCTAACTTTGTTGTCCCAGAATGCGTCAGTCAAGCGGAGCGATGGCCGGGCAACTTCCAGGAGAAGCAACAGATCAAAGGAGCAATTTTCATCAAAAAAATAATAGTCTGCGTAGATGTCCCTGACTTCCCAGACATGCATAACCAGCCTGCGGACTTCTTCTTCTGTTAAGTTAAGTTGATATTCCCATATATCGCGGTGCTCGATATTGCTGTACTCTGACACTTTCTCATAATAAGGAAGAATCGAGAAATATCCGCGGTAATAGCCGAATATTCCCTTGAAGGCATAGAGAAATCCATTCGAATCAGTCGTCACCGCAGCATATGTGACCGCATAGGATAATAGATCGTTCTGGTTCTCGCTATCTATTCTTATCAGTGTATGGCCGAACATGGAGGCGGGGCTGTTGTTAAGGGTCGTGGGAAAGACAAGAACAGCCGAGTGAGGATTTACCCTCGCAAGCGCCTCATTGAATTCCGTACAGGCAACGGGTGGAAGCCTGAGCTCGTCGATATCAAGTTTTTCCTTGAGCCAGGCATACCGCGCGACAAATCTACAGCGGGGATGTTCTTCATCCTTCTTTTCCTCCCGGAAAAAGGCTCTGATCGTGGCTTCGAGTTCGGCCGCAGGATTCAACTTCCCGTCAGGAGCAAGAAAAAATTTGGGATCATCGATCAGGCTCTTTTTGCCGGAGCCGTGACGCTTGTAGTGGACAAGGGCTTCCCAATAGCGGTCTTCAGAGAGGCGCTTTTCTTTTGCAGACTCCAGCAGCGCATTAAGATAGCCATCATCTGCCGCTGGAGACGGGCAGGCCGTAAAAAGGAAGAAAAAAAATGCTATGACGACAAAAAAAAGGTATACGGGACAGAGCGTCCCGTATACCTTGGTACCCCGGAATACTGTAAAGCGCATGATTAATTCGAGGAAGAAACAGCAGCCACGTTATCTACAACATTCGCAAGAACCACATCCTCAGAGGTGAAGATCTTGGCAAAACTGGACTGCAGCTTCTGATAGAACTCGGGGCGTTTCTCGTAAGGGACCTGCATCAAGTCCGCGAAGGCATCGAGCGTTTCGCCGCGGCCCATGGCGATGTCTTTTGCCAGGTTGTCCATGTTGGCAACAACGAACTCGTTCAGCCGCTCATTGCTTACGAACTTGGTAGGCTGTTTACACTCAGAGGTACCCGAGGAAATACCAAAGGTCTGGGCGCCGAATGATCCGTTAGTCGTGGCCTGAAACGCCTGGAGCAGAGATGATTGGTCGGCATTGTTCTGGAAGAGCATTGTGCCGAGTCCGCATCCGGTATTCTGCTTTGCCTGCCCGCTTGCACCTGCAGCAAACGCTGAACTGACAACAAAAACAAATAGAGCTGACAATACTGTAACCGCCAAAAGCTTTTTCATAAGACCCTCCTTATTTTTTTTTTGAAACGATGATTGTAATTAAAGCCTACTTTTTTATTTTTGTCAACCCTAAAGACTGTCAAAGGAGATTTCCCTTGTTGTGATGCTGGTCACATTCACTGAAGCTGTGCGGTGAGATACCGGACGAGTTTATCCCTGACAGCTGCGTCTGCAAACGAGGTGACATGCCCCGGCACCGTCGTTTCCCAAAACTCCTTGGGATCTCGGGCTGCTTCGTAGAGCATCTGGCCATGATGCATCGGGACTACAGGGTCCTTATCACCATGAATGATCAAAACCGGCACGCACGAAACCTCCCGGATCCACCGAATCGGACTATAGTCGTCGCTTATAAGGTACGACAGTGGATACTGGAACGGCCAAGTGATGAAGACCTGCGCGAGCTTCTCGCGCGCGATGAGGCGGTAACTGGAAAATGCGCTGTCGATCACTAGCGCGGCGATCCTGTTCTTATAGGGAGAATGCGCAACAGTATAGACCGCTATCGCGCCGCCTATGCTCTGTCCGAGAACAATGATGCGTTCCTTGTCCACGCGAGGCATGGACAGAAGCGCATGGAGCGCCGCCTCCGCATCCAAGTGGACGCCTTTTATGCTGGGGCTCCCCTGGGACTTTCCATACCCGCGGTAGTCAAATATGAACAGGTTGAAGCCTTCCCTGATCAGCCACAGGACGCTGTTCACGTGCGTGCTCAGGTTCTGCGCATTGCCGTGAAGAACGAGGACGGTTGCGCGTGCCTCCGTATTCGCTGCCTGAAAAAACCAGCCATTCAGCGTGAGCCCATCGGAAGTTTTGAAATAGATGTCCTCGGGAGAAAACTGCCGGGCTACAGGATTATCATACAGCTGCTTCTGGGGATAAAAAAAGAGAGAGCCGCATCCCGAGAAAAACAGGACGAGCGGAAAAAGCAGGAAATAGGCGATTGTACCCTTAGAAAGTCGCATAGATACCGAATTGATCGGACTTACAATTTTGCTTCCTCATCGATCATTCTCGCGAATCAATGAGTATAGTCACCGGCCCATCGTTAGTCAGCGATACGGCCATTGATTCCGCGAACATCCCCGTCTTAACGGAAAGTCCGGTCTGCCGGAGATTCGTGACGAACGTGTCGCATAGGGCCCTCGCCCGTTCGGGGGCCTCAGCGGCAGCAAAGGACGGCCGGCTTCCTTTGCGCGTGGACGCAGCAAGCGTGAATTGTGAAACCACGAGCACCTCACCCCTGATGTCCATGATCGACAGGTTCATCTTTCCATTATCGTCCTCGAAGATTCTGAGCTTCGAGACCTTTTTGACGATATATTCGAGGTCTCCGTCCATATCTCCCTTCACTACACAAAGAAAAACGAGCAATCCATTTTCTATCTCACCAACAGCTCTTCCGTCAATCTCGACTCTGGCGGATAAAACCCTTTGAAGCAGCGCCTTCATAGCCATTATAGATAGCATGCCGCGGTTATCCTGTCAAATTCTTTCCTCAAATTTTATTGCATTAATCTTAGGGAGGGCTTACAATTTATGCGTGATGCAGGATGCGTGATACACTGATGCGAGAAACCGCCAAAATAAATCTCACCGATCTCAAGGGACTCACGCCGCGAGTGATAGACCGCTTCTGTACGGAGAGGCTTGGCCAGAAACCGGGACAGGGACTGCGTGTGGCAATAAGGCTGTATCGCAGGAAGATGGAGGACTTCGACTCCATGGACGATTTGAACAGGCCGTTCCGGGAGCAGCTCAAGAGGCATTGCACCATTTCCAAGCTTTCGATCGCGCAGAGGATCGCATCAGAGGACGGGACGGATAAGCTTCTGTATCACCTCGGTGACGGCAACACCGTGGAAGGTGTGCTTATTCCTGGGCCAGGCCGGCTCACGCTCTGCGTCTCTACGCAAGTAGGCTGCGCATCGGGCTGCGGCTTCTGCCGTACCGGCTCAGGCGGGCTGGTACGGAACCTTACGGCTGCCGAGATCGTGAACCAGGTCTTCGCGGCCCACACGGTCGCGGCCGGCGAAATCACGAACATCGTGCTCATGGGAACCGGGGAACCTCTCAGAAACTTCGATGCGGTCAAGACTTTTATCCAGACCATGACAGACCGCAACGGGATGGGCTTTTCGAATAAAAAAGTGACGATCTCCACATGCGGCATTGCTCCGATGATAGAGCGGATGGCTGAGAATAGAGAGATGGTTGCGAGCCTCGCGGTCTCATTGAACGCTACCACGGACGAACTGAGGGACCGGATCATGCCGGTAAACAAGACCTATCCTCTAACGCGCCTCATACAGGCGCTTCATTATTACTGCAAGTCTACAGGCAACACGGTGACGATAGAGTATGTGCTGTTCAAAGGCATTAACGATTCCTTCGAAGATGCGAAACGGCTCAAGGACCTTCTCGACGGTCTGCCGTGCATGATTAACCTCCTGATGTTCAACCCGTTCCCGGGTAGCGCGTTCGAACGCCCAGACGAGGAACAGGTATATTCATTTCGGGACTTTCTGCTCAATCATGGATGCATAACCGTGGTCAGGAGCAGCCGCGGAAAGGACATCCACGCCGCCTGTGGCCAGCTCAGGGCCGCGCCTTCTATTCCTGACAAGCAATGAAGGTCCAAAAAAAATCCCCCCTACACTTGCGTACGTGGGAGGATTCCTGTGTGCTGTTTGCAGAAAGCACGCGTTAATAATCGGAAAGCGATTTGCCTGCGGCAACGATCTCGTTCATGACATCCGCACGTCTAATGTTTACCGAGGTTTTTGTCCATCTTAATTTATATCTTCCCATTTCCTGTTCCTGTTCCGTATCAGCGGCGCTAGTATCTTCAAGCTTTCTGCAGGCTCCGTCCAGACACCACTCCAGCACCCTCTTGCATGTGCCAGCAGGGGTGATACCGTTAAAAACAATTTCCTTCCAGTTCAGGAGAAACGCATCGCTCTTGCCTGCCTCGTCCGTGTAGAGGAAGGTAGCTGACCACCCCATCTCACAGGGCCCGGCATCGCACAACAGGACATTCTGTTTCGTCCTATAATACCTGCCGGTCAGGGTTTTGTTCTCTGTATATTTGCTGATCAAGGCCTGGTTTGCTTTATGGCCGATTTGAATCTCTTGTGATGGGGTGATCTCAAAATGGATCTGCATGGGCGTGAGGTGCAGTTTACGCCGCTCTTCCTGCGGATCTTTCGGCTCTTCCCGTTTCACCTCAACGACCGGAGCACGCTTCTTCGGTTTTTCCTGACGTACAGGCTCGGCCGTTTTCTTCTTTTCAACCTCATTCTGTTCCGCTTTTTCGGGCAACATAATTGCTAGAAGTTTCCCCTCGTCAAATCGCGCTTCCAGCCGCAACGTCTCGTTCTTTTTCACGGTAAAAGTACCGGAAACCGTCCTGTTCTCGGTGCGGCAGGATATGACATGGTCTCCGACAATTACGTTTTCTATGGTGTTCTCTGCCGCGCCTTTGTAAACGTCGTCAATGAAAACTTTCGCATCGGCAATCAAACTTTTCACCGACACAGACCCATATTTTACGATGGTCAATTCTGATTCCCGCACCTGCTGAGCAGCTTTCTCCTGGGCATTGCCAATACAGGTCTCTTGAAAAAGGCTCATAGCCGCGAATAAGAAAAATATCACGACTACTTTAGATAATAATATTTTTTTCCCCATCTTTCCTTTATCCCGGCGACACAATAATCTTAAGTACTTATCGAACAATACCTGCAAAACTATAGTATACAGTCGGGGAAAATAAAGGCCGAATTGCACTTTGCTGCAGATGTTTTTCCGCTAAGCTATCACCCGTTTATATATTGCGAAATTTTTCGATGAGTTCCGCCATGTCGCTGGGCGGAGGAGTTGTAAAGGTCATCGGATGTCCTGTTTCAGGATGGAGAATGGAGAGTGATTCGGCGTGGAGCATCTGGCGTGCAACCTGGCTGTCGTTGAACTTCGATGCCTTGACCCCACCGTATACACTGTCACCGAGAATGGGATGGCCGATGTGAGCCATATGCACACGGATCTGGTGGGTGCGGCCGGTTTTGATTTCGACCGCGATAAGAGTCGCTCTCCTGAACCGCTCCTTGACCGTATAAAGCGTGACGGCCTCACGTGCCTTGTGGGTATGTACGCTGATCTTCTTCCGATCTTTCACATGCCTGCCGAGTCCGGCCTCGATGGTGCCCGAGCCTTTCTTGATCACCCCGACGACAAGGGCAAGGTAGTGTTTTTTCACCGTGCGATTCTTGAACTGGGCCGATAGGGAACGGAGGGCCTCCTGTGTCCTCGCCACCACCATCACGCCGGAAGTGTCTTTATCCAGACGGTGTATGATGCCAGCGCGTTCCCGCTCGCTCCCGCGCGTGCCCGGCCCGGAAGAGGGAAGGCTCCCGTAGTGGTACAGGAGCGCGTTTACGAGCGTGCCGGTGTAATTCCCCGGCGCCGGATGCACCACGAGGCCTGGCGGCTTGTTCAGCACGATGATATGGGGATCTTCATAGATAACGCGGAGGGGAATAGGCTCAGGCAGGACCTCGAACTCCTTCTTCTCCGGCAGGTCGAGCGTGAGGGTCTCACCGAGCTTGACCTTATATCCTGGCTTTTCGGCCCTGCCATTTACAAGAGCAAGTCCATCCTTGATCATCGTCTGAATGCGGCTGCGGGAGATATGCGGCTCATAGTGCGCGATGAAGATGTCAAGGCGCTTTCCGACGTGTTTCTGGGTGACCGTGAGGGTTGTTGTGGGCATGGGACGACGAGCTAATACCTAAATCATATCCGCAGATTTCACATATTGCACAGACTATTTTTCAGTGGGACCTCTGTTTAATCTATGGACGACACTTGCTTCATCGCGTTGTCTTCTTCTCTGCCTTCCCGAGATTCCAGAACATGAACAGAGAAAATCCGAGCATGAGTACCGCTATGATCTGAGAGGTCGAGATCAGGCCGCCGAAGTAAAGGCCCCGCACTGCATCGCCACGGAAGAACTCGACGGAAAACCGAAGAATAGCGTAGAAGATTGAGTAGAGCCAGAACAGCTGGCCATCGAACTTCTTATACCGTCGGAGGAAGATAAGAGCCCCGAAGATGAAGAACTCTCCGCCCGACTCCATGAGCTGGGTGGGGAAGAGAGGAACGCCGAGGGGGGCGAGCGAATGGGAATCATTGAACGTGATGCAGAACGGGCCGCTGCACGGCGCACCGTAACAGCAACCGGCGAAAAAACAGCCGAGTCTGCCGAATGCGTGCCCAAGCGCGACGTATGGTGCCATGATGTCCGTCGTCTTCCAAACCGGCAGGGTGTGCTTCTTCACATACCAGATTCCGACGGGAACGGCCGCGAGAAGGCCTCCGTAAAACACGAGCCCGCCCTTCCAGATCGCGAATGCATCAAGCGGGTTCCTTGTGAACTCCTGGAGGGTGGTCAGCACGTAGAGCACGCGCGAGCCGATGATGGCCGCGAGGAGCAGGTACACGCCCATGTCGAGAATCAGGTCCTGATTAAGTCCCTCCTTCTTCGCACGGCGCGAGGCGAGATAGATGCCAAGGAGGAACCCGATGCCGATCATGAGACCGTACATCCTGATCGGGATGGGACCGATGATCCAGTTGCCGATCTCAATTTTTGGTATTTCGAACAATATGGGATGCATGATCTTCCTTCCGGGAAAAACCTGGATGCGAAGTTCTAAAATCTAAAAATATGAATTTCAAAATTCAAATTAGTTTGAACATTCGGATTTTGAATTTATCTAGGCTTTCAATCTTAAGATTTTGCGCTTTCTCCCAGTTCTGGTTTCTTCAAAAAAATCATATCAATAGCCAGAAGTCCCACTCCGATGGAAATGGCAGAATCCGCCACGTTGAATGATGGCCAGTAGTACGATTTTACGTACCACTGGATGAAATCTACCACCTCTCCGTATCGCACGCGGTCGATCACGTTCCCGATCGCCCCTCCGGCAATGAGCGAGAACGCGAATATGAGCAGACGCTCATGGGTCTTCCGTATCAGGACGGCAATCACGATCAGTGCCGTGAGCGTTACCGAGATGAAAAACACGCTTCGCCACGCTCCGTGTAGCCCCGAGAGGATGCCGAATGCGGCCCCCGGATTCCGCACGTTCGTGAGATTGAAGAAACCCGGGATGATCGTTATGATCTCATGTCTCCGGATATGCGTATCAACAAAATGCTTTGTGCACTGGTCCAAGAGCAGAACGATGCCCATGATCGATAACACCCAGACATATTTGTTCTTCATTCTTCTCCTAAAATCCGGAACCTACCACGGAGGCACGGGGGGAAATTGAAATCCTAAAGCGATGCCCGAGATCGCAAATAATCTAAATATCTGCGGCGCAAAATTCAATATCTGAATTTTGGCATTATCTATTATTTTGCCGGCAAAGTCATTGTCAGGATGGAAGGAAAAATCGAAACTATTATCACAAATTACGCGAAGAGGACGAAATCCGCAAATCAGTCCAAACGATTCCATTCTTGATCTTCGTATAATTCGTGAAACTCAAGTTTATGGCTTTTTTAGCTCCGCCCTGTCCGGGTTATGATATCATTTACTCCAAAGATGAGTTTGTCTATGCGAGATTTCCTGCGCATCTGCCGCAGATCTGCGGATGTTCCCTCACCGTGCCAACACTTTCCTGATACATCCAGCAGCGGCCGCACTTCACGCCCTTTGCGGGGCCGGCCACTATCTTGAGCCCTTTGACGACATCGCTCGTATATGCATTTGCCGGAGCATCGGATTCTTTTGTAAGCTCGACGGACGATACTATGAAGATGAACGCCAGGTCGTTCTTGTACCCATTCAACAACTCGTAGAGCTCTGGCCCGACATAGAGTGTGACGCCGGCGTCGAGCGAATGGCCGATCTTCTTGTCCCGCCGCAGCCCTTCGAGAACCTTAGCGACTTCGCCACGTACTGCGAGAATTCTGTCCCATCGTTCTCCGAGGCCAACTGGGTATTTTCTGTCTGGTGATCCTTCTGGGGGTGCTTCCTTAGGAAACTCTGCGAGGAACACGCTCGGCGTCTTTTCGCTTTTTTTCATATACCCCCAGACTTCTTCAGCGGTGAACGAAAGTATTGGGGCCATTAACCGTACCAGAGTCGAGAGGATCTCATACATGGCGGTCTGGCCGGAGCGCCGCTCCTCGGAAGCTGCCTTCGTGGTATACAGCCTATCCTTAAGCACATCGAGATAGAAAGCGCTCATGTCCACGGCGCAGAAGTTGTGGATCGAATGAAAGACTATATGGAATTCGAATTCTCGGTATCCAAGGCTCACACGATTGACAAGATACTGAAGTTTAATAAGCGCCCAGCGGTCAATCTCAAGGAGCCTGTCATATGGAACTGCATCCTTGTCTGGATCGAAGTCAAAGAGGTTTCCCAGAAGATAGCGGCATGTGTTTCGAATTCGACGATATGCCTCGGCCAAGTGGGTGAGGATCTCCTGGGAGATCCTGATGTCGTCGCGGTAGTCTGCTGCGGAGACCCAGAGCCTCAATACTTCGGCCCCATACTTGTCTATTACTTCCTGCGGTGCGACCACGTTGCCTGCCGACTTGCTCATCTTCTTGCCCGCACCGTCCACGGTGAACCCGTGTGTCAGCACGGTGCGATACGGGGCATCGCCCCATGTTCCTACGGACGAGAGGAGTGATGACTGGAACCATCCCCGATGCTGATCGCTTCCTTCAAGGTACATGTCGGCCGGTCG
>Ga0335081_10008265_pt1 | contig 16680 bp, 18 predicted proteins | sample Lox_Sample_35_FD_206713 | JGI IMG/M metagenome (GOLD analysis project Ga0335081, IMG submission 206713) | Soil microbial communities from Loxahatchee National Wildlife Refuge, Florida, United States - Lox_Sample_3.5 | ecosystem: Environmental > Terrestrial > Soil > Wetlands | place: USA... | reverse complement strand
GATCCCAGATGACGACGACATTTCGACACCTGAGAGGTCGAGATCGCAAAGCCGTTACGCATCCCGCCAAAGTTCGCCAGCTCGATCGATTCTTACCGAATTGGGCGATGACGTCATTGGTATTTCGAGTGTGAATCAGCGGGCGGCACAACAAGCAGCGCACTTTCTCCTTCGTTCTCCGCATTACTCAAAAGTTACTTTTGATGACGATTACGATCAGAAGATATGGCAGGACGCCATGACCAACGCCGGAGGTTACGAACTGTCCCAAATCGAAGAGGATTCACAAGACATACTCGACGATCCCGTAGACCTGGAATCAGAAGAGCACCCCGAAGACGACATGATTGACGAAGCGGACGAGGGAGAAGAGGGAGAAGAGGAAGAAGAGACTATCCTAGGTGATCTGGCCCATGTGCTTCGCGCACCGGCCCGGATAAGTCAGGGAGAATGGACAAAAGTAGACTGGAAGAGAATGGAAAAGTGTCTCGACCGGACGAAGGGAGATATGAATGAAGCCATTACTTTATTTCTGGAACGATATGTTGGCCGTGAAAAGGCCGAGGTTGAGATGAGATGTCGTGCTGTATTATTGGCGAGACGCAGGCGGGTATTAGAAGGGAAAAAGGTGGGATTTATTTTGAGTACGCATGAGTAGTGTTTGATAGTTACAACTGGATGGGATGCTGGCGTTCGGTGGATTCTCCAGCACCTTCTTTCGTTTTCCAGGAATTTCGCCGAAAAGTGCGTGGTATTGTGAACGTGACTGGGCGATGGCGTTTGGATTGCGCGTCCCCTGTCCGCACGCTGGCATATAAACGCGCTTACACCTATTGCCCTGCGCTGTGCGTTGATTGACTTGAGTTTGATTCTCTGGACTGTCTGTTTGATCTGTTTGAAATGTCCGTCGCAGATGACATTCGATTGTACCCACATTTTAGAAACACCCTCCCTTCTAACCCGCAGGCTCGAAGATGTGCACTACCGTTTCGCGCTCGCGGACACAGACGAGAAGCTCGAGAAAACATTGAAAGTAAACCTTCGTATCTCACGGTTGCTTACCAAAGATGTATCTTGTCCCTACTCTCCTCAAACTCAACACAACATCCCAACCAGTAATTCACAAGGTAAGTTCTCCGACCGATTTACCTCTAAACCCAGGTCGTCGCAATATGCAGCCATCTCTCGAAACGAGTGAAATCGTCCACCGTCTCTCTGCCGACAGGAGACCTACTGGCCCAATTCCTTAACCCCTCCCTGGGCCCATACGTCAAAAATTTTAATCTAATATACCTCGACATAGCCCTCTCACGAGAGTCAAACCTCGACCAATATGGGCCTCAACTTCTTCGCGGAATCTCAACGCTTTCGCCGTCTGCATTAAAGGGATATTTCCCTATTGTGATGCGAACAGTCGCTCGCTGGAAGTTCGATTATGAAACACCGGGATTGGATGAGCGAATTGGACTGGGCGAAGCAGATATCAAGGCTTTATCAGGGATGTTTGAAAAGTTGCTTTTATACGATGGAACTCCAAACTCGGTCCCCGGACCCCCACCATACATCTCAAAAGACGGATTTCCAAATTTTCAGGCCTTGACTGAGGCGAAGTTGGCTGCGGTGAAATTGACCAGAGGCGCTTTTGCCAAGGAAGGTGCGCTGACGCTGTTTATCGGGAGCAAGGATGGAAATGATGCTGTAGCCAGTTTCTGCATCGACGCAATCAATAGAGGAGGTGCAGATCTCGAGGACGACACGTTCATTGCCAAACTTTACGAGCTCTACTTTGCTGGCCCGAGATTGAGTATTCAGATCTCGATTGTCGAGGCTTTGAGCAAAAGCAAGCTTGCCGCCAACAAAATGTCTGAAACGCTCCGGGTTGTCGAAAAATGCTTGCAAGGTAATGCACATTCTGTTAAGCGTTCTCACTGAAGGCGATCTCCATCCGAAGCTTCAACGCGCGTACATTGGCTTCGTTCAATGGGTCATGAGAGTTGCATCTGATGAAGCCGTGATTCCGCTCACAGAACCGCTTCTGTCCTCTCTCCTCACCGTTCTTCAACAATCCGAAACTCCAGTCGATCTCCGTCAATTTCTCTACGTTTGTATTGGCTTAATCGCTCATCGCAATCCCGCGCTAATCCGGCAGCGAATTGACATCCTCCGATTTCTTTTCGAAGCGGCAGCTCATGAACATCCCAGCCTCAAGGTTTCCATCACAGAATGTCTCTCTATGGTGTTTCCGGCTGTGCAAAATCCTTCAGCTGATGTGGCCCAAGTCTTGCTCTTTTTGATCCAGCAAGCAGTGGATACGGCCCCTGCGGTAGCGGTTAAATTCATCTTCGCCTTTCCGTTCTCAAGAGTCGAAGCACGGGGAGCGTGTTTACAAGTTTTGACGCAAAACGGGCTGAGTTCAGATTTGAGACAGAGTGCCAGATATGCTTTGGATCCGTATTATTTCAAGATGACGACGCAAATAGGTCGAAATCCCCTTTCTCTGGAGTTCTACGATTTTCCGCGATTCGAGGATGCTGTTTCAGGATTGGTCGATTTGCCAGGAATTGATATCGTCGAAACAATGCGATATCTGAGGGTAGTATGGCTGCATGAAGCACTGGGCGGGACATTTCATTTCGATGACGAAGGATGGAGAGATCGGCTCGATGCCGCTGTTGAACTTGACGATACTATCCGATCCCTCTGTAAACCTGTGCTCCAAAAGTGGGCTCGCGACCGACATCCCGGCCTTGAGAAATATTTCCAATATTTACGACATGTCATGACGACTGGTAACGAAGAACAGATTGGGGTCGCTGTATCACAACTGTTTGAACTGGTAGCGCTGGGTGGCAGGGATATCTCGGCAGCATTAGCAGACGACGTCAATGCCATCAAGGATCTGGTATTCTCAACGACCGAGGTTCTGCGAGAGAAAGCGGCGCATCTACTCGGGGTAATCGACATCAATCCCACAACGGTCGAATCCCTGGTTCGCCGATTGCTTAAATTGGCGGAGGGAAGTATTGAACGACAACATGGCGCCTTGCTGGCTGTCAGCTGCATTCTCGCCAGATTGGCGATGCACGGGAATCAGTCAGCCGTTTCTCTCGGGTTTCAGACAGAATTTGCTTCGCACCTTGCCCAAACTATCATCTCACCGAATACTACTATGATCCTTCTCGAAGCCAGCATGCAATCTCTTTCGAAACTCTGCATCTCCGGAGCCGGTTCTACTATTGACGCATCCCTTCTCGATCAGGTGATTACTCGACTTCAAGCGCTCTCAAAAATTACGCGACACGGAAATGTTCAAGATAGAGCAGTTTTGACCCTCGGCTATGTCTCGTTTGCGCTCTCTATTCCAGAGGATGAAGTAACACTGACGAAAATTCTGGAGGCCCTTTACAAAGTCTACGAACAGAAACAGGTGGAGTTATTGTTTTCGGCAGGACAAGCGTTGTCCTGCGTTGCTGCTCGTTGGGAATCTAAAGGGATGACTCCCTTCAGAGACGCCGAATTCGAACCTCATCCCACCTCCCTTCACGGGGTCCTCGACCGCGTATTGAATACCATCTTAGAGGGCGTCCGATCTCCCAAACATCCTCTTCGCAAAGTTTGTCGTCTGCCGGAGCTATCTAATTGTAGGCTGCGAGTATTTGGCTTCTCAGTATTCTTCAATTCTGTGAGTCCTCAGATATCATAAAGCAAAACCTTGGAAGAATCCACGCCGCATTTGTGTCACTTCTCACAGACCAAGATGGTAAAGCAACGTCATGTTCCGTGCTGACGTCAGATTTCGTACAAGAAACTGCTTCTAAGGGCATGGCGCTAGTCTATTTGCGGGGAGACAAGGCCATGCGGGAAGATTTAATCTGGAACTTGGTGGGGTCAATTACGTCCGAAGTACGTCCGTCCACCAATATCACGGGCAACGTCTCTGGCGACACGCAGATGCTTGGATTTGGGACAACCGAGGTAGGAGAGGTCAATACATACAAGGAAATATGCAATCTTGCGTCGGACACCGGAAACCCCGAACTTATCTATCGGTTCCTCGCTCTTTCATCTCACTCAGCACTGTGGCAAAGTCGTAAGGGTGCCGCGATTGGAATCGGAAGTCTCCTGGATCAATTCTCGATGCAAGAACTCCTCGAACGTAATCCGAATTACGCAAAACGTCTTGTTCCGAAATTATACAGAATGTGTCGCGATCCGAATCCTGGCGTTGCTAAAGCGATGCAAGACATTTGGGATGCAGCGTTTGGAAAGGCATCAAGTCCGTTGGTGGCGAGTATGTTTCCAGAGATCATGAAGGAGTTGATTCGGGGTATGGGGGATAAGGCATGGCGAACTCGACAGGCGTCTGCCAAGGCCATGGGAGATTTGATTTCCGGTGTTGATATCAATAATTTGGAGCCCTATTTAGAAGATATCTGGAAAATGGCGTTCCGAGTGGCGGATGATATAAAAGAGACTGTACGAAAAGCCGGAATAACCTTATCTCAGCAGTTGACGACGTCGTTGATTCGGAGCGTGTCGGAGGGGAAGTCGGGACAGAATGTTTTGGTTGTTGTCATGCCGTTCCTACTTGGCAATTCGGGACTGAATGCATCAGCACAGGGGGTTCAATTGTTCGCTTTGCGATCAATTGTTAAACTTTGTGAGGAAGCGGGACCGTTATTGAAGCCAATGATACCTGAGATTGTGGATCAGCTGTTGGATGTTTTGACGTCACTGGAGCCGCAGGAAGTAAACTATATCGGATTCCACGTCGATAAGAAGGATACCGATACCCTGGACGAATCTCGATTTCACGCAGTTCGATTGTCCCCAGTCATGAATGCTATCGAACGATGTATCGACTTGGCGGACGAAGAGACAATCGGTGGCGTCTCTTCCGTTGTTATCAATAAGATAAAGCGAGCGGCCGGTCTCCCAACCAAGGTTCCCCCCATATATTCTTCCGCTAATTGAAGGCTGGTTGTGCGAAGTTGATCGTATCATTGGTAATGCGGAAAGGCCACCTCTTCCGACCCTATGCCGACCAAGCATCGAAAGCTGTAATGGTGTCCCTGGGTGACCGAAATGAGACGGTGCGTAAAACGTACGCCGCGGCCGCTGGATACCTTGCAAGACTGATGACGCACCCCGCTCTAACAACGTATGTAAATTCTCAAGTGGAAAAATACTTTTCTGAGGGTAATTGATGTTTTACGTCAAAGCTGACTGCAGATGAACAACAAATGATCATGTCCGGAATTGCAATTGAAGCCATCTCAAGCAACGCTTCAGCGGCGTTTACCGCCTCTGCAGTCTCGATTCTCCCTTTCGTGTTCCTTGCGAAACATGATCCGGTCGAAGCAATACGAGAACCATTCTTCGAGACATGGGCAGAAAATACAGGCGGATCAGGAGCCATCAAATTATACATCCGCGAGATCATGGCTCTCGTGGCCGGACATTTAGATTCTCCTCTGTGGCGAGTCAAACAGGTCTCTGCTTTAACTCTAGCCGATGCCTGCGAAGCGATCGGCAAGGATATTCGAGACCATCTGAATGTCGTAATGCCACTCCTTATGAAGGGAGTTGGTGGACGATCATGGAAAGGCAAGGAAGCTGTTTTAAAGGCGCTTGTAGCCGTTGTTGAGAATGCTAAAGATGCGTTCTCTGCCGCCGATTTGGATGAAGTTTCAAGGGTTTCAATCTGCGCTTGTCGACGTGTTAACAGTAGGTCCTTGTCCGTGAAGCCAAACGACGAGATGTCGATTACAAGCGTCATGCGACGGCTGAGATGGCAAAATACCTTTCGGCATTCCCGTCGGCAAATCTATTCACCCCCGTTACAGAAATTATTGACGAGGGAATCTCGGAGCTCGACGATGAAGATGACAGCGATTTACAGATGAAGCCAATGTATTGCGCCTCTTCTTACATATTCTGACTGCAGACGTCTTTTATTACGAGCCAACCTATATGCCCTAGGTGTGGCGGCCTTCCAGCCGGCAATAGATGCGAATAACTTGGAGCACGCCACGTGGTTAATCAACCTTATTAGTAAAGAAATTCCATCTGCGACGGTGTGGTCAACTCGTACTGCAATTTGCAAATCCACTCAGTTATTCATTTCGAAATGCGTTCAAACGCCGGAACTGCAGGTTTCCGAGATTGTGGTTGATTCGCTGTGGGAAAGTCTGAAGATTGTCGCAGGCGATCGAGGTTACGAAAATGTTAGAACTGCAGCTGCGAAAGCAGTAGCAGAATTCATTCGATGGGTCAGGGCACATCCGAATTGGTCGGGCATTCAAAGCAGGATTGAAAGGGAGTTACCAGGTATCATTCAAGCGGAGACATCAAGCGTAATACAGGCGGAGTACATGAAGTGATTAGTCAGTAATGAAGCCATTCAGACGCCAACATTGGCCGATTAAGTCCTCACCCATAATTCTGACTTCCGCGTAATTTTATTTCAATTTACGATAATCACAGGAGCGTACTGCTGGTAATTGCGACCAGGCCCTAGCGCGCTCAGCCCACGCCTCGTGGACCTTCAAATGGGCCACGGCAACCCCAATCTCCCGCCTCCGTCAAAATGGCAAAAACCAAGAAGGAACGGGTACTTAGGTACTTTGACAGAGCTCATTAATGATAGTCTCCCCCTGCCGCTTTCTCGCCCATTGGCAAGACTTCACATAATCCTTCGTTGTGGAGTGCCGAGGATAATGCACTGCTCCAGCAAATGCGGTCCGAAGGCACTTCCTGGCCTGTCATCGGCGAACGCTTTGGCAAAAGCCCGGATTCATGCCGGATCCATTTCATGAGACTTCAAGCCAAAACAGGGGCAGAAGGTTGGGGGTCAGAAGATGAGGCTAAATTCCGACTTGCTTATCAAAAGAAGAAAAGTCAGATTTGGTGTATGGTTGCGGCGGAAATGGGATTTGAAGGACATTGGCAAGCCCTGGAGAGAAAAGCAATTGAAATGGGATTAAAGGGGTTGAAATAGAAGACCATGTGGGTTAAGTTTGAGGGCATTGAGTAGTCTGGTACCTCAATTTACCTTCTGAGATGTCAAGGTTTTTATCCATTCGCAATGCATTACCTTCCTAGGTCGAGCAGCTGAATACATCGAAATAAAGACTGCCTGCGCTGGGTCAGTTGACCATTCGAATACGCCACTTCCGCGGTCCCGCTGACCGGCCAGTCCCACACTCTGTTGCTCCGTCAATGGGAAAGGCCAGCAAGGAAACGCTATTAAGGGAGCGACAGACGGGGGTCTATTTGCACCCAGTCTCTTTCCTCCACGTTCTCAGGCACGAAAAGCCTTTCTAATGCTGCGGCCGCCTGGACAAAAGACCGAGATGCAGACCTTCATCAATTGCGAGGTAAGGGCTTGTCTGGGAAGACAATGAAAATCGGTTGAAAACATCCTCTGTCCCCCGCTGTTTCCATTTCGCGAGACTCCAAGCTGAAAGCTGGAACGCAATGTAGGGCCAAAGAAGATGAGGACAACTTGAAAGCTGCATACCAAAAGAGGAAAACTGCAATGTAGGGTATGATTGCATCTGAAATGGGGTTTGAAGGGAACTGGAAGAGTCGGAAAAAAAGCGTTTGAAATCGATTGAAAGTGGTTGCAAATAGCCATCCATTCTTTGACCTCGAACAAGGTCATCTAGCTACTTTTTAACAAGACTTTTCTTTCCCAAATCCCACGCCCGATCTTCCGCAGCCCTCCAAGGGACCCCGACCTCACTAGCTACTGCCTGCCACATTGCCTCGCGATGTTTGAGGTACGCCTTTTTCACTTTGACATCCAATTCCTTATTCCAAACGACGGACTTCTTCATCAATTTGTTGTATCGCTCAATGCAAGTGGTCGGGGGGATTTCCATGAAAGTCGAAATTTGCTGCCATGTGTGGCCGCCGCTTTTCAAGCCGAGGAGCAGATCGTCATCATCGGAGGTCCATTGACGTTTCTTTTTCGTTGGGGTACCGTTTTCGAACTGGTCATCAGAAAAGATCTGGCATTATCATACGTCGATTTGAACTGGGCCTCTGGGCATATTTGCCAATGTCGACATAAAATGGCCATGCGGACGATGCAGAAATATATGAATTGGTTATGAAACGGATCACCCTCCTTGACAATTTCAGGCCACGCGTTATCGGCGCCCTGAGCGCGAACTTTCCGGGGCCCCGGAAAAGTTGCGTGAATCATCATCTGCGGTGAATAGTCCTTTCTCAACACGTTTATCATGGACGCAAAATTGAAACAGACCATTCTCCCCGCTTTTGGAAGACGAAACCACGTCCACGTAGTGTCGTCGGAACGGTCGTTGCACAGATAGCCCGCCACGATCAGCAAAAGGCTTACCTATCCGGCACGAGACCTGATGACCGAGAGCGCCTGCGCGCAAGTGACGTAATTGTCCCCTTCTGAACCTTGCCCCACATGAAAACACGACGCAATGGTTGTTGGTCTGGGGACCTCATTGGGCGCCATGGATTATATATATGTTCACCACGCTCCCTGGATTAAGCCCCATTCACGATTAAAAATTGCATCAGAGTGCGAGAGGATTCGAACGTGAGGCGAGACGTACTACATCAAACGTTGGTTGTTGCCTTAACGTCGTTTGCATTCAACTGCAGAAGACGACTGAAGAGGGGAATTAATTATGTACTCAAGTAGACGCCCCAATTCGCCAAGGCTTGGCAGGATGCTGACTATGGGGAATAGATTATCGACCGCGTCGTTCGAGCCTCGCAGCCTCTCCATCGTATCAACGACCATATGGTCAGACTTATCAGTCAAACTCGCCCGGATACATCAGACCGATGACGCCCCAGGGGGCAATATTTGGTCAACAAGCCTACGCCCAACCATTGCAAGCATATCAACCAGTCGAAATGGTTCGACCTGTCCAACCTGTTGAGATAATGCAACCATTTCAGCCAGCGGAAGTAATACAACCACTTCAGCAGGTAGAATTTGTTCAACCAGTCCAGCCGGTTCAGCCGGTCCAACCCGTCGAAATGGTTCAACCGGTTCGGCCGGTTGAGTTTGTCCAGCCTGTTCAACAAGCTCGTCCTGTCGAAGTTGTTCAGCCAGTCCAGCCAGTCCAACCAGTTGAAGTTGTTCAGCCCCTTCAGCCTATTATCATTCAGCAGCCTCCTCCGCAGCCAGTACTGGTTCCTGTCCCACACCCAGTCGTCGAGCAGGTTCGGGTACCAGACCCCGTTCCGGTTCCGGTGCCTGTCCCTGTAGGTCCCCCAACGCCTCCCCCTCCCCCTCAATTACCGTCGGTTCCCGTTCCTGTTGTTCCCGCCATTCCCGGCAGACCACCAATGTTTCGTCAGCCTTCGTTCTCAACAGGTCATCTGCCGCTGGCTACAGCGGGTTTCACGGAAGTCCTCACCTCAACAACGGTAACATATCCCAATGGCGACTTTTACGTTGGTCAGGTCAGTGAGATGGGTGTTCCGCACGGCGAAGGTACGTATACCTGGGCAGATGGCTCAGTCTATAAGGGTTCGTGGCGTACGGGTTTCAAAGAAGGTTACGGCGTTTATGAAACGCTTGATGGGTACAAGTATGCCGGGGAATGGAGACGGAGTGAAAAGTGGGGATTTGGTACAGAGTGGGGGGAGACGTTGGATGGAAGAGCCTTTGTTTATGAGGGAGGGTTTTTCCGAAATCAACGACACGGGTTGGGGACGAAGAACGGGAACATCAAGGTCAAATACAGATATGGGAAACGCGATGATGATTGTATAATCATGTAGTGCTTGGTTTGTGTTATTAGGATATCCATTCTTTGAGATCAACTAGTTCAGGTGGACCGGATACTATTATTCGTCTGTCCGACTTATCCACTCGCCCTTGAATCTGACCGAAGTGTCGGTTGATCGGCCGGAAGGGCACACCGCGAATTCGGCAGATAAATTTAACCCTTCCCACCGTCCAGCCTGCAAGAATGGCGGACGACGATGTCGACCACGACCTACTTGAGTTTATGCGTGCCCACATGAACAACGCCGGTGGGGCACACGGGGCAGAGTCGACGCTGGGAGTCCTCGAGAGTGCAGAGCAAATTTATGATGTATCCCGTACATAGCATCATCCACTGACTCAGGCTGCATTGGATGTGGCAATTAGTCGCGATGGAACTCAGGCTGCTGCCGAACGGGTACTTCGAGATGTGTCCAGAGGATAACGCTAGATCAATAATGCAATGGAAGAGCACCCCTACGACGGGGCTACGTGGTCGACCCATGAACTTCACCCCAAGCTCAAGTCGGGCAAGACAGTCGAGTGGATTTTTCTAATTGACCTCCTCAACTTTTCCTTCTTTTCCGACGAAAAAGATCCAGAGAGGCGGTTCTTCGTCTTGTATAAAGGAGAACAATATACCGGTTATTGGAGTTTATGTGCAGCGGTAAATCGCGCTCTGGAAGCAGGAACTCCGATTACTTCACCAAAATTCTGGGTTGAAGCGGATGAATGTACTCTCCGAGATATCTTTACAGGGGATGGCGTGGAGGAAATGCCAATGATGTATGACTATCGCTGAAGGAACCTATTGACGGATCAGTGATGAGAGAATCGTTTGCCTCAGGGAAGCCGGTCGAATTCTATGTGAGGTTTACTTTCCCTTTCTAACGGCCTTCTGACGCTGAGGATCATGACGGCTCGTTCCTTTCACTGCTGGAAGAAGCTAATCATTCGGCGCTCCGATTGATCAATCTTGTCGTATCAACAATTCCGTCATTCAACGATGTTGCGCCTCCCCTTCCCGGCACTTCAAAACCTCTCAAATTCTATAAGCGAGCGCAGATTCTCGTGGCCGACCTCTGGGCTTGCTTTTGCAATACCTCCTACGGTTATTTCAGGGACATCGACAAATTGACCATGTTCGCGGACTATCGTGTCCCCCAGATCCTTCATTCCCTCGGTTGTCTTCGATATTCCCCTGCGCTCATTAGTCTTCTTGATTCGGGGACCCCATTACAATCAGGATCGCGGCATGAAGTAGAGATCAGGGGATGTAGCATTTGGTGTGTTGAGTTATTGCGTCGAGAACTGAAGCGAGAATGGGGTCGGGATATCAATGCAGTTTTGTTGGATTTTTGGTTATGGGACGAGGCTCAAAAGCTGAAAAAAGAAGGGACAGGGTTCAATGTTTCATTCCATCGGACCAGAGGGATATTTTATTGATCGGGAGGCGTTGAGTTCGCGTGCGCTAGCGAGTAGCGAACCATAAGCATGACCGCTGAATGTTTGGACCTGGGAGATCGGAAGGGAGTTGCTTGGACGCTCTAAGACGAAGAGAAACAATCTGAAAATGAATTTCATTTGAGCTAATTCACACGCTCAGAGTGATTCTATTTCAGGGATTTTGCGCAGTCGCTAAATATTTTGGACAAAGGGAGTAAAAAGGTCCGGTGATGAGTCAGTCCTCCTCCCGTGTTTGATCACGATGGCGCCTCGGTCCGCTTCCTGCTTTCAACCGAAATCTTCAAGGGAGGAGTGGAAGATGTCCGCTCCATGGCTCCGGTCATTCGTCATTATCAGGGGCTTGCCGTGTTAATGAGGGAAACGACTCCTGCTGACATGGAATTTTCGAAATTTTTCGAAGGGGTTGGAGGCGGCACGGCGCATGGACCACATTATGATTCGTGTTCCCCTGATTTCTGGCCCCACATAGGTTGGAACTGTATGCCCCACGGCGCAGATAACATTGAGATTTTTCATTTGTTGCTCAACAAGGTTTATGTGGGGGGCCCTGCGACCTCCCCAATTCCGGTGGGGGCCTCCCGCCTCTGAATGGTCCGGCTGTAGCGAAATTTAGCGCGGTTCGTCAAATATATGTAAAGACATTCTGAATCTACATACTCGTAAGGGATGATACAAAAGGACAAGAAAGGCGATTGCGCAACCGGACCGACGGCAATTGATCACTGGAGACGATACATTGGACAAGGCTACACGATCGGCCCTTCCCGCTGCCTTTGATCCGCGTCGCCGGTGGGCGGAATGGGGTGTGGTGGGCTGCCGAGAAAAAGACCCCACGCCCTTGGACATTTGCGATTAATTGAGCGAGAGGGCAGACACGATTTATTTCCCATTTCAATCACATTGTCCCTGCTTCATTAAAGTTTTCTGTGCACTTTTCCTTTTATTAACATTGCGAGATAAGGGGCGTTCATGTGACGAGCCAGCGGTGTATAAAACACCCCACGGAGAACAGTTTTCAAAAAAAGTTCCCAGAGAAACAAATCCTTCAGAGCGAACATTTCCCTTCCAAACCTCAATCGGCAGTCGGTGTGAAGTCAATTGACATCATGCAACAATCTGGTAACTCGGGTCGCTTCTCGAAATTGTTTCGATTGCCTTGCACGGCATGTTGGCGCTGTGGAGCTGCCGCTCCCCTCGGTCGTCGCTGCCTCCGATGCACCGCCCAGAACTGATAATTGTATAATGGTATTGACCTCTTTTCTCATATAATCTGACGAGTCTAGGAAACATTCTGATTGTACCAACAAGTTACCGACTAAAAAGCGACCCCCGATAGAAAGATAAAAAGAACGCGTTACCTCGAATTGTAATTTTACGAGTGATATCAAGAGGTGTCTTGGATTTCAGAGATCGAGGGAAAAAAGCGCCATAAAAAGTCTAGAGAAGTGTAAAAGTCCATTCAAGTATACTATCAATGCATTTATTTTCTGTACAAAACTCACTTCCTTTGCTTTGCGCGGCTTCACCGAAAAACTTCCGCTTCTTCAAGGGTTCTTCCTCCGCAGCATGTGGTCAACGTCCACAAGATTGCCTTACGATATCAGGCTTCGGTCCAGCAGGCACAACTCCACCTGGGCTGCTATCGCGACTCGAACAATAGCCTTCTTTTATCGAACAATCGGAGCTGGCCCGACCGGTACAAACGTGACATGTTGGTTCATTTCCTGAAGCCGTCATCGTCTCCCTAGTATGGCATTCTCGGCCAGTGACCTAAGGCCGGGTAATCCTATCGCATTGTGTTAATATTGCACTTGAAGGCATCGTTATACGCGACGTCGAAACGGATGATTGTTGTGAACAACCGGATATCTGATTTACGTATCGAGAAATAGGAATCGGCGCTGTCAGCTTCCATAAATTGGGTGCCTATCAGACAACGGTTCTTCTCAAGCATCGTTTTTAGTCTCTCCGATGACTTCAATAATGCTTATACATTCTCCTCGTAAGCTTGAGTCGTAGCGATCCTGTTCTGTACACCCTATTCGTCAGATCAGCGAGAATTGCCGCGAACCCATTGTTGACGGTATGACTCAGGTCAGTCGATTTAGACAAAAGAATCCTATTAAACCCATTCATTTAGGGCATCGATTTCGGGCCGCAATTTTCACGATAAAATCGAATTCGTCTATACATTTGGGCAACAAAATCATTGAATTCCGAATTGAAAAAACGAATGATGTCCGATTACTCGTAATTTACAATTCGCTTTTGTCTTTTTATGGTAAATCCTCGGGGGCTGTGTGACGAAGGTTGTAAGCTGGCTCGATGAAAAGCTTTCGTATGCGGGAAATTGCTGACCGGGTCGGGGTGCAACCTTCTTCGGGCGTAACGTCCCAACCGTCTGGTCCCAATTTGTAGCCCGTTATCGAAACATCATTTATAAAGTCAGCGTGGGCCGCCTTCGAAGTCCAAACCAATTATTTACCCAGTCTCTTGAGACTCCACAATCAACGTGCTGCAAGCCCATGTGGTGGTTATGGTGCAGTATGGGACATAGCGGCACTTCTCTGGAGGACACCGCCCATCTTTGGAGATGTTGGATATATCTGGCCATATTGACGATGAAACCTGCCCTCTGCGTCCGCCTGCTTATATGTCTCTTCCGTACCGTGGACGGCGGGCGTTTGAGCCAAGAAGATTCTTATTGAACGATGAGCTGTGTGTTCGCTCAGGGCACCCTTTCCGGGTTGCCAGCAAGGGGGGGAAGCACATTCTAAATTGGCTAGGGCTGCAGCAACTTTAGGGTTCGGATTGACGAATCAGCGCCGGCTTGTGGCAGCCACAATTAGTTTGGCCCTGAAAATCATTCAAGTCAACAACACCCAGGGAAACAAGCTCGATACAGCCGAACAAGGTTCTTCGGATCGGGACCTATTGAAGCGAAACCACAGCGATGTACTCGATGGCGGTAGATGCGCTGATCAATGATGAATGCGGAGCCCTCCCACATTCCAACTTAGAACGTTTTCTTTCGCCGATCTTCCGGGGAGATGGGTCATTATTGCCGCACCAGTTCGGAAATACACAAGCAACAGAACGGGAGCCGGCAGCCACGCTCGCACATTGATCTGACATTGAAAGCTACAGAAAATGAACAAATGACAATCCCCACCCCACTGCTTAACATTCCCGGCTGAAATGAACCCAAAGAAACAAAAGGACCAACAAACTCCATCAACTCCCGGTCTCTACAGACTTCAATGAATGACGGAAAGAGTATTGATAGCGAAGCGGAAGCTTATACAGAACCGCAGATATCAGAAACACAGAGAGGAAACGAGACATAGCATGTCCTACAGGTAAGAAAGAGAGACTCGGAGGAGATGCATCCACAAGGAAGCGTGAGAATACCTGATGTCATGCAGGCGAAAACTGTCAGTTCTGCATACCGCAGTTTTTACATTTCTCGCCCCATTGAACGTACTCAAGACACTTTACGCACCGAACCCAGGGGCGGGTATCGCCAGGGGGTCCGATATGTAGGATTGTCTTGATATTCTGCAATAGGCCCATCACTCGACAAGATATTGGGAGAAGTATGCGATTTGGGCTTCCGTGGGTTGTGTCTGTTGCTGGGGGATCGGATACAGCATTGGAAGCGGGCGAGATCTAGCCAATTTATACACATTCGGGAGGGATGGGAGGGGAGATGTGTCTTGGGAGATTAAGACACTGCGTATTTTAGCCTCCGAAGTTTTAATTTTTCGTCATCGGAAGTCTTCCCTTCCTTCCGACCATTTTGGTACTATCAGGTTTAGTATCCTGTTCGTTCTAGACGCCACCTGCATTTAAAGTTTCAAAAGAGCACTCTTTGATTTTGTATTCTATCCGATGTTCCTAGCGCATAGCCAATAGACAATCGGCCACACCAGTCCTCTGGAAGCGCCACCACAAACCTTGCTCTGGTACGATTTTCAAGCCCCCTTTCATATTGCGTATACCTTCAAATAAGCGATATTTACGGGAAATTGGCAACACGGAGTATACAGCAACTGCTACCCCCCCACCCCTCGGAACTGTTAGAAGAAATAAATTCAAATTTTTTCGAGCTTTGGGCCGGTCCCGAATCCCCTGGCGGGCCTATCCGAAGAATTGGAGGATCTCCCGTTGTGCATACGTATTCAAGTGTGAGTCCAGTTTGAAAAACCGGGTGTCTGGATCGTCGACGGATTGGAAAAACCCAAAGTTTCGGGAAGTCCCCACGTTGGTCAGCTGGTGCAATAGCCGCCCCAGCGCAGATCTCTTGGCTCTATCCTGCGCTCTATTTTGTAACCTCGATCGTGCGTGCGTGCGTGTGCACGTGCGGAATGCATGGGTTGGTTTAAACGAACAATTCATTTAAGATCGGATACTCAGCCCAAGTGTCGTCGGCTCCAAACCAGCCTGTTGTTTCTCTTTCGATCTCATTGGATTTACAAGGGAGATGTATGTCCCTTACCGCTTTCCTGAACCTTAATTTCGTCAACAGGACTAGCCTATATTTCTGCGTCATGGTTTGTAGTTGCACAAAGATACTTTAACTTCTTTCGGTCGCTTTGCGACTGGGGCATTCATTTAGCTTCCATTGGAGTTGTAGACTGGTGTAAGGCGGCTATTCGGGTACCCGCAAAGGATGCATGTTGCGATGGGAGGAGTGTCAGGTGATGCTAGAGAACTTCAAACTTTAATTCGTGATATCGACACAGCCGGGTTCGGGTGATCCATTATCAAAGGGACGGAGGTCAAGTGTATGATTCATTATCCCGTCCAATGTAGGTTGGAACTCGTCTGGAGCGTCTAAGCGCAACGGAGTGTTTTAAGCCGTCCTTATCTATAGAGTCCTCTCTATAATTATTGCCGTTTCCGAGGCTGTGGATCACTATGTGGGAAGGCTATGCGAGCGAGGGAATTTGCATCGCCCGAGGTCGACCCGTCCGCGGTTTCCCGCGATCGCATGGGCCGACTCGTACGAATAATGTGGTTTCAACCGAGCGAAAGTTGTAGGAATTAGGAAACGCGGGGGGAAGGGGGTTGGCTCCTAACGCACTATGACGTGTTGGCCATTCCCTTCTGCCAAAGAATGTGGGCAGTTACTGCCCTTGCGAATATGTGTGGGCGCGACCCAAAAGTTTAAACTTTTTTAATTGCTCGCGAGTCGCCGAGGGAACGAAAGGGGACATTCACCCTGTTCCATTGCATCGGCACGAAGTTCATTAAAATGCAATAAATAGGAATATTTACTCGATTTAGAAGTAGCCTCCATTCGTTCAAATTATCTGGAAGTGGCCAGTGCGTACCTTTGTCTAATAATGTTACATAGTCGTACGCATTCGGATATGCCCGTAAATTCCGAAAAATGTACGAACGATATGCAAATATCCTGCCAAACGAAGATAAATACAAGGTAT
>Ga0335081_10008262_pt1 | contig 16682 bp, 11 predicted proteins | sample Lox_Sample_35_FD_206713 | JGI IMG/M metagenome (GOLD analysis project Ga0335081, IMG submission 206713) | Soil microbial communities from Loxahatchee National Wildlife Refuge, Florida, United States - Lox_Sample_3.5 | ecosystem: Environmental > Terrestrial > Soil > Wetlands | place: USA... | reverse complement strand
ATTACTCAGTCCGAAGTTTGGATTTCGCAAAAGAAATTTTCCGACGCGCAAAAGCAGCTGGCTTCGCTCAAGCAAGCTCACCCGGACGATCCGCGTATTTACGAACTGTTGGCAAAAGCGTATTTGGCGCTTGGAAAGAAGACTGAAGCTGCGGCCGCGGAGAAGCGGGCCCAAACTCTCAGAAATCAAAGCCGCTGAGCGTGGCTCATTGATCGTGATTCGCCTGCAGACGCTCCGCTTCCATTTGCTGGGCGGTAGCCTCCATTTGCCGTCCGAGTTGCGTGTAAGCATCCGCAAGAAAAAGATGTGGCTCGTACGACTTGGGATCGAGCTTGGCGGCTTTTTGCAAGTACGGCAACCCGCTTGTCGGATCTCCATCCAACGAGAGCAGGCGGCCCAAGGTTAAATTCGTCCGGTAATCGTCGGGATCAATCTGCAGGCTCAGACGCAAATCTTTGAATGCTTCGGCTGAGTCACCCATCTTTCTCTCGATGCCGGCCAGGAAGAAATGCAACGTGCCGGCATACTTCAGATTCATCAAAGTCGATTTGGCGATGGCAAGCTGCAGCTCTTTCTTGGCGCCTCCGAGATCACCAGTATTCAGCAACGCCTGTCCGATCTGATAATGGGTCTGCGACAACTCTGGATTCAACTCTTCTGCTTTGCGCAACACCGGCAGCGCTTTGTCGAACTGCTCCAATCGCAAGTACGTGTCTCCCAAGTTGCGGCAGACAACCTCGACATTCGGATCTTTCTTGTAAAGCTCTTCGAGCAGTTTGACCTCGTCCTCGCCCCGCCCCTCAGCCCCGGCCAGCAGCGCTTTCTCGACCTTGTTGAAGGTGTCGATCTTGTCTTTGGGATCGTCGCCCTTCATCTCGGCGCCAGGAGGCTCATTGGCTCGACCGCCTCCCACATAACCCAGTGCCGCTAATTTCTGTACGAGTTGCGGATCGACATCCGGGTTCCCCGTTTTCGCGGCATTGGCAGTCTTCTCCCGGAAAGCGGCGAGTTTGCTGCTCAAAGCCTGCGTGACCGCAGGCGATCCTTGCGCAAGATTGTGCAGTGCGCCGGGATCAGCAGACTGGTCATACAACTCCTTGCGTGGCGCTTCGACAAATAGGTATTTCTCTTCCCGCAACGAGCGCAGGGAACTCCAGCCGAAATCGCGATGCGAATAATCGCTCTCCGAATATGCCGGCCGGTTCTTGAGCTTTGCTAGCGCGGGCATTGCGTTGTCGGACGGCTTCATCAATGGAACCAGCGATTCTCCCTGCACTTCCTTGGGCGTGGCAATCGCCGCTTCATCCAAAATCGTCGGCACAACGTCCACCAGGCCCACACGCGCATCTACTCGCTGACCAGCGAACTGGTTGTTGGGCAGCCGCAACAATAGCGGCACATGGATGGTTTCGTCGTACAGGAAAATTCCGTGGCTAAATTCACCGTGCTCGCCAAACGCCTCGCCGTGGTCCGACATCACCGCGATCAGCGTGTTGTCATACAAGCCGCGGGCACGCAGGTCGTCAAACAACTTCCCCAGTTGTGAATCGGCAAAAGCGATTTCGCCGTCATAAGGTTCGGAGGCGAATCGCTTTTTGAACGGCTCCGGCGGATCGTAAGGCTCGTGCGGATCGTACAGGTGAACCCACGCGAAAAACGGTCCCTTCGGGTGATCTTTCAGCCACGAGATCGCGCGGCCCACGACATAATCGGCGCGATGCTCAACGTTTTGATAACGATCGGTTGAGTCCTCGTGGAACTCGGCATCGTAAGTATCGAAACCTCTGGCAAAGCCGGGAACCCAACCAGACTTCGGGTCCAAGGCCGTAGTCGCCACAAAAGCGGCGGTCGCATAGCCATGCTGATGGAGAATATCGGGCAGGAACGGCACACTTTTCGACAGCGGCAAACCAAAATCGATCACCCGATGATATTGCGGATACGTTCCGCTGAGGATCGTGGCGTGAGAAGGAACCGTTAGCGGGTATTGGGAATAGGCACGGCTGAAAACGACGCCCTGTTTGGCCAAAGTGTCCAGGTTTGGCGTCAGGCCCCGCTTACTGCCCAGAAAACCCATGCGGTCCGCACGAGTTGTATCGATGGTGATCAGCAGGACGTTTGGCTGAGTCGCGCAACAGGCACATGCTGCCAGGAGGGCCAGTATCAACCACTGCCGAAGAACCCAAATCACGCATCGGATTTTAGCATAGTGCGAAGCACAGCCCCACATAGAACGGGACGTTTCACCGTGACAGGAGATGAGGTCGTCGGGTAAACTTTCGGATTACCTTTGAAGGGGCCAGGGAGAGTCATGCAGAGGAGATTCTTACTAGCAATCGTACTTCTGACCACGGGTTTCTGTTTGTCGCAAACGAAAAAAACCCCGGCGGGGCAAACCCAACAACCTCCCTCAAAAGATGAAAGCCCTTTCCCGGTCGACAATTCACAGAGCCCCCAGGATCAAGCGCCGCAGCAGGAAGCTCCGCCCCTTCCACCAAAGCGCACCGGGCCGCCTCCGACTAATGCGGAATGCATGGACTGTCATGCCAAGACCAAACCGCAAATCGTTACCGAATGGAAGCAAAGCAAGCACAGCCAGGTAAATGTCGGATGTATTGACTGTCACGGCGACGAGCACTCCTCCGCCCAGGATGCTGTGTATGTGAAACTTGGCCGATCGCAAATCTGTGCCAAATGCCACCAGGCGCAAGTGGACCAGGACCGGAGCGGTAAGCATTCACGGGCACTTGGGGCGATGAAAACGATGCCCAATGGTCATTGGCGCTCAGCCGGGCGCGCCATGCCAGTCGGCGGCGGCGAAACCTGCACCAATTGCCATCGCACAGGTTCACCTCACCTTTTCCGGGACTTGCCTTACGATCGCTACGGCGGCATCGAGGCCCACGCACTGGAGTGGGGCGCCGGCGCCTGTAGTTCGTGCCACTCACGGCATACGTTTTCTGTGCAGGAGGCGAAACAACCGCAGGCATGCGAGTTCTGCCACAGCGGACCGGATGCCGATCAGTGGGGCATGTATTCGAGCTCCCAGCATGGAATCCTGTTCGACTTGAAACAGCGCGGGCTTCTGCCCGCCGATACACCCGTGCCGACATGCCAGACTTGTCATATGCCCAATGGCGATCATCACGTGCGCACGGCTTGGGGATTCCGAGGAATTGCCCTGCCTATGCCGGATGACAAACAGTGGGCAGACGACCTCACCGACCAGTTTAAGGCCTTGAACATCATCGGGCTCGACGGCAAAGATGCTCAGCTAATGAGCACCATAAGAGGCACCGACCTGATCCGTTCCACCAAGGAGGACTGGCAGGGGGAACGGGATAAGATGATCAAAACCTGCACCCAATGTCACACCGAAGCTTACGCCAAGCAGGAGATGGAGAACGGCGATAATATCATTAAAAATGCCGACCATCTCCTGGCGGAAGCAATTCGAATCGTCAGCGACTTGTATAAAGACAAGGTGCTGAATGCTCCTCTAAGTAATCACGAATTTGCCTGGCTGACTCGCTTTGACGCTCCTCCAACCGCGATCGAGCAAACTCTGGACAAGATGTACCAGATTGACCGCATGCGCACCTTCCAGGGTGCGTTTCACAGCAGCCCCAAATACGCGATCGCCCAGGGACTCGTGCAGATGCAGAAAGACCTGGACAACATCAAGGAGATGGCGGAGCAGTTGAGACGCCAGCACCCTTCCTCAGGAGCTCATCCCGCTGCCAAACCGACGGCTAAACCAACGGCAGCGAAGCCTGATGCCAAGGATCCAAAGCCCGGATGGCAGTGACGGCCAAGCTAGAGACAGAATCGCACACAACTTCGGATGCCGGCAGTTGGAGCTATATAAAGAGCAAATCTCTTCCTCTGTCTTTGCAAAATATTGCAACTTGACGAGCGCCGCAAAGCCGTAAATACTGGCTGCCAGGCCAGTCGCATTTCCCCCCTTGCGGTTCGTGACCAGGCTCCAGCTTCGTCCTCGCTGTAGTGACTCTCCTGCGATGGACACGCTTCGGCCGCGGCGAGAACGTATCCAAGGCGCGACGAAATACGGCCCAGGGCAAAAGGATCTCAGTGAAGAACTATCATAATAAGGCTTCTTACGTCATCGTCTTCGTTTGTTTTCTTGCAACCGCATTAAATGCTCAAACGTTAACCACGCTGTTCGATTTCGACGGCACCCATGGAGCCGAGCCGTATCTTATGTCGCTGGTCCAGGGCGCCGATGGCAATCTGTACGGAACGACGGAGTTCGGCGGCACCCACAACGCAGGCACAGTGTTCAAAATCACCACTGCTGGAGCGCTAACAACCCTCTATCACTTTTGCGCGAAGACCCCTTGCACGGACGGCCTCCAGCCTGAGGCGGGATTGATTTTTGGCCCGGACAAGGCCCTTTACGGCACTACCGAGCAAGGCGGCAACGGTGACTGCGTCTTGTACTCCGGTTGCGGAACCATATTCAGACTCTCTTCCAACGGCAAACTGCTTAGTCGAAGCTTCCATGGCTCCGATGGGGATCTTCCCGCTGCCGCTTTGGTTGTGGGAAGCGATGGAAATTTCTATGGAACCACGGTTGGGGGCGGCACCGACCTCACCTGCGCCTCGGGTTGCGGCACGATTTTCAGAATTTCGCCCACCGGGTCTCTCACCACGCTCCACAACTTCTCGTATCCAACTGACGGAGCCGAGCCCTTCGCCGCCCTGATCGAAGGTAGCGATGGGAACTTCTACGGCACCACGAGTGGTGGAGGGCCCAACAGTTTCGCTGAAGGCACGGTCTTCAAAATGACTCCTTCCGGAACGCTCACCACGCTCTACGTGTTCGATTCCGCTCATGGTGGAGATCCTTTTGGCAGCCTGGTACAGGGCAGCGATGGAAATCTGTATGGCACCACCTACGCCGGAGGCATTCACGACTGTTTCAACCCCTGCGGTACCGTGTTTCAGATCACTCCTCAGGGAAGCCTCACCATTCTGCACAAGTTTGTTCTGACCGATGGTGGCGGTCCTTCGGGCGCTCTGATTCTAGCTTCTGACGGGAACTTCTACGGGACCACGTCGATCGGCGGTGACGTCAGCTGCAATGCGCCTTATGGTTGTGGCACGATATTTAGAATTAGTCCGTCGGGCTCTTTAGTTACCTTGCATTCATTCGGTGGGACCGATGGCGCTTACCCGACCGGTGGCTTGATCCAGGCAACCGATGGAAACTTCTATGGAACCACTTTTCAAGGTGGCGCGAATGGGAAGGGTACCGTTTTTAAGCTTTCGCTCGGGCTTAGGCGCGTAAGAGCCCGATAGCGCCTTGCAAGCAAGTGGCTCGTTCTGGAGAAACGGAAATGATGAAGCGTATTGCCTTGTGGGCATGGCTCGTATGTATGGCCGGCAGCATCTGCCAGGCTCAAACCTTCGTGAACCTGGTGGATTTTGACGACGAAAACGGTGCCAATCCTCAGTTCCTGGCGCTAGTGCAAGGTGTCGACGGAAATTACTACGGCAATACCACACTCGGAGGCGCATACAATCAGGGTACTGTTTTCCAAGTCACTCCTGACGGCGTTCTGACCACTCTCTACAGCTTCAAGGCCACAGACGATGGGTCTATACCGCATGGGACGCTTCTCCTCAATACCGATGGAAATTATTACGGCGCCACCGAGTACCAGGGAGTCAATAAGTATGGAACTATCTTCAAAATCTCGCCAAATGGAGTGTTCAGTACCCTATACAGTTTCAGCGGACCAGACGGGAACGGCCCGCAGGACGGGCTGATTCGCGGCACCGATGGCTATCTTTACGGCGTAACCCAGCTTGGCGGGGCTTATAACGCAGGAACGGTCTTTAAGATCAATACCAGCGGCGTACTCACTAATCTTCACAACTTCAATCCCGCTTCGGAAGGCGCCGAGCCGCTGGGCGCGCTGCTGCACGCGAACGACGGCTATTTCTACGGAGTTACTCAGTTCGGGGGGCCCTCCAATCTCGGCACAATCTTTCGCATGACCCGGGCAGGAAAACTAACCACCCTCCATAGCTTTTCCGGGCCGGACGGAGCTGAGCCCTTTTCCCAGCTCCTTCAGGCCAGCGATGGCAATATTTACGGCACTACCAATGTGGGCGGCGCGTATAACGGAGGAACGGTTTTCCGGCTTTCGCCAGGGAGCCGCGTCACCACGATCTACTCCTTTTGTGCGCAGCCGGATTGCGCAGATGGAGCAATTCCGATCGGCGCCTTGATTCAAGCTACCGATCAGAATCTTTACGGGACTTGTGCCAACCTGATTCACGGCCTCTACGCCCATGGCTCGGTGTTTAGCCTGACGCCGGGTGGCGTGCTGAAGACTCTCCACAGCTTCGATATTCAAGACGGCGCAGATCCCCATGGAGGGCTGCTCCAGGCGACCACAGGGGTTTTTTACGGAAACACCTTCGTAGGCGGGGCCCACCACTTCGGCACGCTGTTTAGTCTCGACACCGGGCTTGGGCCATTCGTGTCTCTGCCAATCAACTATGGCAAGGCTGGGCAAGTTCGCGGCATCCTCGGCCAGGGATTCACCGGAACCATCTCCGTCTCCTTTAACGGAACGCCGGCCAAATTCAAAGTGAAGTCGGACACTTTCGTGACCGCAATCATTCCCGCCGCAGCAACCACCGGATATGTGACCCTGACCAGCTCTAACGGTACCTTGACCAGCAACAAACCGTTCACCGTGCTGCACTAAGCCTGGCCAGCCATATTTACAACCGTGCTGTCATTCCGAGCGAAGCCTTTCCTCCACGCCAGTGGAGCAAAGCGCAGTCGAGAGCCTGCCCTGAGCCTGTCGAAGGGAACCTGCTGTTGCTTTCCGCGCAACGATCGGGTTTCTGAACTCCGCAAGAACGCTCGGGCCAAGGATGCGGATTCATTGAATGAGCATTCCTCGCTCCGAAAATAAAACTCCCTCTCTTCCAAGAGCGAAAGAGAGGGAGTCGAAACGCTACACAACAACTGCTCTCACGACAAAACTACTTCGTCGCGTGGGGCAGGTTGCTGCGGTGTGCACGGCAGGCGCCGTTGTTCAGAACCCATCCCTGGCCAAGCTGGAACGGGATCGCGCTGCTGGCGGTGACGCCATACAGGTCGAACAAGAAGCCCGACTTCTTCAAGCTCCACTCCGCGGTGTACGCGAAAGCGTAATCGGTGCCGACGTAAATCGGACGGGTGTGCAGGTAGGTGGTGGCTCCCGGGGGATCGCCAGCGATGCTGGCATCAGTCAGGTCGCCAGTGCACTCCCAGTCCCACGCGCCGTACAGGATGGTCTTCTGGACTCCGCCTACGGACTGGCTGGTAAGCTGGATCTCATCGCAGAAGCTGGTCAGGGTGATGCAATAGGTAGCTGCTTGGCTCTGCGGAACCACCATCACCGCCAGTGCCAGAACGAGACAGCACAATGCAAACTTCTTCATTTTCAATTCCTCCTTAGAGTGTCATTTCGCTTACACAATAAACACTGCTCTCGCGACAAAACTACTTCGTCGCCTGGGGCAGGTTGCTGCGGTGTGGACGGCAAGCGCCGTTGTTCAGAACCCATCCCTGGCCAAGCTGGAACGGGATCGCGCTGCTGGCGGTGACGCCATACAGGTCGAACAGGAAGCCCGACTTCTTCAAGCTCCACTCCGCGGTGTACGCGAAAGCGTAATCGGTGCCGACGTAAATCGGACGGGTTCCCAGGTAGGTGGTGGCTCCCGGGGGATCGCCAGCGATGCTGGCATCAGTCAGGTCGCCAGTGCACTCCCAGTCCCACGCGCCGTACAGGATGGTCTTCTGGACTCCGCCTACGGACTGGCTGGTAAGCTGGATCTGATCGCAGAAGCTGGTCAGGGTAATGCAATACGTAGCTGCTTGGCTCTGCGGAACGACCATCACCGCCAGTGCCAGAACGAGACAGCACAATGCAAACTTCTTCATTTTCAATTCCTCCTTAGAGTGTGGACAGAGAGTGAGTAAAACGTCGGGTTTGTCACTTTTGCGGACCCTGAGCCATCACTCATACAGGGTTTCCGCACTGCGTGGGCAGTCACAGCCTGCTACCCACAGCGCACGGAATATACTAACAACCAAGATCAGTGTCAACGTGTTAAGAATAGTAAACAGAGTAGAAAGATTAGGGCTGAAAGTCACTATTGGCGCGGCTTACCGGATAATCCCGAAAATGTTCCTCCCCCAGCGGCCTTCCGAAGCTGTGTTTCAGTAAATTATGCTCACAAAATTGTGCAATCTTGTGCACAAATCTCTCGGGCGAGATTCGTCGCCGGTTCTTAGAGCTGGTTTACTGAAATTGTTCCCCGGTGGAAATGCCGTCGCGGTTGACGGTTGCCCGCTCCTTCGCACTCACGATTTCGGCATTAGCTGTGACGCCTTGCTGCGCTCCCGGCTGGCGTCGTCGTTTCGGCCAAGGCGGGCATAGACCTCGGCCAAGACCGTATGCAGGCCGGCAAAGGCGGGCAGGCGGCCAGACGCGATCTCGAGATGGACGGCCGCACTCTTGAAGTCCCCGGTTTTCATCAAGCTCACTCCCATCTCGTAATGCGCCCACCCGGAGTCAGGCTGCAATTCGATTGCTTTGCGCAGCGGCTCGATCGCTTCCTTATACTTCTGCTGCTCCGCCAGAGCGGCCCCCAATGCGTACTGCGCCAAATAGGTATTGGGCTGCCCCTTTAAGACCAGCTGAAGGGCTGGCACGGCCTTCTCCGGCTTTCCGTCCTCAACGTCCCTGAGCGCAGCCAGAGTCTTGTTGGCGGTCGCGACGATGTCCTTCGGGTCTTTTCCCTCCACGGCCGTACTTTGCGCGCTCCCCTGCCTCTGCAGGCCAACATATCCCAGCGACGCCAATTTCTGCATTTCGCTCGAGGTTAGTCCGGAACCGCCGGCAGCGGCACCTGCCCCGAAATGATTGTCAAAAGCCTGCAGTTGCGAAGCCATGGTGTCCAAAGTTGCTTTCGAACTTTGTGCGAGATTGTGGGTTGCCGTGGGATCGGCAGAGATGTCGTAGAGTTCAGGCTTGGGAGCTCGAATGTATAAGTACTTGCCTGCGCGCCAGGATTCCAAAAGGCTCGCTCCGAAACCCTGCCGCGGCAGGTCGGTTCGCGAATAAGCGGGCGCGTCCGACGCCGAACTCCCCTGCGCAACCCTCGACAGCGATTGTCCCTGCATCTGCGATGGAATCGGAATTCCCGCAGCCTCCATCATCGTGGGAGCCACGTCGAGCAGGCGTACCCGGCTCTTAATACGCTTCCCTGCCATCGCGTTCTGCGGCATCTTCACCAATAGCGGAACGAGAATCGTCTCGTCATACAAGAAAATGCCGTGAGTCTCTTCTCCGTGGCTGCCTAAGCTTTCGCCATGGTCCGAAGCCACAACAATGAGCGCGTCATCGTAGAGTTTTTGCCCACGCAAGGCGGCAATAAGTTTTCCTACAGCCGCATCTTCGGCGCCGACCGCGCGATTGTAAGAAATGTAAGGAGCGTGCGCGTCGTGCAGGTGTACCCACAGAAAAAACGGGCGCTGCGTATCGTGGGCAAGCCAGCTTGTGGCACGCACCACAACTTGTTCCCCCGATCGTTCAACCGATTGTGATCGCAATTCTCCGCGCTGCGGTTGATGAAAACCGGCATCGTAAACGTCGAATCCCCGGTCGTAGCTTTGAAAAGGCCCGTTACGCGGATCCAGCAGAATCGATCCCACGAACGCTGCCGTGCGGTAGCCTCGTCCATGAAGAAGATCAGGCAAGTAAGTTAAAGACGAATTCAGAGGAACACCAAGCTCGCTCGCGCCATGAGTCTGCGGATAGGTACCGGTCAGAATGGTAGCGACGGAAGACACCGTGAGCGGCGCTTGCGCATAGGCCTGATTGAACACGACCGCCTGCGCGGCAATGCCGTCCAGACTACGAGTCAGATTGGCGTGCGACCCCAGAAATCCCATGCGATCGGCACGAGCGGAGTCGAGAGTAATAAGGACGATGTTGGGTTTGCCGGCAGCAAATGAATTAGCAGAAACAAGGACCAAAAGGACGCCGGAAAGCAGCTTTGCAATCGGTAACCTCATAGTTAAGAAGTCTAATACCTTTCGTCACCCCTACGAAAGACAATGAGGCGTGCCCAATCGCAACAAAAAAGCGAGGGCCGAAGCCCTCGCTTGCACCTCCGATCCGCAGATCGGTTACAACGAGCTCATATTCGCCAAAAACTCGCCATTCGACTTCGTCTTGCTCAGCTTGTCGATCAGCAGTTCCATTGCTTCCACCGGCGACAGCGGGTTCAGGACCTTGCGCAACACCCAGATGCGCTGCAGGTCTTCGCGCGGGATCAGCAGCTCTTCTTTTCGGGTGCCGGAACGCTGGATATCGATCGCCGGGAATACGCGCTTGTCGACCAGCTTGCGCTCCAGGATGATTTCCGAATTGCCCGTGCCTTTGAACTCTTCAAAGATCACGTCATCCATGCGCGAGCCGGTATCGATCAACGCGGTAGCGATGATCGTCAGCGAGCCACCTTCTTCAATGTTTCGAGCTGAGCCAAAGAACCGCTTCGGCCGCTGTAACGCGTTCGAATCCACGCCGCCAGAAAGTACTTTTCCGCTGGGCGGAACAATCGTGTTGTAGGCGCGAGCCAGACGGGTAATCGAATCGAGCAGGATCACGACGTCGCGCTTGTGTTCGACCAGGCGCTTGGCTTTCTCAATCACCATTTCCGCAACCTGCACGTGGCGCGCGGCCGGTTCATCGAAGGTCGAGGAAATCACTTCACCCTTCACCGAGCGCTGCATATCCGTGACTTCTTCCGGACGCTCGTCGATCAGCAGCACCATCAGCACGACTTCCGGATGGTTGGTGGTAATAGAATTCGCCACGTTCTGCAGCAGCATGGTCTTGCCTGCGCGGGGCGGAGAAACGATCAGGCCGCGCTGTCCTTTGCCAAGCGGCGTCAACAGATCCATGACGCGGGCGCTTACATTCTCGCGCACCGTTTCCAGCTTCACCCGCTCCTGCGGATAAAGCGGCGTCAAGTTGTCGAACAGGATCTTGTTACGCGCTTCATCCGGCGACTCAAAGTTGACGGCTTCAATCTTCACCAGCGCGAAGTACTTCTCGCCTTCATGCGGCGGCCGCACCTGGCCACTGATGGTGTCGCCCGTCTTGAGGTCAAACTTGCGAATCTGCGACGGAGAAACGTAAATGTCGTCCGGGCCGGGCAAATAGTTGTAGTCCGGCGAGCGCAGGAATCCATAGCCGTCGGGCAGGATTTCCAGCACGCCTTCCGCGAAGATGTGGCCTTCTTTTTCGCTCTGTGCCTGAAGAATCTTGAAAATCAGGTCTTGCTTGCGGAGCCCGCTGGCTCCAGGGAGGTCCAGAGATCGGGCGATCTTGGTCAGCTCCGTAATATTTTTCTCTTTCAACTCTGCGATGGTCATCGGTCAATTCACCTGAAGGGATTTTTCAAAGGGGGGTTACTTGGGAAGAACTTGCCCGTGCGAGGGAAAGGCGGGGCTGGTTAAGCAGCCCGCCTTTGTGCCTCGGCGAAGTTTTCCGGTTCCGACAGAACCGTCTGCCGTTCCGAGCTTGCAATCCGATCCAACACTTCGTTCATCGTTTCCTGGATGCGGGTGTTGGGCTTGTGAAATTTACGGGTAGCTTTGGAGGCAAGCTGGCAAAGCATATAACGGTTCCGCAAAGTATGTAAAGCATCAAAAACGCGATCAGAACGCATAGGTTATGTCTTTCTCCTTGCTGAGCTCAATGGCCCGAAACGGCCTATTTTGACTAGCCAGACAACAAGCACGTCAAAATACGCAATCACCTCATTTCAAATGGGTTGTGCGGGAAAGCTCGATTACTGTAATAGATGCTCCGCCTATCCCGAAAGTTTCTTGTAATGGAACAGGCCCTGGTTTCAGCGGAGGTCCGTAGACCCAAAACTCAGATAACAAGCCTTCGGAACGCTATACCCTACGTGAGATTGAACGGGGAGTCAAGGAAAACTTGCGCAGGAGAACTTCTTGTCGCAATTGCCTTCACCGTCGCAGTCTTTTATTTGACTGAAAATAATGACTTTACTCCATTCCCATTGCCAATTCAGGCACTCTGCTGCCAACGGTTTGCTGCAATGGGTTCTAGAATAATAACGTCTTCTTCCTTCTGTTAGACTCGCTGCGACCCAACGTCATCTACATCGCGGTACACTTCCTTCTATAAGGAGGGACGCTCCCATGAAGGCCCTGAAAATCATCGGTATTGTCATTGCGGTCCTGGTCGTCGTCGCTATCGCCATTCCCTTCTTCATTGATGTCAACCGCTTCCGGCCAGAGATTGAACAACAGATCTCGAGCACGCTCGGAAGACAGGTCAAAATCGGTAACCTGAAACTTTCTATACTGAGCGGCAGTGTTTCGGCGGACGATCTGTCAATCGCCGATGACCCCGCGTTCAGCAAGAAGCCCTTCGTCTCGGCAAAGACGCTCAACGTCGGTGTCGAGCTGATGCCCTTGATTTTTTCCAAGCAGCTCCATGTCACGGAGCTCGTCATCGATCACCCATCGGTTTCCTTATTACGCACCGATGCGGGTAAATGGAATTTCTCAAGCATTGGGACCAAAGGCGCAGCACCTGCGCCCGCAACCGCTCCGGCGCCCGCGGCAAAACCGAAAGAGTCGGCAAGCGCCACTCCAACCGGCGGTTCTAATCCCGATTTGTCTGTCGGCAAACTCAGCATTAAAGACGGCACCGTCACCCTGGACAACATTAGCAACCGCGCCAAGCCGCAGGTGTTTCCCAACGTCAACATCACCGTGCAGAACTTCTCGTTCACTTCGAAGTTTCCGTTCACCATGTCGGCTGGCCTCCCCGGCGGAGGCACTGCCAAACTCGACGGCCACGCTGGTCCCATGGACGCAAATGACGCCGCATTAACCGCGCTCGATGCCAAGATTAAAGTCAGTAATCTCGATCTGGCAGCTTCCGGATTTATCGATACCGCGTCAGGAATTGGCGGCATGGTTGACTTCGCTGGAACTGTAGCTTCCGACGGACATCAGGCGCGCAGCGGCGGCTCGGCGACGGTTAACAAGATCAAGCTGTCGCCCAAGGGCACCCCGGGATCGAAAGCAGTCGATGCGAAATTTGCCACTACCTATGAGCTCGATAAACAGTCCGGCCAGCTGACTCAAGGCGACGTGACCATCGGAAAAGCGGTAGCGCATCTTACCGGCCGCTATCAGCTCACAAATACTACGACCTTGAACATGAAAATGAGCGCCAGCAATATGCCGGTGGATGACCTGACCACAATGCTGGGACCGCTTGGGGTTGTGCTGCCCTCGGGGTCTTCGCTTAAGGGTGGAACGTTGTCGGGAGATTTCACCATTGTCGGGCCCCTGGACAAGCTTGTGATCAATGGCCCCGTGAAACTTGAGAACACCAAGCTCGCGGGATTCGATCTGGGAAGTAAGATGTCGGCGATCTCCGCCCTTGGTGGCGCGAAGACCGGCTCGGATTTGACGGTGCAGAATCTGAGCACCGAGGCGCATGTCGGACCGGAAGGCATCAGCACGCAGAACGTGAATCTCAATCTTCCGCAATTGGGAGTAGTCACCGGAAGCGGCACGATCAGCCCGCAAAACGCGCTGAATTACACCATGAATGCCAAGCTCAGCGGCACAATGATGTCCGGCATTTCTTCGGTGGCGAACATGGGCGGCAACAACGGCATTCCATTTTTTATCCATGGCACAACCTCGGATCCGAAGTTCGAGCCGGATGTGAAAGGCATGCTGAAAGGGCAGTTCGCAGGCGTCAAACAGAATCCTCAGAACCTGGTGAACGGTCTCGGCGGATTGTTCGGCAAGAAGAAGAAATAAATCCCGGCGGCCCGCCTTTTGGCAGTGCTCGAAGGGTGGGCAGCCGACATCTAGAGTGCCCAAAAATCTTCGGTCTGATGCGCAATTCTATTCCGCTAATCCCTGCCCATACTCCGCCAGTCCCAACAACAAAAACGGAGTAACCAATTCCGGCGCAGCAAGTCTAAGTTCGATCAAGAGGAAAACTCGCATGAAAAAAATAGTGCTTTGCCTGATCGTGCTCCTCATCACTGGACTGGCGTCCGCCGAATCAAAGGACGCTGCCGCCGCGCTGGACAAGCTTCGTGCCTTGAACGGCGATTGGGAGGGTACCTTCACTTGGAGCGGGGCGCGAACTGCAACCGGCAAGATGGGAGCGCAATATTACGCGACGGGGAATGGATCGGCGGTCGTCGAGAATCTCATCAGCGACGGCGTTCCGACGATGACCAGCGTTTACCATCTCGATGGCGCAGATCTCCGCGTGACCCATTTTTGTGGCGCCCAGAACCAGCCAAGATTGAAAGCCAGCGCCATTGACACTGAAAACGGCCGCATTACGTTCTCGTTTGTGGACATCACCAATCTTCGTTCGCCCGACGCGGGACACGTTGAAGGATTGGATGTTCGGCTGCTCGCGCAGGATCACATTACCGTAACGTTTCATTTCAAAGCCGGCGGCAAGCAGAGTGACGAACTCATCGATTTGAGAAGAAAGAAATAGAACGCAACCTTGGACCTCGGTTTCAGGGATCTACCGCGTTGCTACAGTCGAGCAACCTGCGACCCGAAACAAGCTCATTTCTCCAGCTCTGCCAGGCGGCAAATGAATCCCCACCCCCCGCCCAACTCGCTGACTGCCAGCATCAGTTCGTTGCTGCCCTTCTTGAGTGGGAGGTAAACGACGTCATTCTCCGGGTTCACGATTCCCAGGAACCCGGGATCACGGAAGCCCTGCGCGCTCCGTCCGCGGTAAAGGATTTTGCTGTTCAAGAACACGCTGACGTCGTCGCTGTAACCGATCTCTAGCTTCTTCACCTGCTCGCGATCGGAATCAATATTGGTCCTTGCGTAAATGACCTTCATTCCCGGCTGCGGTTCAAGGCGCTTCGAGAAGTCCCCTTGAAACGTAACCATGGGGTGCGGCGCCCGACGGTAACGATAGATGACTACGAATCCGGGGGGCTCGGCCTCCACATTCTCCCACGACATGGCCGCAATCTCCTGCGGCGAGGGCGAGCGTTCCAGGTTCCGCGCCAGCCCGTCATAAGAAGGCGACAGGCTCCACTTGGTCAGAACGTTGGGCTGCATCGGGGGTAAATGGCGCACCCACGGTGTATCCGGCGTGGTTCGAACTGTAAAATTCGAGAAGCAGGTTTCGCCGGTCAGCGTATACAACGCTACTTGGCCTGTCTGCCTGCCGCTTTTCAGATCGTCCATCACCAGCGCGGGTTTATCCATGTCCTTGACGTACAGCTTGGCCTGCGCCCCCGTTACCTCCAGCCGCAAGTGGAACCACTCATTACTTGGAATGTCGACCATACCTGTGAAACCCGGCCCATTGAAGATCTGCCAGTTCCGTCCGGTGTTGAGCACCGGCGTATACTGCATCGCGTCCGGCAGCCCGGACTTGTGCTGGCGGAGATAGACTTCCTCGTAATTGACGCCGTCCTTGTCCAGGCGAAAGTCAAAGCCAAAGAAACCGCGTTTCGCTGGAGTCGCGACGTCCACATCGAGAACTCCGTCGCGCATTTCGAAATCCTTCAGGATTGCCGCTCCTCCATCGATCAGGAGGCTCTTTCGGCCTTGATACTCCGCCTGCTTGGCTTCTCCTTCAAGGTCCCAACGCGGCGAGTCTGCAGGTACAGAGAGCGTCTGCTGGCAGTAAGCCGCAGACGCAAGAACAAATACGAGAGTGAAGTGGCGAGTGGTCATCGGCGTTGTGAATAGCTGTTTTGTCTGCGCTTTCTTACAACCATCGACGCGTAGACGATCTATAGAAGAAACGGTTAGCAAACGACGGGCCCATACCAAGTACAATTCCGAGCGGGGGAAACATGCCTAACTCGCGTCGGCAATTCTTGGCCACCACATCGCTCAGCCTGCTGGGAGCAGCTGCATCTGCCGTTCTCGCCAAAGCTCAGGTCTCTTCCGAACTGCCGCCTGGGTCGCCTTCTGCCTTCGGCACCAGTGCGCCGGTCGGACCAGAGGTGTCGGTCACGACATTCGCAGAAGCCGAAAAGCTGGTGCGCTTTCATATGACTGATGCCCAACGAAAAATGGCCGCGACCAGCTGGCGCAAGACAATGGCAGGAGTCTACGAGCGGAGAACCGGCCCGCGAAAAGTTGCACTGGAGGCTGACCTCGCGCCCGCCTCGCATTGGGACCCAGTTCTGCCCGGCCAGGCTGCGCGACCTCAGCAAGACCGCTTCGTCCGCAATACAGCCGATCCGGGTCCGCTGCCCGCAAATAACGACGACATCGCATTCGCTCCCGTGACCAAGCTCTCTCGCTGGCTCGAGCAACGCAAGCTGACCTCCCAACAACTCACGAACATCTACGTGGAGCGACTGCAGCGCTTCGATCCCAAGCTGCGTTGCGTAATCACGTTGACTTCTGAGTTGGCTCTGTCGCAAGCGAAAACTGCCGACGCGGAAATCTCTGCTGGCAAATATCGTGGCCCGCTGCACGGAATCCCGTTCGGCGTGAAAGACCTGCTTGATACCGCCGGAATCGCCACAACCTATGGTGCCGAACCTTTTCGCAACCGAGTACCGAGCAAAGATTC
>Ga0335081_10008261_pt1 | contig 16683 bp, 14 predicted proteins | sample Lox_Sample_35_FD_206713 | JGI IMG/M metagenome (GOLD analysis project Ga0335081, IMG submission 206713) | Soil microbial communities from Loxahatchee National Wildlife Refuge, Florida, United States - Lox_Sample_3.5 | ecosystem: Environmental > Terrestrial > Soil > Wetlands | place: USA... | reverse complement strand
CGCATGCAACTGCTTCGGCATTTCCCGGATTCATCAACAGCCGCACTGTCCTCATTGCGTCGGGCGGTACGCTATCCACCGCGCTGACTTACAGCCAGACCAGTGGGCAGACGACTGTCGATGGCACACTGCACATCGCAGGAAACGCTATCGCCAACTTTTCCGGCGGCGCGGTTTATGGCAACGGGGGCACCATCCAGGCCAACACGATCTCGAACGCTGCGTTCAACATCGGCGATATGCCGATGACGGTCGGGACGATGGCGATCATGGGCAACTACACCCAGGGCGGCAACGGCAGCCTCTATGTCGATATCGCCTCGCTCACGCAATACGACCAGCTCAGCGTCAGCGGCCGCGCCTCGCTCAACGGCTTGCTCAACGTCGATTTGCTCAACGGCTACGTCCCGCAGATCGGGAACATGTTCGACATCATGAATTTCTCCAGCCGCTCGGGAACATTCTCGATGGTGCTCGGCCTGCCCATCAACAACCAGGAGCACTTCGTGCTGGAGTACAACGCAGACAATCTGACGCTGGACGTGGTCTCCGGCCCTGACCTCGAAGCCAACACCGGCCACTGGAGCGGCAGCGGCGACGTGTACTACGAGCCGTACGTCAGCCAAGTGAGCCAAGATACAAGCCTGGGCGATTTTGAAGGATCGGCCCCGTCGGCTTCCGTGCCGGAACCGGGCAGCATTCTCTTACTTGGTTCGGGAATATTAAGTATCGCTGCTCTGCGCCGCAGGAAAACTATGTGATCGGTAGCGCGCGACCCGAAGTTATTTGCTAGTTGCCGCCTGCTGTCTCTACAATCCCTTGTTCTATGCTGCGCTTTGCGACCGCGGGGGAATCTCATGGCGAGGCGCTGGTGGCGCTCGTTTCGGGCATGCCGGCCGGCATTGCTGTCGATCTCGAGTTCGTGAATCGCCAACTTTGGCGGCGGCAGCAGGGCTACGGGCGCGGCGGACGCATGAAGATCGAGCGCGACACGGCGCGCATCTTGAGCGGCGTGCGCCATGGCAATACCATTGGCTCGCCGATTGCGCTGCTGCTGGAGAACAAAGATTGGAAGAACTGGACGGAGGCGCTGCCCGTTGAGGAAGGCGATCCGGCGAAGCATAAGCGCGTGGCCTCGCCTCGTCCGGGCCACGCCGATCTGGCCGGCGCCGTGAAGTACAACTTTCCCGAAGCGCGTTACGTGCTGGAGCGGGCGTCGGCGCGCGAATCGGCGGCGCGAGTTGCTGCGGGAGCGATCGCCAAGCTGTTGTTGCGCGAGTTGGGCATCGAAGTTCTCAGCCACGTGATCGCGGTCGGGAGCGCGCGATTGGACAAGCCGGTCACCTGGGACGCGATTGCCGCGTTGACCAGCAAGGACGAGGTGCTGCTGAACTGCATCGACCCGGAGAGCGAATCGCGCATGAAGGAGCAGGTTGATCTCGCGTTGCGAACCGGCGATTCGGTCGGCGGCGTTTTCGAGGTCGTGGCGCACAAGGTGCCTCCGGGGCTGGGCACGTACGCGAATTGGGACGAGCGTCTGGATGCGCAGCTCGCGGCGGCGGTGATGTCGTTGCAAGCGGTGAAGGCGGTCGAGATTGGCGACGCGGTCGAGGCCGCGGCTTCACTCGGCTCCGCCGTGCATGATGAAATAGGATACGAGCAGGGCCGCGACGCGTTTATCGGGTTCACGCGACGCTCCAATCACGCGGGCGGACTGGAGGGTGGCGTTTCCAATGGCGAAGATATTCGCGTGCGCGGATATTTGAAGCCGATCTCGACGTTACGGCGTCCGCTGGCCTCGGTGGACTTTGCGACGCGCGAGCCGGTGAAGGCGGCCTACGAGCGCTCCGACGTCTGCGTGGTTCCCGCGGCGGGAGTGGCTGCGGAAGCGATGGTCGCGCTCACGCTCGCGCGCTGCGCGCTGGAGAAGTTCGGCGGTGATTCGCTGGTTGAAGTGAAGCGAAATTACGAAGGCTATTGCGAGCAGTTGCGGAAGTTCTAAGTTTTTGTTTTGTCACCCCGATGAGGCCTTGAGGCCGACGAGGGATCTGCGGTTTGCTCGAAGGGCTATCCGGTTCGCGCGAACCGCAGATCCCTCGGCTCCGCCCTCCGGGCTCCGCTCGGGATGACAAAGAAAAAGACGGATTGTCGCAAGGTACATCGATTGTGTCTGGACGACCTGAAGGTCGTCCCTTTCAAAGATGATCTATCCCATCGTGAAATTTGGCGACTCTGTATTGGAGAAGCCGGGCGCCACCGTCACCGAATTCAATGACGAATTGCGCAAGCTAGCCGATGACATGTTCGAGAGCATGTATGCCGCGCATGGCGTGGGGCTGGCAGCGCCGCAAATCGGAATTGCCAAGCGCATCGCGGTCATCGACGTGACCTTCAAAGAGGACCCAAACGCGAAGATTGTGCTGGTGAATCCCGAGATCGTGCACACCGAGGGCAAGCAGACTGCAAGCGAGGGCTGCCTCAGCCTGCCGGAATTTCGCGAGAACGTTTCCCGTCCGATGAAGGTGACGGCGCGCGCACAGGACCTGGAAGGCAAGACCATCGAGATCAAGGGAGAAGAACTGCTGGCGCGCGCGTTGCTGCACGAAACCGATCACCTCAACGGCAAGCTGTTCATCAGCCATATCAGCGCCCTCAAGCGGGATTTGATCAAACGCAAAATTCGCAAGCTGATGAGGCAGGGGGAGTGGTAATGATCAACCACAGAGACACCGAGACACGGAGAATTTTCTTGGCGATGCAGAACACGGATATGCCTGTGTTTCCAATTCGAGGATCTTGCTACTGCGTTTTGGTGAGTTCCAAAACCTCTGTGTCTCTGTGTCTCTGTGGTTAATTCCCATGCTTGACCTGGTTTTCTGCGGAACTCCAAGCTTCGCCGTGCCCACGCTGGAAAAGCTGGTATGCGCGGGATTACGCGTGAAGCTGGTGGTCACACAACCCGACCGGCCCAGCGGGCGCGGCATGGAGCTGGCTGCATCGCCGGTCAAACGGAGCGCGCTGGCACTCGATCTCCCCATCATTCAGCCCGATAAGATCAAGAGCAACGAAGAATTTTGCGAGCAGCTTCGGGCGATTGCGCCGCAGGCGATCATTGTGGTCGGCTACGGCCGCATCATTCCGCAATGGATGATCGAGCTGCCGCCGCTGGGCAACATCAACCTGCACGCCTCGCTGCTGCCGAAGTACCGCGGGGCTGCGCCCATCCAGTGGGCCATCGCGAGGGGCGAGACAATCACCGGCGTGACCACGATGCGCATCGACGCGGGCCTCGACACCGGCGACATCCTGCTGCAAGCGGAAGAGCGCATCCATCCGGAAGACACCGCGATCACGCTGCCGCCGCGCCTTGCCCAGACCGGCGCCGAACTGATGATTGCGACGCTCGCCGGATTGCAGGGTGGAACGATCACCCCGACGCCGCAGGACAACGCGCAAGCGACACTGGCGCCGATCCTGAAACGCGAAGATGGCCTGATTGACTTCTCGCATACCGCAACCGATGCCTGGAACCGCCTGCGCGGATTCCTGCCGTGGCCGGGGGCGTTCACGAAATTTCGCGGCAAGATGCTGCACATCCATGCGGCTATTCCCGCGCCGGAAGCGGCCGTGGTTGTGCCCGCACACGTTGCTGTGGAGCGTGGTCGTTTGCTGCTCGGGTTTGCGCATGGGACCGCGCTGGAGGTTCGGGAGCTTCAACTCGAGGGCAAGAAGCGAATGAGTGCGCAGGACTTTGTGAACGGATATCGGCCGCGCAGCGAAGAGACTCTCGGCGCATAAAAGCCAAATCCACCACAGAGACCACAGAGACGCAGATTTTGAGGAACGTGTTGAAGGCCTCTTCGTTTGATCCGAAACCAGCAAATCCGCAGCCTACTTTCTTGGCTTCTTCTCTGTGCCTCTGTGCCTCTGTGGTGAGCTTTTTCTAGAACTTCGATTTCAGCCGCGCGTAGGTTGTCTCCAGCGTCTCGGGAATCACGCGGGTCTCGCCGATCACGCTGATGAAGTTGGCGTCGGCGACCCAGCGCGGCAGGGCGTGCATGTGGATGTGGCCGGCGATCCCCGCGCCCGCGGCCTTGCCCATGTTCATGCCGATGTTCGCGCCCTCCGGACAGTAAAGCTCGTACAACGCCGTTTCCAACCGGCGCGTCAGCGCCATCATCTCCATCGCGGCGTCATCGGACAGTTTCGAGAGGCGATCGACGTGCTCGTAAGGGACGATCATGGTGTGCCCCGAGGTGTAGGGATACTTGTTCAGGATGATGAAATTGAGCTCGCCGCGATAGACGATCAGCGCTTCTTTGTCGTCGCCCGCCCGCAGCAGCTCGCAGAAGACGCACTTGCCGCTAGCTTTCGTGTACTCCGGGCTCGAGATGAAGGAATAACGCCACGGCGTCCAGAGATAGTCCATAACGGCAGAGTACCATTACGTTTCCCTGCGAAACAGGACCTCGCCACGGGGTTCCGCCAAGCTGTTTGCCGGGCCACTTGCCCGCTGCATGCGTCGCTCGTCACAGCCTGACGTGATGCGAAGCCGGGACGGATGTTAAAACTCGAAAAACCCTGCAAAATCAGCGTGGATGGCACTTTTGGAGGTTTGACACTGCCCCAGCCCGTTGCTATAGTCGAACTGTTCCGTGGAAGCGCAGCCCGCTCCAAAGGATCCGGCCGCTGGGTTGTCCAAACCCGCCATGAGCGGGACAATCTTACATACGATTCAAGCCAGCCGTCCGTCTTATATCAGGCTCTCGCCGTTTTTAAAGTGCGAGTGTGCGTACGCAACCCATGTCTTTTGAAGAAACCCACAACGCTCCGACCACCCCGACCCAGGAAGTAGCTGCTCCCGAGCAGCACGAGATCCAAACCGCAACCCCGCCCGAACCGCAGCAGCCGGCCGAGCCGCAAGTTGAGCATGTGCAGGCGCACGGCGAAGAGGCCGCCGAACCGGCGCCTGCGCCTGGCAACGCGCCCGCCACAGCGTCCGCGCCCGTCGCCGCGCGCGCCGAAAAAGAGCCGACGATGGAGGACTTCGCCAGCGCGCTCGAATCGTTCGAGCAGGAGCAGGCGCAGACCGAGCAGGCGCTGAACGAAGACCAGGTCGTGACCGCGAAGGTGCTGAATATCACGCCGCAGTTCGTCGTCGTCGATATTGGCTACAAGTCCGAAGGCGTCATTCCGGTCGCGGAATTTCAGGATTCCGAAGGGAACATTGCGCTGAAGCGCGGCGATGAGATCTCTGTCATGCGGGAGCCGGGCCGCACCGAAGAGGGCTACATTCATTTGTCCCACCACAAGGCGCAGCGGCTGCGAGCGTGGGACGACATCGAGAAGGCCTTCAACGAAAAAGCTGCGGTCAAGGTGAAGGTGGTCGATCGCATCAAAGGTGGACTGACGGTCGACATCATGGGGGCGCGCGCGTTTCTGCCGGGTTCGCAGGTCGATCTGCGTCCGGTGCGCAACCTCGATGGCATGAAGGGCCACGACATTGAAGTGCGCATTATCAAGCTGAACAAGAAGCGCGGCAACATTGTGGTCTCGCGCAAGCAGATGCTGGAAGAAGAGCAGGCCGAAAAGCGCGGCAAGACGCTGGAGAACTTGCACGAAGACGCGATCCTCACCGGCGCGGTGAAGAACCTGACCGAGTATGGCGCGTTCGTCGACTTGGGCGGCATTGACGGCCTGCTGCACATCACCGACATGTCCTGGGGACGGTTGACGCATCCGCGCGACCTGGTACAGGTGGGGGATCAAATCCAGGTAAAGGTGCTCAAATTCGACAAAGAAAAGCAGCGCGTCTCGCTGGGATTCAAACAGCTCACGCCTGATCCCTGGCTCGATGCTGCCGAGCGCTATCCCATCGGTGCGCACGTTCACGGGCGCGTCATCAGCGTGACCGACTACGGCGCGTTCATCGAACTGGAGCAGGGCATCGAAGGCCTGGTGCACGTCAGCGAAATGACGTGGTCGAAGCGGATGAAGCACCCGTCCAAGCTGGTGAACGTCGGTGAAAACGTCGAAGCCGTAGTGCTCAACGTCAATCCGGCGGAGCGCCGCATCAGCCTCGGCTTGAAGCAACTGGAAAGCAATCCCTGGGAAACCTTGCATGACAAGTTCCCCGTCGGTACGGTGGTCGAAGGCAAGGTCCGCAACCTGACCGATTTCGGCGCCTTCATCGAGATTGAAGACGGCATCGACGGTCTGGTGCACGTCAGCAATTTGAGCTGGACCAAGCGCGTGAAGCATCCCTCCGAAGTACTGAAGAAGGGCGACAAGGTGAAGGCCATCGTGCTGGCGATTGAGCCCGAACAACGCCGGCTCTCGCTGGGGGTGAAGCAGCTTCAGCCTGACGTGTGGGACACCTTCTTCGATCAGCATCGTGTAGGCGATGTGATCCACGGTAAGGTGCTGCGCCTGGCAAGCTTCGGCGCCTTTGTTGAGATCGCGGACGGCGTCGAAGGGCTGTGCCACAACTCCGAGGCTGTGGATCCCCACGGCGCTCCCATCAAGCTGGAGCCGGGTCAGGAGCATGAGTTCAAGATCATCAAGATGAATCCGGCGGAAAAGAAAGTGGGACTCAGCATTCGCGCGGTCGGAGAGGCGGAGGCCACGCGCGCCGATGTGGAGTCGTATAAGGCACCCGCGGCCAGCTCGTCAGGAACAGGATCGACGATTGGCGAGTTCATGTCGTGGAAACGCGCCAGCAACGAAAATAATTAGGGATCCCGTCGCACCGCGTGATTCGAGCGCATGGCCAACTCCAAAGTGTGCTCCACCCACACTGAATGCGTGAGTAGGCGCGACAGCCTGTTAACCATTCCGTAGGAAGCCCATGCCCAGGTTCGCACTCCTCGATCGGGCGCTAACCGGGGCTTCTTTTCAACTTTCATAATCTCTCCTGAGCGGTCACAGCAAAGGCTAGACGGCTTTAATCCATCGGTGTTGCCCGAGCAGCATCTTCTCAGCTATGGTATTGCGAGTTGGAGGCGTGCGATGTCGTGTCCTTCTGCCCATCGTGTTTTAGTAGTGCTGCTGTGCATGGCTGGCATCGGCGCCGCCGGGCAGGATACGCAAACCACGCATCCGCCGGACTACCGCGGCGTCCAGACCCACATCCCAGGTGTTTTCGTTACGCCGATTCCCGGCGCGCCTTTTTCGGGGACAGTCGAAATCCTCTCCAAAGAGATTTTGCCGGATGGTTCCACCTACACTCGGCACACCATGAATTACATTGCCCGCAACTCGGCGGGAGTGATTCACAACGAGCGCCGCAGGCTGGTGTCGCCACAATTCAAAGGCGAACCCGCGATACTCTCCATCCACATCTATGACCCGCGCACCCGGCTGAACACTTTTCTGGATCCCGCAACGCGTATTGCGCGGCAGAGCGTGTTCAAAGGACAGCCGCGCCCGCCGGTGAACAGCACCCCGCCAACGCCGGAGGAGCTCCAGCGAGCGCAAGGCATCACGGTCCAGGACCTGGGCACCGCAACCATTGCCGGAATTCCCTTGCACGGTACCCGTAAGCTGCGCGTGGTTCCGGCGCTTTCCAGCGGAACCGGACAGGACGTGACCATCACGGACGATTATTGGTATTCCGAGGAGCTGAGGCTGTACCTCGTGCTGAAGCACAGTGACCCACGCACGGGTGAGCAGACGGTTGGCATTACACAAATCGACCGCAGCGAACCCGATCCTTCGCTGTTCGTCATCCCGTCAGTCTACAAGGTCGTGGACGAAACGCCAGTGGAGTGATTGCGGGTCACTGCGCGCTCCACGTTCTCCTCGAAGATGACGAGTGTTTTTCGCGCCGACAAAATATCCGCAAATCGTGGATAATAGCTGAAGCGGCGCTGATCCAGGACGCGAATTCCGGGTCAGCAAGAATATGACCGGGCCTGAAGAAGCAGGCCCTAAGATCGACGAGCAGCTCACAACCCGAATGTACGATCTCGATTTCTCACCGCCGGAAGAGCTAGGCCGCCCGCTGTGGCGCTCGTTGCTCATCAATCTGGCCGACCGTTTTGCGCCGGAGCGCCTGGCGCCACTGCAGCTCAGCTCCAAACCGATCGATGTCATCCTTCCTGCCGATACCATCGAAGTTCCGTGGTACCGAACGGTGTTCACCAACATCGGCGATGTGATCTCTCCCGAGAGGCTTCCGCCCCTGGATTTGGAATCGCGTCCCATTGACGTCGGCGAGCTGCTGGGGGACGAGCTCAACCACGGCTGGTTCGATTCGCTGCTACAGAACATTCGCGACCGGCTTGCGCCCGAGAAGTTCCCGCCGCTGCATCTGACCTCGCAGCCGGTGCCCGGGTTCGGAGCTGAATCTACGCTTCAGATCCTGGACTGGTCCGACTTGATCGCCGGGCCTAAGGTCTACCGCGCCGACGCGCCCGCCCCGGTGGCGGCGGCCGCCGTAAGTCCGCTTGCCTCCGCCCCGGCGCGCCAGACCGTCCCGGCCGATCCTACGCTGCTGGCGGCGCGCATGCAGTTGGTGCGCGATATCGGACGCACATCCTTTCGCCGCAAGATTTGGATTGCGCTGGCCGCCGCTGAAGCCGTCTTCCTGCTCGTGGCTATTTTCAAATTTCAATAACCGCCCCAGCCTGCGTCACAGTGCCCGGCGCGACTCCTATGCTCTGGGCGCAGGTTATATTCGTTTTTTGTTTTGCCGCCAAACGCCTGCGATGTAGGATTGACTCACCTTCCCGAGCTGGTCATGAGCGCGGGCCAAGAACACCAAGGAGAACCGACGTGGGTATCAAGACCAGCACGCGCCTGATCGGTAATGTTGTCATCATCGACACCATCGGCGAGTTGCGGCTCGGTGAGGGTACCGACGTAGTCCGCAATGTGGTACGGCAATTACTGGACCAGGGTTACCGCAACCTCCTGCTGAACCTGCGCGACGTGCGTCACATCGACAGCGCAGGGGTCGGCGAGTTAATGAGTTGTTACACTTCGGCCGGCAAGCTGGGGGGGCAGCTCAAGCTCATGAATCTCAGCAAGAATGTCCACAATCTGCTGCAAATCACGAAACTGTATACCATCTTTGAAGTTCAGGACGATGAGCCCGCGGCGATAGCCTCCTTCCAGGAGCGCGGAGGGCAGGTGACCGGCGAGACATAAAACATAAAAGAAAAAGAAAAGAAGTTACTGTACCTACTTTCTGCAGGTTTTGCGAGGCGAAATGAAAGGCGATGCCAAGGTAATTGCATTTCTGAATCAGGTGCTTAAGGCGGAGTTGACCGCCATCAATCAGTACTTCCTGCATGCCGAGATGTGCGAGAACTGGGGCTATTATCGGCTGGCCCACTTGGTGCGTAAAGAGTCGATTGAAGAGATGACCCACGCCGAGAAGTTGATGGAGCGCATTCTCTATCTCGACGGCACGCCCAATATGAGCGACTACTTCAAGATCAACATCGGCGCCGATGTCGAGGCGCAATTCAAGAACGACCTGCAACTCGAATACGACGCGGTGAAGCGCCTCAATGACGGCATCAAGCTGTGCGTGGCGCAGAATGACAACGGCTCGAGAGAACTGGCCGAGCAGATTCTCACCGATGAAGAGCACCACATCGACTGGCTCGAAGCCCAGCTTCACGACATCAGCGAGATGGGCATCGGCAACTACCTGGCGCAGCAGCTTAAGAAGGACAGTTAAGTGCGCGGGCAGTATTCTAGACTGGTTTAATAGTTGCTATATCCCAAACGGCCGGGTAGAACCGCGCTTTTAGCGCCGTCCTGACTCCAAGAAACCGAAAGACTGGACGCGGGCCTGAAGAGACTGCGACCGGAAATCGGTTTGCTTGGTGGTCTACACAGCGCGAATTGCCAAGGAAACAGCCGCGCCGCGGCGGGATGGGGTTAGCCCCGGGGCGTAAGCCCTGGGTACGAGTGGGAAAGGTTGGAGCCGCGGCAGCGGCATGGCGGCACAGTCGCTGAAGGCCGGCTCTACCAGTACAATAAAACAGCGCCGCATTCCCGGCGCTTCTACATACCGTTTTTCCGCGGAGAGATGGCCGAGTGGCTGAAGGCGCACGCTTGGAAAGCGTGTATACTCGAAAGGGTATCCAGGGTTCGAATCCCTGTCTCTCCGCCATTTAGAATCGATTACTTACTCGAATCCTCAACTTCCGACAAAACTCTGAAGCGTGGGCCTTGTTACTTGACCAGCATGGACTGAAACAGCCTAACCGCTCGGTCCCGCGACACGGGGTGGATCCTGCCCTCGTCGACTGCTCTTGACGCACCCTGCCCTCGCTGGCATCTAATGTCTCTTTCCGGTTACAACGCGGGGAATCGTTCATGGCAACCGATGTGAAAGAGCAGTCGCGCGTGTCTTCGCTGGCGGGCAAGCCGGCGCCCAAAGAGCTGCTGGTGGATGTGTCGCGACTGGAGCGTGCCTACTATGAGACGCGGCCCGATGTGAGCGATCCCAATCAATTGGTCGCCTTCGGCACCAGCGGGCATCGCGGCTCATCGCTGCACGGGACGTTCAACGAGGCGCACATTCTCGCTATCACGCAGGCTATCTGCGAGTATCGCCGTGCGCAGGGCGTTGACGGGCCGTTGTATATGGGCAAGGACACGCATGCGCTCTCCGGCCCGGCGCAGCGTACCGCGCTGGAGGTGCTCGCCGCCAATGGCGTCGAGGTGTTCCTTCAAGAGGATGATGGTTTCACGCCGACGCCGGTGATCTCGCACGCAATCTTGATTTACAACCGCGGGCGCAAGCAGCGCCTGGCCGACGGCATCGTCATCACGCCGTCGCACAATCCGCCGGAGGACGGCGGCTTCAAGTACAACCCCACCAACGGAGGCCCGGCCGATACCGATATCACGGGCTGGATCCAGGAGCGCGCTAACGAGTTGCTGCGCGCCAACAACACCGCCGTGAAGCGCATGACCATCAGCTCCGCGCTGGCATGCGCCAGCACACATCAGCACGACTTTGTGCGTGCCTATGTGGAGGATTTGAAGAATGTCATCGACATGGAGGCCATTCGCTCGGCCGGGCTGAAGCTGGCTGTCGATCCGCTGGGCGGCGCTTCGCAACCATATTGGGAGCCGATCAACCACAGCTACGGGCTGGCAATCGAAATCGTCAACAAGCAAATCGATCCGACGTTTTCGTTTATGACGGTCGATCATGACGGCAAGATTCGCATGGACTGCTCCAGCCCTTATGCGATGGCGGGACTGGTGAAGCTGAAAGACAAGTATCAGGTCGCCTTCGGGAACGACACCGACTCGGACCGCCATGGCATCGTGACGCCATCGGCCGGGCTGCTCAATCCCAATCACTATCTCGCGGTGGCGATTCAGTATCTGCTGCAGCACCGCGAGCACTGGCCGCGGAGCGCGGTCGTGGGAAAGACGCTAGTCTCGAGCAGCATGATCGATCGCGTAGTGAAGAAGCTGGGTCGTACATTGTGGGAGGTCCCGGTCGGCTTCAAGTGGTTTGCGCCCGGCCTATTCGACGGCTCCTGCGGTTTCGGCGGCGAAGAGAGTGCGGGCGCGAGCTTCCTTCGGCGCGACGGCACGGTTTGGACCACCGACAAGGACGGCCTCATCATGGACCTGCTCGCGGCCGAGATCACGGCACGCACCGGCAAAGATCCCGGCGAACACTTCCGCGCGCTCGCCGAAGAATTCGGCATGCCGTACTACACGCGCATCGACGCGCCCGCTACGCCGGAGCAGAAGGCCAAACTCGGCAAGCTCGCGCCGCAAGCTGTGAAGGAATCGGAGCTGGCGGGTGAGCGGATTATCGCCAAGCTCACACGTGCGCCGGGCAATGACGCGGCGATTGGCGGGCTGAAGGTGGTCAGCGCCAGCGGGTGGTTCGCGGCCCGGCCCTCCGGCACCGAGAACATCTATAAGATTTATGCCGAGAGCTTCAAGAACGAGTCGCATCTGGAGGCGATCGTGAGCGAGGCGCAGCAGATTGTGGACAATGCTTTACGCTAACCCCAATTCAACCTCGACGATGAGAAGGTCCGGGTGGGACAAGCGCGTGCGGCGTGCAGCGGATCTGGCGGAACGCTTCGCCTATGCGCAAGAGATTCTCGCGTTCTATGGCGAGGTGCTCAGGCTCCAGCAGAAGATCGCAGAAGAGATTTCCGCACCCCCGGCGTCTCCCGAAGCGAATGCGCCATTTCGCGTGCGCCTGGATTTAATCGATGCCGGCCGGCACCTGTCCGCGTTGCTCTCGCTGGTGGAACAGAAGGGAACTGCTAAGCTGTCCGAAGAAGCCAAAATAGTTCGAGGCTTGGCGCCGGAGCAACAGCGGGAGATACTGCAGAAATATCTCGCTGGCGAAGCCGGTCCGCACGGGTTCTTCGCTCGCGCGCTGTTGCAGCCGTATGCCGAGTGCCTGGCGGCGACGGCGATTCTATCACCGCCCGCAGGCGACCGATTCGCCTGTCCGGTGTGCGAAGCTCGTCCGCAAGCCGCCGTGCTCCATCCCGAAGGCGATGGTGGAAAGCGATTTCTGCTGTGCTCGTTCTGTCTTACGGAGTGGGAGTTCCGCCGGATTCTGTGCCCGGCCTGCGGCGAAGAGAACCATCAAAAGCTGCCGCGTTATTCGGCCGAGGACCTCGAAACCGTGCGGGTGGAAGCCTGCGACACTTGCCACTTCTACCTGAAGTCCATCGACTTGACGGTGGATGGTCTGGCGGTGCCGCTGGTTGACGAAGTGGCAAGCGTTCCGCTCGATCTCTGGGCCACGGAGCATGGATATAAGAAAATCGAACCGAATTTGATGGGATTTTAGAGCGGCTTAGCTGTACGGCTCGCCGGTTTTGGTCCCAGCGCGCAGCCTGCTACCCTGAAATTCCAGAATGTCCCACAAGCCATTCCGCCCAAGTCCCATCCGCTCGCTGTTGAAGCAGCTCCCCATCTACGCGGAGCTGAAGCAATTGGGGCATTATCCGGACTACTGGTGGTGGAAGCTGCGGGGCGAGCCGCGGCGCATTCCGCACATCGTCAAACAGCGGACGGTGCTGAAGTACGCACAGACATTCGGGCTGAGCACGCTCGTCGAGACCGGCACGTACTACGGTGAAATGATCGCGGCGGTTGCGCGGCATTTTCGCCGGATGTATTCGATTGAAGTCGATCCGGAACTGGCCAGACGGGCGCGGGAACGCTTCCGCAAACTCCCGCACGTTACGATTATCGGAGCCGACAGCCAAACCGCAGTGCCGCAACTGACCAAGGAATTGAAGCAACCGTGCTTGTGGTGGCTCGATGCCGGTTATTACGGCTGGGCCGGAGCAACCGGCAATGCCAGCCGGTTAGGCGAGGAAATGAAGGCTGTGCTGGAGGATCAGCAGCACGAGCACGTCATCCTGGTAGACGACGCCGACGGCGTCGAAGGACTGACGGAGTTAATAGCTTCGATTGAGGCGAATCATCCCAACCGCCAGGTTGCGGTCGCGCACAACATCATCCGTATCGCGCCACGAAGCCTGTCAAGCCGAACTTAGTCTCCCGCACGATCCGGCCTTTTCAGTCCCAGTCAGGCCTTGATTGCCCTGACCACCTCGGCGGCGGCGCTGTGAAAAGGTCGTTTCGGTCTGCGGGATTACGACTGTTTTGCATCATCCGGCACACGGATGTAAGTCAGCCGTCACAGACAGCGCGTGGCGACGGAGAGATGATCGACTTGCCGGCAGCTCATCGGGAGTGTCCTCCGCGAAGACACTAGACGGTCCTCCGCGGTGGCTCGCCCGTAATGCGGCTGGCTCCAAAGATTTTCCGAGGAGGCTTACTCCCATGAAGCAAGCAATGATTCTCCTCCTTTTCATGGCAGGCGTATTGATCCTGAGCGTGCAGACGGCGGCTCAGGACAAGTCGACGATTACGGTGAAGAGCACCCAAGTGGTGAGCGGCGTGGTAATCCTCAATGTGACACAGGCGACGAGCGCGCAGGCGAAAGCGTCCTTTGAGCTGCATTGCAACAAAGGCGCCAGCGGTTGCAAAGCTCCCGAACCGGGAAGCTATTTGATGGTGCGGTTGCCTAAGAATTGGGGGATGTACGACTGCGCCAACGTCGATTTGTATCCTGCTTCCGCCGATCCCGAGACCGACCAGAAGGTTGGGGAGTACTGCCTGATCGAGAAGTGAGCGGGCGACCGGCATCTGTGGCGGAGTTGATTGCGGCTGCGAGTGGCTGCGAGACGAGGGAACGGATGGAGCAGACTGGCAGTGCAACCTTTCCAGGCCGCTGACTTCGTCACACCGCGCTGCGTCATGCATCACCGAATCCCGCAAATCTGGGCGCGATGATTGGATCGCCCCCGGGGGAAGATCTCTTGTGCCTTTTCCCCACTCACCTGCGTGCAAGCTGAGCGAGAACTAGGACTACAAAGCTTCCCTTCACACGTTTCAAGCAAACCCACAGGAAGGAATGGAGCCGCCACGACTCCGACCCGCTTCTCCATTTTCTTACCTCGTCGGCCCGGCCGACTTACTAGGAGGTCCCCATGAACGGGCAAAAGATGGTTCCGCTCGGATGCATCGGAGCGCTGGTGATGGCCTGTGTGGCCGTTATCGCTGCCCCCGCACAGAACGTTCCCGCCACGGCGCGCCAGGCCGCAGCGTCTCCGCAGTTCACGGCTCGACTGGCCCAGCCCAACGCGACGCAGCACAAACTTTCGCCGAGTCGGCGTGCGGGAGCATGCAGTCCACTGCCGGCTCGTACGGTGGAAGGTATTCTGCCGTTCGACAATATTCTCTACTCCAACGGTCCCATTAACGGCACCACCGATGCCTGGACCATTAATTCCGGCTTTGTGGTTGCTGATAGCTTCATCGTGAGCAATTCCGCAGCCAGTGGCCTGAGCTTCGGAGCCTGGCTGTTCCCCGGCGATGTTCTGCAGAGTGTTCAAGTCACGATCACGTCAGCGCCTTTCGGAGGGACCATCTATTCCAACCAGGTGGTCAACATCACCCAGAACGACTGCTGGAGCAACCAGTACGGCTTCAACGTCTGCACCGAAACCAGCACCAGCTTCGCGGGCGTGAATCTTGCAGCAGGTACCTACTGGCTGAACCTGGCCAACGCCGTGGTTAACACTGGCGATCCGGTGTATTGGGATGAGAACTCCGGCCCCTCCCTGGCTGAAACCAACACCGTGGGCACCATTCCCTCGGAGGCGTTCAGCGTCTATAGCGGAGGGCCCGTCAACCTCTGCATGCCTGAGCAGCAGGGAAGCTTCAAGGTGATTCACGATTTTAGCGGCGGGGGAGACGGAGCCAGTCCCTTGGGTCTCGCTTTGGATAACGCTGGAAATCTCTACGGTCCGGCACAGTCCGGGGGCAACGGGAACGGAACGGTATTCCAGATGGCGAAGATCGGCGCCAATTGGGTGCTCAGGACGCTCTACAACTTCGTGGGCGGCGCGAGCGGAAATTCCCCGCAAGGGCTGATCGTCGGTCCTGATCGGATTCTCTACGGCGCGGCCACCGGAGGCATACAGAACTGCTCCGGGCAGTACTGCGGCTTCATTTTCGACTTGGGACCCGGGCCGACGGTCTGCCGTTCGACTTCGTGCGGTTGGACCCAGCACCCCCTCTACAGCTTCACTGGACCCACGGACGCTTGGGACGGCGGTGGTCTGGTTTCCGACCAGGCCGGCAATCTGTATGGCGTGTCCTACGGCGGCGGCGCGCAGCAGCAGGGTGCAGTATTTGAATTGAGTCCTTCCATCGGAGGTTGGGCCGAGAGCATTCTTTATAGCTTCACGGGAGGGAGCGACGGCGCAAATCCTGTAGACCTGATCGTAGGCAATGACGGCCACCTGTACGGGATGGCGGCGGGAGGCGGCGCCAACGGCTACGGCGTGGTGTTTCAGCTCACTAGCTCGGGAGACAATTGGACGGAGTCGATTCTGTATAACATACCGACCGGACAGTGGGGGAGCTCCGATCCTCACGCCTTGATCCAGGACAGCGGCGGTAATCTCTACGGGATCTATCAGTACCCGGGCTGCTGCGACAGCGCCACTGGTTTGATCTTCATGCTCTCGCCGTCCGATGGCAATTGGGTATTCACCGAACTTCATCATGGCAACGAGAACCTGGACGGTAACGACGTGTTTCCAAACATGGCGCTGGATGCGGCCGGGAATCTCTGGGGCACGGAATCCGCCGACAATGGCTGCATCAATACCGTCGATTACGGCTACATTTTTGAGCTGGCACGAGCAAGCGGTTGGCAATTCAGCACTCCCATGGCTTGGAACGACACGTACTTCCACACTGGGGGAGCTTTGGCAATTGATGCTCAAGGCAACCTCTACGGCACTACGGGCGACTGTGGCACTCACAACCTGGGCACCGTGTGGGAGTTCTCAACGCATTAGGCGAGCCATCACGAGCCGGCGTCTGCAACGGGCGCCGGCTTTTCCGTGTCGTAACAACTCGGGTTGCTCGTTAAGCGCTGAGAAGTGGACATCGCCGCGCCGTCTGGTGCTACTCGGGCGAGCGAAGCCGAAGCGAGGTGCAATAAAATCCTCTTGTGCCCGCGCGGAGCTTTGAGTTTTCGCCTGCCCACGATGCCGAGTTGTTCGCCGCTGCTCCGGCTTCAGCGGCGGTGTTTGTTCTTCGCGGCGAACCGGGGACCGAGCCGTACGTCAGCAAGAGCTCGAA
>Ga0335081_10008259_pt1 | contig 16686 bp, 15 predicted proteins | sample Lox_Sample_35_FD_206713 | JGI IMG/M metagenome (GOLD analysis project Ga0335081, IMG submission 206713) | Soil microbial communities from Loxahatchee National Wildlife Refuge, Florida, United States - Lox_Sample_3.5 | ecosystem: Environmental > Terrestrial > Soil > Wetlands | place: USA... | reverse complement strand
GTAAGCAAAGCTATTGTCGGTGGACAAAAAAGGCAGGATTCTGTCCGCAATGCCCTGCAGCGAATTACGCCGCGTGATTCTGACATCATCCTCGTACACGATGCTGTCCGTCCCTTCGTGGATTCCCAAAAAATCAGTCAGGTGGTGAAGGCGGCGAAAGAATTCAAAGCGGCCGTTCTTGCTGTTCAGCCGAAAGACACGATTCGAAGATCTGCAGGTGGTGGTTATTTTGACCAGACATTGGATCGGACGGCGCTGTGGCTGGTGCAGACCCCACAAGCGTTCAAGGCACATCTTCTCTTGAAAGCGTATGAGAAGGCGTATGAAGACAGATTCTACTCGACCGACGAAGCGGCGCTCGTTGAACGAATGGGTATCAAAGCTCGGATTGTTGAGGGAAGTTACGACAACATCAAGATAACAACTCCTGAGGATCTTGAGCTTGGTGTCTTGATCCTCGATCGGTGGCAAGCGAAGCATCTTGAGGAGAACTAGGCATGTTTGTGTTGCATTTGTGAGTCCTTGTGCCTATTTTGTCTGAATAAACGGACCACCACCACGAAAAGGCCCTCTTTATGATCAATATGGCGATCGTCGTGCTGCTGAGTTACATCGTAGGATCTATTCCTACGAGTATTATCCTCTCGAAGTGGAGGCACGGCTTCGACATTCGCTCCAAGGGAAGTGGAAATGCGGGTGGCACGAACGTATTCAGGGTCCTTGGCTGGAAGTCGGGCGTGTTTGTCATGGCCTTCGACGCCATGAAAGGAGTGATTGCCACGACGGTCATTGCTAGGTTGTTTTGGGATCCCACGCTCCCGTTCTACAACAGGACCCCTTTCGATGATTTCACGATCATCCAAATGATCTGCGGCGGGGCAGCCATCGTCGGACACATCTGGACGGTTTTCGCGGGTTTCAAAGGTGGAAAAGGAATTGCGTGTGGTGCGGGTGTTCTTATCGGCATTGCTCCCACAGAATTTGCGGTATCGATTGTGGTATTCCTCGCGGTACTGTTTGCCTGGAAGTATGTTTCGCTGGGTTCAATCGCGGCGGCGGTTGCGTTTCCCGTGTCTCTTCTCGTCCGGCACAATATTTTGTACGACGAAATTCACAGTTACAAGACTCTGATATTCTTCAGCATAGGTGTTGCCATCCTTCTCGTGTATTCACACCGGAAGAACATCCAGCGTCTTCTCGAAGGCACTGAAAACAAAATCACAAATTTCTCCCGCAGGAGAAAAGCCGAAGAACCCTTGTAGCAAGGGGGAGGCCGCTTTTCACATACCGGATAGTCGCAAGGTAGGCTCCTCCTTCGATGTATCTGCTTAGTTGGTTCCCATGAAAGTCACTGTCCTTGGCGCCGGAAGCTGGGGAACGACGCTTGCCCTTGTTCTCCACGATAACAAACACGAGGTCATTCTCTGGACATACAAGCCTGAACAGGCAGAGTTGATTCGATCAAAACGAGAGAATCCCGCCTTCCTACCTGGAATACCGATTCCCACAGAAATCAAGATCACCACGGACATCGAAATTGCGTGTCTGAACAGGGACATGATCGTTGCCGCGGTGCCGTCACAGTTTCTCCGGTCTGTTATTCAGAGGGTTGCCCATCTCAATCTTGAGAATACTGTTATCTGTAATGTGGCGAAAGGGATCGAAAACAATACTCTCATGACAATGTCAGAGGTATTGCTGGACGTTTTGCAGCACGAACGGAAGGAGAATCTTGCAATCCTGTCCGGACCCAGTCATGCCGAGGAAGTCTCCAAGAAGATTCCCACTGCAGTGGTCTCAGCTTCCTTCAAACTCAAGACGGCGAAGCTTGTCCAGGATGCTTTTATGACGCCATACTTCCGCATCTATGTCAACGAGGATATCCGTGGAGTTGAGCTTGGAGGGGCCATCAAAAATGTCATCGCAATAGCCGCCGGATTGAGTGATGGTGCGGGTTTTGGCGACAACACCAAAGCGGCCATCATGACGCGTGGAGTCTATGAAGTGACTCGGCTTGGAGTCAAAATGGGTGCTCAGCCCCGCACCTTTGCCGGCCTTTCCGGGATCGGCGACCTGATTGTCACGTGCATGAGTCGTCACAGTCGGAATCGACACGTCGGCGAGGAAGTTGCGAAAGGTCGCCCACTCGAAGAAGTGCTGAGCGAAATGGTCATGGTGGCAGAAGGAGTGGCTACGACCAAATCCGTGCACCAGCTAACCGAGAAACACGAGACTGAAGTCCCGATTGTAACGGAAGTCTACAAGGTTCTCTTCGAAGGTAAGGCATCGTATCAGGCGATGTTTGACCTTATGACCCGGGATGCAAAGGGAGAATGAGCATGCGCACGCAACGAGGGACCCCGGAGTTTTTGTGGAGGTCACATGAGTGAATCGACTGAGTTCATATCTGTCTGGCTGATTGACGATGACAAGGCAATCAGAACGTCATTCAAAGAAGCCATCCACCAGAATGCTACCTACATCAGGGTTACGACGTTTGCCGCCTGCGAGGATTCCTTTCAGATGTTGAAGGGGGGAGAGAATCCGCCGGATATCATCCTGCTTGACATCCACATGCCAGAGATGAGTGGCATTGAAGCCATTCCGGAGTTTAAAAGACTTTCTCCGGGGAGCGCCATCATCATGCTTACCGCGTCTTTCATGGATGATGAAATCCTGCAAGCCTTCTCCCAGGGAGCGGAAGGATACCTTCTGAAGACAGTACAGATTGGCCAAATCGTGGATTCGATTCGTGCGGCCATGCGGGGAGGAGTCCCCATGGATCCGCTTGTTGCCCGGAGAATTCTCGAAATCAATACCGGCCAGAAGACTTCGCACAGCGAGTATGGACTGACCGATCTGGAAAAAGAGATCATACGCCTCTTTGTCGAAGGGTCAACCTTGCATCAGATCACGGAGACTCTAAACCTGGATACGCAATCCGTTAATACCCACCTCAATGCGATTCAGAAGAAGCTCGACGTCAGAACGCGCAGTGGCTTAGTGATGAAAGCGCAACGCGAGAAAATCTTCTAGGCCTCATTGAATCTCACCTTCCCAGGCGTGGCTCTCGATTTGGAAGAGGATCATTCTGGCCTTTGGGATAAATTGCGCCGGTTCTCATGGGTTGATTTAATTCCGATGAAACGAGAGTGCTGTTTTTCTCAATCTAGAGTACTGTCCTGATTTGTGCCAGCGGGAATTGCGTCCCTTCAGAAACCAGGTGAGTCTTGGGAGGAATTGCCACCGTGCGGCATCCCGTGAAGCGGAACTCCCGAAACCACAGCTCCTTGGTTTGGCAGGAGGACACGACACAACCTTGCATTCCCTGGCAGTTTTGCGTAATTTTCGTATGTAAAGACGAGTTCAGTGGCTTAGGGAAAGGAACCAATGCTGTACATAGCCGGGATTTTGGTGATTAGCTACCTGATTGGCTCTATTCCCACGGCATACCTGGTAGTTCGTCGCAGAACCGGCATCGACATTCGGAATGCTGGAAGCGGGAATGTCGGCGCTTTCAATACGTTTGATGTAACAAAATCCAGGTGGATCGGTATCACGGTAGGATTGTTGGACGCGCTGAAAGGTTTTGCCGTAACTGCCGTCTTGGGATGGGTCCTCAAGACTTCGTTTGAGTTGCAGGCGTTGGGCCTTCTGGGGACGATCTTTGGGCATAATTATCCGGTTTGGTTGAAATTCAAAGGAGGAAGAGGATTGGCGACTGGGGCTGGAGGATTGTTTGCTATTGGGTTGGCCTATACCATAGTCTGGTGTCTGATCTGGGTATTCGTGTTTTGGGTAAAGAAGGACATTCTGATAGGAAACCTCGCGGCGATCATTGCGACTCCCTTTGTTCTTCTTGCGATCCCGGGTTCGTGGATCGAGGCCCTTTTCTTGGTGAATTGCTCGCTTTTGTCATTTCGGATATTTGCGTTTATCCTGAGCGCGATATTGCTTCTATCTCACACGGAAGTTCTCAGTGATTTGCGAACACAACGGAGAGTAGGAAATGAATAATCCATATGTCCGTTTTTTTGTTATCCTGATGATTCCTCTCATCCTGGGTTTTGGCATTGGATATTCTGTCAAATCCTCGACTGCTGAATCAACGGCCTCAGTCAACAAAGAGTTTACCAATTCATTTCCTGCGGCAACAAAGCAATCCGCGAACCAGAAGCTTGATCCGGACAAAACAAGCAGCCTGAGGAGAAATGCCATCACGGAGGCTGTTGCCGCCGTGAGCCCGGCGGTCGTCGGAATCAATGTTACGGAGGTTCGTACGTATCGTGACCCCTGGTCGCAACTGTTTCCCAACGATCCATTCTTCAAACAATTTTTCGGCGAACAACAGGAGAAAGTCGAGAGTCTGGGCTCCGGGTTCATAATCTCTCCGGATGGATATATCGTTACCAACGACCACGTTGCAGGCAATGCCGTGCGCATCACGGTGACGATGACAGGAGGAAAGAGATTTGAAAATGCGAAACTTGTCGGAACCGATCCACTCACAGATGTCAGCTTGATCAAAGTGGATGCGAACGGCCTTCCGTACGTCTCGTTGGGAAACTCGGATGACATCGTCATCGGAGAATGGGCTATCGCCTTCGGAAATCCGTTTGGACTGTTCGATATCAACGACAAGCCGACGGTGACAGTGGGTGTGGTCAGTTCCACGGGAATGAACCTCGGTCCAATGAACAATCATTTCTATTCGGGTATGATTGAGACGGACGCTGCGATCAATGGCGGCAACAGCGGCGGTCCACTGGTGAACAGTCAGGGAAATGTAATCGGGATGAATACCCTAATCTATACGGGAGGTCAGAGCACGACCTTCGTCGGATACGGCTTTGCGATCCCTATCAACAAAATCAAGAAGGTCGTGGCGGAACTCAAGAACAAGGGGAAAGTCACAAGAAATATTTCGAAGGGTTTTGACGCACAGAATGTCGACAGGCGCATCGCCCGGTACTTTGGCCTTACGAGAGTTGAGGGCGTCATTGTCAGTGAAGTCGAAGAAGGCGGTCCAGCCGACAAAGCCGGACTCAAGGTGGGTGATATCATTCTGGAAGTCAATAGCCAGAAAATAAATGATGGAGACGACTTGACTCAGATCCTCATTGATTCCTCTCCAGGGGATGTGCTCGCCATGAAGGTGTATAGAGAACGGAAGATGATCGATCTGTCTCTGAAACTTGATCGAAAAACAAAAGAAGAGTGAGGAAACGACTTTGATCGAGCGGTACACGCGCCCTGACATGGGCAAAATCTGGGGAGAGGAGAACAAGTTCCGCATCTGGCTTGAAGTTGAACTCCTCGCGTGCGAGGCACAGGGACAGCTCGGCGTTGTCCCTTCCGAAGCAGTGAAGAGAATTCGCGAGAAAGCTTCGTTCGATATCAAACGTATCCTGGAGATTGAAGAAGAGGTAAAACACGATGTCATTGCCTTCTTAACGAACGTTGGTGAATGCGTTGGTCCCGAATCGCGATTCATCCACCTTGGGATGACTTCGTCGGACGTACTGGACACCGCGCTTTCCGTGCAGATGAAGCAGTCGGCAGAATTGCTCCTAAACGATCTGGCAGCTCTTAAAGATGTGTTGGCCCGCCGTGCGAAGGAGTTCCGCTACACAGTGATGATTGGACGCACGCACGGGATTCACGCAGAACCTGTCACATTCGGACTCAAGCTTGCGCTATGGTATGCGGAAACCCTCCGGAACATTGAGCGCCTTACTTCGGCTACAGCGACAATCTCCGTAGGCAAAATATCCGGAGCAGTCGGTACATATCAGCATCTGGATCCCTTTGTCGAACGGTACGTCTGCGAAAAACTCGGACTGAGGCCTTCACCCATCTCGACACAGGTGCTGCAACGCGATCGTCACGCTGAGTTTATGAATGCTCTGGCCGTATGCGGATGCTCGTTGGAGAAGTTTGCCACAGAAATCCGTCATCTGCAGAAAACGGAGGTGCTGGAAGCAGAAGAGTACTTTTCGAAGGGACAAAAAGGTTCGTCGGCAATGCCTCACAAGAGAAATCCCGTTGCATGCGAACGCATCGCGGGTCTTTCTCGGGTCCTGAGGGGAAATGCTCTGGCGGCAATGGAGAACGTTGCTCTCTGGCACGAAAGAGATATCTCTCATTCCTCGGTTGAACGCGTTGTCATCCCTGACAGTTGTATCCTCTTGGACTACATGCTCACGCAATTCACAAAAATCATTGACAAGCTCCTTGTCTATCCCGAAACAATGCAGAAGAACCTCGACAGAACACACGGCCTCGTTTTTTCGCAGGAAGTCCTGCTGGCGTTGACCAAGAAGGGGATGAGGCGCGAGGATGCGTATCGCGTCGTTCAGGAGCGCGCGATGAAAACGTGGGAGAATGGCTCGGATTTCAAAATGCTGATAAGTGAAAGTGAGGACGTGAAGAAATTGCTGTCGAAATCCGAGCTCGACGAACTATTTGATCCCAAACGGAGTTTAAAGCATGTAGACTACATTTTTGAACGGACGGGTTTGAATTGATGGGAGAAAGTGCGGAATGAGCAAACGGTTCCAGAATTTGATCAACGGGAAGTGGGTCGATGCAAAATCCGGAAAGACCTATGAGAATCGCAACCCCGCAAACTGGGAGGAAGTCATCGGGCTCTTTCCCTTGTCGGACAAGGAAGATGTCAACGAGGCCGTAAAATGCGCGCGCGCCGCGTTTGAGAGATGGAGACTTGTTCCTCCTCCCAAGCGTGGTGACATCATGAGGAAGATAGGGGACTTGTTGGTTGCCCGCAAAGAGGAAATTGCCAGGGAGATGACCCGAGAGATGGGAAAAGTCCTGGCTGAGACACGTGGGGACGTTCAGGAGGGCATCGACACTGCGTACTATGCTGCATCAGAGGGGCGTAGGTTGTTTGGACACACTGTTCCATCGGAGTTGCCGGACAAGTTCGCGATGGCGATCCGGGTTCCAACAGGCGTTGCAGGTATTATCACCCCGTGGAATTTCCCCATGGCGATCCCAACGTGGAAGATTTTCCCCGCGGTTCTGTCCGGCAACACGGTTGTCTTCAAGCCTGCGACAGATACGCCGAAAACGGCGGCGACGCTGATGGAAATCATGATGGAAGCTGGAATTCCCGACGGGGTCGTGAATATCGTGTTCGGTCGCGGAAGCGAAGTGGGAAATGCGATTGTCGCCCATCCTGACGTTGAGCTTATCTCGTTCACCGGCTCCACCGCAGTCGGCAAGCAGTTGTCGCGCGATGCCAGTGCAACACTGAAAAGAGTCTCCCTCGAGCTGGGTGGAAAGAATGCACAGATAGTTATGGATGATGCCGATCTTAGTCTTGCTCTTGATGGTATTGTTTGGGGTGCGTTCGGCACGACGGGTCAGCGTTGCACGGCAACCAGCCGTCTTATCCTGCACGAAAAGATCTACGATGAGTTCATGACGATGCTGTTGGATCGAACTTCCAGGCTGAAGATAGGCGATGGCCTTGAACCCGGAGTCGAAGTCGGCCCGTGCATCAACGAAGGGCAGCGGAATGCCGTTCACGGTTACGTACAAATTGCCCAGAAAGAGGGGGCGACACTTGTCGCGGGTGGAGCTGTCGCTGCCGGCAATGGTCTCAGCAAGGGATGGTTCTACAATCCAACTGTTTTCACCGACGTTGCACCGACGATGCGTGTCGCAAAAGAAGAAATCTTCGGCCCGGTGTTGTCGATTATAAGAACGCGGTCGTTGGAAGAGAGTATTTCGGTCATGAATGGCACTATGTACGGTCTTTCTTCCTCGATTTACACTCGAGATGTCAACAAAGCGTTCGCTGCAATACGGGATATTAAGGCTGGGATTACGTATATTAATGTACCGACAATCGGTGCGGAAGCCCATCTTCCGTTCGGTGGCGTGAAGCAAACGGGAAATGGTCACCGTGAGGGAGGATGGACTGCGTATGACTTCTTCACAGAATGGAAAGCCGTCTACATAGATTATAGCGGCAAACTCCAAAGGGCGCAGATCGATAATTACTGAGTACACTGCAGTGTCCGGACGCCCCTATATTACCTCGCTGTACGAACACCAGGAATTCTTCTGAAGATTCGTGAGCTCCTGATGGTGCGGAGAAATCTCCGCCATAACTCACGAAATCGTATTCAGTTGAACTTCCAGGTGACCTATGCATACCACAATAGCCGATGAAGCGGTCGAAATTGCCCAGACCGCCAGCACGTACGAGAACCGAGACCTGAAGTCTAAACCGTCAACGACAAATCCTGTCGTCTTAGCGCCTTCTGAAGCACACGCTTCAATGGCGAAGCACATGCTGGTGGACGGATTTGACTTGATCGTCGACCTCAAAAAAAGCCAGGGATCTTATATCTACGACTCGCGCTCGAAGAGGCAGTTCCTTGATTTTTTCACGTTCTTTGCTTCCGGTGCCGTTGGGATGAATCATCCCAAACTGACTAACCCGGAGTTCCTTGAGAAGCTCGCACAATCGGCAGTGAACAAACCTTCGAATTCTGACGCCTACACAGTGGAATTGGCGGAGTTCGTGGAAACGTTTGCCCGCGTTGCAAAACCCAACGATTTCCAGTATCTCTTCTTTGTGGACGGTGGGGCGTTGGCAAATGAGAACGCACTCAAGACCGCCTTCGATTGGAAAGTTCGAAAAAACTTTGCTAAAGGACACACTGAAGAGCGAGGGGGACAGGTTCTTCACTTCCGTCGTGCCTTTCACGGACGCTCCGGTTACACCCTGTCTTTGACGAACACAGATCCCGCCAAAACCAACTATTTTCCAAAGTTCACGTGGCCCAGAATTCATAACCCCGTAATGAGGTTTCCTCAGAACGAACAGAACCTTGCCAAGGTTCAGGAAGAGGAAGCGTTGGCGGTGCGTCAAATCAAGGAAGCGATCACTAATAATCCGGATGATATTGCTGCACTCATCATTGAACCAATCCAGGGAGAAGGCGGGGATAATCATTTCAGGGCTGAATTCCTGAAGCAGCTTCGAGTTCTTTGCGATGAGAATGAAATTCTCCTGATCTTTGATGAAGTGCAGACCGGAGTCGGGATCACGGGCAAGATGTGGGCGTCGGAATACTTTGTCATGCCGGACATGATCACGTTCGGCAAAAAGACGCAAGTTTGCGGTTTCATGTGCAGCACGAGGATCGATGACATCAAGGAAAATGTGTTTCACCGGTCGAGCAGAATCAATTCAACCTTCGGCGGCAATCTTGTCGACATGGTGAGGTTCACGCGCATCCTCGAGATTATTGAAGAGGAATCGCTTGTTGACAACACTCGTGTTGTAGGCGAGCATTTGCTCAAGAGCCTCCATGCTCTTGAGGTTGAGTTTCCTCAACTTGTCGATAATACGCGAGGCAGAGGATTGTTTTGCGCCATGGACCTCCCAACTGCGCAGGAGAGGGATCAACTGAAGACTAAAGCTTACAATGAAGGCCTCATCCTCATCGGTTGTGGTGATCGGTCTATTCGATTCCGTCCTCCCCTCAATCTCAAAAAGAATGAGGTTGACGAGGGCTTGAACATCATTCGAAAAGCGCTTCGAGAAATAGGTCCCCGTACGTGACTCCAAACGATAAACAGGAATAACATTTTCAAATGGAAATCGGAAGCAGCGGCGATCGGGCAGCTCTCAACCTTGACATGAATACGGTTCGGGGGCTGCTCGTGCGATTCATCAAAGACGAGACGAGGAACGCCGGCTTTGAGAAAGCGGTAGTCGGAATTTCCGGCGGTGTCGATTCATCCGTCGCGGCATATCTTGCGGCCGAAGCGCTGGGGTCCAAGAACGTAACCGGTGTCATCCTACCATATAAGTCCAGTAGCAAGGAAAGCGTATCTGATGCCGAGGAAGTGGCGCGCTTGCTGCACCTCAGAGCGGAAACGGTCGATATTTCCGGGATGGTCGATAACTACGCGAGCCAACTGCGAATCACCGACAAGGTGAGGCTCGGTAATGTGATGGCGCGCATGAGAATGATCGTCCTGTACGATATTTCGGCGCGCGAACGTGGTCTCGTGATCGGAACGAGCAACAAGACAGAGTTGCTCATCGGCTACGGGACGCAACACGGTGACATGGCGTGCGCCATTAACCCTCTTGGTGATCTCTATAAGACACAAATCTGGCAACTCGCTGAAAACCTTGGCGTCCCAAAGAAGATTATCGAAAAGAAGCCTACAGCGGATTTGTGGCCGGGCCAGACTGATGAAAATGAAATAGGCTTGAAGTATTCTGAGCTCGATACTCTTTTGTATCGCATGGTCGACGAGCGCGCATCCCACGATGAACTGAGGAAAGATGGGTTCAAGGATGAAACAATCAAAAAGGTCGCAGCGCTGATTCGGAAGAATCAATTCAAGAGGCGGCCACCTCTCATTGCGAAAATCTCCTACCGAACTATCAACGTCGATTTCCGGTACGTCCGCGACTGGGGGATGTAGCGATGGATGAACACTCCTCCAGGGGCACTCTCTACATTGTATCCACTCCGATCGGCAACCTCGAGGATATTACCTTCCGTGCTGTGAATACGCTTTCTTCGGTCGACCTTATCGCAGCTGAAGACACACGCAAAACCAAAATCCTGCTCGATCATTACAAGATTTCGAAGCCGATGCTGAGCTACTTCGATCACAACGAGCGATTCAGAGCAGCGCAGCTGGTCGAAAAGTTGTTGGCAGGTCAGTCCATCGCACTGGTGTCGGATGCGGGCACGCCCGGTATTTCGGACCCTGCATATCGCATCGTCAGAGAGTCAATTGATCACGGAATCACAGTGGTACCGGTTCCCGGTGCGTCCGCGTTGCTCGCTGCCCTTGTTGCCAGCGGACTTCCGACGAACAGTTTTGCTTTCGAAGGATTTCTTCCACCAAAGAAGGGTCGCAAGACCAGGCTCGAATTTCTCAAGACTGAGAAGAGAACAATTGTCTTGTACGAATCCCCCCACCGAATTGAACGGACGTTGCACGAGCTTCTGGATCACCTTGGTGACCGTGAAATGGTGGTAGCAAGGGAGGTTTCGAAGAAATTTGAAGAGTTCTTGCGTGGTCGAACATCTGATATCCTCATTAGGATTGCTTCCACTCCCCCTCGAGGAGAATTTGTCGTACTCATCCAAGGTAACTCCAACCCCTCTTGACAAGTCGCCTCTTTTGTGTTATATTAGCACTCACCATACGAGAGTGCTAATTCTACGTTGTAACTCATTCAAATTCAATATCTTAAAAAGGAGACGATGCCCATGAAACTAAAACCATTGGCTGATCGCGTCGTCGTGAAGCCCTCAAAGGCTGACGAAGTGACGAAAGGTGGAATCATTGTCCCGGATACCGCGAAAGAAAAGCCGGTCTGGGGAGAAGTCATTGCCGTGGGTCCCGGGAGGATAAGCGATGACGGCAAGTTGATTCAGATGGAAGTGAAAGCTGGAGATAAAGTGTTGTATGGCAAGTACTCCGGCACGGAGGTCACAATCGATGGAGAAGAACTCCTCATCATGCGTGAGAACGACATCTTTGCATTAATGCCCAAATAAGGAGAGAACAACTATGTCAGCGAAATTAATCAATTATGAAGCAGATGCCCGGAGCGCCCTCAAGCGTGGTGTGGATCAGCTCGCAAATGCAGTGAAAGTAACGTTGGGTCCCAAAGGTCGAAATGTGGTAATCGACAAAAAGTTTGGAGCCCCAACTGTTACCAAGGATGGCGTCACGGTTGCAAAAGAAATCGAATTGACAGACCCTATCGAGAATATGGGTGCGCAAATGGTTCGCGAAGTTGCCTCAAAGACATCTGACGTTGCGGGCGACGGAACGACCACTGCCACAGTGCTTGCGCAGGCGATTGTCCGGGAAGGACTGAAGAATGTGACCGCAGGCGCGAACCCGATGGACCTGAAGCGCGGAATTGATCTTGCCGTCAAGAAAGTTGTCGACGGACTAAAAGGTCTCAGCAAGACCGTCGGCGACGACAAAGAGAAAATTGCACAAGTCGGTTCAATTTCGGCCAATAACGATCGTACGATCGGCGATCTCATCGCGAATGCCATGGAAAAAGTCGGCAAGGATGGGGTCATTACGGTTGAAGAAGCAAAAGGAACAGAAACGACACTTGATGTCGTGGAAGGTATGCAATTTGATCGTGGATACCTGTCGGCATATTTCGTTACGGATGCGGATTCGATGGAGGCAGTCTTGGAGAAGCCGTACATCCTGATTCACGACAAGAAGATCAGTGCAATGAAGGACCTTCTTCCCATTCTTGAGAAGGGAGCACAAACTGGTCGAAGCATGCTGATCATTGCCGAAGAGGTTGAGGGTGAAGCCCTTGCGACGCTTGTTGTCAACAAGCTTCGCGGCACTCTGAAGATTGTAGCGGTCAAAGCCCCCGGCTTCGGTGATCGTCGGAAAGCCATGCTTGAAGACATTGCTGTGTTGACAGGAGGGCAGGTCATTTCGGAGGAAAAGGGCTTCAAGCTCGAGAACGCAACCCTTTCCTACCTCGGAACTGCAGAGCGCGTCACCATCGACAAGGACAACACGACCATTGTCGAAGGCGCCGGCAAGAAGGATGAGATCAAGAAACGCATCAACGAGATCAAACAGCAGATAGACAAGACGACATCCGACTATGACAAGGAGAAACTCCAGGAGCGGCTGGCAAAGCTGTCGGGTGGCGTTGCAGTGCTGAAGATTGGCGCATCGACTGAGGTCGAAATGAAGGAAAAAAAGGCCCGTGTTGAGGATGCCCTTCACGCCACTCGCGCAGCCGTGGAAGAGGGGATTGTTCCCGGCGGCGGCGTGGCCTACATGCGATGCGTAAAACTCCTTGATGATATCAAGACAGACAATGGAGACCAGAAGACCGGTGTCGATATCATCCGGAAGGTTCTTGAAGAGCCCATTCGTCAAATTGTGGCCAACGCGGGCCTCGAAGGCTCGGTTGTGGTTAACGAAGTCAAAGCTGGCAAGGACGACTTTGGGTTCAATGCGCAAACCGAGAAATACGAGAATCTGATCAAGGCTGGGGTTATTGACCCAACGAAGGTCACTCGTATTGCCATCGAAAACGCATCGAGCGTTGCAAGTCTTCTCCTTACGACCGAAGCGACAATTGTCGAGAAGCCGGAAAAGGAGAAACCGATGCCTCCGATGCCGCACGGTGGAATGGGCGGAGACATGTACTAAGCAATTCCCATTCCTGCGAAAGCTCAAAGCCCCGACGCAAAAATGCATCGGGGCTTTCTTTTTTTGATTGACTCTCGAGTCGAAAAAGTTTAGTTTTTCCCCAAGGGGATTGCAGTAGCAAATTGTTGCTCTGTTATTTCTTCCTCAACCTCCGACAGACAATCATTTGCCCGTTCACCCGCCGCGCATCGCCCTCTAACCAACTATTCCAACAATCTCATCAAGGAGAACACAGCCATGGATCCGCTCTTCAGCAAAATGGTGAAGTCGGGCAAGATCACGTATTTCCTCGATGTGAAAGAGGCGAAGAACAACACGAAGTACTTGACAGTAACGGCGAGTCAACCTTCGCGAGAGGAGCCGAAGAAATTCACGAAGAGTAGCATCAACGTCTTCAGCAACTCCGCCGAGGAGTTTGTCGGGGCTTTGAAGCAAGCGAAGGAGGAATTGGGATCGTCTCAGATGTATAGCAAGACCGTGAAATCTGGAAAGATGACCTACTTCGTCGACACCAAAGAAGCAAAAAACAACACGAAGTACGTTGTTGTCACGGCGAGTCAACCGTCGAAGGAAGACCCGAAAAAATTCACGAGAAAGAGAATCAATATCTTTGACAGTGCCACAAATGATTTCATCGGTGCCGTGCAGGAAGCAGTCACGCACATGAAGTAGACGCTTCATACGCAGGATCGAGACACCTGACCCCCGGAGCGATCCGGGGGTTTTTTGTGTGAAGAAGTCCAACTCATTGTTTCAGGCTCTTCCGATGTGAAGTGGGACGGCGTTGCGGCACTGTGAACGTGTTGATTGTCCAGCCATATTTGGGTAGATTCACCAAAGAATGCGCATCAGCGAAGAAACTATAGAACAAGTCCGATCGTCGAATGACATTGTTGATGTCATTGCTACGTACGTGAAGCTGAGAAAGCGTGGCAAGAGCTACGTTGGCCTCTGTCCATTTCATCAGGAGAAAACACCATCGTTCACGGTTAGTGCCGACAAACAAATGTACCACTGCTTCGGCTGCCATAAAGGCGGGAATGTCTTCACGTTCGTGATGGAGCACGACAAGGTTGCGTTTGCCGAGGCAGTTCGAATCCTGGCCGCACGCGTGGGCATCGTCATTCCGGAAGGACCCGTTACGGAAGCCCAAACGGAACAGGAATACCTGTATAACGCGTGTCGGTTTGCCGGACAGCTTTTTCACGAGAACTTGACGAAAACAGACGAAGGCAGGGGAGCGCTGGAGTATTTCCACGGGAGGGATTTCACCGATGAGACAATTCGGTCATTCGGACTGGGATATTCGCTGCAGTCGTGGGACAGTCTTCTTCTTCGCGCAAAACAGGAGGGAATAACCAACGAACATCTTCAAAAGGCCGGACTCATCCGTTTGAGAGATGATGGGTCAACGTACGATTACTTCCGTGGACGCGCGATGTTTCCCATCCTGTCCGCCACGGGAAGGGTAATTGGCTTTGGTGCAAGGAAGATTCGTGAAGACGATGCCGTAGCGGGCAAATACATCAATTCTCCGGAAACACCTATCTACAACAAGAGTCGCATACTCTTCGGACTTTTTCATTCAAAGGACTCAATCCGAACCGAAGAGACTGCGATCATGGTTGAGGGTTATGCCGATCTTATCTCGCTCTTTCAGGCAGGTATTCAGAATGTTGTTGCGTCTAGCGGGACAGCACTGACCGAAGAGCAACTCCATCTGCTTGCACGGTACTCCAAGACTCTGATCCTCGTCTACGATGCCGATTCCGCGGGTTCCGATGCAACGTTACGTGGAGTCGACCTCGCCCTCGAACAGGATTTTGACGTACGCATTGTCCGCCTGCCACAGGGAGAGGACCCGGACACCTTCGTGCGGAAGTTTGGACCAAAAGAATTCAGAAAAACTGTAAGCGAATCGATATCCTTCATAGACTTCAAGGCGAACCGCTTCTATCAAGATGGTGCATTCTCATCCCCAGAACGAAAGGTGGAAGCGATACGATCAATCATTCAATCGATCGCCAAGATGAAAGATGAGTTGAAACGAAATCTCTTCTTAAGAGATGTGTCCCAGAAGTACGATATCCAAGAATCGGTCCTCTATAGGGAACTCGACAAGTGGACAGTGTCGCAGAAAAAGCCAGAGGTGCGAGGACAGACGGTCGACACGCAATGGCATCGGACTGCGGCTGCTGCAGATTCCGCCCCCGTCAGTGAACGGAAACTCATCCCAATCGAGGAATTGACGTTGCTCAAGCAGATTCTGGAAGCCGACAATGAGATACTTGAGTTTATTGCCTCCAACATTGACTTGACGGACCTAACAGATCCGAGAATACGTAAGATCGTCGACATCGTGCTGGGGGAAAGAGTGGAAGGGAGATATTCGGGGCCACAGGACTTGATTCAGCTGATCGATGACACTGAGCTTAAGGAGATCATCACCGATGTTTCTCTGAGCAAGTACGGATTGAACAAACAATGGCAGCAGGAATTTGCAGAAGGAGATCCAATGCAATTGGCAAACGACTCAATTCTTAGGATGAAAGAACACGCCATCAAGAAGGAACTGGAGGACAACAAGAAGCGCCTGAAGGAGGCAATTGAAATGGGCGGGGATACAACGGCAATCATGTTCCGGCAGCGCGATCTTTCCAAGCAACTGAACGAGTTGGAGGCGGTTGCATTGCGCAAGCCGTAAGGCCGGAATTGATACGTGACAAGTGTCGGGAGCAGACTCCCGACACACCGTGAGAGAAGATTTGAGATTCGTCACTACTTATGAGGGCGATTCATTGATTTTCTTCCGTTCTCTCGCTACCTTGACCCACCAATGAGACCTTTTCCGTCAAAAAGAGGGGAATGATGAGCCGTAACACTCCCTTGATGATTCATATTGTGCCCGGCAAATGTGATTTTTGCGGTTGCTGTGTTGGAGTATGCCCGGAAGATGCAATTGAGCTGTTGGAATCAAGGATTTCTATCATTGATGAACGGTGTACCAATTGCAAAAAATGTGTTTGGGCCTGCCCGTGGGAAGTCATTGAATTCCACAGGGAGGGTGTGGAAAACCTGCCGAAGGATTCCCCTGTTTTTCTCAACGTGATGCAATGAAGAGTGCGTACGATGTCATCGTGATTGGCGCGGGACCCGCAGGGTCAACGGCCGCCCGGTATGCGGCTGCAGGAGGTGCATCCGTCCTCATGTTGGAGAAGGACCGTGACGTTGGCTATCCCGTTCGTTGCGGGGAAGCCGTGAGCCAGGAAGGACTCGTTCAGTTTATCGAACCAAACCCCAAGTTCATAGCTTCCACGGTTACAAAGTTCAGGCTTGTGGCACCAAACGGGAAGGAGGTGGTACCCAACCTGGATGGTGCAGGATATGTGCTTGAGCGAAGGATATTCGATTACGAGCTTGCAAAGCTCGCGGCAGAAAAAGGTGCGGAAGTCATCACGAAGGCCT
>Ga0335081_10008257_pt1 | contig 16687 bp, 17 predicted proteins | sample Lox_Sample_35_FD_206713 | JGI IMG/M metagenome (GOLD analysis project Ga0335081, IMG submission 206713) | Soil microbial communities from Loxahatchee National Wildlife Refuge, Florida, United States - Lox_Sample_3.5 | ecosystem: Environmental > Terrestrial > Soil > Wetlands | place: USA... | reverse complement strand
GCATTGTTGACGAGGTTGATGAGCACCTCCTGCACCTGGCCCCGATGTCCGGCGATCAGCGGCAGGTCGGACGCAAGCGCGGTGCGGACCTCGATTCCGCGGATCTGCAGCTCCCGGCGCAGCGACGCAAGCACGTCGAGAATGATCGCATTCACGTCGATTGGCTGGCGCTGCTGGTCGCCCTTGCGAAAGAGGGCGCGGATGGCGTCGAACACGTCGCTGGTCCGGTACCCGTCGCGGATCATCCGATTGAGGAACGTCCGTACCCTGTCGAGGTCGGGCGGCGTCTTCGCGAGATAGACCAGGGCGGCCTCGCCGTTTGCAACCATCGCGCCGAGCGGCTGCCGGATCTCGTGCGCGATCGAGGCGGTGATCGCCTGCGCGTTGAGCAGCTTTTGATCGCGCTCGCGCTCCAGCGTCAGGTTGGCGCGCGCGAGGCGCCAGTACAGCACCGTGGTCTCGGCCAGCAGCACCAGCAGGATGAGACTCGTCGCCAGGGCGGAGAAGACCCTGCCGCAGTACCAGAAGACGCTGTAGCGGATGACCACCTTGTTGAACAACAGCGCGTTGAGCAGCCAGGCTTCGAGCACGACCAGCAGCCACAGATCGAGCGCCGTGCTGCGCCGCGACCACAGCAGCGCCATGGCGACGACGTCGAGGGCGACCAGCGGGAGGAAGTGCCAGGCAAGCCGGGGACGGATCGAATCCGACATGATGGGCGGCAGCAGACCGGCGCCTTTCGTAGTCAACCACAGGATTGCGCCCGTCGCGAGCAATGCGGCGACGACCGTCGCGAGAATAGAGAGGGGCACGGCGCTGCGCTGGGTCGGCTTGGTGCCATCAACCCGATTCAACAGGGCGTAGGCGATCACGGCGCAAGGAAGCCCGAGGAACCAGAACTCGTTGATCCACGGTGTCGTTTGCAGCCCCGCGCCGAGCAGACCATTCGGCGCAAAGGCGCCCGGAAAGGTGAGGGCGTGCGGTATGACGAGCAGGGCGGTGAGCAGGAAGCCGGCTGCCAGCGCGAGCAACGACGGCGAGCGCGAGATCGAGAATTGCGCGAGCAACAGGGTGGCGGCGATCGCATCGTTAATCAGCATCACCGTGTCGACCACGGGAATGTATGCCTCGACCGGCGGCAGCTGCATCTGCCCGAACGGGATGATGGCGATGAACGGAACGGGCACGAGTAGCGCGACGATGATCACCAGCCGCTTCTGCCGCCGGTCGGGGGCGAGGGTCGCGGGAAGTATGAGCGCCTCTTCCATGTGATGCGACCACGCGCGGCTGAAACAAGACAAAAGAGTCCTCGCACGGAGGCGAGGCCCGCCTTGATGCAATGTCAGCGCAACAGAACCGCCGCCGGAACCCTCGCGGTCTGATCAGTCGCCGGAAACCAATACCGGCAGCAATATAGCAAAGCCTATCATTCATATCGGAACGTGCAACACCCTCCGGGCGGATGCGCGATGGCCGGGACGTCATCGGCAGAAAAAGCTATTCAGGATATGTCCCATGCTTCCGACGCGGGCGGCATTGCGCGTATCGACCGATGCGGCAATTGCCCTTGAGGCCAATCGCAGTTATGACGGAAGCGAAATAGATTTTCCGAACGTATAGCGTTCGGTATTGATCGCTCGGCGCCGATCGGAAGGCGTGCGCGCCCATACGGGCGGGGTCGGGAGCCATATACTCGCATTTTGGCGGCCTGCGTCGTTTCGAGCAGGGAGGCGCGGGCGCCGCCGGCAATTCTGCAGCGGTCACGCGCAGGCGTGCGATTGCCTCGGCCGACGTCATCTCGGGCTCCAAGCTCACCTCGTGAGGGCGCGGAATGTCGCAACAGTCATCCGAGCAGCCTCAGCGGCGAACCACGGCCGGCGAATGGGCGCAGACGTGGTTTCGCCAAATCGGGCTCGCCGCCGCCGTCGCGGTCGCCTATTTCCTGGCGGCGCAATTGAGCCTCGGCCTCCTGACCAAGCCGGACGGCGTCGCCGTCTTTTGGCCGGCCGCCGGAATTTCGTCCGGCGTGCTGATTGCGCTCGGGCCGGGGGCCCGTCTGCCGGTCGCGGTCGGCGCGATGGCGGCGACGATCATCGCCAATCTGATGGGCGACCGCACCGTCTGGGCGGCCAGCGCGGACGCGGTCTGCAACGCAATCGAGGCGCTGCTGACTGCGTGGCTGATCGAGCGCGCGGTCGGTCCGCGCTTCGATCTCGGACGCTTGAGCCACGTCCTGGCGCTGCTCGCCGCGGCGCTCGCCGGCACCGCGGTTTCGGGCGTCGGCGGGACCGTGTCGTACCAGCTCTTTCACAACTCGTCGGCGTCGATCCTCACCATTTGGCAGCATTGGTTCGCTTCCGACGCCGTCGGCATCGTCACGGTCGCGCCGGTGGTCGTCGGCGTCGCCGCCGCCATCCGCCTGCCGCCGCCGCGCAGCGTGCTGGTCGAGGGCATCGTGGCGCTCAGCGCGCTGGCGGTGATGACCGGCATCATCATTTCCCTGCCGCCCGAGCCCTGGGAAACCGTGGTGCCGGTCGCGTTGCTGTTTCCGATCCTGCTGTGGCTCGCGGCGCGCTGCCGGCCGGTGTTCGCCGCCGCCGGCTCCTTCCTGGTGTCGCTGACGATCGTCTCGACGCTGATCTTCGGCGTCGGTCATTTCGGCAACACCCAAATCCCGATCGGCGATCGCATCCTCGGCGCGCAGGCCGGCATCCTGGTGGTGGCGTTGTGCGCCCTGGTCCTCGCCGCGCTGTTCGACGAGCGGCGCACGCACGAAGCCGTGCTGAGCGCGAGCGAGGCGCGACTGCAGGAAGCGCTCAAGGCCGGCGCCGTGACCGCCTTCGAGTGGAACGTCCGCACGGGCGCGGCGCGGCGCAGCGAGAACGCGGCGCAAATCCTCGGCGTCGACCCGCAGCGAACCTTCAGCGCGGCGGATTTTCTCGCCTGCATCCATCCGGACGATCGGGCGCGGCACAGGGCGCTCGTCCGGAGCGTCAGCCCGGAAAGCCCGTCCTATGCGGACGCCTTTCGCTTCGTTCGGCCCGACGGGCGCGAGGTGTGGCTCGAGGAAACCGCGACGGCCGATTTCGACGCGGCGGGGCGCCGGATCCGGCTGAAAGGCCTCACGCGCGACATCACGGCGCGCAAGCGCGCGGAGGAGCGCCAGGATCTGCTGGTCGCCGAGCTCGACCACCGGGTCAAGAACGTGCTGGCGCGCGTCGCCGTGGTCGCGATGTATACCCGCGAGGGCAGCCGCTCGATGGGCGAGTTCGTTCGCGCGCTCGATGGGCGCATCCAGTCCATGGCGGCCGCCCATTCGCTGTTGAGCCAGAGCCGCTGGCACGGCGTGGGCCTGACCGATCTGGTGCGCCACCAGCTCGCGCCGTATGCCACGGATGCGAACATCTCGGTCAGCGGCCCCGATGTCATGCTCAGCGCCGCCGAGACCCAGGCGGTCGCGATGGTCATCCACGAGCTGGTGACGAACGCCGCCAAATACGGCGCGCTGTCGACGCCCGGCGGCCGCATCGGGCTGAGCTGGCAATGCGAGACGCGCACGGAGGCGCCGGCCCGGCTGCAGATCGAGTGGCGCGAGACCGGCGGCCCGGCGATCGCGGCGCCGGTCCGTCCGGGCTATGGCACGAGCCTGATCCGCGAGCTCATCCCGCACGAGCTCGGCGGCAAGGTCGATCTCGAGATTGCGGCTGCCGGCGCCGTCTGCCGGATCGAGATTCCGCTCGGACTGGCCTGAGAGGTCTTCCCCGCGCCGGCTGCGCGCGAGGCGGCACGCCTCATTGCGCCGCCTTGCGTGCCGCGACCGGGCGCATGCTTTCGATCAACCGCGCCTCGCCGATCGGCTTCTGCAGGATCGTCGCGACCTTCTCGAGCGACACCGGAGGCGCGGCATAGCCTGATGTCACGATGACGTGGATGCCGCGGCCGTGCAGGCGATCGATCAAGGCGGTGGCGAGCTCGCCGCCGCGCAGGTTGAAATCGACCAGCGCGACGTCGGGGGCGCGCTCGTCGCACAGCCGCTCGGCGTCGGCGGCAGTCGCGACCGGTCCGGCGACCTCGGCTCCGTACGCCTGCAGCAGGCTGCGCATCGCCACGCCGAGCTGCCAGGAATCCTCGACCACGAGCACGCGGATGCTTGCGAGGTCCACGGACTCGGTCTCGACGCGGTCATTCGGATTCGACGCGCTCATCGGATGTCCCGCCGCAACGGCGCCCCCGCTCATCCCCCGTTCGCTGCCGGAGTGTGGCATTGCCCGTTTGCCCGCGCAACCGGCGGCAGATTTGCCTCACGCGGCCGCGGTGCTGATCCCCTGTTCGCGGAGCACGGCCGCGAGCCGCTTGCGCGCATAGAACATCCGCGTCTTCACGGTCGCGTGCGGAACGCCGGTGATCTGCGCGACGTCGTCGATCGACTTTCCCTGGTAATAGACGAGGTCGACGATCTCGCGGTGCGCCGGCGACAGCTGGTTCAGGCACCGCCGGATGATCGCGCCGCGGTCGAGCGTCTGGACCTCGGCTTCCGGATTGCTCGCCGGATCCGGGATTGCCGCCGCCGCATCCTCGTCCCAGGGCTCGGTGGTCCGCGCCTTGCGGGCGTCGAGCGCCTTGTTGCGGGTGATGCCGATCAGCCAGGTCGCCACTTGGGCGCGGCCCGCGAAAGTGCCGGCCCGGCGCCAGACATCGAGGAAGACGTCGGCGACGATGTCCTCGGCGTCCGCCCGGCTGCCGAGAAGGCGCAGCGCAAAGCGGAAGACGCGCGCGTTGTGCCGGGCGTAGAGCGCATGCATGGCGAGCCGGTTGCCGGCCGCAATGCGTTCGATCAGCTCGACATCCGGCGTCGGCACGGCGTCGGTGTGCGGTCGGACCGCGGCAACGCGCGATGAGGTCCGTTTGTGCGAGAGGCTGGCGATATCGGCGATCATGTTGCGCTCTCCCCGTATTCCTCGAGCGCAACAAAGACATCATCGCGGATCGCCCCTCCATTGTACGGACGGACGCTGTCGATGTCGGTTGGGATCGGCGCCCTATACTTTGGTGTCGGCTGGGGCCGCGGCGTCCGTCGCGTGCCGGGCGGCTCGCAGGCCGCAGGTCTATTGCGCCGCCAGCGCCGCGTCCAGGCAGGCGATCAGGGTCTCGTCGCCGAGCGGCTTGTGCAGGAAGGCCGCCGCCCCGGCCGCCGCGGCCTCCTCGCGCGCCTGCGTTCCCGCCGACGCCGTCACGAAGATGATCGGCAGATGCCGGCCGTCGGCGATCAACCGCCGCTGCAGCTCGAGCCCGGTCATCCCCGGCATCTGCAGGTCGGTGATCAGGCACGACGTGTCATCGAGGCGGGCGGAGGCGAGGAACTCCGCGCCGGACGCAAACGTCGCAGCCCGGTAGCCCAGCGACCGGACCAGCGCCGTGGTCGCCTCGCGGACGCCGGCGTCGTCGTCGACGATCGAGATCACGGGATCGTGTGGCAATGGTCCTCCTCGGCGCCGAGTCGATCGTCGGCCGCGGTGTTCTTTAGATAGGCGGCTGCGCCGCGCGCGCGAGCTTCCTTGCGGCGTGATCGCCGATACCTTGGCGCCGCCGCCGCTATACCGCGGTATAGATGTGTCGCCGCCGAGGTCCGCTATGGTGGTTGGCGGGGCGACGATCTGGATCGTCGGCGCGGCGGGGACGCGGCGTCGCGACGCGGTTGCCGATCCCCCGGGACGATCGGGAAACTGCGAACAGGCCATGCGCGGTCGCTTGGACATCACGATATGGCGTTTGGCATTGCTGTGCGGAGCCGTGCTGCTGGGCGGCAGGCTCGACGCGAATACGATCGCGCCGCACAAGGCCGTCTTCCGCGCGAGCATCGCGCCGGCGCTGGTGCAGCCGGGTGGCGGAGCGGTCCTGCTCGTCACGATCCTCGTGATCCTTCAGGCCGTGGCGATCGCCATCCTGCTGCTGCAGAACCGGCGCATCAGGCGCGTCGAGACGGCGGCGCGGCAGCATCTGTCCGAGCTCGCGCGCATGAACCGCTTCGCGGGGGCGGGCGAATTGTCGACCGCGATGGCGCACGATATCAAGCAGCCGTTGGCCGCAATCGCGACCAACGCCAGCGCCGGTTTGCGTTGGCTCGGCCGGACGCCGCCCGATCTCGGCGAGGTCCGCTCAGCGCTGCAGCGTATCCTTGCCGATGCGCATCGCGCCGACGACGTCGTCGGCGGGATCCGCGCGACGTTCATGCAGGCGGGCGAAAGCAAGGTTCCGCTCGACGTCAACGCGCTCATCGGCGACGTCCTGGCCCTCTTGCGGGACGACCTGGAGAAGCGGAAAATCTCGGTCGTGACCGCTCTTGCGCCCGGCCTGCCCGGAATTGCGGGCAGGCCGGTGCAATTGCAGCAGGTCATCTTGAACGTGATCACCAATGCGGCAGAGGCCATGGATTCGGCAACCGACCGGCCCCGCGTGCTGCGTGTCGCGTCCTCGCGCGAAGGCGAGGGCGTCGTGATCGCGGTCGAGGATTCCGGCGTCGGCGTCGATCCAAAAGACCTCGGGCGGATCTTCGAGCCGCTCTTCACGACCAAACCGCAAGCCATCGGCGTGGGCCTGTCGATCTGCCGGTCGGTCGTCGAGGCTCATGGAGGATCCATGTCGGCGGCGCCCGGCGATCCCCACGGCCTCGCGCTGCGAATCTCGCTGCCGGCCGTCGCACCAGGCGGCGCACCGTGAAGGACGCGACCGACCAAGCTCCGATCGTCTTCGTGATCGACGATGACGCCGGCGTGCGGGAGGCACTCACCAGCCTCATCCGCTCGATCGACCTGCAGGTGCAGACTTTCGGATCGGGGGCGGAGTTTCTCCGCGGCAAGCGGCCGGACCGGCCCGGGTGCCTGGTGCTCGACGTGCGGCTTCCCGGACTGAGCGGCCTCGACTTCCAGGCCGAGCTCGTGCGCTCCTGCGTGCACATTCCGATCATCTTCATCACCGGGCATGGCGACATTCCGATGTCCGTCAAGGCGATGAAGGCCGGGGCGGTCGAGTTTCTCACCAAGCCGTTTCGCGACCAGGACATGCTCGATGCCATTCAGGCGGCGATCGAGAAGGACCGCGGCCGGCGCGCACAGGAGAAGAAGCTCGCGGAGCTGCGCGCGCTGTTCGACTCGCTGACGAGTCGCGAGCGGGAGGTGATCCGCTTCGTCACCGCCGGCCTGATGAACAAGCAGATCGCCGCCGAAATGGGCGTGAGCGAGATCACCGTCAAAGTGCACCGCGGCAACGTGATGCGCAAAATGGGCGCGCGATCATTGGCCGATCTGGTGAGGATGGTGGAAACCCTCGGTATTGGGCGGGGGAAAACCTAGCAGACGTATACCTAAGTACAATTCACGATGGTCCGGCCGCATGTGGAGATCCGCGGTGCATCGACCGTGCTGCCGCCAAGCGGATCCACCTGTAAGAAGGCAACATCGTGCCCGGCATTCCCATCGTTTCCATTATCGATGACGATCCCTCGGTGCGCCAGGCGACCGATGGCCTGGTTCGCTCCCTCGGCTATCGGGCGGCGACGTTCGAGTCGGCGGAAGACTTTCTGCGATCCGATCTCGTCGGCGACACGTCCTGCCTCATCACCGACGTGCAGATGCCGGGCCTGAGCGGCGTCGAGCTGCAGAACCTCCTGAACGCGCGCGGCACCCCCGTGCCGATCATCTTCATCACGGCCTTTCCGGAAGAGTGCGTCCGCCGCTCGGTGCTGGACGCAGGCGCGGTCGGCTTTCTGAGCAAGCCGTTCAACGATGCGAGACTGATCGAGCACCTGCAGACCGCACTGGAAAGCCGCCCGGCCTGACGGGTCGCGGCATCGTGCGCCGTGATGCCGGACAAACATACCGGATGCGGTAACACCTTAAGAAGCCTATACACCTATGGATAGTGGCGCATAGCCAAAAGCGCAATTTCGCGCGCGTTCCGCGTGTGTGCAAATTTAGCCGAAACTTCTGGGAATGCGGGCGGCCGGCGACGCAGTGAGGCGCCGCCGTAACAACCGCTCAAAGCTCCGATCGCTGGAAATGGCAATTCGGCTGGTGCGGCGCCGAGGGACCAGTTTCGCAGGATTGGCGCGCCACACGCCACTCGCGTCAACTTCAACAAGATCGAGGAACAACGCCGACCCGAACGCCGCATGGAGGCGAGAGATGATGAGCTCCCGACGCGAAATCGATCAAGCTCCGCGCGCCCTTCCGCCGATCATTCACGTCGTCGACGACGACGCAGCCTTCCGACTCGCAACCGGCAATCTGCTGCGCGCCTGCGGCTATCGGGTCGTACCGTACGATTGCGCCATGGCGCTGCTCGCCAATCCTCCCGGCGACGAGCCCGGCTGCATTCTGCTGGATGTTCGGATGGTCGGCTGCAACGGCCCGCAGCTGCAGGACAAGCTCATCGGTCTGGGAAGCCGGCTGCCCGTCGTCTTCGTGACCGGCTATGTCGACATTGCGACCGCCGTGCAGGCAATCAAGGCCGGGGCGGAAGATGTGCTGACCAAGCCGGTGCCCAAGCAGCGGTTGCTCGACGCCATCGCGCGCGCGCTTGCCCACGGTGCGGAAGTCCGCGATCGCGACCGACGCATCACCGGCCTGCGTGCGCTCGTCGCCAGGCTCACCGCGCGCGAGCATGAGGTTTTCGCGCTGCTGGCGCGCGGCAAGCCGCACAAGCAGATTGCTTATGCGCTCGGCACGTCCGAACGCACAATCAAATTCCACCGCCACAACATCCTGCAGAAGTGCGAGGCCCGCTCGCTTGCGGACCTGGCCGTCATCGCCGATCGCCTCGGCATGCTCGCGCTGCCTGTCGCCGCGGAGGCGGGCTCCGAGTGAGGTCGGGCGCCGTCACGGCACCACGGCGAAGAAGATGAAGACCGCAAAGATGACCAGGTGGACGATCCCCTGAAGCACCGTGGTGCGCCCGGTGCCCAGCGTGATCACGCCGACCAGAAGCGTCAGCCCCAGCAGGACCTGGTCCTTCTCCCCGAGACCGAGCTCGAGCGGTTGGTGGAGCAGGATGGAGACGGTGCCGACGGCCGGAATCGTGAGGCCGATGCTGGCGAGGGCCGATCCGAGCGCGAGATTGAGGCTCGTCTGCAGCCGGTTGGCCCGCGCCGCGCGCGCGGCCGCCAGGCCTTCGGGCAGCAGCACGAGTCCGGCGATGATGATTCCCACCACCGCCTTCGGCACCTCGAGGCGTTCCACGCCGATCTCGACGATCGGCGTGATCGCCTTGGCGAGGCCGACGACCGCGACGAGGGCGACGAGCAGCAGGACGGCGCTGATCGCTGCGGTCCGGCCGCTCGGGGGCGGTGCGTGCGCCTCCTCCTGGCCTTCGACGAGCAGAAAATAATCGCGGTGCCGCACCGTCTGGATGAAGACGAACGCGCCATAGAGCACGATCGAGACGAGGCCGGCGAAGACGAGCTGTGGCGTGCTGAACACCGGGCCGGGCGCGGTGGTCGAAACATTGGGCAGGACCAGTGTCAGAACCGTGAGCGCCGCCAGAACGGCCAGCGCCGCGCTCGCGCCGTAGACCTGAAAGCCCTGCTCGTGATGGCGGGCGCCGCCCCACAGCAGGCACAGGCCGACGATGCCGTTGCAGGTGATCATCACGGCGGCAAACACCGTGTCGCGGGCGAGCCCGGCCTTCTCGGCCGGCGCCGAGATCATGACGGCGACGATCAGCGCGACCTCGATGATGGTCACCGCGACGGCCAGAACCAGCGTGCCGAACGGCTCTCCGGTGCGGTGTGCGACCACCTCGGCGTGATAGACCGCCGCGAACACGGCGGCGATCAGGACGGCGCCGGCGAACGCGGCCATCCAGCCGCTCGCGCCGGTCACGAAGGTGAGCGCCATGACGAGCGCGGCCAATACGGGCCAGGCCCAGGCCCACCAGGGTGTGCGTGCTGCCGTCATGTCTGCTGTGCGGCTTCGGACTCGGCGGAAGGCCGGCGAGACAGGGACCCTCGGAACACTGGAATCCTCCCTGAACGAGAGGTCTGCTGTCCGCAAGGCCGGCTGACGTCGTGCGGCCGTTCGTCATCGCTATTTTGATCATGGAAGGTTCGAGCTTGTCCAGCGCGGGCAATGACGCAGCACGATCACTTGGTGAACAGGTGGCTCGGCGAGGACGGCGTGGGCGGCGCATGCGAGATCGCGAAGGTGAGCCACACGTTCCAGCCGTCCGGCCGATGAGCGTTGTCGAACTCGCCGTAGGCCTTGAGATTGAGATAGCCCTGAAGATCGCCCACCGGAATGATGTAGCCGATCTGCGGACCGATGCCGACGACGCGGGACTCGAAGCAGCCGACCCGGTCGCCGCTGCCGCTGTCGCACGAGAGCTGGTCGTAGACGTAGCCGACGATGCCGATCTGCCACTGCTTGGTCAGGAACTGCGAGGCGCCCCAATCGAAGTGCATGTCGACGCCGCTCTGATACTGGGTGTCCGGATTGGTGAAGTTGTAGGTGAAGCCGAGCACGCCGGAGAATTCATGGCCGGTTGCCGGATTGAAATAGGTGTAGCCGCCGCCGGCGTCGATCGAGCCGTGGCCGAGGCCGAGATTGGCGAGGCTGGTCGCGCTGTATTCGCCGACCGGAATGCCGCCCGTGATGTAGGTCATCCAGTTGTTGACGCCGTCATGCCAACGCAGCGATGCGAACGGAACTGGATCGCCGAAGCCGGTCGAGCTATCGGTGCGGCTGCCGCCGACCGTGAAGCCGAGCGGGCCGAGCGCCGCCGTCAGCGTGGCATCGGCCGTGGCTGTCATGCGACCGACCGGCACAAGCATGCCGACCGACGCCTGCCCGCCGAGGACCGGCGTTGCAAAGACATATTGCGGAAACAGCACGTCGAGATCGGCGTCCGCCGTGAGGTGGGCGTTGACCTGGCCCGTGAAGGGAATGTTGAGATGGCCGATCGGGACCTCGCGCGCGAAGACGACGTCGCCGCCTCCACTCACCGTGGTGTGATAGTAGAAATTCGTGAAATTCCAGCCTGGCACCTGCGGCGCCGCGGCGAGGCTGCCGAAGAGTCCCGGCACCCAGAAGCTGGCGCCGCCTTCGTCGGCGCGTGCGGCTTGCGATGAGAGCGCGGCAGCCGCGGCCATCAGGCCGATCATCGACCCACGGGTGAGCGTTTTACGGGGCCTGCCTCCGTTGCGTCGCCACGCCGTGCTCGCCGTGCCGGATCCCATGGCCGCCCCCCGTCTTGCCAATCTCCCGATCTCTCGATGGCCGGCGATGCGCCCACGCTGCTCGCGGCCGGCGCCAATACAACTTTCATTCCGCAGCCTCGGAAAGGTGCGGCTATGCAGGTTTGGACAAAATCCGCGGTGCCAGTCGAAGTTTTTTCGAGTGTGACCGAAAAGCCCCAATCAAAAGGTTTGTGATCTACAGAATGATACCGAGAAAGCTGTCGCGAACGCGATCGAGGCGTGGCGCGCACCGAAGTCCACGCCGTCGAACAGGGTGAACCGCATCTGGCTGGTTCGCCGGCCGGCGAACGAGCGCGTGTTGTCGTTCTGAGTACGCTCTCGCGCGAGCGCGCGGTCCGTGTGCGCGCTCAGCAGCAAGGCGGATTGGGATAAGTATCCGCACGCCATAGCCATGGGCGGGCGATGCCGCCGCGGCTCCGATGACGTGTGGCGTCGTGCAATGAGGGCACGGGCGCGCCGCCAAACGGCGTCGGTCGCCCGACACGCGGCCGGCTGGTTCATCGAGGTCACGCTCCTACGCCGCAACGCCTCCCGGCGAGCACCCGTCCGGCGGCGGCCACCTGAACGGCCGATGTCTGTGCCGTCAATTTCCGATCATGGAACTCGTCATCACGGGCCGGGATGGCTGCGCGAGCCCACTGTCCCTTGGGGCAATATCGCCCCGATGCAAAATCGGACAGGATCGAACCAGCCAGGCGCGGCATCCGCGTCGCGTCCCGGCCAGCGCGGGAGCGGGCCCATGAACCGGTCGACTGCGGGTTTTGTCATCATGGCCGCCATGAGCCTCGGCGTGCCCCCGGCGCAGGCCGGTCCGTGCAGCGCCGACATTGCCCGCTTCGAGGAGGCGGTGCGCGCCTCCGCCGGCAAGCCGGACGCCGGAGCGTTCGCGCCGCAGTCGGTGGGGGCGCAGACCGATCGCGAGCCGACGCCGGCCTCGATCGCGCGGGCGAACCAACGGGCGCGAGCGGCCTTCAACCGCGCGCTCGCACGCGCCAAGCGCCTCGATGCACGGGGCGACGCGCGTTGCACCGCGGCCCTGGAGCGGGCCGAGGGGATGTACAATCTGCACTGACCGAACGGTGCGCAACAATGGCGGCTGGTCGCTCCAGGCGGGGTTCGGGCCGGAAAGGCGCGGCGCAGACGGCTTCGCGGCCGGCGACCGCGCCGGTTCGCGGCGGCGGGGGACGGCGCCGGAAGTTTGCGGTGGCCGCCGGGGTGCTGCTTGCCCTGGCCGCCGGCGGCACGGCGTTGCTGTGGTCCTCGGGATTTTTCCACGACGCGGCGCGCAACCCCGATGCCGCCGCGGTATTCGTCGGCAGCGAAACCTGCGCAGGCTGTCATCGCTCGGAAGCCGATCTGTGGCGCGGCTCGCAGCACCGCGCCGCGATGGACCATGCGACCGACCGGTCGGTGCGCGGCGATTTCAACGACGCGCGCTTCGATTATGCCGGTGTCCACTCGCGTTTCTTCAAGCGGGACGGGAAATTCCTCGTCGAAACCGACGGCCCGGACGGCAGGCTCGCCACCTTCGCGATCAAATACACCTTCGGCGTCGACCCGCTGCAGCAATATCTCGTCGAGTTTCCCGACGGCCGCGTGCAGGCGCTGCCGATCGCCTGGGACACCCGGCCGAAAGAGCAGGGCGGTCAGCGCTGGTTTCATCTCTATCCGAACGAGGCGCTCACGCACGACGACGTCCTGCACTGGACGAAGCTGAACCAGAACTGGAATTTCATGTGCGCCGAGTGCCATTCGACCGGCGTGCGCAAGAACTACGACGCCGCGAACGATCGCTTCGCCACCACGTGGAGCGAGATCAGCGTCGGGTGCGAAGCGTGTCATGGCCAGGGCTCGCGCCACGTCGCCTGGGCGCGCGCGCAGCAGAGCTGGTGGCCGTTCGACAAGCGCGACGATCCCGACAAGGGCCTGCTCGCGCGTTTCGACGAGCGCGCGGGCATTACCTGGCCGCGTGATCCGGCGCATGGGGCGCCGCACCGCAGCATCGCGCCCGCGACCCTGCGCAAGGAGGTCGAGACCTGCGGCCGCTGTCACGCACGGCGCAGCACGATGGCGGAGGATTGGCTGCCGGGCCGCGCGCTGTCCGAGACCCACGTGGTCGCGCCGCTGACCGAGCCCTTATTCTGGCCGGACGGGCAGATGCGCGATGGCGAGGAAGCCTACAACTACGTTCCGTTCAAGCAGAGCCGGATGTTCGCCGCGGGCGTCACCTGCGGCGATTGCCACGATCCGCACAGCGGCAAGCTGCGCGTCGCGGGCGCGGGCGTGTGCCTGCAGTGCCACGCGGCCGAGACCTATGCGGGTGTCGGGCACAGCCATCACGAGGCAAAGGCCGGGCCGCCCGATAGCATCGCCTGCCACATGCCGGCGCGCCGCTACATGGTGGTCGACACCCGTCACGACCACGGCATGCGCGTCCCGCGCCCCGATCTCTCGGCGACGTTCGGCATGCCCAATGCCTGCAACGACTGCCATCGCGACAAGCCGGCCGCCTGGGCGGCGGCCGCGGTCGAGGAGTGGTTCGGTGCGCAACGCAGGGGCTTCCAGACCTACGCCGAGGCTTTTGCGGCCGCATGGGCCGATCGCCCCGATGCGGACAGGCGGCTCGCCGCGGTCGCGGCCGACGCGCATGCGCCCGCCGTCGCCCGGGCGAGCGCGCTCACGGCGCTCGCGCCCCACGTTTCCGCGGCGAACATGGAGCTTGCCCGCGATGGGCTCGCCGATCCCGACCCGATGGTGCGGATCGGCGCGATGGACATGCTCGCGAATGTGCCGCCGGCGCAGATATGGTCGCTGGCCGCGCCGCTTCTGTCGGATCCGGTGCGCGGCGTCCGCACCCGCGCGGCGCTGCTGCTCGCCGCGGTTCCGACCGACCGCCAGCCGCCCGCCGACCGCGCCGCTTTCGCGCGCGCGGCCGCCGAGTTCGTCGCGGCGCGGCGGCTCAATGCGGATCGGCCCGAGGATCGCGCCATGCTGGCAAGCTTCGACGTGCGGCGCGGTCGCACGGCCGAGGCCGAGACCGAATACGAGGCGGCGCTGCGACTGAGCCCGCAATATGCGCCGGGGGCGATCAACCTCGCGGAGCTCTATCGCCGGCTCGGCCGTGACGCCGAGGGCGAAGCGGTCCTGCGGGCCGCGATCGCCGCCTCGCCGCAGGACGCCGGCCTGCACCATGCGCTCGGCCTCACGCTCACCCGTCTGAAGCGGCCCGGTGATGCGCTTGTCGCATTGCGCCGCGCCCGCGAGCTCGAGCCGCAGCGTGCCCGCTACGCCTATGTCTATGCGGTCGCCCTGCATGCGGCCGGGCAGGGCGAGCAGGCCATGGCGGTGCTGAAGCAGAACCTCGCGGATCACCCGGCCGACCGCGACACGCTGCTCGCGCTCGTCAGCTTCGCGCGCGATGGCGGCGACGCCGGGACGGCGCTCGACTATGCCGAACGGCTGGCGAAACTCGCCTCGAGCGATGCGGAGCTCACCGCGCTCATCGACGATCTGCGCCGTCAGGTCGACAGGCCGGCCGGGCGATAGAGCGGCGGTGGCCTCGAAGGCTTTGCGTTCCGCCCCGCGCCGTCCGCAAATGCCGTTGCGTCAGGCCCGCGCGGAATATGGCGGAAATGCATCAGCGCGCAGACAAAATCCGAAACTCGCAGGAACATCCACTGGAAAATCCGGTTCACCCCTTGCCCGATCGCCGCGGCGGCCTTCTGCTGCTGAGGGCGAGGGGGCTTCATTGCGATGCATGGACGATTCTGCTCGGCACTGGTTGCGCTTCTGTCGTTGTCCGTACCATCCCGCGCCGACACGCCATGCCTCGATCCCGCTGCCGTCGCACACTCGACCGTCGCCATCACGCGCTATTTCGATGACGCGGAGCGCACGACTGCGCGCAGCGGCGTGATCGGCGCGCAAGGTACCGCCTGGTTCCTGTCTCCGACCACCATCGTCACGGTCGCCCACGTTGCGGAGGGCATGAAGCTCTCGACGCAGGTCTGGAAGCCGATCGAGGTGCAGGATGGCGGCGATATCCGGCCGATTCAGGCGCGCCTCCAGCGTCTCGCCGGCCAGCGGCAGGAGAAGCTCGCCGTGATCGAGCTGCAGGAGCCCGTCGCGGGGGCGCGCAGCGTTGCGCTCCGGACGGCGCCGCTCGTGCCGGAGGACCGCGTCGTGACCTTTGCCTACCCGGCCGGCCGGCCGCGCCTGGTCGGCGGGCGCTTCGTGCAGTTCGGCGGCGACGACAAGCTCGCCGGCGCCGCGCTGCTCGAGATGTACGAGGGCAACGACCGCCTCGTCGTGGATCATGGTGCGTCGGGCGCGCCGGTGCTCGATTGCGAGGGCCGGGTCGCCGCGGTGGTCAGCACCGTCGTGACCCAGACGCTCGCGTGGGCGTCGGACGACATGCGCATTTCGACCGCATGGGGCACGCCGAACGTGGTCTCGGTGCCGATCGCGGCGCTGACCGAATCGCCCGCGGCGCCCTGATCCATTCCGGCTCCATCGGAACGGAACGCGCTCTAAAGCGTGATGACTTTTCCTCGAGTCGCCATCACGCTTTAGCTTATTGTTGGAGCATGATCTTTTCCGAAAACCGGTGCCCACTTTTCGGGATCATGCGCTAGGACCGGGAGAAGAGGCGAGGCGGATCGCCGGTGACCTGCTGCCAATGGCGCCGCAGGGTCTCCGACGGGTTCTCGCCGAACATCGCGCGATAGTCCGCCGCAAACCGCCCGAGCTCGCGGAAACCGAAGCGCAGCGCCGCCTCCCTGACGCTCGCGCTCTCGCCGTCGAGCAGGGCCCGTCGCGCCGCGGCGAGCGCGAGCGCATGCCGATGGCGCGACGGCGTCGTGCCGTGAATCGCCCGCATGGCCCGCACCAGCGTGCGCGGACTGACCGCCAGCATGGCGCAGATGTCCGGAATGGGCGGCGCCAGCCGAAAATTGGCGCGCGCCATCTCGTCGAACCGGTCGACCATCTGCCGATAACGCGCTGATGTCGGCATGGCGAACGGCGGGAGCGCGACGCTCAGCGATGCCGGCGCGGCGGCGGGGGCGGCGGCAATTCGGGCGCGCGCTGCCAGATCGTCCCGTTGTCGAACTGGATCGTCAGGCCGTCGGGCGAATAGATCGCGCCCATTTGCGCCGCGTTGATCCACAGGCGGCCCGGATAGTCGACCCAGGCGCGCGAGGCGGCGCCGACCTCGCTCACCACGTTGAGCTCCCAGCCGTTCTGCGTCACGTAGGCGAACTGACCGGGCTCGGCGGCCGCGCACCTCTCGATGCATTGATACCGGCCGGTCAGGTTCATCGGCACTTGCGCCGGGGCGGCGGTGGCGATCAACGTGGTGGACAAGGCGATCACGTGCGTCGCGGTTCTCATGGGTGCACTCCTGTGCGAGTTCGGCGCAAATGTTCGGCGCGTGAGGTC
>Ga0335081_10008256_pt1 | contig 16687 bp, 17 predicted proteins | sample Lox_Sample_35_FD_206713 | JGI IMG/M metagenome (GOLD analysis project Ga0335081, IMG submission 206713) | Soil microbial communities from Loxahatchee National Wildlife Refuge, Florida, United States - Lox_Sample_3.5 | ecosystem: Environmental > Terrestrial > Soil > Wetlands | place: USA... | reverse complement strand
AAAGGATTCATTTCTTCGGGCTCCGGAGCGGCTCGCCGGCATACGCGGCGGCCAGGATGCGAACGGGATGGAATGCGCGGCGGCCGGTCTTCTGGCGCAGCTGCAGGCAGGCGAGCGGGCAGTCGCTCGACACCGCGTCGGGCTCGGCCGCCTGCACTTTCTCGGCCGCCTTCTCGGCGACCTTCAACGACTCTTCGAAGAACTCCGACTTCATGCCCCAGGTGCCGTCCATGCCGCAGCAGCGATCGACCAGCGTCACGTCGCCGCCCGCCCACTTGAGCAGGTCGCGGCCGCGGTAGCCGAAGTTCTGCACGCGGTTGTGGCAGGCGACGTGGAACGCGACCTTGCCGACGGCGCCCGCGTCGGGCTTCGGCAGCTTCTTCGCGCGCGCCTGCTGCAGCACGAAGTCGCTCAGGTCCATCACCGCCGCGGCGACTTCCTTCGACTCCGGCGTCGGCACCAGCTCGGGATATTCGGTGCGCAAGGTCAGCGTGCACGACGGGCCCGGCGTGACGATCTTGCGGCCCGCCCGCGCCGCCGGGAGCAGCGTCTCGATGTTCTGCCGCGCCAGCTTGCGCGCGCCCTCGATGTCGCCGCCGTCGAGCTTGGGCATGCCGCAGCACACCTGCTGCGGGAACTCGACGCCCAAGCCCGCCTTCTCCAGCACCGCCACCGCGTCCTTGCCGATGGACGGATCGTTGTAGTTGACGAAGCAGGTGGCGAACAGCGCCACGCTCTCGGCCGCGGCCTCGCGCGGTGCGCGCCGCGACCACCAGTCGGCGAACGACTCGTCGGCGTAGTCGGGCAGGGTGCGTCCGGCGGCGATGCCGATGGTCTTCTCCATCAGCATGCGGTTGAACCCGTTGTGCGCCGCCGCGTTGGCGAACGGCGCGATCTTCGTCATCAGGCCGCCCACCAGGTCGGTGGCGCCGAGGAACTTCTCGCGCAGCGCGATGCCATGCTCGCGCGCGCCGATCATCTTCGCCCGCAGGATCAGCTTGGGGAAATCGACCGCGAACTCGTGCGGCGGCACGTAGGGGCACTTCGGGTAGCAGAGCTTGCACTCGTAGCAGAGCTCGACCACGCGGTGCTTGTCCTCGTCCTGCAGGAGCCCGACCGGGCTCTCGGTCGAGACCTTCACGTGCTCGAGCAATTTCGCCGCCTCGTGCTCCTCGACGATCTTGCCCTCCTCGAGGTGCTTCCCTTCGGCTTCCTCGCGGTGCGGGTCGAGCGCGTCGATGCGGCGGAACAGCACGTCGAACGAGGGGCAGAGGTTGAAGCAGAGCCGGCACCCGTTGCAGATCTCGAACACGCGGTGGATCTCGGCGTCGAGATGCGCGCGGTCCCAGAACTGCGGGTTGTCGTAGGCCATCCCGTGCTCGTCGTGCGACCAGTCGGGCTGCCCTGCCACCGGCAATCTCATGGCGTCCTCTGCCCCTCGACGAGCGGCTTACGATTGAATCGTCTGCAGGCCCTTCGCGAACCGGCCGGCGTGCGACTTCTCCGCCTTGGCCAGCGTCTCGAACCACTCGGCGATCTCGGCGAATCCTTCCTCGCGCGCCTGCCGCGCGAAGCCCGGGTACATCTGCGTGTACTCGTAGGTCTCGCCCGCCACCGCGCTCTTGAGGTTCTTCTCGGTGTCGCCGATGGGCTCGCCCGTGGCCGGGTCGCCCACCTGCTCGAGGTACTCGAGGTGGCCGTGCGCGTGGCCCGTCTCGCCCTCGGCGGTGTCGCGGAAGAGGCCGGCGATGTCGGGTTGGCCCTCCACGTCCGCCTGCTTGGCGAAGTAGAGGTAGCGGCGGTTCGCCTGGCTCTCGCCGGCGAACGCGGCCTTGAGGTTTTCGTGCGTCTTGCTGCCTTTCAGGTTGGCCATTGCGTGTTCCTCCGTGGTGCTGCTGCGGAAAATGGAGAGCGTGTAGCGTTGGAGAACAATTCTCCAAAATGGATTCGCGCGGTCAAGCGAAAGTTGTGCACAGCATCGGTCAGCTGACCGATGCACGATTCCGGCCACGGCAGGAGGGTTCGAGCATGCGCAACGCCGTCCCCACCGTTGCTGCTCTCGCGCTCGCCTGTGGTGCAGCGCTCCCGCAAAACCCGAACGCCGCCGCGCAAAACCTGGAAGCGCGGCCGCCGCGCGCCACCGTGGTGCTGATCCACGGCATGGGCGGCTGGTCGAGCATCGACGGGTTCGACTACTTCTACCAGGTGCCGGAGCTGTGGCGCTCGCTCGGCGCGAGCGTGTTCGTGCCGGGGACCACCAGCTTCGCCAGCATCGAGGAGCGCGCCGGCGAGCTCGAGGCCCAGCTCGACGGCTTGCCCGGTCCGCTCATCCTCGTCGCCCACAGCCAGGGCGGGCTCGACGCGCGCTACCTCGTCTCCACGCTGGGATACGCCCGCCGCGTGCGGGCGCTGGTCACCATCGCCTCGCCGCACCACGGCTCGCCGGTGGCCGACGTGGCGCTCGGGCTCACGCCGGGGCCCGTCTGGGACGCGGCCAACGCGCTCATCGGCGTGCTCGGCTGGTCGCTCGACGGCGCGAAGGAGATCACCACCAGCTACATGGAGCAGGTGTTCAACCCGCAGACGCCCGACGCGCCGGGCGTGGCCTACTGGTCGTTCTCCGGCCGCGCGGCGCCGTTCGGCATCGGCGCGCAGAACGGCTGGTTGCACTCGCCGTTCATGGCCTCGTGGACGCTGCTCGATGCCCTCGGCGACGACAGCGACGGCATCGTGCCGGAAAAGAGCGCGCATTGGGGGCAGTTCCTCGGCAGCGTCCCCGCCGATCACATGGGCGAGGTCGACCAGCCCCTCGGCTACACGCCCGATTTCGACGCGCGCGGCTTCTATACCAATCTGCTCGCGCGCCTGGGCGCAGAGGGCTGGTAGAACCAAGCGATGACCGCAGCGGTGGTGGACGCGCGCTTCCGCGCGAGGCGCGCGCAGAACTGGCTTCTGCTCGGGGCGCTGTACGCGCTGTTCTACATGTCGCGCTACAACTACTCGGCCACCAGCGCATATCTCGCGTCGGTGCTCGGGTGGCGCAACGCCGAGCTGGGCATCTTCGAGACGGTGATGCCGCTGGTCTACGGCCTGTCGGTGGTGCTGAACGGGCCGGTGGCCGACCGCATCGGCGGCAAGCGCGCGTTCCTCATCGGCACGGCGGGCGCAATCTGCGCGAACATCCTGTTCGGTTGCAGCGCGCTGTTCGTCGTGCACCCGGCGGTCTGGGACGCGTCGAAGCACGTGGCGCAGCCCGCGCAGCTCGCGGCGGGCCTCTCCGCCCGCACGCTGCTAGTGGCGATGGCGTCCATCTGGGCGGTCAACGGCTTCTTCCAGTCGTTCGGCGCCCTCAGCATCGTCAAGGTGAACGCGCACTGGTTCACCATCCGCGAGCGCGGCACGTTCGCCGGCATCTTCGGCGTGCTCATCCGCTTCGGCCTCATCCTCGCGTTCTCGGGCGTACCGCTGATCGTTTCGTTCCTGCCGTGGCAGTGGGCCTTCTGGGTGCCGGCGGCGCTGCTGGCGGTCTTCTTCGTGCTGAACCTCTTCTTCATGGAGAACTCGCCGGAGGACGCCGGCCTCGGTACGCTCGACACCGGCGACGCCAGCGACGACGGGCACGGTCCTGCGCGGGTCTCTGACGTGCTCCGCAAAGTCTTCGCCAACCGCGTCACCTGGACCATCGCCTTCGCCTCGATGTGCATCGGGTTCGTGCGGCGGAGCGTGGTCGACGCGTGGTACCCGAAGTACTTCGCCGACGTCTTCGGCGCCGACCCGAAGGACCTGGCCGCGTTCGCGCCGTACGAGGTGGCCGCGTGGGGCATCGCCATCGCCGGCATCCTCGGCGGGTTCGCCTTCGGCATCGCCTCCGACCGCGCGTTCGGCGGGCGGCGCGGACCGGTGATCACCATCGGCTTCGGCGGCATGGCCGTGGCGCTCGCGCTCTTCGGCGGCGCGGCGTCGCTCCACCTCGGGCCGTACGCCGCGGCGGGCGTGCTGGTCTTGCTGTCGTTCTTCGTCAACGGCGCGCACGGCATGGTGGGCGGCGCCGCCTCGATGGACTTCGGCGGCAAGAAGGGCGCCGCCACCGCCGCCGGACTGTTCGACGGAATGCAGTATGTGGCCGGCAGCGTGGTCGGCTACGGCATGGGGCGAATGCTCGACGCGTTCGGCTGGTCGGTGTGGACGTGGGCGGTGCTGCCCTTCGCCGTGCTCGGCGCGCTGCTGGCCAGCCAGCTGTGGAACACGCTGCCAAAGCGGGCGCCGGCGCCTCCCGCGCCGCTCGATGCAAAGGCGGCGTAACTGCGGTTGGCAGTTGCATCCAGGCGTCATTGGCATCATGACTTGATCGTGGCGGATGCGAGCGCCAACCGGCGTTTGAAGATCGAAGCGCACGACGCCAGCCGCGTCGAGTGGTCGGTCTACATCCCGCTGCCGCACGACGACAGCGTCAACGAGGCCGAGGTCTCGCTGCGGCTCGAGCTTCCCGATCTCGACGACGCGCCCGGGCTGGTGCCGCAGCCGTGAGTCGGGACGGCGTCCCCGCCTGTCGCGCGCGATGAGTGGCTTCGAGCGGCGCACGCCGCGACCCCATTTGGTCACGCCCGGCGGGACTGGAGGCCCATTCAGAGACGTCGATCACCGGCATTGCACGTGAGGTATGTAGCTGAAATGGGAACGCGGCATTGGACGTGGCAGGGACGGTCGAGGAGAACCTGAACGCGATGATTGAAGGGATCACGCGAGGCAGAGCGCCGGTCTGGCTCGCCGCTCGATCGAAGTGAATCGCATGGACTACGCCCACGCGCGACACGCCGGGAACGCGGGCGACGTGTTCAAGCACGTCGCGCTCATCGCGGCGCTCGAGGAGATGCTGCGGTCGAGCGAGCCCTTGCTCTACGTCGAGACGCACGCCGGCGACGGCATCTACCCGCTCGCCTCGGTAGGAGAATGGGGCGCGGGAGTGCAGCAGATCTGGCCTTTGCAGGAGGGCCTGGTCGGCCGCTACGCGATGGCCGTGCGCGCCGAGTCGCCGGCGGGGGCCGCGCGGCCGCAGCGCATGCCGGGCTCGCCGCTCGTCGCCGCGCGCATGCTGCGGCCGCAGGACCGGATGCTGCTGCACGAGATCGACCCGCAATCGGCGCAAGTGCTGCGGCGCACGGTCCCGCAGGCGGAGGTGCGGGAGGAGGACGGCCTCTCGCTTCGCGCGCCGGCGGGCCGCGCGCTGGTCCTCGTCGACCCGCCCTACGCGCAGAAGCAGGAGTGGACGGATGCGGCGCGGGCGGCGGCGCGCCTCGCCAGCACGCCGCTGCTCCTCTGGTACCCGGTGAAGGCGCTGACGCGGCCGCGCGCGCTGATCGCGGAGCTGGCGAAGGCCGGCGTGCACGGGACGGCGGTGGAGCTGCACTGGACCCCGCTGCGCCTGAAGCGCGACCGGCTCAACGGCTGCGGGGTCGTCTTCGCCAACGTGCCGCGGGCGGCGGTGGCTTCGCTCTGCGCGGCGCTGCCGGACTTCGGGCCGGCGCTGCAGACGCACGGCGAGTGGCAAGCAGTGGAAATCGGCTTCTGATCGCTTCTGAATCAACCGCCGCAGTTCGCGGTGTCGTGAGACACGCACTTCACCGCGCCGAGATCGTCGATGCCCTGCCGCGTCGCGGCCCGGTCGGCCGCGATGGCCGCCTCGTCGCGGCAGACGCAGCGCGGGTAGTGGCTGCCGAGCGGTTCCTCGCGCTCGCACATCATCCGGTGGCCCGGCGCGTCGTTGCTGGCGGCGACCGCGCCTTTCTTCGCGCACATCGAGAGCGGCATGTAGACCGCGCCCGGCGCGGTGCGCTCGCTCTCGTCGACGTGGGCGCAGGCAGAGCAGAGGAAGACGGCGATCGCGAGCAGGTTTCGCATGGTCACCTGGTATCGCACCGGGCATGCGCCGTCTGGAACGCCAGAAACGCGAAGGGCGCCGATCCTTCCGGACCCGCGCCCTCGCGCAAACGGCTGTCGCAGAACGCTACGACAGGTTGTTGTTCACCAGCTTGGTCATCTCGAACATCGAGACGGTCTTCTTGCCGCCGAACACTTCCTTCAGCGCGTCGTCGGCGTTGATGTTCCGCTTCTCCTTCTTGTCCTGCAGGCCGTTCTTCTTCACGTACGCCCAGATCTTCTTCACGACCTCGGTGCGAGGCAGCGGCTTGTCGCCGACGATCTTCGCGAGGGCCGCAGACGGCGTCATGGCCTTCATGAAGGCGGCGTTCGGCTTGCGGGCGGTCTTCTTGGCGGCGGGCTTCTTGGCGGCTTTCTTCGCCATTGTAGTGTGTCCTCCCATGGGAGGGGAGCAGTCTCCCCTCGAAAAACAGGCGCACTCTGACAGAAGCGATTCCCTCTCGTAAAGGGGTTTTCCCTCTGGCGGGCCCTTTTTTTCCCTCGGAAGGACCCTATCCACCCCCTGTGGGCCGGGAAATCCTCAGCACCGACGCGCCTTCCCGTCTCAGGAGGACGGTCGCGCCCCGCAGCTGCGACAGCCAGTCGCGCTCCTGCTTCTCGCTCGCGAGCAGCAGCGCCTCGCCGCCGGGCTCGAGCAGCCGCGCGGCCTCCTTCGCCTCGTGGACGGCGACCGCGCGGCCGGCCGGCGACGAGAACTCGCCGGCGACGAGCGAGCAGCTGCCCGGCTGGCCCCCGGGAAAGAGCGACTCCTGCACCTCGACGGCGAGGCCCAGCTTCTCCGCGTTGCGCCGCAGGAACGCCGCGTCGAGCAGGTCGCGCTCCTGGGCCACCACCTGCGCCTGCGGCCACTGCGCCTTCATGAAAAGCGCGAGGCGGCCGTATCCGGCGCGGAACACCAGCGCCCGCCGCGGCGCCTTGCGCGGCAGCGCCTCGGCGAGCAGCTCGAGGTGCTTCGCATGCGACGGATCTTCCGACGCGTCGTGCGGCCGCTGCAGCAGCATGCCGCGGAAGGCGGTCTCGTCGCGCGCGTAGACGCCGTCGTCGTCCTCGAGCGTGCCCGGTCCCGGCGCGAGCGCGAACACGTCGTGCCGCGGCCCGCTCGCGACGTGCGCCATGCCCATGCCCCGCGCGGCGTCGGCAAGATCGCGGATCACCACCGCGCGCACCTCCGCCCCGAGCGCGCGACCGCCGAGCAGCAGCGCGCGCATGGCCTGCGGACCGATCCGCGCCGGCACGTTGCACAGCACCCAGTCGAACGAGCGGCCCGCGAGCCCGCGATAGCCGAGCCCGGGCTGCACCTCGACGTTCCGCAGCCCGAGCGCCCGGGCGTTGTGGGCGGCGGCGGCGACCGCGAGCAGGTCGCGATCGACCAGCAGGCAGCGCGCGTCCGGCCACGCGAGCGCCACCGGCAGGCCGAGCGCGCCGTATCCGCAGCCGAGGTCGAGCACCGAGCGGGGCTCGCCCTGCGGCAGGTGCTGGAGCAGGAGCAGCGTGCCGTCGTCGACGGCCTGCGAAGCGAAGACGTCCCACGGCACGTCGAGCGACAGCGTCTGGCCGAGCGCTTTCTCGACGAGCCGGCCGCGCGCGTAGGGCCCGAGCGCGGCGCGGGCGGCGGCGCTCGGCGCGGGCAAGCGCCGCGTCCCGGAGCGCGAACGCAAACCCGAACCCGAACCCGAACCTGAACCCGAACCAGGACGCCGCCCCCCGCCCTTCTTCACGCCCGCGCCGCCTTGCGCCCCGCCGCTTCCGCCGCCCGCAGCACCGCCTCGCGCAACGTCGGCTCGAGCCGCGCATCGCCCAGCACGCGCCCGGGCTCGACCATGACCTCCGGGGGCTCCACCGCGCCGATGCCCGCGCGCCGCCGCCCGCCGTCGAGCGCGCCCGAGTGCGCCAGCCCGAACTGCAGCTCGCGCACGGTGCCCGCGCCTAGCGCGCCGTTGATGCGCTCGAGCAGGAACAGCCGGGCCGCGTCGAGCTGATCGCGCCAGCGGTGGTCCTGCACCAGCACGTGCAGCGTGCCTCCTGCCGAGAGGACCGTCGGCTGCGCGCGCGCCGCGATCTGCGCGCCCACCGCCGCTTCCCACGTCTCGGCCGCCAACCGCCGCGGCAGCCGCCGGCCGAGGCCGTGCTCCTTGAGCGCCCGGTGCAGGATGCCGCGCAGCCTCTCTCCGCGCGAAGGATGAAAGCGGGTCACCTCCGCTTTCTCCTCATCATCGCCAGCCGCACCGCATCGAGGACTTCGTCCGCCCGGTACGGCCGCTCCACCACCGGCACGCCGCCCGCGCCGCCGGTCTGGCCGGGCCACCGCGACAAGACCAGCGCCAGCCGCCGCGATTGCGTCAGCGCGCGCAGCTCGCAGAGCGCGCCGTCCTCGGCCGACGGCCAGGCGCGATCCTCGAGCAGCACGGCGTCGGCCGCGGCGAGCTGCGGCAGCGCGCGCGAGGGCAGCTCGGCGAGCGACAGCCGCAATGGCAACAGCCGCGCCAGCCGCTCAGCTTCGCGCGGGTCGCGACCCACCAACAGGAGCGTGCGCTCCGCTGGCCTGGTGCCGGTCATGCTCGATCTCCCTCTCGTCCGGTCCGACGACGTCGATCAGGTCGCACATCTCGTGAAGCCGCGAATAGATGCGCGGGCCGACGCGCATCTCGAGGTTCTCGGCCGTCTGGCCGTCGGCCTTGAACTCCCAGCCGGTGGTGCCGGGCCGCGGATAGTTGGTGGCGAGCAGCGTGGGGCGGCCGGCGTTGTAGCGGACGCTGATCACCTCGTCGAGCACGCCCTGCTCGAACTCGCGGTTCTTGCCGCCCTTGCCGATCTCGTCGATGGCGAGCACGTCCACCTGCCGCAGCGGCTCGAGCCATTCGCGCGAGGAGATGTTGCGCGAGAAGCCGTCGCGGATGTCGCTGAGGAGCAGGAAGAACTCCTCGTACCGGCCGCGCACGCCCTTGTTCGCCGCCAGCGCGCGCAGCATGCCGGCCAGCAGGTGCGTCTTGCCCACCCCGGGACCGCCGCAGAAGAGCAGCGCCCGCTGCCCGAGCGCTCCGGGAACGAATTCGTCCACGAATCGCTGCGCGCGCAAGAGCGCCCGCGACTGGCCGGGCGTCTTGGGCACGTAGTTCTGCAGCGTGCGTCCGAGGAACTTCGCCGGTAACCGCAGGCCGGTGAGCAGCGACAGGCGCCGCGGATCGGCCCCGCACGCGCAGCCCTGCAGCACCTCGTATCCGCGCTCGTCGCGCTTGTAGACGCGGCCGCCGCCGTGGCATTCGGGGCACTCGCGCGTGCAGGAGCAGGCCTGCGCCACGCCTCTCTCGTCGCGCAGCGTGAAGACGAAGCCTTCGCCGCCGCAAACGGCGCACGCAGGCTTCCGGGCTTGGGCTGGCTGGGTCATGGTGGCTTCTCTAGAGCAGGAACGCTTTCGGTGGGACGCCGATCTGCTCGCTCGCGGCCGAGAGCAGCATCAGCTGCAGGCTGCGGCGGTATTTGTCGCGCGGCATTCCGCGCGGGCGGGGCGCGATGCGCGAGCGGAGCGCGGCGCCGGCTTTCAAGGCCGCCGATCGCGGCAGCTCGCGCAGCGCCGACAACAGCGCGCCGACCGCGGCCGACCAGTAGCCTTCGGCGCCATCACGCGACAACAACTCGTCGGCGCGATCGGCCAGCGAGAGCCACGCCTTGCGCGCAGCCAGGCCTTCGAAGCGCGCCGCCGCCTTCAGCTGCGCCGAGAGGCCATCGTCGCGCGGCGCCGCCGGCCGCGGCTTGCGCACCGCCTTCGCCTCGACCGCCGCCGAGATCTGTTGGAGCGACAGCATCGGCGGCAGCGCCCCGCGCGCGACCGGCGCCTGCCGCGCCGCCTTGCGTACCTCGGCCACCACCGCCTGCAGCGGCACCTGCGCCGCGTGCCAGCTGAGCGCCAGCGCCGCATCGGCGGGCGAGAGCAGGAGGCCCTTGCCTCGCGCGCGCGACAGCTCCTGCGCCACGGCCTCGATGTACTCTCTCGCGGTCACTTTCCCCTTGTCCTGCATCTTGCTCCCGCAGGCCGACACGGGCGCGTACCGCAGCCATAACCATTCGTCAACACTGGGAAAAATTGCCGGACGAAGCACAGGTTGCCCACAGGCGCCGCGCTTCTTCCGCCGCGGATCGCAAGGCGCTTTCGGCGCTGTCCACAGCCCGTGACCAACTGTGGATCCGACGCTGTGAAGACGCCGCGCGCGGCAGCGATTTTGCTTTTGCGTTTGCCCGCTGCTGGACCAGGCGGGCTGGTCGGCGTCGTTCGTGGCGCGCTTTCCGCGGCTGCCGGCTTCCTCTGCGTTCAGCGCCGGTGCCGGAACAGCGGGATGACCTTGGCGCTGCGGCGGTGGGCGGCGCGCGGGCGGCGGCGCGCGTGGGCCATCACCGCCGCGCGCAGGTCGTCGTGCAGCGACAGGTATCCCGCGCGGCGGCAGAGGAGCTTGACCGCCGCGAGCACCTCGCGCCGGGCCTCGCGCGGCAGCGCCTCGACGAAGCCGAGCACCTCGATGCCTTCCGGTGAGATCCCGTACTCGGGTTTCCAGCCTTTGCCGTCCATGACGCCCCTCGGGAACTTCTGTATGGCGAGGGGAGGGCGCATCCCTGCCGCTGCCCGGGCGAGGAAGCGGGCGCCCGCTCGCGAACCTAAAAAAGGGCGGCGGACCGAAGCCCGCCGCCCTTCGGCTGCCGCGCGTGGGGGGACGCTACGAGCAGCCCATCGAGTTCCCGCAGTTCAAGCACTTATAGCAAGTACCATTCCGTACGGTGATGTGCCCGCAGGTGTCGCAGAATGGCGCGTCACCCGACAATTTTCCCAGCAGCTCGTCCTGCGCGCTCGCTCCCTTGCGCGCGGGGTCCGCCGGCGGGTTCGACTTCTGCGCCGCCTTGGCCGCGGTGGCGGGGCTGGCCGCAGCGGCGTGCTCCACCAGCGGGTCGGCCGTCTGCGCCGCCAGCGGCGTCGCCGCCGCTTCCTCCGGCGTCACGTGCGCCAGGTCGTCGCGATGCAGGTACTCGACGCCCAGCGCGCGGAACACGTAGTCGATGACCGAGGTGGCGAACTTCACCCGGTCATGCCCCTGCACCGGGCCCTGCGGCTCGAACCGGGTGAAGACGAACTGCTCCACCAGCACGTCGAGCGGCACGCCGTACTGCAGCGCCATCGACACCAGCATGGCGAAGCAGTTCATCACGCTGCGCAGCGCCGCGCCCTCCTTGTGCATGTCGATGAAGATCTCGCCGAGCGTGCCGTCCTCGTACTCGCCGGTGCGCAGGAAGACCTTGTTGCCGCCCACCTTCGCTTCCTGCGTGAGCCCGTGCCGCTTGGCCGGCAACCGCCGCCGCACGTGCGAGTCGAGCTGCTGGGGCGCCGCCTTGGCCGCGAACGCCGCCTCCGACATCCGCTGCGCCTGCTCCCTGGTCAGGTCGGGGATGAGCTTGTGCAGCGTCTCCGCCATCTCCTTCGCGTCCTTCGGCAGCGGCACCTTGCCGCCCTGGTCGCCGGCGGAGAGCGGCTGCGACAGCTTGCTGCCGTCGCGGTAGAGCGCGATGGCCTTGATCCCCAGCCGCCAGCTCTCCCAGTGGATCTTCTCCACGTCGGCGACCGTCGCCTCGGTGGGCAGGTTGATGGTCTTGCTGATCGCGCCCGACAGGAACGGCTGCGCCGCCGCCATCATGCGCACGTGGCCCATCGGCTCGATGTAGCGGGTGCCGAGCGGGCCGCAGCGGTTGGCGCAGTCGAACACGCCGTAGTGCTCCGGCTTCAGGCCCGGCGCGCCTTCCACCGTCTGCCGTCCGCACACCACCAGCGTGGCCTTGTCGATCTGCTCGTCGTCGTACCCGAGCTTCGCCAGCACCGCCTTGCCCTTCGCGGCCGGGTCCAGCCCGAGCCGCTGCAGGCAGGCCGCGCCGAGCACGTGCGGGGCGAACGCCGCGCGCAGGTCGAACACGCTCTCGAGCGACTTCTCCACCTTGGCGATCTCGGCTGCCTGCAGCCCGCGCGCCTCGAGCTCGGCCGGCGCGAACTCCGGCACCGACTTCAGCGTCGCCGTGCCGCGCACGTAGTCGACGATGGCCTGCACCTCGGCCTTCGAGTACCCGAGCTTCTTCAGCGCCCGCGGCACGCTCTGGTTGACGATCTTGAAGCTGCCGCCTCCCGCCAGCTTCTTGAACTTGATCAGCGCGAAGTCGGGCTCGACGCCGGTGGTGTCGCAGTCCATCAGGAGGCCGATGGTGCCGGTCGGCGCCAGCACCGTCGCCTGCGCGTTGCGGTAGCCGTGCTGCTCGCCCAGCTTCAGCGCCCGCTCCCAGCACTCATGCGCCGCGTCGATGAGCTCCTTCGGCGCCAGCGCGTGGTCGATGTTGTTCACGCTCGAGCGGTGCAGCCGCATCACCTCCAGCATGCTCTCGCGGTTCTGCGCGTAGCCCTGGAACGGGCCCTTCGCCGCGGCCATCTCGGCGCTCAAAGCGTATGCTTCGCCGGTCATGATCGCGGTGATGCAGCCCGCCACCGCGCGGCCCTCGTCGGAGTCGTAGGGCAGGCCTTCGACCATGAGCAGCGTGCCGAGGTTGGCGTAGCCCAGCCCGAGCGGCCGGAACTGGTGGCTGCGCTCGGAGATGCGCTTGGTCGGGTAGCTCGCCAGGTCGACCGCGATCTCCTGCGCCATGAAGAAGATGCGGCAGGCGTGCTGGTAGCCCTCCACGTCGAACCGGCCCTTGTCGTCGAGGAACTTGAGCAGGTTCAGCGAGGCCAGGTTGCAGGCGGTGTCATCCAGGAACATGTATTCGCTGCACGGGTTGCTGGCGTTGATCCGCGCGGTGTTCTTGCAGGTGTGCCAGCGGTTCACGGTGCTGTCGTACTGCATACCCGGGTCGCCGCACTGCCAGGTGGATTCAGCAATTTTGTGCAGCAATTCCCGCGCGCTCAATTTTTCGTTGGGCTGGCCATCGGCGACGTTCTTGGTCCACCAATCCTTGTCGCCCTCGGCGGCGCGCATATAATCGTCGGTGACGCGCACGGAGTGGTTGGCGTTCTGGAAGAAGATCGAGCTGTACGCTTCGCCATCGATGGAAGAATCGTAGCCCTGCTCGATGAGCACGTGGGCTTTGCGCTCTTCCTTGACCTTGCATTCAATGAATTCCACGATGTCCGGATGGTCGATGTTCAGGATGACCATCTTGGCAGCGCGCCGGGTCTTGCCGCCGCTCTTGATGACGCCGGCAAAGGCATCAAAACCCTTCATGAAGCTGACCGGACCCGAGGCGATGCCCCCGCCGGACAGAGATTCCTTGCTTCCGCGGAGCGAAGAGAAATTCGTTCCCGTTCCCGAGCCCCACTTGAACAGCATGCCCTCGGTCTTGGTCAGGTTCATGATCGATTCCATGCTGTCCTGGACCGAGTTGATAAAGCACGCCGAGCACTGCGGCTTCGGCTGCACGCCGACGTTGAACCACACCGGCGAATTGAAACTCATTTTTTGCTCGACCAGTAGATGCGTCAGCTCGTCACGGAAGGCATCGCGCGAAGCATCATCGGCAAAATAGCCGCCTTCCTGACCCCAGCGCACCACGGTATTCACCACGCGACCGATCAGTTGCCGCACGGAGCCTTCGCGCTCCGCGGTGCCGTGCTTGCCGCTGAAGTATTTGCTGGCCACGATGTTGGTGGCCGTCTGCGACCAGCCCTTGGGCACCTCCACGTCTTCCTGCTTGAAGATCGTTACGCCCTTCTCATTACCGATAAGCGCGGTTCTCTTTTCCCATTCGACCTTATCGAACGGAGACTTCGTGCCATCGGTGAAATAACGCCCGAACACCAGCCCCGGACCCGTTCCGACCTGTTTGCCATTCAACACCGGTTTCACCGTCGCCATTCCCATCCCTCCCCGCCAGGTTCCCGACCACGAGCGGGGAACCCTATTATTTTAACTCCCGCGCTTGCGGGAGGGCAGAGCCCACTCCGACCCCACCAATTGTCAGATTCCGGTTCGATGGAAGCGCTTGAAATCACGGAAGAAAACAAAAAAGCGCGTAGGCCGTCCCGGCCGGTGAATTGTAGTCACGCGGCGGAACAGTCTGCTCCGTACCTACTGGAACTGCGGCGCGGAGCCGTCACTGCGCGCTGGTTTTTTCGGTGATCACGGGCTGGCTTCGTGGGTTTGACGGCTCAAGAACCATTCCCCGACTTGAACCGCCTGGCGCTTCCACGTCCCCCGAATCTGGAATGTGAGTATCGGTCTGGTGGCCGTTGGTGTCAAGTAAAAATCGCAAAATCTAGGCAACTTTTTTCGTGTATGTCTATATCTTGTGGTACGGTTTCCAACTCATCGCAAGTCCCATTTCTCTTTTCGCGCCTGCGGCACTCTACTAAACTTTTATTTCTCAATTCTGTATGCGCGATTTCTTCTCCACGCCGATTCTAGCGCTCCTTCTGCTCTCTCCGTCCGTCTCGTTCGCGCAATCCTCGTTTTCCACATCCGACCACGCTTCGCACCATGCTCCTTCGCATTCCGCAGCGGCTCCTGCGACCGTTTCCTACGCAGAAAAACTCTCGGTTCGCGGTGTTCCCAACGCTGGAAAAGTTTCCGAGCAACTTTTTCGCGGCGCACAACCGGAACTGGATGCTCTCGGCGAGCTGAAAAAGCTCGGCATCACCACTATTGTCAGTTTGCGCAGCGAATCTTCGCACACTCGCGCCACGGAACGTACACGCGCCGAATCGCTGGGCATGCATTTCGTTTCCATTCCGGTGGCAGGTTTCGCGAATCCCACTTCGGAACAACTTGCCCAATTCTTCTCCCTGTTGCGACAATCTCCCAAGGAAAAAGTCTTTGTACATTGCATGCTCGGCGACGATCGCACCGGCGTCTTCGTAGCGGCATATCGCCTGGCCTTCGATCACTGGACACCGGACCAGGCGCTCTCGGAAATGAACGCGTTCGGGTTCAACCACTCCTGGCATCACGGGATGGCCGTTTTTGTCCGCGATCTCCCCGATCGGCTGCAATCCGACCCGGTGCTAAAAGCTTCGCTCAACTAAGTACCTGTCTCGGCTTCCCATCCTTTGCCGATTTTCCTAGTACCTCCGTACCGTTTCATACGTGACTTCTGCGCCATTTCCTCACTGCGGCACGATGCGTATCCTTGCTACTGATGCGCCACTTCTCTTGGCGCTCCTGAGGAGCCTTATCGTGCAAGTCGGACGCTATCAGGTCCTCGAAACTCTCGGAACCGGCGCCTACAGCCGCGTAGTTCGCGCTCACGATCCGCTGATCGATCGCTCGGTGGCCATCAAGCTGTTCTCCCCGGAACTGGCGCGAGGCGAAAAGCGCAACCATTTTCTGTGCGAGGCGCGTGTCGTTGGGAAACTGTCCGATCCCACGGTGATCACGATCCATGACATGGGGATCGACGAGAGCACGCAGACTCCCTACCTGGTGATGGAATTGGTCGAAGGGCAGTCGCTGGAAAAGATGATCAGCAAGGGCAGCGTTCCGTTTCCCTCCGCCTGCGAATATGCGGCGCACGTCGCTAGAGCCCTTGCGGTGGCCCATCGCCGCGCCGTGATTCACGGCGACATCAAGCCCGCCAACATTCTGATCACCAACGAAAATCGCGTGAAACTGACCGACTTCGGCATGGCGCGGCTCTCCAGCCACCAAAGCGCTGACCTTTCCATTCGCGGCACCCCGGCCTACTGGTGTCCGGAACAAATTCTGGGCCGCCCGCAGGATGCGCGCTCCGACGTGTTTTCCTTGGGCGTGGTGCTGTACGAGATGCTGACGGGCTTCAATCCGTTCCAGGCCGATTCCATCCCGACGCTCTGCAACAAGATTCTCTCGGCTTCGCCACTGCCGCCGTCGCACAGCAATCCTTCCATTCCCGCGGCACTCGACGCCATCGTCACTTCTTGCCTGGTGAAAGAGCCGCAGCGCCGTATGGCGGCCGCCGATGTTCTGGCCGAGCAGCTCTTCCCCCTGGCGCGCCGCAATCCGCCCACCCCACAACCCGTCGTAGCAGCCGCAGATGCATCCTTGCGCGCCCGCGCAGGCCGTCTGCTCCGCTCCGCCTAACGTAGGGACGGCCTTTTCAGGCCGTCCACCACTTTTCACTAAAACATCGTGAGCCGAAATATGGCTTGAAAAACGCACAGGGGCGGGCAATCTAGTCTGAACACAAACACTTTATTTCCTATGAGTTGCGGACTCTTCTTGTTTGCGCGACCACACAATTCTTTGCATTTTCGGATGCCCTGCAGGATTCGGAAGTTACCTGATCTCGTTGTTCCCCGGCACGCGCAGAAAAACTTATTGGACCCGTCGTGACCATTGCTGCTTGGCACTCGTCTATTCCGCCGAGGAGAACCGCCACAATGACCTCTCGTCAAAGCCTGACTGTCGCCGGAATGCTCATTTGGACAGCCGTCGCGTTGACTGCGTGGCCGCATTGCAAGACACAGCGCGTATCCGCAGCTGCGACAGAGGCGGTCACCGTTACGGAGGACGAGTCGGCCACGAGCTGTTCGGACCTCCATTTCCGGTTTGACCGTCACGATGCCGTGACGCAGTCCGAGGAGCGCACCATCAGCAAGGCGGAAGCGCCTATTCTGCGCTTCGCTGCCGAATCCAACGGCGGCATCCAAGTGCGGGGATGGGATGGCGACGTGTACTCCGTGACCCTCTGCAAAGCGGCGGAAAATGATGGCGATGCGCAATCCACGCTTTCGCAAATTCACCTCTCGTTCCAGGGCGGC
>Ga0335081_10008255_pt1 | contig 16688 bp, 19 predicted proteins | sample Lox_Sample_35_FD_206713 | JGI IMG/M metagenome (GOLD analysis project Ga0335081, IMG submission 206713) | Soil microbial communities from Loxahatchee National Wildlife Refuge, Florida, United States - Lox_Sample_3.5 | ecosystem: Environmental > Terrestrial > Soil > Wetlands | place: USA... | reverse complement strand
TGACGGATTCTGCCGGAATAGGAGATGGACATTGGTACCGACAGGTTAGTACTTGAGAGAATCTCAGCATCCAAGCGATTGGACTTCAGGTGGCTGGAATACCCGGAAAAACAGGACATCAAACGAACGCTCGAGAGGCTCTACCTCGCGGAGAAGCTGTCGACAACGGAAATCGCTAATGAGCTCGGGAGATCGCAGAACCTCGTCTGGAGAATCTGCAAGAAGGTTGGGATAGAGCTCAGAACACAAGATGAGGGAAAGGCGTTATCCGCGCCTCTCCGGATACGAACGTTGAGACAGCCTTTTTCTGGTTCGGAGGTCGATCGATACTACCTGAAGGGCTTTTCCGAGGGCGACTTGGATGTCAGGAAACCTGGCAAAACAGCTGTAATGGTCTCCTCAACGACCACTCACCCAGCATTCAGTTCGTGCTTCATTGGGCTCTTCCGTGACAATGGCCCCATTTACCTGTATCCTGTCTGCGATGCCATTGCAGGTTACAGATGGAAGGTCGCTACTCGGCTTGACAACAGCTTCTCCTTCATGTTACCCACCCAAAGGAAGGACTATCCGACATTCCTTGACAGGCAGAGTTGTTTTCTCAGTTGGCTTGCAGGAATTGTTGACTCCGATGGTTCAATCATCTCGGAGCAATCAGGAGCCTACGTATGGCTGACGCTGCTGATTGCAAATCAAAACCTGAGTCTCCTTCAGCACATCAAAAGAGAGCTTGCGAATGATGGTTATTTCCCCACGGGCCCCTACCTCCAAGCTAGCAAGGGCAGGGTAACCTCTCAGCGAGGTATCAAGTATACGAAAGACCTATGGAACATTTGTCTGCAGCGAGCAGAAGAAGTGCGCAGAATCTCGGCCCTCCTCCCTTTGAGACATGAGGAGAAAATTAGCAGGAAAGAGTTGGTACTGAGGATACCGCCGGGAGCCAGATGGGAGAAATACGGTCCGAAGATCCTGGCCCTGCGGAACTCAATCAAGTCTGAGGTGCGTGACTTCGTCTCGAAGGCCGAATCTGAGTACAAAAATAGGGCCCTGGGTAAGGCTACCTGATTGCCTTCCCCAGTCTCGCATCTGCTTCAGACCAGTTGACAACGTTCCACCACGCATCGACGTACTTCGCCTTGTCATTCAGATACTGGAGATACCAGCTGTGCTCCCAGAGATCTGAGCACATTATGACCTCCGACTGGGCGATGTGGTTCAGATTGTGCTTCTCTATCTGTGAGATTATCAGCTGATCGCTTGTTGGCTCGTAGATGAGCATCGCCCATCCGCTTCCTTCCACGGTCTTGGACGCGTCCGAGAATTGCGCCTTGAACCTGTCGAACCCGCCGAAGTCCGTCTGAATCCTGTCAGCCAGCTTGCCTCCGGGAGTCCCTCCTCCCTTCCCTGGAGGGGCCATGTTCGGCCAGAATAGAGAATGGAGTATGTGACCGTCCGCGTTGAAGCTGAAGTCTCTGAGGACGGCTCTGACGTCGATTTGCATTTCGCCTTTGCGCGACTTGTCCAGCTTTTCCATCGCACTGTTGGCACCTGTGACGTACGCCTGGTGATGCTTGTCGTGATGAAGGGTCATGATTTGCTTTGAGATGTGTGGTTCTAGAGCGTCATATGCGTATGGCAGTGGTGGTAAGGTGTAGTTCTTCATGGGGTCGCGCCTATGGCCTCCTCGTAAAAAGTTGTTGCTAGACAGTTATGGAAGCCTTTGCTTTCTTCGCCTTCTCCCAATCGTCCAGGAAACGCTTCAGGCCCGAGTCGGTCAGCGGGTGCTGCATCATCTTCTCCATCACCTCAGGAGGCATCGTCGCGATGTCTGCACCGACCTTGGCCGCCTCCAGCACGTGCTGTGGGTGCCGAATGCTTCCGACGAGCACTTCTGTCTTGAGCCTGTAGTTGTCTCTGATCTTGACGAGGTCCTCCACCAGTTCCATCCCTCGCTGGCCGATGTCGTCCAGCCTCCCGATGAACGGGCTGACGAATGAGGCACCGGCCTTGGCGGCGAGCAGCCCCTGGTTGGCGGAGAAAACCAAGGTCATGTTGACTCGGATACCCATCCCGCTGACCGCCTTCGTCGCCCTCAGCCCCTCCGGAATCACGGGGATCTTGACCACCACGTTGGGGGCGATGGAGGAGACATGTTTGGCTTCGGACACCATTCCGTCGAAGTTGGTCGAGACGACCTCGGCGCTCACGTCGCCTTTCACCTCCTTGCAGATTGCTGTGATGATATCCTCGAACTCTCCTGGCTCCTTTGCAACCAAGGTTGGGTTAGTGGTTATGCCGTCCACAATGCCCATCTGGTTCAGCCTCCTGATCTGAGCCAGGTTGGCGGTATCGAGGAAGAGCTTCATTTCAGCTTCGACCGCGCAGTTTGATATTAAAGCCTATTTTGATTGGGCCAGGCCCAGGGCCGCCTGTTCGATGCTCGCAGCTGTGAGGCCGTACTTCTTCAAGAGCTCCGCGGGGTCGCCGCTTTCGCCGAACGTGTCCATCACTCCGACGCGCTTCATTAGGGTGGGGCGCCTCTCGCCGAGGATCTCTGCAACGGCAGAACCCATGCCGCCTAGAATGTTGTGCTCCTCTGCGGTGACGACCCTCCCGCATTTCTGGGCGAACTTCTGAACCGTGTCTGAGTCGATTGGCTTCACCGTGTGCAAGTCTATCACGGCCGCCGAGGTCCCCTTTGCCTTCAACGACTCGGCCGCCCTCAGCGCCTCGGGGACCATGATGCCGCAGGCGAAGACGGCAACATCGTTCCCCTCCCGAAGGACATTTGCCTGACCAAGCTTGTATTCGAACCCATCTTCGTACACCACTGGGGTGGCAGACCTGGTGAGCCGGACGTAGAAGGGACCTGGGATATCCGCGATTGCCTTTGCGATGCTCTTGGTCGACGGAGCGTCGGCGGGGACCACTACCTTCATCTTCGGGATGGCCCTCATTATCGCGACGTCCTCAACCTGCTGGTGGGAGGCTCCGTCTGGCCCCACCGAGATGCCGCCGTGCGAGCAGACAAGCTTGACGTTAAGGTCGGGATAGCAGATGTTGTTGCGTATCTGGTCGACACACTTGCCTGGGACAAAAATTGCGTAGGTTCCGGAGTATGGGATTTTCCCCGCCAGGGCCAACCCTGCGGCAATGGACACCAGGTTCTGCTCCGCGATACCCACATTGAAGAAACGCTCCGGATATCTCGAACCGAACACCCCGGACTTCAGGGACCCTGTGGTGTCCGCCCCGACTACTACGACGTCACGGTTGACCGCGCCAAGCTCGAGCAAGGCCTCACCGTAGGCGTCTCTCATTGCTGCCTGCTTCGAAACCATCACGACGCCTTCGTCACCTCAAGAGCGCGTTCCCTAAGCACCGAGATGGCCCTGACCGGGTCCTTCTTCCCATAGACTCCCGCACCAGCGACCAGCACGTTCCCGCCGTTCTTAACGACTTCGAGAACGTTCTCTGGCTCGACCCCGCCATCGACCTCCAAGTCAGTGCTGAGCCCCCTGTCCTCCACGAGAGAGCTCATTTTCCGAAGCTTCGGCATGACAGACATGTCCATCGTCTGGCCGCTGAACCCGGGGTTGACCGTCATCACCACGAGGGTTGAGATCTTGTCCAGCCGGTCCGTCGCCCATTTGGGGACCTCTGTCTGCGGCTTGATCGCCAGCCCAACCTCCTTCCCCTTCGCGCGGACGACGCGCCACAGCTCGTCGAACTTCGGGCCGTTCAGCACTTCGGCATGAAAACTCAGCAGGTCTGAGCCTGCATCCAAGAACTTGTCGACGTAGAGGTGCGGGGAATCTATCATCAGGTGCGTGTCGAACTTAAGGTCGCATCTCTTGCGCAGCGCCTTCACAGTTCCCGGGCCAAACGTTATGTTCGGGGCGAAGTGCCCATCGATGACGTCGAGGTGCACCTGGTCTGCCCCTCCCTCCTTCGAGATCTCGACCGCCCTCACCAGGTCGCCAAGGTCCCAAGCTAGAATCGAAGGGGCAATCCTGATCTCTTTCAACTGATCACTTCAGTTCGCTAAGCACGTCCGAGAGCTTGTCCTTGGCAGGGGGCGTTCCGTGGTAATGAGGGGACCATTCCATGAAGGAAATGCCCTTCCCTTTGACCGTGTGCGCCACGATTACGGTAGGCCGGTTCCTTGTGTTGGCAGCGAGGTCGAATCCGTCCATTATCTGAGTGAAGTCGTAACCATCGACTTCTATGACGTTCCAGTTGAAGGCACGCCACTTGGCTGCGAGAGGCTCCAGTGGCATGACCTGCTCGGTCAGCCCGTCCTGCTGGATCCCATTCCTGTCGATGATGGCCGTGAGGTTGTCGAGGCGATACTTCGAAGCTGACATCGCTGCCTCCCAGACTTGCCCCTCCTGCTGCTCCCCGTCGCCCATGAGCACGTAGGTCCTGTACGACTTGCCATCCAGCTTCGCTGCCAGGCACGTGCCCACGGCTAACGAAAGGCCGATGCCCTCAGAACCCGCTGGCGCTTCGATGCCCGGAATCCCCATCGAAGGGTGGCCCTGAAGCCGGGAGCCCGTCTTCCTCAGAGTCATCAATTCTTCCACGGGGAAGTAGCCGGCCTGGGCGAGTATCGAATAGAGGAGAGGGGCGGCGTGCCCCTTGCTGAGGAAGAAGCGGTCCCTGTCCCCCCAGCCCGGGTTCTTGGAATCGTAGCGCATCACGTGGAAGTACAGGGTAACAAGCAGTTCAACGGCGGAGAGGGACCCCCCAGGGTGGCCGGACCCAGCCTCGGCGAGAGCCTCAAGAATCAGCCTCCGTGTGTTCTTGGCGATCTCCTTCAGTCTGACTACTTCCTGGGCTGTCTCCATTATCTTCTCACCGGTGCCTGGACTATCCTCTTGACGAGTTCTTCGACGCCCTCGGTCCGTGTCTCAAGCTCCTGGTGAGAAAGCGATGCGATTCTGGGGAGTTCGCTGCGTGCCTCTCCTGCCGCGTTGGCAAGCACCGCAGCCTGGTAGAGGTTTCCTCCCGACGCCACGGCCAAGCTGAAGACACCGGTCATGGCGTCCCTCACGCCCACCTTGCTGAAGAGGTTCTTTCGCCCCCTTATGGGAGGGAAGATGGTGACGTTTTCACTGTCAAAGAGGGCGACGCCCTGGTCCCCCCGAGTAATCAGTATCGCTTTTGACTCGAGCCGGCTCAGCAGGTTCACCCCCATGTTTCTGAGGCTTGTTTCGTTCACCATTGCCATGCCCGTGGCATGCTCTGCTTCCTCCAAGTTCGACTTGACGTACGTCACGCCGGAGAAGTCCAGATAGTGATGCATCTTCGGCTGCCCGACGACAATCTTGCCTGCGGATTTGGCGGCCGCGACGACGCCGCCGATCAGGTAGCTTGTGATGACCCCCCGGTCATAGTCAGAAAGAACAACGCAGTCGACATCCTTGATCTGGGGCTCCGCCTCCGCCAACAGCCTCTTCGCCATCCCCAGCGGAACGTCCTTCCTGTCTTCCTTGTCTATCCTGAGCATGTGGAAAGTGTTGACCATGTACCAGGTCCTCAGAGAGGTGGGCCGCACCTGGTCCGCTATTACACCCTTGGAGTTCAGCCCATACTTGGAGAACTCTGATTTCAGCCAGTTGCCGTACTCGTCTGAGCCCACGAGGCCCACTAGGCTGACCGAAGCGCCGAGAGACACGAGCTCCCTTGAAAGATTGGCAGCGCCCCCTGGAAGCAGGGTCTGCCCGACGAAGTCTCCAGCGGGGACAGGTGCCTCCCGGGCCAACTTACGCGCGGCCACCTCGACGAAGCGGCTCACGAGGAGGTCACCGATAACCAACACCTTCCTTCCCTGGAATTGGCGGAGGACCGCGGTCAGTTTCTCTCTGTCGACCGAGTCCAGCGGCAACCTTTTTCGAATTTGACCGGGTTGCCGGGCGTTTTAAGGTTTGACGGCCTTCGAGCCGGAGGAGGATTTCTCGGAGGCCCACTTGTCGCCCAGAAGCTCCTCTATTACCCCGACCGCCTTCCGCAACTCCCTGTCCATGGCCAGCGGGTCGTACCCCTTCGGGGGAGGGAAGTCGAGGAACTTCCTGTTTGGGTCAGCGCTGAGAAAGTCTTTGCTTGACTCGTAAATCGACATCAGGGCGGGCCCATCAAGCCTACCCAGCTCTGACTTCCAAGCGTGGTGGAACCCTTTCTCAGACAGGAAGGTGAGCTTAACGTCCCCTTCAGCCTCTTTCTTCACGTCTTCCCAGAACACACGGTCGAAGTCTCCTGGAGCCACCTTTCCGGACTTGATCTTGGATTCGTAGGCTCTGGTCAGCGCCTCCACCTTCGAGGGGGATAGACCGAAGTGGGAGGCCAGCTGCTCTTTACTGAGCCCAGAGTTTGAGAGGTAGTAGCACCCTTCCTCCAGGACCTCCTCGTCCATTTCTTCAGCGCCAGACAACGGTGCGGCTGTTTCCTGCTCGCTTTAAGAGGTGTTGGGGGCAGTCGCCTCCCCCTCGAACAGGTGCTTGGATCGGTTCAGGTAGGGAATGGGGCTGTACCAGTTCCATTTCCCAATCTTCGACATGACAGCAGGCACAAGGTAAGTCCTCACGACCAGCGCATCGATCAGAATCGCGTAGGCGAAGGAGAATCCAACCTGCCTCAGGAGGAGGTCGTTCGAGATCATGAGAGCCCCGAGAGATCCGGCAAGGATAATCGCTGCGGCGGTTATCACCGCCCCCGTCTGCTCGATGGCCCCCACTATCGCGTCGTTGAGGTGCTTCCCCTTGGTGGCTTCTTCTCGCACACGCGTGAGAATGAAGATGTTGTAGTCCATCCCAAGGCCGAGGAGGGTCACGAAAAGGAAGAACGGCGTGATGAACAGCAGCGGGTAGTTGTACAACTGCTTGAAGACAAGCTCCGTGGCCGCCAGGGTCCAGACTATGCTCATTAGGACCGAAAGAACGGCGAACAGGGGAAGGAAGAGGGACCCGAGAACGACAAGGAGGACCAGGGCGACTCCCACCGCGACGATCGGGACAACAGTGTTGAACTGGGAATCAAAGACGTTCTTCGTGTCGAGGATGGAACCAGTCTCACCCCCGACGTAGATCCCCGTGACACCGGGGGCAGAGCCGAATTGCGAGTGGAGAAACTGACGCATCGACTGCGCGTCGGAGATGGCCTTGGTGGAATCAGGGTCGATGTTGAAGTTGATTGTGAATAGGGCGGTCTTGTTGTCCCGGCCCATGCCCTGCAGGATGCCCGAGAGGTCCCTTCCGCCCGCACCCGAAGACAGATTGATGCTATCGTAGTTGACCTGCTGCCCGTAGACCAGGGTCGGGCTTGTCACGTTCCTGACGTCAGGGGACTGGGCGAGGTAGGAAGTGACCCCGCTGACCGTGGACATTTCAGAGGAGTTGAAGGCACTGCCCTGTATCAGAGGGTGAGAGAACGTCATGACCACATAGGTCGGGAAGAGGGTCCCGCTGCCGAAGGAAGCCGTGAGCTGATTTGACGCCGAAATAGAATCGAGGTTCGAAGGTGCCGCTGAGAGGAAGTCAAAGGTGGGGGTCGTAGTCGCGTAGACGTACAACGCGGGTCCGGTCGCGACGAGGGCAAGCACGATTAGCACGCTCGCCCTTCTCACCGCGAACGTCCCGCTCCTTGAGAAGTACCCCCTCTTCGTCCTGAGCTTCTCAAGCACGGAGAGCGAATACTTGGTGAAGCGCCCGCCAGAGTAGGGCCAGAAGACGCGGCCCCCGATGACGCTCACAACGGCGGGAACCATGGTGAGCGCGACCAGCAGCGCGACGAGCACCGCGAGGCCGACAACGTAGCCTATGGTCCTAAGGTAAACGACGGATGTGAAGGTGAGCGCCAGGAAGGAGATGATGACGGTGGCTCCGCTTGTCGCGATGCTCTCCCCGGCCCAGGTGACCGAGGTCTCGACCGCCTGCTGAACGGAGCGTCCGTTCACTCTTTCCTCTCTGTACCTAGCAAGGACGAAGACGCTGTAGTCGGTGCCGACCCCGATTAGTATGGTGAGCAGTATTGTAGGGACGGTGAAGTCAACCTTGGCGATGAGCGCGGCAACCAGAACGATGAAGACCTGTGAGATACCGAGGGCAACGCCTATCGCACCTAGGGTCACGAAGGGTGTGAGGAACGACCTGAAGAACAGTCCCGTTGCGACGATAAGCAGGATGACAGTAACAGGGAGGATGAACGTCAGATCAGACTGGGCCGACTGCCCGAAGTCGTAGGAAATCGCGTCCCCTCCGGTCACGAGCGCGGATTCGACACCGGAGCCTGCGTCGGCCTGGCTGAGCACTGTGGAGACTGCCGATCTGAGCGCCACGACGTTCGCATCGGACGATGTGTCCAGGTTGAGGGTGACAAGCGTGATGTCTCGCCCGGGGGACACAAGGGACGAGATCAGGGTGGTCAAAGCGTTGCCCACGCCATATCCGTCTGGCTTCGAGACAATGTTCCCCGTGAGTGCATAGAGGGAGGCGTTGTCATAGGTACGACCGAGGCCGTAGCTGGCGCCCACGAACTCATGCGAGAATCCAGTTGAGTTGGCGATGAAGCTCTGGGCGAAAGCCACAATCCTAGCGTTCGCCTGGGTGCTGTTGTCCGAGACGTACTCCGCAAGGGTGACCGACTGCAGCAGGGCTTCGTTGAAGAGCCGGGACGCTGGCATGAAGGTGGCCACATACTTCAGACCGGCGTCGCGGGCGGCGGTCGAGGCCCGGACAAGGAGGCTTTCGTTGGAGAGCTGCGGGTTCGACCAGGAAGACACCCACGAGGAGTTGAAGAGAGAAAGGACGTGAGAAGAGTAGTCCTGGTATGCGGTAGAATTCGCGCTCGAAAGCGCCTCGGCAGCGTAGCTGAACGCGGTACCGTCAGCATAGGTCATGTTGCCGGAGGTACCGTAGGCCTGCTCCCATGCGCCGAAGTATAGGGCGGGGACCCCCAGCAGCAGCCGGGCGCTCGCGTTCGCGCCTGTGGCAGAGGAATAGGTGGCCTCGTTCACCTCCCTTATGGCGGAATATATGGGCGAATAGACGTCGATGGTCTGGTTGAGCCCCTTCAGGCTGGAGTCCGTCTCCAGGTAATGCACGAGCGTGCTGACGAATTCCTGCGTGGCAGGAGAACTTACGTTCGCCCCCTTCACGACCACCAGGAGGGTGCTGTTGGCCACCGTCTTCGAGAACTGTGCAGAGATAAGTTGCGAGACCTGGACCGACTCCAGCTGGCTCCCCGACGCTGACCCTTCGTTGAGCGATGTGGAGTTCGTCGCAGACATTATGACAGGTATCAGTAGCACGAGGGCAAGGATCCAAGCGACGATGACGTACCTTCTCCGTTTGTATACGAATGCTCCTATGCTCTTGAAAGGAGTGGAGCGGTGGTGTTCTGGAGCGCCCTTTGACAAATGAGAGGGCCTCTCAGCATGGTGTAATTATGCGTTAGAATTTTCTGGTGATTCCGCCCAGACCCGACCTGGTCATCGCTTCCTGACGTAGAGGAACCCGTCTTCCTCCTTCACGTCGTAGAGCGGCTCGTCTGCGAGGGGCTCGTCGAACACCCCCTTCCCAGTCTTCAGGTCCCACACGGTCCCATGACCCGCGCAGGTCACGGCAGTTTCTTCAAGAGTTCCTTCAGACAGGTCCCACTGTTCGTGAGTGCAGATAGCCCCCATACCATAGTACTTGCCCGCAACGTTCGCAATGAGGACGGACTCTCCGGCGACATCGACCGTGAGCATCGTATCCAGGGGGACCTTCGAAGCCTCAACTGCTTTCCTAAAATCTGCCATGGTGGGGAGGAGAGGCGAAATGGATAAAAAATTTGCGCGTGCTGGCCTTCGGTGTCACGCACAAGGTTTGAATTGGCTACTGCGACGGAACCTGCAGGCTCTCTTCCAGCTCCTTGAGATCCTTCAGTGAGTCGATGAAGACCCAGTCGCCGTAGTACGGATAGGACAGGAGTTCCCCCCGCGTCACCAGATTGGGGAAGGTCTCTCTCTCGATGTCACCTTTGTCCGGAAGATACTTCAGAGCCCGCTTTGCATTCAGGACGTACACGCCGCCATTGATCCAGACGTCTGGGAAGGAGGGTTTCTCTATGAAGTCCCGGACCATCTTCAGCTTGTCAATCTTGACGACCCCGAACCTCGACCGATAGGGCACGACAAGCATTGACGCAGAGATCTCTCCTGCCTGCTTGTGGGCTTCAGTCATCCGTGGAAGTGGAAGGTCTGTGATAATATCTCCGTTGGTCACGATGCAGACATCGTCCGGCTGTGACTCAGAAAGGGCCTTTTTCACTGCGCCTCCGGTGCCCAGGGGCGATTCTTCCACAGAGTAGTCTATGGGGATTCCATTGAACTTCGAGCCGAAGTGCTCCTTCAGCTTTTCCCACTTGTAACCGCAAGCGAAGGTGACCGCGTCCACGCCGCCGCCCTTGGCCAACCACTCGATCTGGTACTCCGCAAGAGGGCGCCCTTTCACCTGGATCAGCGGTTTTGGCTTGTCATCGGTCAGGGGGCGCAGCCTCATCCCGAGGCCTCCGGACAGGACTATCGCTCTCAAGGCAATCTCCGAAAACTAAGAACTCCCCGTATTGTCGTGATAAATACATTACCTAAGCTTCTGAGGAATTGCCAATCACGGAGAAGAGACAAGTCCGCGAGAATCAGAAGAGCGGACGCGCACCCGAAGGGTGCCTGGCCAGATCATCGACGGCTTTGACGCTCCCAACGTGAACCATTGGAGCCACCCTACCTAGGCGGACGCCCCGACCGTATGATGAAACCCGATGAAGGGCGAGATGCCAGGCCCTAGCCAGCCGGTCGACGCACAAGGTCTGGTATCCCGGCCTGCCCGCGAAATATTGCACGATGGCAAGTCGGAGCAAGATTCTGAGATTCAGTTAAAAAGCCCCCGTGGGCTGGTGGAGTTTCTTGTCGGAACAGAAGCTCATTGAGCCAACAGCGGAAAAACCCCCCCTTCCGAGGCAGCCTGAAGTCAACATCGGTACTGCGGGGCACGTGGACCATGGCAAGACGACCCTGACTCAAGCCATTACAGGAATCTGGGCAAGCGCGCACAGCGAGGAGCTGAAGCGCGGCATCACCATCAAGGTGGGGTACGCTGACGCTGCGTTCTACAAATGCGCCCTGGACCACGGTGTGGGATCCTATTCGACTAGCGAGAAGTGTCCGATCTGCGCCAGGAGAACCACATTCCTTCGAGCCGTAAGCTTCGTCGACTGCCCGGGGCACGAGAGCCTAATGACCAACATGCTCGCCGGCGCGTTCCTGATGGACGGCGCCCTCCTCGTGATAGCGGCCAACGAGCCGGTGCCCAAACCCCAGACCAGGGAGCACCTGCAGGCCCTGCAGATGCTCGGCATGAGGAAGATAGTGATAGCCCAGAACAAGGTTGACCTTGTCTCCGACGCGGATGCAAACAAGAACGAGGCTCAGATCGCGAAGTTCGTCCAGGGCACAGTAGCCGAATCGGCGCCGATCGTCCCCATATCCGCCCAGCAGAGGCTCAACATCGACGCTCTGATCGAGGCGCTGGAAGAGGTGATCCCCACGCCAAAGCGAGACTCAGCCGCGAACCCCCTGATGTACGTCGTAAGGAGCTTCGATGTCAACAGGCCTGGCGCGGAAATCGCCGGACTCGCAGGGGGAGTGCTTGGAGGAAGCCTCACACGGGGGGAGCTTAGGGTTGGGGAGGAGGTCGAGTTGAAGCCGGGAATGATAGACGAGAGAAGCGGAAAATATGTCCCCATAGTAACCAAGATCTCCGGCCTGCAGACAGGGGCAGGTCCTGCGGACAAGGTCGGCCCCGGAGGGCTGGTAGCTGTCGGGACGCACCTCGACCCAACCTATACCAAGGGCGACCAGATGGTGGGGAGTGTAATCGGGAAGCCAGGAACGCTTCCGGAGACACTCGAACACGTCACACTCGATGTGACGCTGCTGGAGACCGCCGTTGGCTCAACGGAGCTTGTCAAGGTTGACAAGGTGAAACTCTCGGAGACTCTGAGGCTGAATCTGGGGACCGCGTCAACACTGGCGGTCGCCACATCGGTAAGGGGGGACCTAATCGAAGCGGATCTGAAGAAACCGGTCGCCGTCGAAACGGGAATGCGCGCTGCAATCAGCCGGAGGATAGCCGAACGGTGGAGGCTCATCGGCTCGGGCGTCCTGAAGTAACGCTTGACCGAAGTAATATTCGATAGCAGCTTTCTGATGGCGGTCGTGGAGAGGCCCACGACGTGGCGTGAAGACATCGTCGACACCATAGGCAGCTTCGAGCCAGTAATGCTCGATTGCGTCAGCGCCGAGCTCCAGAAAATCGCCATCGGTCGGGGGGCCAGGTCCAGGACTGCACGCGCGGCCCTTGAGATCGCGTCAGCCTTCAAACGGCGGCACTGCGGCAGCGCCCGAGTAGACGACGAAATCGTTTCAGCGGGCGCCGGTGGCGAGCATCTGATCGCGACGACAGATCGTGAGCTTTCAAGAAGTGCGAACGCAGCCCACATCCCTGTCATCACGTTGAGGAAGGGCAGGGTCGCCCTGGACTGATGGCAGTCTTTGGGAGGCCGAGAAGTGATAAAAACATACCCTCTTCGGTCTCCCGAAGCTTGAACGGCAAAGGCCTCAGAATCAGGGCTGGAAAGGAGGCCAACAGGATTGCCGCCTTCATCGCTGAGACGGTGAACGGAGCTCACGCCCGCGGGGTTGTCCTAGGGCTCAGCGGCGGAATCGATAGCGCTGTTGTAGGAGCTCTCTGCGTCAGGGCTCTGGGCAGGGACAAGGTGCTGGGCCTTCTGTTGCCGTCGACCCACACTCCATTCGAAGATCTGCGTGATGCTCGGAAGCTCGCGGACTCCTGGGGAATAAGGCGCGAGGAGATTCCCATCTCCGGCATTGCGGACTCGGTCATAGGGTCTACAAAGGCGAATGGAACCAAACTGGCGAAGGCGAATGTCGAGGCGCGAGTACGCATGGTCGCCAACTACTATCGAGCGAACTCGCTCGGATACCTCGTGGCTGGGACAGGAGACAGGAGCGAAATGTTGCTAGGTTATTTTTCCAAGTGGGGGGACGGAGGAGCCGACTTCTTCCCGATAGCGCATCTCTACAAAACCCAGGTAAGGGACCTGGGAGCGTATCTTAGGCTTCCGAAGGAGATTGTCGAGAAGCCTGCCTCGCCTCAGCTCTGGCCGGGCCAGAAAGCGGTCGACGAAATCCCTGCGGACTACGGCAAGCTCGACATCGCACTGCACTGCCTCTTCGATCTGAAGGCGAAGCCTGCCGAGGCGGCGGCAGCAGCGCACTTACCCCTCGGCGTGGTGAGGGAGGCGCTTCAGATGCACATGAAAACGGAGCACAAGAGGAGACTCCCTCCTTCGTTGGCCTGAGCTCGATGTTGTGTCTCATGTTCGCTAAACATTAAAATCGCTGACTCAAAGGGGTGGCTTCGTTCCTGATTAGTTCATGTTTCAGCTAGTTAACCTCGAAGACGTCGTCAGAGTCCCTCCAGACAGGTTTGGCTCACCCCTCGAGAAGGTGGCCATTGACCTGCTGAAGTTGAAGTACGAGAGCACCATCAACCCGGACCACGGTTACCTGGTGCTCGTGACCAAGGTCGACGTGGACAAAGTGGGCAAGATCATAGCCGGGGACGGCGCGACATATCACAGGGTCAACTTCGAGGTCCTTTCGTTCTACCCTCTCAAGCAGGAGATAGTCGAAGGAGAGATTGTAGAGGTAACAGACTTCGGTGCCTTCGTGAGGATCGGCCCCGCGGATGCCCTTCTGCATCTGAGCCAAATCATGGACGACTACTTGACGAGCGATGTCAAGTCCGGGATTATCACTGCTTCTCAGAGCAAGAGGACGCTGAGGGTGGGGAGCAAGGTGAGGGTGAGGATAACGGCCGTTAGCCTCGGCCACGGCATCTCAATGGGGAAGATCGGGGTCACGTGCAGGCAGCCCTTCCTAGGTGCGCTCGAATGGATAGACGACGAAGTGAACAAGGCGGCGAAGGCGAAGAAAGCGGAAGTGAGGTCGGAGAAGTAGGGCAATGAAGGAGTTTGCGTGCAGGAAGTGCAGGACCCTGACCACCGACAAGGCATGCCCCAACGACGGCTCCACGGAGCTCAGCAACGAGTGGTCGGGCCTCATCGTCATTATCAACCCGGAGAAGTCTCAGGTGGCCAAGACCCTGAACATTACCAAGCCGGGAAGATACGCCCTCAAGGTAAGCTAGGCCCTTGCGCAGGACGTACAGGCTCCCGGAGGAACTCAGGACCAGGCTCGGGGCCCCGCTCGGAACTGTCTACACTGGAGATGAGGCCAAAGGAGCTGACTTCGAGAGCCTCGTCAGAAGCGCGCCCATGACCGTAACCGTGGGAGACAGGGTGACGGACACGCTGGGCGCCATGGGGAGAACGCCGGACGTGCAGGTGGTGGACGGGTTCGAGAGGAGGATCCTGAGGGAGGTCCCCACTGTGCCCTACGCCAGGCTGATCAAGGTCAATAATCCTGCAGGGACACTGACCGCCGATGCCATAAGCGGGATGAGGAAGGCGTTCTTGGGGAAGAAACCGGTGAGGGTCCAGGTTGAAGGTGAGGAGGACCTCATGGCGATGTTGGCAATTGCCATGGCGCCCGTCTCTGCCACCGTTTTCTATGGACAGCCTGGGGTTGGCGTGGTGGCCGTGAAAGCCAACGCCACAGCGAAGTCCAGAAACAGGGCGATCCTGGCGAAAATGGGCATCAAGGGGATACATTGACCCTCAGGGTTATATCCACGCTGAATTCGGGTGGCCCAGTTTGCCCGTAGAGAAGAAATCCGAATCCAAGGTGCTCGACAGGTCCTATGTGGAGTTCTCGATGGAAGGCAAGGCGGGCAAAATCTCCCGCAAAGAGGCAATCGCGGCCGTGGCTGGGGAACTCGGAGTGCCGCAGGAGAACGTGGGCCTCGTCAGGATTGACGGAGAGTCTGGGACCACGAATGTTACGGGGAGGTTCTACGTCTATGGCTCTCCCGAGTCGAAGAAGAAGGTCCATCCGAAGTACCTAGAAGAGAGGACACTTACCAAGGAAGAAAGGGAGAAACTGAAGCAGGAGAGGAAGAAAGCGCGGACTTCCGCGGCTGCGCCTGCGCCGGAGGCCAAGAAGTAGGGATGTCGAAGGCACCCCCGGCACCGGAAGCACCTGCGCCTGCACCGGCGGGAGCCGAGGCACCGGTCGAGGAGAAGAAGCCGGAAAAGAAGGAGAAGCCGAAGGCTCCAAAGAGAAGGATACAGGTCTACAAGCTGTACAAGGTGGACGGCGAGTCGCTTTCGAGGTTGAGGAAGGAGTGCCCGAGGTGCGGCAAGGGTTACTTCATGGCCCAGCATGGCAACAGGCTGACCTGCGGCCACTGCGGGTATACAGTCTACTCCAAGACCTAGCCCAACCTCACCAAAAACGCCGGTCCAAGTCCGGCCGACCCCATCCTGCACAGATGCAAGGTCGCATTCCGCCCATTATCTGCTCGTCCACAAACTACTCGAGGCCTCAGACGTAGCCGGAGATCATTTCGCGGAGCATCTTCGCCATTCCTGGAGTCAGAAACGGTCTAAAGGGGCCGAAATATTTCTGGCCGCGAGCCCTGGCTATCTTCGACCTGTCGCCTGAATTTGCGTACGACTCGAGGAAAGCCTCAGCCACTTTCTTCATTGCGTCCTCCCTCATCGAAAGCTTGGCCGTGTAGTAGAGGAACTCGGCAATGTCCCATGATTGATCTCCGCCCGGGTAGGCCTGCTCGAGGTCGGTCAAGTACAGACCGTCGCTTGCGACCACGACGTTGCTCGGCTTCGAATCTCCGAGGGCCACCCCTGCGGCGTGCACCCTCGCAAGGATGTCGCCGTAGATGGAGACGCTTCGGAGCCCGTCAGGTGCCCCTCTCAGGTAGGAGTTGATCTCACTGGCCAACGTGGGGCCCCTGATGAAGTCCTTCACCATTATCCGTTCGCCGGGGGCAACGGCGAGCACTCGAGGCGCGAGAATGCCCATCTTTTGCAGCCTGAGCGTCATCCCGTACTCCCGCTCTAGGCGCGAGTTGGCCGACGCGCTGAACTTCTTGGCCGTCGATGCCCAGATGCCGAGGAGCGCCCACTTGAGAGCCCTCACGTCTGTGTAGTTCTTGACGACCACCGACCTTTCATGAGCGCCGTCCATGAGGGTGAGAACCCGTGTCGTCGAATACGGCTCACCTATGTCCTTCTCCTTCGTGGAGTATGCCTTGAATCCAAGGATCCTTGCGAGCTCTTCGACCAGAAGCGACGAGTCGGGGATGACCGTCCCCTGCTCGAGCCTCAGGAGCGAGCGCGGCTCCTCGAGGGGAGCGTAGGGAGCGGGGCTCTCCCTCATCCTCCTTAGCTTGGACAGCGCCTCCCTGCTGAAGACGGAGGGCCCGACCCTGCCAGCGTAGCCGTGGACGGCGTACTGGGTTACCCCCCTCGCGGTGAGGGAGAACATCGACTCAAAGCGCGAGAAGGTGTCTGCCTTGAGCTTCTCTGGGCCCAGTCTGACCCCTTCCGGGGTAGCGGTCAGGAACCCTCTCGGCTGAAGAGATTCGGCCGCCTTTGCGAACCCCTCCACCGTGATTGCTTTGTTCTCCTCCCCAAGCGCGCAA
>Ga0335081_10008254_pt1 | contig 16690 bp, 13 predicted proteins | sample Lox_Sample_35_FD_206713 | JGI IMG/M metagenome (GOLD analysis project Ga0335081, IMG submission 206713) | Soil microbial communities from Loxahatchee National Wildlife Refuge, Florida, United States - Lox_Sample_3.5 | ecosystem: Environmental > Terrestrial > Soil > Wetlands | place: USA... | reverse complement strand
ACGAGACCCGGCGATCACACAGCCTTTTTGTCCTATGTGACCGTTACCCCGACGGGCAGATTGCTGCGGTAGCCTTTTGGGTGGCTCAGAGGCCGCGAAGCGTGACCGAGACAGGAACGCAGGGAGGGTTGCGCGCTGAACCAAACCCAGGTTAAACCGTATGCGCTGCATCACGGCGCGAGTTCCCCGATTGGCGAGAACGCCTCGGCCTCGAGCCATGGGGCGTCGGGCTGCAGGCTTGCTATCTGTTCACGGCCCGTACCACTCGCTTAACGTCTTTTCCCGATTTCGCCGATAGACTCAGCAGAACGCTGGCGTTATGACCGTGATATCCATCAAGCGCTATCTCGATTTCCCTCCCGACGACACGAGTGAGCGCACCCTCGCCCTGCTGGTAGAGACGGTGACCCAACATCCGATCGCCATTGACCCGGTGGAATACGAGCGTTTCAAAGGCGAGGTGGCGCGGATTCAACAACATTTCGTGGCGGATGCCACCGACGAGCCGCTGCTGCAAGCAACCACCGCCATCGGCCAAGCGCTGGAGCGTCATCATCGCTTCATTGTCAACGTCGTTCGCCGCCAGGCAGACGAGTTGCAGCACATGATTGACATGCTCACTCAGACGGTGAAGTCGCTGGGTGCGGCCAGTGATACCTCCGCACGCAACCTGGAAAACATTGCTGGGCAGCTGAAGAGGGTTTCGGCGCTGGAAGACATTCAGGGGCTTCGGGTGAGGCTGGCGGAATGCCTGAAACATGTGTGCGACGAGGCCGCGCGTCAGCGCAAGGAGGGTCAGGGTCAGCTGCAGAGCCTAAAGCACGAGCTGGTCTCTTCGCAGCAACGCATGTCGCGCCACGGCATCGAGATCGATATCGACCGGGTCACTGGTTTTGCGGGACGCAGTGCCGCCGAAGTCGCCGTTCACGAGGCCACGCATGCCGCTGAGCCACACTACGTTGCGGTCGCTGTGCTGGGGAAGATGCCGGCCATCAACTCGCGCTTTGGCTATGCGGTGGGAGACGAAGTGCTCTGCGAGTTTGCCGCCCGCGTGGCCGGCGGACTGTGCAGCCACGCCGCCTTCTTCCGCTGGAGCGGCCCGACGGTGATCGGCATCCTGCAGCGCTCGGACCCGATCCAGGTGATCCGCAGAGAGGTGAGTGGAGCCGCGGAGGTGCCGATGTCGAAGGCACTGGTGACTGGGGGACAGAACGCTTTCATCACCACCTCGGCGGTCTCAACCGTGATTCCGGTGGCGCCGCCGGCGAGCGACGTCATCGCGCGTATCGATGCCTTTGTCGCCGCACAAATCCCGAAGGAATATGCCGCTCCGCTGGGTGTGGGCGGTTGAAGGCAGGAATTGGCCTATCGCAGCGCTTCCGCCACCTTGCCACTGGCCAGAAGTTCGGAAACCTTCGCAATATCCACGGCAAAGACCCGATCTTCAGTAACGCTGGGCGAAACCGACCGAATAGCCGCCATTGCGGCCTGTCCCCGCTTGCTGGTTTTAAGCGGTGCGCGGAAGTCGTGAGCCTGTGCCGCCGCCAGGGCTTCGATCGCCAGCACGTTCCTGGTATTGACGAGTACACGCTGCAGCTTGTTGGCTGAGGTCATCCCCATGGAGACGTAATCTTCTTTGTTGCCGGAGGTGCTGATGGAGTCCACCGACGCGGGGTACGAAAGCACCTTGTTCTCATTGACCAGAGCTGCCGCCGTGACCTGCGCCATCATGAATCCGGAGTTCAGCCCCGCTTCGGCCGCCAGAAACCATGGCAAGCCCTCGTTCAGGGAAGGATTAATCAACCGCTCGAGCCGCCGCTCCGAGATGCCGGCCAGCACGCTCAGGCCGATGGCAAGAAAGTCCAGAGCGAAGGCTAGCGGCTCACCGTGAAAGTTTCCTCCCGACAGAATCACTCCGGGCATGGCCGCTCCGACGGCTCGCTTTGGAGCGCCGACCTTCCGCTCTTCCGGAAATACCAGAGGATTGTCGACGGCGGAATTCATCTCTACCTCGAAGACCTGGCGGCAGTGCGTCAGAGTGTCGCGCACGGCGCCGTGCACCTGCGGCATACAACGTAGCGAGTACGCATCCTGCACCTTCTGGCACTCCAGGTGAGACTCGCGCAGGACGCTGCCCTCCAGCATCATGCGGATATTGCGCGCGACCCGGATTTGTCCGGCATGCGGTCGCGCCTGCTGAATGCGCTCGTCGAAGGCGACGTCCGTACCTTTGAGCGCGTCCAGCGTTAGGGTTCCAATCACATCTGCGCTATCGGCCAGAATCTCCGCCTGTATCATCGTCAGCAGCCCAACGGCCAGCATGCCTTGCGTGCCATTGATCAGAGAGATCGCTTCCTTGGCGTCCAGAACCAGCGGCTTGACGTCGGCCCGCTTCATGGCATCGGCTGCTGGCACGCGCTTGCCCTCATATACCACGTCGCCCTCGCCGATGACGGCCAGCGCCAGATGAGCCAGTGGTGCGAGATCTCCACTGGCGCCGACGCTGCCTTGTGACGGAACCACCGGATGCACGCCGCGATTTAGCATCTCGCACAGCGTATCGATCAGCACTGGACGAACGCCGGAAAATCCCTTTGCCAGGGAATTGGCTCGCAGCAGCAACATGGCGCGAGTAGCACCCTGGCTAAGCGGTTCGCCAACGCCCACAGCGTGGGAGCGCACCAGGTTCACTTGCAGCTTGCGAATGTCGGCCCTTGAGATGCCGAGATCGGCCAGGTGTCCCACGCCGGTATTCACCGCGTAGGCAACGCGCTCATTCTCCACCAGTTCGTCGACGACAGCGCGCGCGCGATCGACTGCCTGGCGCGCCTCGGGCTGCAACAGAACGGGGCGACGCTCGTACACCACCTGCCGCAGATCCTCCAGCGTCAGGTCGTTTCCGTTGATATGAAGTGCCTGCATAATTGTTACTTTCGTCTGGGATCACAGAGCATCTTACTGAGCTTTGCCCGCTGCCTTTAAGAACGGGACAAGGTATTTTCCCGGCAGCGGACTGCGCTTGAAATCGGCATCCAGCACCAGGTGCACCGTCTCACCTTCGGCCAGCAGAGTTCCGTCTTCGTCGCGCACGATCTCGTATCCAAAGTGCACCAGCGACTCGCGCACATTCAACAGCCAGGTACGGACGCCGATCAGATCGTCGTAGCGGGCCGGCTCCTTGAAGCGGCAACGCACCTCGGCGACAGCCAGACGGGTTCCGTCCTGCTTCTCCATGTCGCGATAGGTGAATCCCAGCTGGCGCAGCAGCTCCACTCGACCTACCTCAAACCAGATGATGTAGTTCGAGTGGTAGACCACGCCCATCTGATCGGTCTCGGCGTAGCGCACGCGCAGCTTGGTCTCGCACACCATCGCCGGGCTGGGCCTTTGCCGCACCTTCTAGCGTTCCTCAATTCCGGCTCGCGCGTTAGCCCACGACAGCGTAGTTGGCATTTTTTTGGTCGCGCAAAATAAAAGCGGACGCATTACCGGCAACGCGCCCGCTGAACCATGTTTCCGCCAATTGCACTCACTTGCTGGCTGGCGGAGTGCTGGGAGTCTTGGAAGCGGTCGCCGGCGTGGAAGCGCCTTTGCTCGCCGGCGGCTTGTTCGTCGTGGAAGCGCTCGCGGGAGCTCCATTCTTCACGAACTGTCCACGTGTAGGCTCGCCGGAGGCAACCGGTTTGCCATCGGCGACATAGTCGACGAATTGCGCCGGAAGCGTGACACCTGCGGTCTTGCGCAACTGATAATGCAGATAGGGAATCGGGCCTGCGCCGCTGTTGCCGCATTGCCCGATAACATCGCCCTGCTTCACCTTATCGCCGACCTTCACCTTCACGCTGTTCTGCTTGAGATGGTTGAAGACGGAAGATTCCCCGTTGCCATGAAAAATGATCACGATATTGCCGTCGGGTTGATCGCCCGTGGGCTTGCCCGGCGCATTGTCGTCATACAGTCCCTCGGCTTTGACGATGGTCCCGTCAGCCGGAGCCACGATCGGCTGGCCAAAGCAGTAATAATCCTCGTTCTTGCTGCCAGCACCGCCCGCTCCGGAGAACATGCGTCCGTTCTTCAGGTAAACAAAATCCATTCCATAGCGCTGATCGTCGCTGACGGCATAGACATTCTGAAACGGGCTGCGGCCACCAAAATACACCAGCCACTCGTCGGAGAACGGCAGCTTCAGCTTGGTGGCGTCCTCGTAGCCCGCGTAGCGGCCCTCGGCGACCGTCGGCATGGGACGAACCGTGAAAGCGTCAATCTGCCCGCGCTGGTTGATAGTGATCTCAGTCATGATCGGAACGCGCGCGTTGGCGAACTCCGAGAGCCGCGAATAAACCGTATCCGGAGCCATGATGTAAGGGACGATCGTCTCGTCCAGCATCTTGGTCTCCAGGCCCATCTTTTCGCGCAGCTTCTTGTTGTACTCGATAAATCTATCTTCTTTGCCCGAGTGTTTTCTTAGGCCCTCGGACAAGGTCTGCCACATCTCGCCCGCCTGCGTGTGATTGAACATCTGGAAAATCTGTCGCGCGCGATCTTCCGCCGCCTTGCTCATTACCGGATAAGGACCGCTCAGCACCGGCTCAATGGGAGCTTCCTGAACGCTGGACTCGGCTTCGCCCTGCGGCGCTTGCTGCGCGGCCGACGTGTCTTGTGCTGGAGCGGCCGGCTTGTCCTGGGTCAGCGCCAGGCTGGGTAAGAGCAGGATTGCCCCAAGTACGGCAATCGTGGTGTGCAGACGAAATCTCATCATGTTCTCCCTGTGTTCCCCTGACAAAATCGCTTGTCCCGCTTTAGCGTGCTAAGAGCCCGGAGCTAAGAAGGCAAACTCACGCCCGGAATTCCCGAAGATAGGCATTGTAACAAGAGATAGGGATTGCTGCTGTAGGACGGGTGAGCGACTCGCATTGCCGCGCCCATTTTGGTAGCCGGAACGGCCTTCAACCGTCCGCAAGATGCGATCATTTTGGCTCAGCCGCGAGGACCGCGTTCTCTATCGCCCCGTCCACCGCGGATTCCGCTTCTCCAGGAAGGAGGCTACCCCTTCGTGGAAATCTTCGGTCGTGCGGATGCGCGCGTTTTCCTCAATGGCCGTACCGATCTGCCGGTCCAGTTCACCGGACGAATAACTCTTCAGCAATCGCTTCGTCGCCAGCAGGGACGCCGGACTGTTCTCCAGCAAGCTGGCGGCAAGCTCGCGTGAACGTTCCAGCAACTTGTCGGCCACAACGACTTCGGTGGCCAAGCCTAGCCGAAGTGCCTCCTCTGCGTTGATGATGCGTCCCGTCAGCAGCAGATCGCGAGCCTGCTTCTCGCCCACCTGCCGCAGCAGAAACGTCGCGACGATTGCCGGAATAAATCCGATGCGCACTTCGGTGTAGCCGAACTTCGCTTCCGAAGAGGCCAGCGTGAAGTCGCAGAGTGTCGCCAGCCCGCAGCCGCCGGCAATTGCCGGCCCGTTGACCGCCGCGATCGTCACCTTGGGAAATTCGTACAGGGTGCGAAACAGGCGTGCCATCATCTCGGAATCGGCACGGTTTTCTTCTGCCGTGCGACCGGTGATGGAGCGCAGGTTGTCGAGGTCCATCCCTGAGCAGAACGCCTTGCCGGCTCCGGTGAGAATCAGAATCTGTGCCGGCGATTGCTCCACCTCGGCAAGCGCGCCCAGCACCTCCTCGATCAGTTCATAGCTGATGGCATTGCGCTTTTCGGGACGGTTCAAGGTGATCAGCGCCAGCGAGTCGTCGTAATTGAGATTGAGTGTCGAATAATTGTGCATCGCGTTTTCTTGATTGCTAAGAGCTGGAAGCCTCTGGAGAAGAGCGAAGAGCGAACCGCGAACAGCGGCCTTCCTCACATCTTCGGTCCGCTGAACCTGTCCCCGATCTCGGTTGCCAGGCGCAGTGGCTCAGCAATCGGCTTGCGGATGGGCAGCTCCACGCCGCGGCTGCGCAACGCCTGCAGCAACGTTTCCGTGGGAATATTGCCGACCAGCACATCCTGCGCAAAAGGACATCCGCCCAGCCCACCAATCGCCGAGTCGAACCTGCGGCATCCGGCATCGTAGGCCGCAAGCACCTTCGCGGCAGCGTCATCCGGCCGGCTGTGCAGGTGCACGCCGATTTCGACGCCGATGAATTTGTCCAGCGCCGGCTCGACCACGGCGGCGATTTGCAGCGGCGTAGCGAGCCCCACAGTATCGGCCAGCGAGATCGCCTGCACATCCATATCGGCGAGCAAGCCTATGCCCTCGATCAGTTCCTCCACATTCCACAAGTCGCCATAGGGATTGCCAAACGCCATCGAGATATAGACCACGGTGTCGAGTCCCGCTTCGTCGGCCTTCTGCTTTACGTTTTCCAGGATGTCGAGGTTCTCTTCCGGTGTCTGGTTCTGATTATTCTTCAGGAAGGTTGGCGAGAGCGAGTAGGGAAAACCCAGGGTGTGCACGGCATCTGTCGCGATGGCGCGCTCGGCGCCGCGCTCGTTCACCACGATGCCAATGATCTCCACGTCATCCGGCGGATCGAGTTCGCTCAACACGTTTTCGGAGTCAGCCATCTGCGGCACCGCCTTCGGCGACACAAACGACACCGCATCGATGTTCTTGAACCCGGCCGCAATCAGCGCCTTCAGATACTCGACCTTAATGCCAGTCGGGATTTGCCCGCGCAATCCCTGCCAGGCATCGCGCGGACATTCGATGAGTTTGAGAGTAGCAGCCATTAGCAATTAGCCATCAGCTAGAACAAAATCCGATGTCGGGTCTCCCGGCCGTTTGGGGAGAGGACGGGGTATTTATGTCGTTGCCTTGGGTGCCCCGTTCTAGCCATCTTTTGGCTGGGCGAGGCAGTTCTTCGCTGACGACTGATAGCCGACAGCTGAAAGCCGACCACTCGCGGGCGTCCGTGCTACGTCTGTAGCACCCCCACACTGAACTTCGGCACATCCGGATTCAGCGACGCGGCCTCCAGTGCCGTGATAATCGCCTCACGCGTCTCTGCCGGATCGATGATCTTGTCGATCCACAACCGCGCCGCGCCGTAGCGCGGGTCCATTTGCTCGTCGTAGGTCGCCTTTACTTCGTCATACAGCTTCTTCTTGTCTTCCTCGCTGAGCTTCTGCCCGCCGCGCTCCAGTTGCTTGATCTTGATCTCCACCAGCGTGCCCGCCGCCGCCGCACCGCCCATCACGGCGTACTTCGCCGTGGGCCACGCGAAGACAAATCGCGGATCGTACGCCTTGCCGCACATCGCGTAGTGGCCCGCGCCAAACGAGCCGCCGAGGATCACGGCAATCTTCGGCACCACCGAGTTCGACACCGCGTTCACCATTTTCGCGCCGGCGCGGATAATGCCGCTCCACTCCGCATCGCGGCCCACCATAAATCCATTCACGTCGTGCAGAAACACCAGCGGCACCAGGTTCTGATTGCAGTCCATGATGAAGCGTGCCGCTTTTTCCGCCGACTCCGTATAGACGACGCCGCCGAACTCCATGCGCTTGTTACCGGCATGGTCCACCTGCTGCACGTGCGTCTTCTGATTCGCGACAATACCCACGGCGAATCCGCCGATGCGGGCGTAGCCGCAGAGCACGGTCTCGCCATAGTCGGCCTTGTACTCGCTGAACTGGCTGCCGTCGACAATGCGGGCGATGATCTCCTGCATATCGTACTGCCGCGCCGGATCGCCGTCGAAGATGCCGTAGATCTCATCCGCCGCATAGCGCGGTTCCTCGGCTTCTTTGCGGTCGAAGACGCCGAGCTGTCGGTTTCCCATCTTGTCCACCAGTTGCCGGATGCGCACGATACATGACTCGTCGTCGGGCTCGCGGTAATCCACCGTGCCGCTGATCTGCGAATGCATCTTCGCGCCGCCCAGCTCCTCGGCGGAATATTTCGCTCCAATCGCGGCCTGCACCAGCGCAGGTCCCGCAAGAAACAGCCCGCTACCCTCGGTCATCAGGATGTGATCGCACATCAGCGGCAGATACGCTCCACCGGCCACGCACATACCCATGATGGCCGCAATCTGCGGAATGCCCATCGCCGACATGACCGCATTGTTGCGGAAGACGCGGCCGAAATCGTCGGTGTCGGGGAAGACATCCTCCTGCAGCGGCAGAAACACTCCGGCCGAGTCGACGAGATAGATCGTCGGGATGTGGTTGTCGATGGCGATGTTTTGCGCTCGGATGACCTTCTTCGCTGTCATCGGGAAGAATGCGCCCGCCTTGACCGTCGCGTCGTTGACAATGAGCAGGACGAGCCGGCTGTGCACGCGCGCCAGCCCAGTTACGACACCTGCCGACGGCGCGCCGCCCCACTCTTCATACATCTTCCAGGCGGCGTAGGATCCGAGCTCGAAGAATTCGGTGCCCGGATCGACGAGCAGAGCAATACGCTCGCGCGCAGTCAGGCGGCCTTTTTTGTGCTGCGACTCGATTGCCTTGTCGCCGCCGCCCTGCTGGATGATTTCTTCTTCGTTGCGGACCTGGGACATCAGCTCGGCGAGCGCCTTCTGATTGCGCTCGAAGCGGGAAGAGTCCGGTTTCACCTTGGTTTCGAAGACAGATTGGGCGTGGTCAGTCATGGCGATTCGGCAAACCATCCACGATAAAGCAGGGAAGCGAGAGCGCGCAACGCAGGAACCGCCGTCAGCTCTCAGCTATCAGCCGTCAGCAGTGCCGCCGCAACCGGATCGCCGCTGATCGCGTTGACCAGACCGACCTCCAGCGCTCGCTGCGCGTGCAATTTTTCTGCTGCCAGAAACATTTGCAGCGCCCGCGCCTTGCCGATCAGCCTTGGCAGACGCTGCGTGCCGCCCCATCCGGTGATCAATCCCAGTGCCGCGCCGCGATGGCCGAAAATCGCGTGCGGGCTGGCGATACGTCGGTCGCAGGCCAGGGCCAGGTCCAGACCACCGCCCATGCAATAGCCCTGAATCGCTGCCATGGTGAGAGCAGGGAAATTCGCGACGGCGTTCATCAGCCGCTGCCCCATACGGGCGAAGCGCAGGGCTTCGGGACCGGTGAGAGCGGCAATCTCGTGGAGATCGGCGCCCGCGGAGAAAAAGTGTGCATTGCCGACGATCACGAGCCGCGAAGGCGGGTGGCTTGTCAGTTCTTCGATGGCTGCTGTCAGAGCTTGTACCCGGGCACGTGTCAGACGGTTCGTGCCATCGGCCGAGACCAGGCAAAGGACCGCCGCCTCGCCTCGTCGTTCCAACTCGCTGAGGATTTCTTGCGTAGAACTCACTCCGCTGCAAGGGTAGCAAACGCGAGAGATTCCGTGATTGTGAATCAGTGAGCGATCAGCGATTAGAAGATCTTCAAATAGATCGTGAGGTACTTCTTGGGATTCTCGCGCACGGCCTTAATCAGGTTGCGCGTCTCCACCATCAAGTCATTGGTGTTGTCGTACAGCTTGGGATCCTTCAGCAGCTTGCCGACCGTACCTTTGCCCTCGTCGAGGTCTTTGGTGATGTTGTTCAGCCGTGTGATTGTGCTGTCGATCTTGTTGGCAAGCGCCTCGTCCTTGGCCAGACGGCCTAACGTGCCTTTACCCTCATTGATCCCAGCGACCAGCTGGTTGCCGTTGATTGCCATCTTGTTGGCGTTGTCGTAGAGCGATGGGTCCTTCAGGAATTTGCCGATGGTTCCCTGACCGCTGTTCACTTCGTCGATGATCTTATTGACTTGATCGACTGAACGATTCATCTTGTTGTATAACTCGTCGCTGTTAACCAGCTTACCGATAGTGCCATTCTGCGAATTGATCTGCGAGGCCACCTGCTGCAACTGGGAAACGGCGTTGTTAGCGCGATCGAACAGCGATGAATCGTAAATGATCTTCCCAATGGAACCCTGTCCGCTCTGGATATAAGTCAGAATGCTGTCCATGCGCTTGACCAGCACATTCACATTTTGCAGCGTGCTCTGGCTGGCGCGGATCACATCCTGGAGTTGCGCCTCTTCGCGCGTGGGCAGTTCGTCACCGTTCTTCAGCGCAACGCCAGACTTGGCCGAACGGCAATCGAGGTCGACGAAAACCTCACCCAGCACGCCGGCCGTGGCTAGTTCTACTTGGCAGGCAGTGCTCATAGTATCGGCGTACTTGGTAGTGACCTTCATCGTCAGTTCCACTGGCGCCGCCTGACGCTGCGGATCAGAGACCACGCGAATACCAATCACGTTGCCGACGTCCACGCCTTCCAGCCGCACCGGCGCGCCGACGCGCAGGCCTCCGGCGTTATCAACATACGCGCGCAATACAAGTTTTCGGGTAAACAAACCGGTGGTGCCGGTCATGAGAAAGATCAGAATGGCCAGAGTGATAAGAGCGACGACGACAGTGATGCCGACCCGAAGTTGGGACCATCGAACCTGTTTTTCGCTTGGCACGCTCTAGTGATCGCCCCTTGTGTCCGCCTGCCGCAACAGCCCAACTCGTGCCACGTCGGGGCCGGAAACGAACACGACGTTTCCCCCGACTCCAGCAAAGTGGCGCTGGCTTGCTACCGCTCACAGCGGCAATAGCTACCAATTGACTGCTATAGATTTTGAATAATAACACGGGGCCAGCTGTCTACAACGAAGTTCCTGGCCGTCGAGTTCTCCCGCAGCCACCGCCGTGGCCTTACACAGGAAAGCCACGCCCGCGCGCGGCTTCCTGAATCCGTGTCCAGGGTGTGCTACAACTCCAGCTCCGCCCGGATCATATTGTCTTCCAGATTGGAGAACATCTGGAAGCCGAGTTTGGCGCACAATGCCCGCATTTCGCGGTTCTCCGGCAGCATATTGGAGACTAGCTTGCTCAGCTTGCCGTCGCGCGCCACCTGAATCAGCCGGCGGTACAACTCCGTGCCCAGGCCCTTGTGCTGCGCCTCGTCGATGGCCACTGCGGCCAGTTCGGCTTCGTTGCGGCCATGCAGCTTGCTCATGCGGCCCACCGCCAAGATCTCCGGCTCGCCGCAGGCATTGGGACGCTCGGCCACCAGCGCCATCTCGCGGTCGTAGTCGATGAAGCAGGCGCGTGTGAGCCGATCGTGTGCGGTGCGTTGTGTCAGCTTCAGCGGCTGGAACCAACGCAGATATACGCTGCGCTCCGAAAGTTTCTGGTGGAAGGTGATCATGGCCGGCTCATCCTCAGGACGGATGGGGCGAATGTTCACCGCAGTGCCGTCCTTCATCTTCCAGTCCTGTACCAGTTGAATCGGATAAGGACGAACGGCCGACTTCGGCAGCGTGTCTTCCGTCATTTCGGGACCGTGTACGACCACACGCGCATCCAGCGCCAGCAGACGCTCGGAGGAGGCCAGCAGCGGATTAATGTCGATCTCCTTGATCCACGGCTGCTCGACCACCAGTTGGCTGAAGCGCACCAGAATCTCTTCCAGGGCAGCGAGGTTCACCGGTTTGCGGCCGCGAACGCCTTGCAGCGCCTTGAAGATGTTGGTTTGCTCCATCATGCGCAGTGCGAGCGTGGAGTTCAGCGGCGGCAGGGCCAGCGCGCGGTCCCTGAAGACCTCAACCAACTGGCCGCCGGTGCCGAACAGAATTACCGGACCGAACTGCGAATCGAGGCTGCTACCGATGATCAGCTCATATCCGTCGAGCTTGGCCATCGGCTGCACCGTGACGCCCTGGAAGTGCTCGGCGCCGGCCTTCTCGGTCACCGCCTGCTTGATGCTCTGGAAGGCTGTCCTCACTGCATTGGCATCGCGCAGGTTCAATTGCACGCCGCCGACGTCGGTTTTGTGGGTGATGGTCAGCGAGTAGAGCTTCAGCACGATGGGATAGCCGATCTCCTCGGCAGCCTTCAGCGCTTCCGGCTCGGTAGTGGCCACGCGGGTCTCGACGGTGGGAATGTCGTAGGCCTTTAGCAACTGTTTCGACTCGTACTCGGTCAGGACGGTCCGGCCGGACTTCCGTACGTCATCGATGATCGCTCCCGCCTTGCCGCCCTGCACAGCGGCATCGGCGTGTTGCGGTATGGCTGGAGTTTCGTAGATACCTTTCAGGTTGTAGGCATAACGCCACATGTAGTTGAAGGCGCGCACCGCGCTATCAGGGAACTGGAAGGTCGGGATGCCGGCCTGGTTCAGGATCTGCTCGCCCGCTGCGACTTCCGCGCCGCCCATCCAGCTCGCCAGCAGCGGTTTGCCCAGTCCCTTCGCATAGGGCTTCAGCTTCTCGGCAATCTGCGTGGGATTGGTCATGTCCTGCGGCGTCAGGACCACAAGCATGCCGTCGATGCTGGGATCTTTGGCGGCGATTTCCAGCGACTTCGCGTAGCGCTCCGGCTCGGCGTCGCCCAGAATGTCGACCGGGTTGTTGTGACTCCATTGCGCAGGAAGGATTTCGTCGAAAGCCTTCATCGTCTCCGGCGAGAGATCAGCCAGTTCGCCTCCGCCGGCCACCAGAGCGTCGGTAGCCAGCACTCCGGGACCGCCGGCGTTGGTCAGGATGCACAGGCGCTTGCCCCGAGGCCGTGGCTGCTTGGCCAGGACATCCGACATGAAGAAAATGTCCGCAATGCTGTTTACGCGAAGCACGCCGGTGCGGCGGAAGGCCGCGTCCAGCACTTCGTCGCTGCCAGTGAGCGCGCCGGTGTGCGAGGCCGCGGCCTTAGCGGCGGCGGCGGTGCGGCCGGCCTTGATGACAATGACCGGCTTGGTCAGCGAGACTTCGCGCGCTGCAGAGAGGAAGGAGCGCGCGTCGCCGATCGATTCCATGTAGATGACGATGCTCTGGGTGCGCGGATCGCTGCCGAAGTAGTCGACCAGGTCGCCCCAATTCACGTCCAGCATCGAGCCGATGGAGACGAAGCCGCTGAAGCCGACATTCTCGCGCAGGCTCCAATCCAGCACGGCAGTACACAGCGCGCCGCTCTGGCTGATGAATGCCACATTTCCCGGCCGCGCCACGCTGTGCGCAAAGGTCGCATTCAGACCGCGAATGGGATTCATCACACCCAGACAATTCGGCCCAACCAGCCGCATCTTGCCGCGGATGATCTCCGAGATCCGCCGTTCCAGTTCCTTACCATGTTCGCCAAATTCCTTAAAGCCGGCGGAGATCACGATTCCCGCCGGAACGCCGATTTCCACTGACTCGGCGATCAGATCAGGCACGGTGTCGGCGGGTGTTGTGACGACCACCAAGTCGACCTTCTCCGGCAAGGCGGTAACGCTGGGATAGGCTTTAATGCCTAGCACGTTGGGACGCTTGGCATTTACTGGAAACACCGTGCCGCCGAAAGGACTGCTCAGCAGGTTCCACAGAACGGAACGGCCTACACTGCCCGGCCGCTCAGAGGCGCCGATCACGGCGACGCTCTTGGGCAGAAACAGCGGATCGAGCGGATGGCTTTCGGAGCGGTAAACGTCGGAAGAAGGATCGGCTTTTAGCGAACTGCTGAAGTGGGGCTTCGCGGCGGCAGTGGTCATGTATTAGTCCTCAGGTGAGATTAAGACATAGTTTAAGCGCGTTGGCGATACCGGTTTGTGATGTGCATCACAACGTGGCGCAGCTTCGCGCAGCCGGACGCTGCAAAAAGGCCCTTGGCCTTCAGCTCTTAGCATCTAATCGACACTGGCGACCTACAACTTCCACGGCGTTCGTTCGCTATGGCTTCGCCGAGCGAATGTATTCCTTGAGCTCTTTTTCTGGAACCAAACCGCTCCTCTAGCGTCTATATTGAGGCAGCCAAAATTACTTGGCAATTTATGAAATGCGATAACCGAATCGAGCCTCCGAGTAACCGGAGGATGAGAGCTTCCGGCTCCGCGTACCGTTCCGCCTTGCTCGCCTGAGCGCTGCATCGCTTGCCCGGTCACGGAGTATGACGTGAACCCGGGCGAGTGAGTCCTGGCAATCTTTCAGGATCACCCTCCAAAGCCGCCCGCCGTGGCGGGCTTTCTAAGGAGGAGTCATGCTGTACACCACCGGAATCAAGAACCTCACGCAGGCCTATCCCAAGCTGTCGCGGGTATGGTTCAAGGGCAACAATGCCAGAATGCCGCTGAAGAGCGTGTGGATCGACGAAGCCAAGCTGCATCGGACTGCCGACGAGGTCGGCGCCCCGATGCTCGAGACTGACAGCGCCGAAGTTCCCGAGGACCACTTAGTGTTCGTCGCGTAACCGGCACTATGACAACTGAGAACGCGGCGAACTGACTCAACCCTTGTCGTCGTGTTCTCTGGGTCCAGGTAGTTAGTCGAAGTAGGTTGGGTGGGAGACCGTGAAATGCGCTTCCCTGGACGCCATGGCAGGTGGCGGCGAGCCAAGAGCTAATCAAGAGCTAATAGCGAAGAGCTGATTGCTGTTACAATGAACTCTTCCGCGAGACAATTCAGCGGCTACTCTTGCCTCGAACGAGACTCCTTGGCGCGTCAAACGACAGAACCCCGCACCTTCACTTATGCCGACTCTGGCGTCGACATTGAACGCGCCAATCGCACCAAGCAGCGCATCAAGTATCTGGCGCACAAGACCTTCAACCGCGGCGTGCTCAGCGAAATCGGCGGCTTCGGCGGGCTGTTCTCCATCGACAAGAAAAAGTTCGCCGATCCCGTGCTGGTCTCCAGCGTCGACGGTGTCGGCACCAAGCTGAAGATCGCCTTTGAGATGGACCTGCACCACACGGTTGGTGCCGACCTAGTCAATCATTGTGTCAACGACATCTCCGTGCAGGGCGCGACGCCGCTGTTCTTCATGGACTACTTCGCGACCGGCAAGCTGCACCCCGAGGTTGCCGAAAAGGTAATCGCCGGCATCGCCGACGCCTGCAAGCACAACGGCTGCGCTCTCATCGGCGGCGAGACCGCCGAGATGCCCGGCTTTTACGCGGACGGCGAATACGATCTCGCCGGCTTCATCGTCGGCGTGGTCGATCGCGCGAAGATTATCACCGGCAAAGCCGTTGAGGCGGGCGATGTGCTGATCGGGTTGGCGTCGACCGGGCTGCACACTAATGGCTACTCGCTGGCGCGCAAGCTGTTCTTCGAGGTCGAGCACTACACTCCGGATTCCTACGTCAACGAGATCAAAGGCAAGGTCGGTACCGAACTGATGAAGCCGCACCGCAGCTACTGGCCCATCGTGCGGCGCATGATCGAAGCTGACGCCGTGTCGGCAATGGCGCACATCACCGGCGGCGGCATCACCGAAAACCTGCCGCGCGTGCTGCCCAAGGGCTGCGGCGCTATCGTCGAGATCAACTCCTGGCCAGTGCCGCCCATCTTCGATTGCCTGCAGAAGATCGGCAACGTTCCGCAGGACGAGATGCTGCGCACCTTCAACATGGGTATCGGGATGATCCTGGTTGTGCCGGCGAAGAAATTTAAGAAAGTGCAGACCATCCTGGAGCGCTGCGGCGAGAAGGGCTACACCATTGGGCGCGTGGTCAAGGGCGAGAAGCGGGTGACGTACCAGTAAATGCTTGCTGGGGAACTCGTTTCAGAGTCTGTGGCAATGCTTGCGCATCATAATTATCAGAGGTAGTCTGAAGCCGACATGAGCCGCCCGGTAAAACTTGCTACTCCGTATCCCACGATGGAAGATGCCGCCGAGATATACGGAATTTCATCTTCACGGTTGCAACGGCTGAAGAAGATGCTGCGAGGACTCCTGAAAAGCGGTCAAGGCAAGACAAAACCGAAAGTTCATCTCTCACGGAAAGCCAACGGTGCCGCGACCGCTCCCGCACCGGCCTGAGCTCTCACCATGCCAAAGCCAGGAAACGGACGGCAAGAAGCGTGATGGTTTGAGTGTTTTCCGAGATTCGCACCTCGCGCCTCATCCTGCGCGACCTTGAGCCTAACGACGGCCCGCGCATCTTCTCCTATCATCGCCATCCTGAAGTCGCGCGCTTTCAAACCTGGGGCACCGAGTCGGTCGACGTAATCCAGTCCTACATTCGCGGCTTGCCGGAGAGCGATCCGGATACGCCGGGCCGCTGGTATCAGGTGGGAATCTATCTTCCCAGCGGCAAACTGATCGGCGATTGTGGCGTTCGTACCGTGGAAGCTGAGCCACGCCAGGCTGAAATCGGCATCACGCTGGCTCCGGAATTTCAAAGGCAAGGCTATGCAACCGAGGCCTTGCAAGGGTTGCTGAATTATCTTTTCACCGCACTCGAGAAGCATCGCATCTTCGGTTCCCTCGATCCGCGGAACACGGCATCCATCAATCTGCTGAAGCGCGTCGGGATGCGGCAGGAAGCTCACTTTGTACAGAGCCTGTGGTTTCGAGGCGAATGGGTCGACGATCTGATCTTCGCCCTGCTGGCCAGCGAGTGGAAGACGCTCGAAGGAAACTCTCATCAAGGCGGCTTTGAAAGGGACCGCCTTTAGGCGGTCCGTAAAGTCAGACCATCAGGACAGCTTCAGCCGCTGAGAGGCCTCGCGGAGTTAATCAGAGCCTGCTTAGTTCGAGTTACGAATTCCTTGAAATTGTGCTTGCCCGGTAGGGTTGCGAGGGATATATTACCTCGGTAACCGAGGCTAACTCTGCCGCCGGTAATTCGCCTCCCCCAGTTGAGGAGATCACCCATGACAATTCTTGCGTCGCGTTCCAAATTCGTTTTGGCAGCCGGCAAGCGAGGAACAACGCTCGTGGTGACTCTGGCTTGTGCGCTGACCATGATGGCAGCGCAGCAGGCGCCAGCGCAGACCTTCA
>Ga0335081_10008252_pt1 | contig 16690 bp, 15 predicted proteins | sample Lox_Sample_35_FD_206713 | JGI IMG/M metagenome (GOLD analysis project Ga0335081, IMG submission 206713) | Soil microbial communities from Loxahatchee National Wildlife Refuge, Florida, United States - Lox_Sample_3.5 | ecosystem: Environmental > Terrestrial > Soil > Wetlands | place: USA... | reverse complement strand
GATCACCGAGGAATGGTGCGCGTTTCTGAAAGAGAACCGGTTCCTGGTCGGCTTGAGCATTGACGGCCCAAAGGAGATTCACGACCGCTACCGCGTCACCAAAGGCCGGAAACCCACGTTCGACAAGGTCTTCAACACGGTCAAACTGTTCAGGAAATCCGGCGTTCCGTTCAACACGCTGACCTGTGTGAACCGGTTCAATGCGAAGCGGCCGCTCGATGTTTACCGTTTTCTCCGGAATGAAGTCGGCTCCACCTACCTGCAGTTTATTCCCATCGTCGAATACAAGGGCTTCGAGAACACCGCGCCGCACAAATGGAACAACGACGCCCTGCCCAAAGACGGCGATCCCGAAGCCCGGCCCGGCCATCCGAATTCCCTCGTGACCGACTGGACGGTGGACCCGGACGACTGGGGTTATTTCCTGTGCAAGGTTTTCGACGAATGGCGCAGAAATGACGTGGGCAAAGTCCTGGTCAATCATTTCGAGACGCTCGTGTCCCAACACATGGGCCTGGGTTCGCAGCTCTGCATTTACGGCGAATTTTGCGGCAAAGGCGTGGCGGTGGAACATGACGGCGACGTTTACTCCTGCGACCACTATGTCTATCCGGAGTATCGCCTGGGTACCATCAAGGACCAGGCGCTCGACACCCAGGTCTTTTCCCGCACGCAGGTGAAATTCGGTTATGCCAAGAACGAGACCCTGCCGCAGTATTGCCGCGAGTGTCCGTTTCTCACGGACTGCTGGGGCGAATGCCCGAAGAACCGGATCATCCGCACTGCGGACGGCGAGCCGGGCCTGAATTATCTGTGCCGCGGCTTCAAGAAATACTTCGCGCACGCCATTCCCGAGGTGGAGCGCATCTGTGCGGACTTGCGGAAGCAACCCTTGCAACCCCGGAAACGGATGTGATTAATCGAACGTGAAAGTATTACGGACATGAATATTACGTTACTTGCACTTCTGGCCATCCTCGTAATGTTTCCGGGAATGCTGCTGAGGCCGGCCGGTTACAGCATGGCCTCCGGCAAGGCACGCACTTGGTTTCACGCTTCCCGCTTCGCCTTGATCATGGCCCTCGTAATTTATGTCATCCTCGATTTTGCATTTCCGCGCATGGGCCTCATCCGGCTCAACGCATTCGATCAAGTGCTGGTTCGCGTGCGCGAAAGCATGAACCCATGAACTGAAACCGGCGGTCACGCCAATACCCCTGAAAACCATGAACCTGGATAATATCAAAGCATTTTTCAACAACCTCAGCACTCATGACCTGCCGAGCGGAGCAGCCGCGCTGATCGGAATTATTTTGCTCTTTTTGGTGTTCAAATCCACCAAAATGGCCCACCGGTTTTTGCTTTTCCTCATCGCCATCGGGTTGTTTGCGGGCGCCTGGTGGTGGCATCAACACAGATGACAAATCACGTCTCATGGCCACCAGAACAAACCCGGTAGCGCAACCCGATAGAAAAATGAACAGCCCGATTTCAACAGGAGCAAACTCTGACTTCCGTCGCGAGCGGGCAGAGAGAACGCAGAAGAAAATCCCGGTTACCTCTGCCACTTCCTGTTTAAAGGAGAGGACGTGGCAAAACAAACAAAAAAAGGAGAAAACATGAAAACAAAAAAGAAATCCCCGGCGCAAATCATCGCCGAGGAATTAGGAAAGCCAACCCGCTGGCTCAAGGCGCTCGGCGTCGCGGGCAGTGTAGCCGTCGCGGCCACCGTTTCGACATGTCCGGCCCACGCGGCGGACAACAAACCCAATATCCTCGTCATCATGGGTGACGACATCGGCATGTGGAACATCAGCGCCTATAGCCACGGGATGATGGGCTACCAAACGCCCAACATCGACCGCATTGCGAAGGAGGGCGCGATTTTCAGCGACCTCTACGCCCAGCAGTCTTGCACGGCGGGACGCGCGGCATTCATCACCGGACAATCGTGCTTCCGCACCGGCCTGCTTAAAGTCGGCCTGCCTGGGGCCAAGGAAGGTTTGTCAGCGAAAGATCCGACCCTCGCCGAATTGCTCAAGCCGATGGGTTACGCCACGGGCCAGTTCGGCAAGAATCACCTCGGCGACCGCAACGAGTTTCTGCCGACGGTTCACGGCTTCGACGAATTCTTCGGCAACCTCTACCACCTGAACGCCGAGGAAGAGCCGGAAAACCCCGACTACCCGAAGCCTCCGCAATATCCGCACTTCAAGGAAAGGTTTGGCCCGCGCGGCGTGCTGCACTGCTTCGCATCGGACCAGGACGATCCCACCGTTGACCCGCGCTTTGGCGAGGTGGGCAAGCAGACCATCGAGGACACCGGCCCGCTTACTAAAAAGCGCATGGAGACGATTGACGAGGAGGTTCTCGCTCACGCAACAAGTTTCATTGACAAGAGCCACAAGGATGGCAAGCCGTTCTTCGTCTGGTTCAATACGACGCGCATGCACATTCACACCCACCTCAAGCCGGAGTCGGATGGCAAGACTGGTTTGGGTGTTGAGGCTGACGGCATGGTCGAACATGATGGCATGGTCGGGCAACTGCTCAAGCAGCTTGATGACTTGGGCATCGCTGACAACACGATCGTGCTCTATACGACTGACAACGGCGCCGAAGAATTCAGTTGGCCGGATGGTGGCACGACGCCGTTTCACGGCGAGAAGAACGCGAGCTGGGAAGGCGGCTACCGCGTTCCGGGCATGATCCGCTGGCCGGGCGTCATCAAGCCGGGCACCGAACTCAATGGCGTCGTCTCTCACGAGGACTGGGTGCAAACTTTCATGGCCGCCGTGGGCGAGCCGAACATCGCTGAAAAACTTCTGACCGGATATATGGCCGGCAACAAGACGTTCAAGGTTCACCTCGACGGCTACAACCAAATGGACTACTTCGCAGGTAAAGCGGAAGACCCGCGCAAGGAGTTTTTCTATTGGACAGACGATGGCAACCTCGCCGCGGTCCGTTACGACCGCTGGAAACTGCTGTTTCTGGAGCAGCGGGCGGTAGGCTTCAAGGTGTGGTCGGAACCACTGGTGCCGTTGCGCGTGCCATTGATCGAAGACCTGCGGGCTGATCCCTTCGAGCGTGCCGCGGATGAAGCCGAGGGCTATGGCAATTATATCCTCAATCACGCGTTTCTGTGCGTACCAGCGCAGGCTTTCGTCGGCCAACACTTGAAAACCTATGTAGAGTTTCCACCGCGGCAGAAGCCCGGCAGCTTCTCGCTCGACGAAGTGCTCGCCAAGCTCCAGGAGGCGGGCAACAGCGGCAAACACTGATAATTCACTAACACTAATTCGATTGTGAAACACGCGGGCTGGTCCGTGCCGAACTGGCCATCGGACCGGCCCGCGACTTCACCGGCGAAGCAAAACGAAAATGAAAAACCTGTTTAACAGGAGCAAACAGAGATAACAGAGACGGAAATTGAAATCTCCGTTTCCTCCGTTACCTCATGTTCAAACTAACGACAACCGTGAAAACCATGCGCAAGCACAATTACATCGCGACCGGGCTCCTCGCTGCGGTGGCTTTCACCACCAACATCACCCGCGCCCAGGATCCGTTGCCCTCGTGGAACGACGGCCCGGCCAAACAATCCATCATCAACTTTGTCACCAAGGTCACGACGCCTGGCTCGCCGGACTTTGTGCCCGTCCCCGAGCGCATCGCCGTGTTCGACAATGACGGCACGCTCTGGTGCGAAAAGCCGCTGCCGGTGCAACTCTATTTCGCGCTCGACCGCGTGAAGGCGCTCGCGCCGCAGCATCCCGAATGGCAGACCAACGAGCCGTTCGCCTCGCTCCTCAAGGGCGATGTGAAGTCCGCTCTATCCGGTGGCGAGCGCTCGCTCATGGATCTCGTCATGGCCACGCACACGGGCAACACCACCGAGGAGTTTGAAAAGATCGTCAAGGACTGGATCGCCACCGCGAAACATCCCAAGACGGGCAAGCTCTACACCGACATGGTTTATCAGCCGATGCTCGAAGTTCTCGCCTGTCTGCGCGCGAACGGCTTCAAGACCTTCATCGTCTCCGGCGGCGGCATCGAGTTCATGCGCCCGTGGGCGGAGAAAGTTTACGGGATTCCGCCGGAGCAAGTCATCGGCAGCAGCGTCAAAACAAAGTTTGAAATGCGTGACGGCAAACCCGTCCTCGTTCGTCTCCCCGAGCTGAACTTCAACGACGACAAGGGCGGCAAACCCGTCGGCATCAACCAGCACATTGGTCGACGGCCGATCATGGCGTTCGGCAATTCGGATGGTGATCTACAGATGCTCCAATACACCGACGCGGGCAGCGGCGCGCGCTTCTGTCTCTACGTCCACCACGACGACGCTGCACGGGAGTATGCCTATGACCGGGAGCCGGGCTTGGCCAAGCTCGACCAAGGTCTGGATGAAGCCGCCGCGAAAGGCTGGACGGTCGTCAGCATGAAGAACGATTGGAAGACAGTCTTCCCGGCGCAGTCTGAGATTACCGCCATTGACATTCTGTTAAAACCCGACGCGACGATGCTCCAACACGCCGCCGCCAACAACGCCCGCCTGCTCGGTGTATATCCGAAGGGTTTTGCGCTGGATGCGGAACACACACCGCACATCACGTTGCTGCAATGCTTCGTCCGCACGGCGGACCTTGAAAAGTTGTTTGCCGCCGAAGAAAAGGTGCTGGCCGCAGCCAACGTCAACGCGATGAATTTGGAGGCGTTCAAGTACTACTATGCCCCGGCGGGCGCCGGGACCGGCGTCGCCGGAATCTGCGCGAAGCCGACACCGGAAATCCTCAAGCTGCAAGCGGACGTCATCGCCGCGGCGAAGCCCTTCATGCAAAAAACCGCTACCATCGGGGCGTTCACGGCCCCACACGACAATCCAGCCACCGACGAGGCCTTGATCCAGTATGTGTCCACGTTCGTGCCAAAGATGACCGGCGCGCACTACAACCCGCACGTCAGCATCGGCGTCGCGCCGAAAGACTACCTCGACAAGATGCTGGCTGAACCGTTTGAGTCATTCAACTTCGCGCCCGCCGGCGCGGCCGTTTTCCAGCTCGGCCCGTTCGGCACGGCGGCGAAGAAACTCAATGAGTGGAATTTGCAGCCTTGAGGCCGGATGACAAGAAAACATCAGCCGGAGAAAATCATGTGAACGAAGACCGACAACTGACGATTCAGTTCAACAACGGCACAGAGATGGACGTGGCGTGCCCCACCCGGATCAAGAACGCCTGACACGATGAAACACAAACTCTTGTTCGCCCTCATCCTCACCACCGCACTGCTCCCAGTGGCACTGCGCGCCGGAGAGACCAACCAATGGACTTTCGATGCGTTGCTCTGCGGCCTGGCGGCCGGCATGGCGGAATCCGGCGACCCCGGGAAGCTGCCTTTGATCACCATCCCGGCGCAGTAGGTCCCCCGCCCGATCACGAACCATGAACGCCAATCGCACCAGGTCGTCAACCGGGATCGCGTGCTTGACGCTCGCGCTCATCTGGCTTGCATATTGCGAACGTCACTTCCACCTAACGTGGCTCCAGCTTCAGGCGGTAGCAAAAAAGATTGGAAAGCCTTGACAGCAAAGGCACGTGAACGCGATGGAATTTTCATCAACCGGCCGCCTGTGCCAGGGTTTGCGCCAGGACGCGTACGCCCGGTTCAATCTGTTCCGGTGATGAGAATTCGTCGGGTCGGTGGCTGATCCCGCCGCGGCAGGGAATGAAAATCATCGTGATCGGACAAATCTGCGCCATAAATAACGTATCGTGATATGCGCGGCTGATCATTTTTTTATGCGTCACCCCCAGTTGGCGGCAGGCGCCGGCGACCATTTCGACGAGCGCCCCGTCGCAAACCGCCGGTGGATCCACGTTGAGCCGCTCTGCCCGCAAAGCCACGGCACGGCGCTGGCAGATTTCTTTGGCAGCGGCTTCAATCTGCGTCAGGGCCGCGTCGCGGGTCGCCACTTTCGTGTCGCGAACGTCAATTTCCAGCAATGCGCGGCACGGCACGCTGTTCACCGCGCCGGGTTCGATCCGAAAGACCCCGGTCGTGCCCACGGTGTCCGGACTGCCACTGCCGGTCACGGCCCGTTCGACCGCCAGAGCAATTTCCGCTCCCGCCAGCAAGGCATCTCGCCGTCCCGGCATGAGGGTCCCGCCGGCGTGTCCGCCGACGCCCGTCAGCTCCATCCGCAACGTGCTCGGCGCGGCGATTTTTTCCACGATGCCGATGGCGGTGTTTTCCTGCTCCAGAATAGGTCCCTGTTCAATGTGCAATTCCACAAAGGCCGCGTAATAATCCTTCGGCAGGCGGACGGAATCCAATGAACCGGTGTAGCCGGCGCCCTGGCGCCACTCGTCCAGGCTTTTCCCGTCACGGTCCCGCAGCGCCGCCGCCTTTTGCGGCGCCAGCACTCCGGATAACAGCCGGCTGCCGACGCAACCGATGCCGAAACGCGTCGGTTCTTCCGCGGTGAAAACTATCAGTTCGATGGCCCGCTGCGGCCGGTGCCCGGATTGCTTCAGCGCGCGGATGGCTTCGATGGCCCCGAGCACGCCGACCACGCCATCGTATTTCCCGGCGTTCGGAATTGCGTCAATATGCGAACCGGTGGCCACCGCCGACAGCTTCCCGTCGGCGCCGTCCCAACGGGCGAAAATGTTTCCGACCGCATCCGCGCGCAGGGCCAGACCGGCTTCGCGGCAAAGCTTTTTCACAAACTCGCGCCCACGCAGATCGGCCTCGGAAAACAACACGCGCGTGACAACCGGCGGCTCGGCCTCGGTGATCGAAGCGAGTTCATCTATCTCGCGCAGTAATCTTCGGATGTCAATCGTGAGCGGTTTCATCGGGCAAACTCCAAGTACCAAAATCCAAGCTCCAGAGAAATCTCAAATCCCAAACCCCAAGCCCACATCGCGCAGAAGTTCCAAAGCTTGAGACTTGGAGCTTCTCTGGATGTTGGAGCCTGGAATTCGAAGCTTTCATTTCACATCGGCGCGCGGTTCACGTCTTTGTAGTAGATGTAGCTCGACGACGTTTTGCCCTGCGCGATGAACCATTGCGGGCAGTAGCTCGCCATCCAGATGACGTCGCCGGCGATCACGCGATGGCGGTCCGCTCCGAGGCGATAAATGCCGCGGCCCGAAAGCATCAGCAGGCCGTGCTCCATGATGTGCGTCTCGACGAACGGCAGCGTCGCGCCGGGGTCGTAGGTGAAAATGTTCACGGCCATGTCGAACGACGGATGGTCGGGCAACAGGACTTGTAGCCGCGCGTCTTCGAGGCCGAGGAACGGCTTGCCCTCGATGGCGCTCGCGTGGCCGACGATGATGCCGGGGACTTTTTCGCCGGCCAGCGGCTCAAATTTCTTTTGGAACACGATCAACTTCGTGCCTTTGCTCGCGCCGGAGAATTTGAATTTCATTTTCGGCGGCAAAAAAAGATAGCTGCCCGCAGTCAATTCATGTTTCTTGCCGTTGACCTGCGCGGTGCAATCGCCGGTCTGGACGTAGTAAAAATGTTCGAGCGAGCCGGTGTCGCCCGTGCCGCTGCTGGTTTCAGCCAGCGCGATGGTGAGTTGCGCGAAGCGCGGGCCGCCCATCACGGGCGCGATGTGGATGATGACGATGGCGTTGCGCCAGCCGGGCAGAACGCTCGGCACGAAGCCGTCGGGCGTGATGAGCGCGTAGTTGCGTTTGATGACAGTGCGCGTCAGGCCGATCTTCGGGTTCATGAATTTTCCTTCGCCAGAGTTTGGATGAAATCCACCAGCACTTCAATCGCCGTGTGAACGTCCCCCAACTTCACCGACTCGTCCGGATGATGACTCACGCCGCCTTGGCAGCGGACAAACAACATCGCCGCCGGAGTAATTCGGGCCATCACCGCGGCATCGTGTCCCGCGCCGCTGGGCAGGGTGGTGACTTCGCGCTGATGGCTTTTCACGGCGCGCTTCAGGCACCTGGAAAGTTGTGGCGAACAGGGAACTGAAGCAGTCTGTTGAACAGGCTGCCACACTATTTTCATCTGGCGCGCCCCGGCAATCCGCCGTGCGAGTTTCTGCAGTGCTGCGCCACTGGCGCCTCGGACGGAATCTTTCCGGTGCCGCACATCGAGCGTCAACCCGACTGTGCCAGGAATCACATTGCTCGCACCGGGTTCGGCGTGAACCTGGCCAACGGTGGCGAACAGGCCGTTCGTTTTGCGGGCGAACTTTTCCACGGCGAGGATGAACGCCGCCGCCGCGCACAGCGCATCCCGGCGCAGAACCATCGGTACCGTGCCGGCGTGGCCGGCGCGGCCGGTGAAGGAGAGGTTGAATCGCGATTGCCCGGCAATGGCGGTCACGACGCCGACGGCAAGATTTCTTTGTTCCAGCACTGGTCCCTGTTCAATGTGCGCCTCGATGTAGCCGAGCAGGTTTTTGGGATTCAGCCGCGCAGATTTCAATTTTGCCGGATGGCCGCCGAAACGTTTGATGGCGTCGGCCATTGTAATGCCATCCGCATCTTTCCGCCGCAAATCCCGTTCATCGAAACAACCGGCCAGCACCTTGCTGCCAAGATAGGCGGTTTGATAACGCACGCCCTCCTCGTCGGCAAATCCAACCACTTCAATCGCAAACGGCAGCCGGACCTTCTGGCGATGTAATTTCCCGACGCAGGCGATGGCCAGAACGACGCCGAGCGGGCCATCGAATTTTCCCGCGTTGCGGACTGTGTCGAGGTGGGAACCCAGCAAAAGAGTTTTCGCTCCCGGTTTTTGGCCGGTGTAATGGCCGATGAGATTTCCCATCGCGTCCACGCGGGTTTTCATTCCCGCCTCGCGCATCCACGCGCCGACGAGTTTGTTGGCCCGGCACATGGCTGGGGATGCGAAGGTGCGCGTGAGTTGGCCGGGTTCGTCGGTGACGCGGGCGAGTTCGGCGCAACGCCGCATCACCAGATTTGCCGGGTCGGCTCTCATGTGCTTCGCGTCAGCTTCCGCGGTAGGTCGAATAGGCCCAGGGCGAGCACAACAACGGGACATGATAACTCGCGCCGGCGTCGGCAATGCCGAAGCGCACCGGGACCTTGTCCAGAAAGCGCTTTTTCGGCAGTGTCGTTCCCCGGGCCGCGAAATAATCGCCGACAAAAAAGACGATTTCAAATTGGCCCGGCTTCATTTCCTCGGCGCTCAACAGCGGTTGGTCGGTCCGGCCGTCCGCATTGGTTTTGGCGGTGGTGAGGAGTGTCCGGTCGTCGCCGTCGAGCGACCATAACTCGATTTTCATCCCCTGGGCCGGGCAGCCGCCGGCGAGATCCAGAACGTGAGTGCTGAGTTTGGCGGGCATGTCAGTTGGAAATTAAATCGTTCAGGCGCAGTTCGGCAATCTTGAAAATTTCCTGCAAGGCGGTTTGAATCTCCTGCTCGCGGGAATTGGGCAGGCGCGCGCGGAAGCCGTCCAGGATGGCCTCCTTGCGATTGAGCCGCGCGCAAATCACGAATGGAAAGCCGAACTTCGCGCGGTACGCGGCATTGTTTTCTCGAAATAACCCGGTTTCCTCCGGCGTCAGCCGGTCCAAACCGGCGTCGGCCTGTTCGTGGGCGGACGCGGCCGTCAGCGCGCCGGCGGACGCAAGTTTGCCGGCGAGGTCCGGATGCGAACGGATCAGCGCGAGTTGTTTTCGCGCCCCGGTGCAGGCCACGGTTTCACAAAGGGCGGCGTGCAACGCTGCGCGGCTGGCAAATGGCCGCTTCGGCCAGGTGGCTTCGGCAACCCACGGAGACCGCTCGAACACCGGCCCGAGGACGCGGACGAATTCGTCGCAGGAGAGCGAATTGACTTCGGTGACGGTGCGCGAATTCATTTTGTTCCAGGCCAACGCGCCGATCCTCAATGCTTTGAGGCGATCCATTTCATGGTTTTCTCCGCCAGTTTATCAAACGCGGTCACGCAGAGTTCGAGATGTTCTTCCTTCGTGTCCTCGATTTTGTTGTGGCTGATGCCGTGCAGGCTCTGGACGAACATCATCACCGTGGGCACGCCGGCGCGCGCCACCTCGGCCGCGTCGTGCAACGGGCCGCTCGGCAGCCGATGCGATTTGCCGCAGGTTTCGCGGATGGCTGCATCGCAGAGCACGATGAGTTCATCGTTGAACGGGCGCGGCGCGATTTGCCAGAAGCGCTCCCAGGTAACTTTCACATTGCCTTCGTTTGCAAATTTTTCGCTGGCGTCCTTTGCTTCCTGCAACATTTTTGCCAGCGCCGGGCCATCGAGATGACGCTGGTCGAGCGTGATACGACATTCGGCGACCACGCTGGTGACGATGCCGGGTTTCGTCGTGCAGGAGCCGATGGTGCAAACGCCGCCCTGGCTGCGCTCCGCGATCCGGTAGATTTCCGAACTCATTTTCGCGGCCGCAAGGAAAGCATCCTTGCGCCGGTTCATTGGCGTGCTGCCGGAATGCGCGGCTTGCCCGTGAAACGTGATGGCATGTCGCTCCACGCCGAACGTGCCGAGCACCGCGCCGAGCGGCAGATCCAAATCCAGGAGCACCGGGCCTTGCTCGATGTGCAATTCCAGATACGCCGCGGCGTTTTTCAATTCCTTGCCGCTGTCCTTCACGTGCTCGAAATCCACCCCGACATTTTTCAGCGCATCCGGCAATTTGATTCCGTCTTTGTCCACCAGCCCGCGCGCCTCGTTCATGTCCAGATTGCCGGAGCAGGCGGAGGAGCCGAACAGGCTTTTGCCGAAGCGCGCGCCTTCTTCATCGGCCCAATCAACAAGCCGGACGGTGACGGGCGGTTTGCCGTGATATTGCGCATTGATGCGCCGGAGAATCTCGACACCGGCCAGCACGTTGAGGCAGCCGTCGAGCCAGCCGCCGTTCGGGACGGAATCCATGTGACCGCCGATGAGCAGCGTGCGGTCGGATTCGCCATGCAGCGTCGTCCACGTGTTGCCCGCCGCGTCGTTGTGGATTTCGACCGGGAGCGCTTCGAGTTTTTTGCGCAGCCACGCGCGCGTTTTCGTCCATACCGGCGTGAAAGCAACACGTTGCGCGCCGTTTTCGTCGGCCGTGAGGCTGCGAAGTTCTTTGAGTTCGGTGATAGTGCGGTTTGGATTCAGTGGCGAGTTCATGGTTTCACTGCAAAAAGTCTATTCCTTTATTGCATTAAACGTAAAATTATTGTGGCAATGCCGTTGGAGGCGAGTTAAAAATAAAACAGGATTAACCGGAAAATAAGTTATGCCAACACTAGACACCAGCGTTGACGGGCTCAAGCTGCCGAATCCGTTCATCATCGGTTCCGGCCCGCCGGGCACGAATTTGAACGTCATTAACAAAGCGTTCACCGAAGGTTGGGGCGCGGTCATCGCCAAGACGATCAGCCTCGATGCCTCGAAGGTCGTCAACGTCACGCCGCGCTACGCGAAGCTCCTGGCGGGCGACAGCAAGGAAATCATCGGCTGGCAGAACATCGAACTCATCAGCGACCGGCCGTTCAAAATCTGGGAGGACGAATTCAAGAAGTGCAAGGACATGTTCCCCGGCCGCGTGCTGATCGCGTCCATCATGGAGGAATACCGCAAGGACGCGTGGATTGAAATCGTCGAGCGCTGCCAGGCGTGCGGCGTGGACGGGTTTGAATTGAATTTCTCCTGCCCGCACGGTTTGCCGGAGCGCAAAATGGGCGCGGCGATGGGCGAAAATCCGGATATCCTCTCCGAAGTCTGCGGCTGGGTGATGAGTGCCGCGAAGAAACCCGTCTGGGCGAAGATGACGCCGAACGTCACACACATCGAAGACCCCAGCCGCGCCGCATTGCGCGCGGGCGTCACGGGTATCAGCGCCATCAACACCATCCGCTGCGTCATGGGCGTGAACCTCGATACGTTGCGGCCTGAACCGACGGTCGAAGGCTACACGACGCCGGGCGGCTATTCGTCAAAGGCGGTGAAGCCCATCGCGCTGCGCATGGTCATGGAGATCGGGCAAGTCATCCGCAAGGAATTTCCCGGACGCTCGCTCTCCGGCCTCGGCGGCATTGAAAGCGGCAACGACGCCGCGCAATTCATTCTGCTCGGGGCCGACACGGTGCAAGTCTGCACGGGCGTCATGAAATTCGGCTACGAGTGCGTGAAGCCGATGTGTGACGAACTGCTTGCATTCATGGCCCGGCACAAGTTTGAAACGCTGGCCGATTTCAAGGGCAAGAGCCTTGATTATTTCACGACGCACGCCGATTTGGTGAAACGCCAAGCCGAACGCAAGGCTGCGCAAAAGGCCGCCGCCGCGACCAAGGTGGTCAAAGCCGACGGCGAATGGCGCGGAGATGAATTTGTCAAACAATCCGACGCACTGTCGCGATGAGAAGCGCCGAATTTCAGAACGACCAGGAAACATTTTTATTGGAAGTTGAAGTTCGGTCGCTCTCTGCAGCTTGGTTGTTGATGCCTGGAACTTTTTAATATGCCTGTCAAACTTGAACCTTGCCCCAACTGTATCGGCGGCGAGTGGCGCGAAATCAAAGACGTCGCCACGACGCCGGTTCACAATCCTTCCACCGGCGAAGTCATCGCCGAGGCGCCGCTCTGCGCGGCGGCGCATGTCAACGAAGCCGTCGAAGCCGCCGCGGCTGCCTTTCCCGGCTGGATGGAAACGCCCGCGGTCGAGCGCGCGCGGGTGTTTTTCAAGTTCAAGACGCTGCTGGAGGAGAATTTCGACGACCTCGTCCGCAGTACCACGCGCGAGCACGGCAAGACGATCGTCGAATCGCGTGGCGACGTCAAACGCGGCATCGAGATGGTCGAATTCGCCTGCGGCGTGCCTTCACTGCTGATGGGCGAGTCGCTGGAAAACCTCGCGCGCGGCATTGATTGCGAAACCATCCGCCAACCGCTCGGCGTTTGCGCCGGCATCGCGCCGTTCAACTTTCCCTGCCTGGTGCCGATGTGGATGTATCCCACCGCCATCGCGTGCGGCAACACGTTCGTGCTCAAGCCGAGCGAAAAAGTCCCGCTCACCAGCATCAAAATCGCGAAATTATTTGAGCAAGCCGGCCTGCCGAAGGGCGTGCTGAACATTGTCCACGGTGGACGCGAAGCCGTGCACGCGCTGCTGACGCATCCAAAGGTGAAGGCGATCTCGTTCGTCGGTTCCACGCCGGTGGCCAAATACATTTACGAAACCGGCACCAAACACGGCAAACGCGTCCAATCCAACGGCGGCGCGAAGAATTTTGCGCTGATTATGCCGGACGCCGACGTGGAAAATTCTGCACGCGGCGTTATGGAGGCCGCGTTTGGTTGCGCGGGTGAGCGGTGCATGGCTGGTTCGACGGCCGTGGTTATCGGCGCAGCGGAGAAAACGGTTATGCCGACGCTCGTCGAAGCCACGCGACGAATCAAAGTCGGCCCGACCGACCGCGAGCCGCAACCCGACATGGGCGCGGTCATCACTCGTCAGCATCGCGACCGCGTGTTGCAGTTGATTGAGACCGGCGTGAAGGAGGGCGCAAAAATCCCCGCCGACGGCCGAGGTGTTAAAATTAACGGTGCCCCGAACGGCTTCTTTGTCGGCGCAACGATTCTCGACCACGTCCAGCCCGGCATGACCGTGGCGCGGGAGGAGGTTTTCGGCCCGGTGCTGAACGTCATGCACATGGAGGATTTGGACGCTGCGATTGACCTGGCCAACAAATCGCCTTACGGCAACGGCGCCTCGATTTTCACGCGCTCCGGCAAGGCCGCGCGCGAATTCAAGCACCGCATCAAATGCGGCATGGTTGGCGTCAACATCGGCGTGCCCGCCTCGATGGCCTGGTTTCCGTTCAACGGCTGGAACGAATCTTTCTTCGGCGATCTGCACATGCAGGGCAAGGAAGGCGTGCAATTTTTCACGCAACAGAAGGTGACCATGAGCCGCTGGTTCAGCTTCGGCGAAGGTGATGTCTGGCATCGGGAGAAATGAAAGTTCCAAGTCCCAAATTCCAAGTTCCAAGAAAACAGGCGCAGCGCCTTGGCGATGAAGCCTTGTCCAACGGCCACGCTTGGATCCTGAACGATTCACCACACCAGCCCACACCGTCACGGCCTGAAGACTTGGAAGAACGGACAGCGAGATTTGGCGAGGCAGTCATCAGGTTCACCAAAAAGATTCCCCGCGATCCGGGAAACGACCGGCTTATCGGGCAATTGGCCGGTTGCGGCACAAGCGTTGGCGCGAACTACTGCGAAGCCAGCGACTGCGTGTCCAAGAAAGATTTCAAATGCACGATCAGCCGCTGCGTGAAGGAAGCGAAGGAATCCCGGTTCTTCCTCCGAATGGTTGCCGCGGCCGAACCGCGGCTTGGTGAAGAAGCCCGGACGCTTTACCGCGAAGCAAGGGAGTTGCATTTGATTTTTGCGAGCATGTATCGGAAATGAAAATGCCAAGCTCCCAAACCCAAGTTCCAGTCAATCGAGCACGAATTGAGATTTGGATCTTGGAAGTTTTTTGGAACTTGGAACTTGGAATTTGGAACTTTTACCTATGAGTCTCTTGATTAAAAATGGCGAAATTGTGACCGCGAGCGAACGCTACGCGGCCGACGTCCTGTGCGAAAGCGAAACCATCACGCGCATTGATCGCGGCCTCACGCCGCCTCGTGGTGCGGAGGTGATTGATGCGAAGGGAAAATTTGTCTTTCCCGGTTTCATTGATCCGCACGTCCACATTTATCTGCCGTTCATGGGTACGTTCTCGAAGGATACCTACGTGACCGGCAGCCAGGCTGCGCTCGTCGGCGGCACGACCACCCTCATCGAAATGTGCTGTCCCAGCCGCAAGGACGACGCGCTGGAGGGCTTCGAGCTTTGGATGAAAAATGCCGTGGGCAAATCCGCGTGCGATTTCTCATTTCACATGGGCGTGGCAAAATTCGACGACCAGACCGAGAAACAACTCCGCGAAATCGTGAAGCGCGGCATCAGTTCCTTCAAAATTTTTCTTGCCTACAAAGGCGCGTTCGGCGTGGACGACACGGAACTTTATCGCACACTCAAACTGGCCAGGGAACTCGGCGTGATCGTCACCGCGCATTGCGAAAACGAAACGCTGGTCGCCGAGTTGCAAAAGGAATTGCTCGCCGCCGGCAAGACCGATCCCGGCCAGCATCACGAGAGCCGCCCGCCCGCGGTTGAGGCCGAAGGCGTGCACCATTTGATGAGCTTTGCTGAATTGACCGGTGCGGCGACTTATATCGTCCACTTGAGCTGCAAGGAAGCGCTGGATGAAGCCATCGCCGCGCGCCAACGCGGTGTGCGCGTGAACGTCGAAACTTTGATTCAATATCTGACCCTCGACAAAACCTGCGCCGAACTGCCGAAATTTGAAGGCGCGAAATATGTCATGTCGCCGCCGCTGCGTGATAAGCGGAATCAACCCGTTTTATGGAACGGACTGCGCGATGGTCTGGTGCAAACTGTTGCCACCGACCATTGCCCGTTCGATTTCAAGACGCAAAAAACGATGGGCAAAAATGATTTTACCAAAATTCCCAACGGCATCCCGTCGCTCGAAGACCGCATTAATCTGCTCTACACTTACGGCGTCAAGGCGGGTCGGATCGACCTGCACACGTTCGTGAACGTCGCCAGCACGCAGGTCGCGAAGACGTTTGATTTGTTCCCCCGCAAAGGCACGATTCAGCCGGGCGCGGACGCCGACCTTGTCGTGTTCGATCCGAATTATCGCGGCAAAATTTCCGCCAGGACCCAGCACATGAACGTGGATTACAGCGTGTTTGAAGGCTGGAAAATCGAAGGCCGACCCAGCGTCGTCACCATGCGCGGCCAGGTCGCCGTGCGCGATGGCAAATTCGTCGGCAAGCTCGGCCACGGAAAATTTTTAAAGCGCAAGCCGGGTCATTTTTGATGTCTCAAGCCAACTCAAAAGAAAAACAAAATTCATATCGAGCTGACGCGTTGCGATTCTTCGAATGGTGCAGGTTCAATTTGCATCACTATCTGGAAAAACTCGACGATGTGGACAAACGGGATTTTGAATTGGGTAGCATATCAACACGCGTCTTTGATACGGTACAGGCTGCGTGGTCAGAGAATCTTAAAACTCATTTGCCGTGGAACGAGCATTTTGCCGTCATACGAAAGGTGCTGCCAAATCCACAAGATTATGATCTGTGGATGAATTGTCCGATGGGACAATTGAAAAATCTACCAAAACGAATTCAAACAGCAGTTGCTAACGAAGGCAAAAGGCGATTAAAAGAAATCCGCCGCTCCTTTTTTTCTAATCAAGGTGATGCCCGTATAAGAGAATACCTACGAATATGGCAGAGTCAGGAAATGGCAATGCGTAAGCTGATGATTCAAGCATCAGGTTACAAATGCAAAAAAGGAGGAGGCGCGAGTATCGGGGAGACGGAGATTGATATTGAGCAAATGATGCTGAGCGAAGCTGAGGCAACTGGATCGGCAATGAAGGTAACCGGCCTGCTACCTTTTATCAGGGGTCTGTGGGAAAAGGACAAAACGATACTGGTCAAAACGGCCACAACTTGCTGGAAGCCGACGCCAACAGATTGGGCTGCGGGTCTTGAGCGCAGGTTGATTCCCAATCCTGACATGTCGGAGAAGCGTCTCAACCGCTTTCTCATTAAGCTCGGACGGGCACTCGCCGATAACGAG
>Ga0335081_10008251_pt1 | contig 16690 bp, 19 predicted proteins | sample Lox_Sample_35_FD_206713 | JGI IMG/M metagenome (GOLD analysis project Ga0335081, IMG submission 206713) | Soil microbial communities from Loxahatchee National Wildlife Refuge, Florida, United States - Lox_Sample_3.5 | ecosystem: Environmental > Terrestrial > Soil > Wetlands | place: USA... | reverse complement strand
GCTTTGGGAACCATTCGGCGTGCGCGAAAGGTGAACGACCGAGTGGGACGCTGCGCGAGAAACGTCCCACTTGGTCCGCCTTGGATTTCAGGTCGTGGTCGTGTGGGAGTCTACTCCAGCACGTATCCACATTGACCACATACAAGATTGACCACATACAAGGCGTTTGCATCTTTGCCCACGAATAGCTCGACATTGAAATTATTGCCTAAGCTGTCCGTCAGGGCCGCGGCTGCGGGCTCAGCCGGCTATTGCTGTGGCGGCGTCGGCGGCGTAAACGCCGATGTACAGCGCATTCCGGCAGAATGCAATTCCGTTTGCGCCGAACCCCGTGGGAGGCAGTAGGGCCGTTCTCGTACCAGGGTGCTGTGGCCACGCATCGATCTCAACGTGCGCCGGTATGGACCTGGAGCGGAATACCTCAAGGAACCGCGCGCGCATGCCAGTTTTGTCTTGTAGGTCCGCATTTCAATGATCATGAATGGCCCCTGTCTTCATACTGGCGCGGTGATGCGGGAGAAGCAAGAACCTCTGAGTGATCGGCGGCCCGGCAATTGCCTAACTTGACGCGGTTGCAACCGCATTCCTACAATGAACTTGAGAAGGAGGCCGTATGCGTTCCATTGGCATGCCTGAGCTGGTCGTCATTCTCGCCGTGTTCGTATTGCTATTTGGCGGTAAGAAGATTCCGGAAATGGCGAAGGGTTTAGGCGAAGGGATCCGCAACTTTAAGACCGCGCTGAAGTCCGAAGAGGAAAAAGGCGAGAAGCGGGCGGAAGAAGAGAAGGTCGGAGAAAAGAAGTCGGCGTAAGGCTTCGAAGAACTGCCCGCAAGTTGGGCGGATCTCCTCTCGGCTTCAAAGGATCAAAAAAGAAACCCCGCGAGGGATCGCGGGGTTTCTTTTTTGAGCACGCCGGATTTCCTTTACTTCTTCTTGGGTGGCACGATGGCGTCCTTGGCCGCCTTCGCCACTCGAAACTTCACGACCTTCTTGGCTGGGATCTTGATTGCCTCGCCCGTCGCCGGGTTACGGCCCATCCTTGCCTTCCGGTCCACCCGAACCAGCCGACCCAGCCCGGGCACGACGAATACACCGTTCTTCTTCACTTCAGCGATTGCCAGGCTGCCAAGGTGGTCCAGAAACATCCGCGCCGTTTTGTTCGGCACCTCCGTAGCTTCCGCCAGCGACCGGACCAACTGGGTCTGCGTCATTCGTTGATTGGCCATTCAACCTCCTCAGATTTTAAACTCACTCATCGAACACGATCTCACGGGCACGCGCACGCTTGCTATCCCGCAAATCGATTCAATGATACGGAAGGTGAAAGCCGAAGTAAAGAGAAAACACGCGAAAACGGCCTATTTTTCGGTGTTTTTTACGAGGCGCACTTGAAATCGCGCGCGCGGACGCCTATTTCTGCGGTGCGGACGCGATGGCGGCCTTGGCTGACCCGTTCTCGCCGGTCGCCAGCAAGCCCAGCACGGAGCGCAACTCGGCATCGATCTTGCCGCGCACTTCGGGATTTTCCATGAGGAACTGGCGGGCGCTGTCACGGCCCTGGCCGATGCGTTGGCCTTTGTAGCTGAACCAGGAGCCGCTCTTCTCGACCACGTTGCGCGTGACGCCGGTATCCAGCAAATCGCCCTCGCGCGACGTGCCCTGGCCGTAGAGGATATCGAACTCCGCCTCGCGGAACGGCGACGCGACCTTGTTTTTTACTACTTTTACTCTAGTACGGTTGCCGATCACGTTATCGCCATCTTTAATGGCGGCGATGCGGCGGATATCCAGGCGAACCGAGGAATAGAATTTCAGCGCCCGGCCGCCAGTGGTGGTTTCGGGATTGCCAAACATCACGCCGATCTTTTCGCGAATCTGATTGATGAAGATGAGGCAAGTGTTGGTCTTGGACACGGCTCCGGTGAGCTTGCGCAGCGCTTGCGACATGAGGCGAGCCTGCAAGCCCATGTGGCTATCGCCCATCTCGCCCTCCAGCTCCGCCTTGGGCACGAGGGCTGCAACGGAATCAACGACTACGATATCGATCGCGCCGGAGGCCACCAGCGCTCCGGCAATCTCGAGCGCCTGCTCGCCGCAATCGGGCTGCGATACCAGCAGGTTATCTACGTCCACGCCCAGTTTACGCGCATACCCCGGATCGAGCGCGTGCTCGGCATCGATGAACGCCGCGCTGCCGCCGGCCCGTTGCGCTTCCGCCACCACCTGGAGCGCGATCGTGGTCTTGCCGGACGATTCCGGGCCAAAGACTTCTACAACTCTCCCGCGCGGTACGCCGCCCACACCCAGCGCGGTATCGATCGAGATCGACCCCGTCGAGATTACCGAGACCGGCACTACCGCGCCGGATCCTAGCCTGAGAATCGAGCCCTTGCCAAACTGCTTTTCCAACTGGACCAGAGTCTGGTCGATAATCTTACGGCGTTCTTTTTCTTCCATGCTCTGGAAGTGGAAGCCGCCGGACGATCTTCTCAGCCAAAAACACTTAGCGTGCTCGCGTGGCTGCAGTCGCCGGAGCTTGCCGCGCGGCTTGCGGTGGCTCCGCTTTGACCGGCGGGGCCACTCCGCCATTCACCGCCTGCTCGGGCTTGATCAGGCCCACCGCCTTGCGCACGTCCGTATCGAGCTGCTGGCGAATGTCCGGGTTGTCCTTGAGAAACTGCTTAGCATTCTCGCGACCCTGGCCGATGCGCTCCCCCTTATAGCTGAACCACGATCCGCTTTTCTCGATCATGTTCTGCGCCACGCCTATATCCATCAGGTCGCCTTCGCGCGAAATGCCCTCACCGTAAATGATGTCGAACTCGGCTTCGCGGAACGGCGCTGCCAGCTTGTTCTTGACTACTTTGACCTTGGTACGGTTGCCGACGACCGCCTCGCCGTCCTTGATGGCGGCGATGCGCCGGATGTCCACGCGTACCGAAGCATAGAACTTCAGCGCTCGTCCGCCGGTGGTGGTTTCGGGATTGCCGAACATCACCCCGATCTTTTCACGGATCTGGTTGATGAAAATCAGGCAGGTCTTGGATTTCGAAACCACGCCTGTGAGCTTGCGCAGCGCCTGTGACATCAGCCGCGCCTGGACGCCCATGTGGCTGTCGCCCATCTCGCCGTCAAGCTCCGCCTTGGGAACCAGCGCGGCCACGGAATCGACCACCAGCACGTCTATCGAGCCAGAAGCAATCAGGGCGCCGGTGATTTCGAGCGCCTGCTCGCCATAGTCCGGCTGCGAGACCAGGAGGTTGTCCACGTCCACCCCGAGCTTGCGTGCGTAGATGGGATCGAGCGCATGCTCGACATCGATGAACGCCGCCATTCCGCCGGCTTTTTGAGCTTGCGCTACGACTTGCAGCGCGATGGTGGTTTTGCCCGATGATTCCGGGCCGTAGATCTCGCAGACCCGCCCGCGCGGAAAGCCGCCTATGCCGAGAGCCGCATCGACTGCAATAGAGCCGGTGGAAATCACCGACACCGGGACGATCGCTTCTTTCGATCCCAGGCGAAGAATCGAGCCTTTACCGAACTGCTTCTCGATCTGGCCGAGCGTCAGCTCCAAAGCACGCGCGCGTTCTTTTTCTTCCATGAGCGGAACTCCTGTTTTCTTTCGCGGGGGTGGTGAACCAAAATTATACCGACAATTCGGATCCTAGGGTACGTCTGCCGGTGAGCAAGTAGCCGTTCGCCGGCTCGTTGATCTCCCGTACGGCAACCGAAAAATCCATAAAAACATTCCTTTGCTCTTATGTTTTATATTTTAGCGCATTAAGGACCCCGGATGTGATCGCGCAGTGGCTCCAGATACCCGCGCACGATCGTCCGGCAGCCTCCGAAGTGTCATAAGCTGATGGGTTCCCATGCCCGATCCAGATATTCTCGTTTCCGCCCCGGAGCTCACGCTTTTCGCCGGCCGTCTGCTTGATGCCGTTGGTGTGCCGCCAGCCAAGTCGCGATTGGTCGCCGAATCGCTTGTTGCGGCTAACCTGCGCGGTGTGGATTCGCATGGGCTGCAACTGCTGCCCTACTATCTCGAACAGATCGAGTGGGGCGACATGGATGCGAAAGCCGAGGGGCGCGTGATCTCGGAGAGCGGATCGTGCCTGCATTACGATGGGCAAAACGGCATCGGCCAGGCCGTTGCCGAAACCTGCTGTGCTCACGCGGTGCGCATGGCGGCGGCATCGGGCCTGGCGATGGTGGTGGCGCGCGAATCCAACCACTTCGGCGCGGCTGCGTTCTGGGCGCAGAAGATGGCGGACGCCGGGCAAATCGGCATTGTGATGTGCAACGCCTCACCGCTCGTTCCACCGTGGCAGGGTAGGGAAGGGCGCCTCGGAACCAATCCGATCTGCATGGCCGTGCCAGGCGGCGAGGAGCACCCATGGCTTCTCGATATGGCAACCACCACGGTGGCGGCGGGCAAGATTTTCAAAGCCAACATCAACGGACAACCGCAAATTCCCGCAAACTGGGCCATGGATTCCGAAGGCGTGCCGACGACGGACACACAAACCGCACTCAAAGGCCTGCTGATGCCGCTCGGCGGATACAAGGGCAGCGGGCTCGCGATGATGGCGGAGATCCTGTGTGCGGTGTTGAGCGGCGGCGCCATGAGCACGGAACTCGGCGGCATTCGCTTCCGCGGGAAACCGGTACGGGTCAGCCAGATGTTTATGGCGATCGACATCGCGCGCTTCCTGCCGGTGGGTGAATTCCGTGCGCGCATGGACCGTCTGATCCGGACCATGAAGACGACACCTCCGGCGAAAGGTTACAGCGAGGTGCTCGTGGCCGGCGACCCCGAATGGCGCATGGAACAGGAGCGGCGGAAGAGCGGTATCCCGATCGGGCCGGGAACGTGGAAGGCGCTATGCGAGGCGGGCGACCGGCTGGGAGTCGCAGCGCCGGTGTCTGTAAGGGACACCCCGTAGTGGCTGAGACATCCACTATCGGGCATCTCATCAAGCGCAAGCTGAAGAGAATTCTGCACGGCGCCGGTTATGAGTTGTTCCGCACGCGCGATCGATACGCGGAAGACGGATTGCTCACGATTCACAACGATCATTTTCGGAGTGATCCGCGGTTCCGCGCCGCTTACGAACGCGGCATCCAGGCCAGCGCGGGAGTAGATCCGCATTTCGAATGGCGCACTCACGTCGCGCTGTGGGCAGCGCGAACGGCGATGAGGATTCCCGGGGATTTTGTAGAATGCGGCGTGAACGCCGGCTTCATGAGCTCGGCCATCATGCAACGGCTGAGCTGGAATCAAACCGGAAGAAAGTTCTATCTCATCGACACTTTTGCCGGACCGGACTTGAGTCAATTTTCGGAGGCTGAGATCGAGCGGGGCCGCTTGCGGATTGCGCAGGATGCTCTCGCCGCCGGCGCGTATGTGACGGACCTGGAGCGGGTGCAGCGGAACTTCGCGGAGTGGCGCAACGTTGAGGTGGTCCGCGGGCTGATTCCGGACGTTCTCACCGGCATTCCATTCGGACCGGTCGCGTTTCTGCACTTGGATCTCAATTGCGCCCTGCCTGAGCGCGAGGCTCTGCGGTTTTTCTGGAACCGGATCACGCCGGGTGGAGTAGTGCTACTGGACGACTACGCGTATTACGGACACGGAGCGCAGACTGAGGCTATCGATCAGTTCGCGATAGCTGCTGAGGTCGAAGTGCTGTCGCTGCCAACCGGCCAAGGTCTCATCGTAAGGTGAACCCGCGCAGATACAAAAGTGCGACAATAAGCTCCCTATGACGCCACAACAAGCCGACGAAACCGCTAGACCCGCGCCGGACCAGATCCTGCAAGTTGGCCTTGGCTTCTGGGCCTCGAAAACGCTGTTGAGTGCCGTCGAGATGGGGGTCTTCACGGATCTGGCGAAAAAGGCCGAGGACTTGGAGACGTTGACCGGCAGGGTGGGCCTGCATCCCCGAGCGGCTCGCGACTTCTTCGACGCTCTGGTTGCCCTGGGCTTCCTGCAACGATCGAACGGCACATACTCCAACACGCCCGCTACCGATTTGTATCTCGACAAGCGCAAGCCCAGCTACATCGGCGGCATCCTGGAGATGGCCAACCACCGTCTGTTTGGGCACTGGAACCTCCTCACGGAAGCGCTGCGTACCGGCCGGCAACAAAACGAAGCTCGCGACGGAGGGCCTTCGCCCTTCGAGGCGCTCTATGCGGATCCCGGCCGGCTCAAGGAATTTCTCGGTGCCATGACCGGCATCAGCCGCGGCGCGAATATGGCGATCGCGCAGAAGGTGCCGTGGAGCCAATACAAGACGTTCGCCGACGTTGGAACCGCGCAGGGCGACTTGGCTGTGCAGATCGCGATCCACAATCCGCACCTGACCGGCCTGGGCTTTGACTTGGCAGAAGTAGGGCCCGTCTTCGAGGATTACGTGCAGCAGAACAGGCTGGAGTCGCGCCTGCGTTTCGCCCCCGGGAATTTCTTCAATGACCCTCTGCCGAAGGTAGACGTGATTACGATGGGCCACATTCTGCACGACTGGAACCTGAAGGATAAGAAGATGCTCCTCAGGAAGGCGTTCGAAGCATTGCCATCTGGTGGCGCCGTGGTGGTTTACGAATGTCTGATTGATGACGACCGGTCGCAGAATGCGTTCGGCTTATTGATGAGCCTCAACATGCTGATCGAGACGCCCGGCGGGTTTGACTACACCGGCGCGGATTGCATCGGCTGGATGAAAGAAGCAGGCTTCCGCGAGATGAAGGTGGAGCACCTGGTGGGCCCGGACTCGATGGTGGTGGGGATTAAGTAACTAAAGTCTGAAGCCGTTCTCTATTCGTGCGAGCATCGGCCGTCCGTCTCCGATGAGCTCCATTTTCTGACAAGAACTCTCGCGCTACACTGGACCTCAGTGTTTCGGCGGGATAGGCTGGACTCTGTTCCCCATCTCCGCCGTGTAAAGTGGGTCGGCGTTCATTTGTAGCGTAACCTCCAGGCCATCACCCCGCTTTATGCGAATCTTGCGGCACGTCGGGCTGAAAGCCTTCGCGGCGACGAATACGTCGTAGAAGCCCGGAGGCAGATCAACCTTAAAGGTGCCGTTCCCATTGGTCCGGATGACAAGGTCTTCCTTGATCCCGACATTCGTTATAAGACCCACTGTGCTTCCCGCCGAGTCCCAGTGGATTAGAACCATCGCCCCGGAAATTGGTGTATCCGATGAGTCCGTCACACTTCCCTTGAATGGCGTGTCGCCAAAGGCACCTGCCGCCACAACCAGCATCAGCGCAATGATCTTCATTTGGATTCCAGTATTCAGATTTTATGCGAACCGGGTGACGTGTGCAGTTACCCGAAATGTGCGCAGCGGGAGTCTGCTCGATCAGATCGCCATCCTGTGTGCCCGCGTGCTGCTTTCTCTCTTCACCCCTACGCTAGAATATCCCTTGATGCCTGACGATCCCGCCCAGCCTGCGGAAAGCTTTGAAGCTTCGCTCGACGAATTGGAGAAAGTCGTCAAGGAACTGGAGGCCGGTGACCTCGCGCTCGAACGCTCGCTCGAGTTGTTCGAGAAGGGCATGGCGCTCAGTGAGGCTTGCCGCAAGCAGCTCGAAAACGCGGAAACTCGCGTCGAAATGCTCATCCGCAAAGACGGCAAAATCCAGGCCGAGCCGTTCCGCCTCGACAAAGCATGAGCTTCAGCGAGCACCTGGCGCGGCAGCAGCAGCTTATCGACCGCGAACTCGACCGGCTGGTTCCCAGCGAAACCGTTCCGCCCGAGATGCTGCATCGCGCCATGCGCTACAGCCTGTTCGCGGGCGGCAAACGCGTCCGGCCGGTGCTATGCCTGGAAGCCGCGCATGCCGTTTGCGATGCGCCGCGTGGGATCGAGACGGCGGCCTGCTCGCTCGAATTCATCCATACCTACTCGCTCATTCATGACGACCTGCCGGCGCTCGATAACGATGATTACCGCCGGGGCAAGCTGACGTCCCACAAAGTTTTCGGCGAGGCCATGGCGATTCTCACCGGCGACGCGCTCCTCACCCTGGCATTCGAGACGCTCGCGAAGATGGATGGTGTGGCCGACGATCGCAAGACGCGGGTGATCGCGGAACTGGCGACGGCGGCGGGTACAGTGGGCGGCATGATCGGCGGCCAGGTGGCGGATCTCGAAGGCGAGGGCAAACCGCCGGACGCGCAGTTGCTTGAATCCATCCATCGCGCCAAGACCGGTGCGCTGCTGCGCGCGAGCGTGCGCATGGGAGCCATTTACGCGGGCGCGGACCAGCGCCAGCTCGACGCCATCTCCCGCTTCGGCGAGCACATCGGACTCGCATTTCAGATTGTGGACGACATCCTCGACGTCGAGGAATCCAGCGAGGCTCTGGGCAAGACTGCCGGCAAGGATGCACAGCAGCATAAGATCACCTTCCCCGCTGTTTACGGGCTCGAGGAATCGCACCGTATGGCCGATCGCGAGCGCGAGTGCGCACACCAGGCTCTGGCGCTGTTCGGCGAGCGGGCCCAGCGGTTGCGCGAGCTGGCCGACCTTATCGTGCAGCGCAAGTCATGAAGCAGCGGCTCGATCGCCTGTTGGTCGAGCGCGGTCTGGCCGAATCCCGCGAAAAGGCGCAGGCGCTGATTATGGCGGGTGAAGTTTCAGTCGACGGACAGAAAGCGTCCAAGCCGGGACATTCCATCGATGCCGCGAGCGCCATCGAAATCAGCGGCAGGCCGCCTTATGTGAGCCGGGGCGGGGTGAAGCTGGCGGCGGCGCTCGATGGATTCGGCATCGACGTGACCGGCTGCGTGTGTCTCGATATCGGCTCTTCCACGGGGGGATTTACAGATTGCCTGTTGCAGCGCGCCGCCTCGCGCGTCCATGCGGTCGACGTCGGTTCCGGACAGCTCGATTGGAAACTGCGCAACGATCCGCGGGTCGTTGTCCACGAGGGAATCAACGCGCGCCATTTAGAGTTCGGCGAGATTGGCGAACTGGTCGCCTTCGCCACGTTTGACGTGAGCTTCATCTCCGTAACCCTGATTTTGTCGGCAGTGGTACCCCTTTTGCGCTCGGATGGCCGGATGGTTATACTCGTCAAGCCGCAGTTTGAGGTGGGAAGGGGACACGTGGGGAAAGGCGGCATCGTGCGGAGCCCGGAACTGCACCGCGAAGCCTGCGCGCGCGTGGAGGACGCCGTTAAGAGCCTGGGTTTTGAGACGAGCATCATGGAAAGCCCCATCCTCGGAGCCGAAGGAAACAAGGAATTCCTGCTTTATGCCCGACATTAGAACAGTGGGCATCGTTTCGAAACCCGGCGTGCCGGCCGCCGCTGAGCTGGTTCCGAAACTGATGGCCTGGCTCCGCGAGCGCAGAATCAACATCCGGTACGACGAGGAAACCGCCGAATACGCCGGCACCGGCGGAGCGATGTCTCGCACGGAGATCCCCGAAGGCGCGGACTTGGTGATTGTGCTCGGAGGTGACGGCACCCTGCTCTCCGCCGCGCGGGCCATCGGGGGCTGCGAGGTCCCGCTGTTTCCGGTGAACCTCGGCGGTCTGGGTTTTCTCACGGCGATCACGATCGACTCGCTTTTTCCCGATCTGGAGCGCGCCTTCCGCGGCGAGCATCGCATCGGCAAGCGAAAGCTGTTGCATGCCCAACTCGTCCGCGAGGGGAATGTGGTCGGCGAATACGAAGCTCTGAACGACGTCGTAGTCACGAAATCCGCAATCGCGCGCATGATCGATCTGGACGTCCACGTGGACCAGATGTTCGTGTGCCGCTACAAAGCCGATGGTCTGATTGTCGCGACCCCGACCGGCTCGACGGCGTATTCGCTCTCCGCAGGTGGTCCCATCATCTTCCCTTCGGTGGCCTCTATCTGCCTGACACCCATTTGCCCGCACATGCTCACCAACCGTCCGGTCATCGTGCCGGATTCCAGCGTCATTCGCATCATCTGCCAGGCAGAGGGAGATGCAGCGTTTCTCACCATCGACGGGCAGATCGGCGAACCGCTACAGAAAGACGATCACATCATCTGCCGCAGCTCGCAGCATACCCTGATGCTCGTCCGGCCTCCAAACATGCTTTTCTTCGATGTGCTGCGCCAAAAACTCAAATGGGGAGAGCGGTGAGGCGGCTCTCGCTCACCGCGTGGATCTTCATTGGAATGGCGGCGGGAATCGCGCTGGGCATCGCGGCTCCCGGGTTTGCGGCTCGCTTGTCGCCTGTCAGTAACATTTTCCTGCGCCTCATCCGCTCCATCATTGCCCCGCTGATTTTCGGAACGCTGGTCTACGGCATTGCGGGCTCAGGCGACCTGAAGCGCATGGGCCGCATCGGCCTGAAGGCTATTGTGTACTTCGAGGCTGTCACGACCGTAGCGTTATTCCTCGGGCTGGCGGCGGTGAACCTGGTGCGGCCGGGCGCGGGAATTACCCTGACGGCCACCGGCGAGGCCGCTCTCCCGCAAAATCAACAGAGCGCCGGCGCGATCATCGAGCACGTGTTCCCCTCGAGCATCATCGACGCCATGGCTCGCGGCGATGTGCTTGAGATCGTGGTTTTCTCGTTCCTGTTCGGAGCGGCCTGTGCAGCCGTCGGTGCGAAAGCCAAACCAGTGGTTGCATTCTGCGAATCGCTCGCGCAGGTGATGTTCCGCTATACCGGTTACGTCATGTACCTGGCGCCGTTTGGCGTGGCAGCGGCCATTGCGGTCACTGTCGCCAGCAAGGGCTCCAGTGTGTTGCTTGGATTGGGCAAGCTGGTGCTCACGATGTACGCGGCGCAGTTCATTTTCGTGACGCTGGTGCTCGGCTCGATCGTGATGCTGGTCCGCATCCCGGCCGGCGCTTTCTATCGCGCGGTGCGCGAGCCCTTCCTCATCGCTTTCTCGACCGCTTCGAGCGAGGCCGCCCTGCCGCTGGCGCTCGAAAACATGGAGCAGTTCGGCGTTCCCCCGCACATCGTGGCTTTTGTGATCCCCACCGGCTACAGCTTCAATGCCGACGGCTCGACGCTTTACTTATCACTCGCATCCGTTTTCGTCGCGCAGGCCGCGGGCATCCACTTGTCACTGGGCCAACAGCTTCTGATGATGCTGATGTTGATGCTGACAACCAAAGGGGTGGCGGGCGTCCCCCGCCAGTCACTGGTGCTGCTGGCCGGCGCTCTGTCGACCTTTCACCTGCCGATGGAAGGAGTCGCCGTGCTGCTGGGAGTCGATGCCCTCCTCGACATGGCGCGCACTTCGGTCAATGTGCTGGGCAATTGCCTGGCGTCGGCCGTCGTTGCCCGCTGGGAAGGCGTGGCTTTCTCCCCCGCCACACGAACGCAAACCACGGAGGCGTGATGGAGGCGCGCCGCCCGCAATTCGGCTGCGTCGATTGGTGGCTGCTAGGGGTGTCGCTACTGGCGGCCGTGCCGCGTATCTATCTCGGCGCGACGCAGTTCGTCGAATACGACGGCTATTGGCATGTGTTCATCGCCGTGCAGGATGATTGGCATCAGTTCTACAAGGAGTATCAATCCAATTTCCATCCGCCATTGTTTTATCTCTTGTTGAAAGTCGCGATCTGGTTCGGCCGCACGCCGCTGGTGTATCGCGCCATCTCGCTCCTCACTGGAATTGCCGCAGTCTTCGTTGTGGGAAGAATAGCCGAACAGATTTCGTTCAACCGCTACACCCCCGTGGTCGCCGCGCTGGCCTATGGCGTGGCTTTGCCCTCGATCATTATTTCTTGCGAAGTGCGCTCCTACATGCTGAGCGTCTTCTTCATTCTCACGTCCTTCTGTTGCTTTCTGGAGCTGCTTCAGCCCGAGGCGCCGATAAAGTCGAGAGCCCAGTTCGGGTTGTATGCCGTATTAGCCGGCTATTCTCACTATGGCGCGTTCCTCTACATCGGCGCTTGCGTCGCAACCGCGATCCTTTTCGACGTGTCGCTATTCCGGCGAAACCTCTGGAAACGCCTGGCGCGGGATGCAGTGACCTTCGCTGCCATTGCTGCCGTGCTGGCATACGTCTACTTGACCCATGGCCGGTCTCACACCGTCGTAGCCGAACATCTCCACGGTCACTATTTCAACCCCAGCCAGGAATCCCTATGGACGTTTCTGATCCGGAACAGCCGCCAACTAATGAATCTGTTTTCTCCCCTAATGGTGACAAGCGAAACCTCTTTCTACTTAATCCTCGCCGTCCTGATTCTTGGCGCCGCCTGGCAGGTGTTCCTCATCCGGCAGCTAGCCAGGCCCGAAAATGTCCGAGCTGCCGCAACCATTTTGACGAGCGCGGGGCTCCTCGCGGCCATGGTGGCCGGCGCTGTGCTGGGCAAGTATCCATACGGCGGCGAGCTGCGCCAGCAGTTTTTCCTGTTTCCTTTGGCGATTCTCTGCGGATGCATTCTGCTGGACCGCATCGCCGCGGCGCTCAGCCCCAGGCTCGCGACCGCTCCATTGCTGGTCGTGAGTGCCGTCACGATCGGCGCGTGGTCCTTTGCCTTCGCGCAGTATCCAAAGGTCCGAACCGAGCTGGGCACAACTCAGATGAACCGTTTTCGCAGGGATTTTCCGGCGCCCGCAGCCATTTACGTCGATGAGTTCAACGTTATTAATTTCTTCATCCACTATCACGACTGGCAGTGGCATTTCATCGGACATTGTCAGGCCGCTCCCGAGATCGACATCTACCGCGTGACCCGTGCGAGTGAGAGCTTTCTGTTGCTGCGCGATTTTTCACGGTGGAACGTGGATTGGACAGACCGGTCTGTATTCCACGATCTGGCAGCTTGTATAGAAGGTCAGCGTTTGCCGTCGCTAACTGTTTTTTACACGCGCCAGAAGCCGGATGCCGACGCGATCCAGCAAGAAAGCGCGATCGGGCGTCGCATCGTTGCCGGTGCTCTGAGCGAATCCCTGTGCGTGAGCAGGCTGCGTGTGGAGGGCGAGAGAGTATATGCCCGTCTTGTGACAGGCAGGTGCGAAATCGAGATCGACTCCGTTCAGAATTGCGCCAAGTGCGACGACACGAACTGGAGCATCACCTATGCAGGCGACTGGGTGCGCGGGGAGTTCGAGCAGGCTTCGGGCGCAACGTTGACCTACACCAACGATCCCTCGGCGGTAGCGCGCTTCTCTTTCGAAGGCACGGAATTGCGGTACTGGTACACAAAAGCCTTTAATCGCGGGCTCGCCGTTATCTTCATTGATGGCGTATCAAAAGGCGTGGTAGACCTTTACAGTCCGGCGATCGAATGGCAATCGAGTTCGGTGTTTAGCGATTTGCCGCCCGGCCGGCACGTGGTAGAGATCCACGCCACCGGCCGCCGCGACCCTGTGTCCACAGACGCCTATATAGACATCGATGCGTTAGAGGGGCGATGAACGCCGGTTCTCTTCAAATTGGCGCCCGCGCCAAGCTGGTGATGAAGTTGATACCCGGAATGTTCTTGCGGCTGAGCCGGTCATCGTTGGTGATGAAGAGATCGACGCCGGCGGAAGCGGCGCAAGCAAGCTGGATGGCATCGGGCGCACGGATGGTTTTATCCTGGCGAATTCGCGCATAGTGCCCGACGGCCTTGAAGTTGAAATCCAGCACTCGGATTTCCGGCTGCGAGAACAGCGATAGATACTGCTGGTACAGGCCGTCGTTGCCAGCGCGAACCGGTCCGGCCAGTACCTCTCCAACGGCAAGCGCACCGGTTGCCAGATCGTCACCTCGCTCGATCATCCTCAAACGAAGCTGTCGAGCTTGCTCGCCGAATCGCGGACTAGGCTCTAACATGTAGATGAAGAGATTGGTGTCCCAGAAAACGAGGGCCATGGAACTAGGCTGGTCCTGGATGCGGACCGCATAAGCAGTCTGAGATTGCGTTCCACTTCTCCGGCGGGCAGGGATTCCTTCTGTTGTTTGCATCGGCGCGATTCGGCGCCAATCCCCGCGTTAGGCCGGGATGCGCCTTGACGTGCGCGATCCAACAGGTCTTCGGAACGAATCCATACCTTTGAGATACGCGTGCTTGTATCTGTCTGTATGTGAGCATTCACTTCTTCTCCGGTTGGTCTGACTCGTCCCAGTCTTCGCGCAGACTTCGCACATATTCGTCCGCATCTATTCCTTTCCAGATCTCTTTTCCCAGTCCCCACATCTGAAGGATCGGATCTTCACGCAGGGGCGGCGCAGCGCTCTTTTGCTTGCAGTACTCGCGCTCGTACCAGTCCAACAAGTAGTGATATTTCTCAGGCAACTCGGACCGCTTTGGCACCATCTTTCCCTTTCGCAAAGGATGTGCCGGATCGCCTGGCCGATACAGCCGGAGGGTATCATCCTCAAGCCGATAGAACATTCTTTGTCGAGCGGGATTCGGTTCCGTGTTAGCAATGTTGTGCTGGTGTATGTGAATCTTTACACCCGGTCGCAAGTCCGGGGATGCGTGCTCCGCTCTGACCTGGCCTAGGATTTCTTTCGCCGAGAATGACTGCCGTAAAGGAAATTTCTGGTGAAGAAAGGCAAGAGCTACCCAAGCTTCATCTGCCACCAAGATCTGATAGGACGCGATTGGATCAACCGCTTGACGTACCATGTAGCCTCCGTGGCGTCATTATTACATAGGTACAATAGGTACGTCAAGCGGTACTTAAGCACGAGCCTAAACGCTAACCGGCGCTTCCACCTTCGCAAACCAAGGCTTCGCGGCCTTGATGGCGTCATTCACGGCGTTGATGTTCTTCACGCCGTCCTTGGCCAGCCAGTCTTCGAGCGCCTTCACACCCTGCTTGGCGTAAATCGGAATGCCTTCTTTCCACGTGGCGCGGCCGCAGAGCACGCCCGAGAAGTCCGTGCCCGCATCGGCGGCCATGTGCAGCGATTCGGTGAACTGCGCGTTGCTCACGCCGGCGCTCAAATAGATGAACGGCTTCGTCGCCACAGCCGCCGCCTTACGGAAATGATCCAGGGCTTCCGCGCGCGAATAGACCTTCTGCCCCTTGAACACGCTCGATCCCTCGACGAACTCCGCATTGATCGGCACTTCCACCTTGAGCACGTCCACATAGTATTGCGGCTTGGAGAATTCCTTCATACTCCCGATGACGATCTCCGGTTTACGCTTAGCGTATTCCGGGCCTTTTTCATCGCCGCCCTGCGGATCGTAGCCCACAAACTCCAGGAAGAACGGAATATCGTAAGTCACGCACTCAGCGCCAATGCGCTCGATGAACGCATGCTTGATGTCATTCACCTTCGCTTCGTCGAAAGGCGTGTAGTAGATCAGGATCTTGACTGCGTCCGCGCCCCAATCCACGATGCGCTTCACGGAGACGTGCGGCAACAGATCCGGCAGGCGGCCCGGCTGCGTGTTGTCGTACCCGCTTGCCTCGTAAGCCAGCAGCAGCCCCGCATTCTTCGCCCGGGCTTTGGCAGCCGGCAATCCCCACTCGGGATCGAGCAGAATCGCGCTCGCGTGCGGCGTCAGCACCTTGCTCACCGCCACCTTGAACTCGGTCATCATGTCGTCGGTGACCTGTTTCTTGTCGATGCCGCGCGCGGCCGCGAGCGATTTCTGCAAGCTTCCACGCTGATCCATGGCGGCTGCGGCAATCACCCCGGCGTTGTTCGCGAGCGCCTTCATGCGCCGCGTCTTACCTTCTGACAGTCTCATTTGCGTCTCCTTTTACGTATTCCAGAACTGGTTGCCGCTTCCACTGGGCCGTTCGGCGAAAATAGGCCCGGGCGCGGGTGACATCTTTCATTATCTGTGCTCTGAGGGCTTCGGGACTCTCGAATTTCCGCTCGTCGCGCAGCCGCCGCAGAAACTCGACGCGAATCGAGCGCGGCGTTTCACCTTCCAGCGGATCGAGCAGAAACGTCTCGATCGACAGCCGCTCATCTTGTCCAAACGTGGGCCGGTAACCGACGTTTGTGACCGACTCCCAATTGCGGCCGTCATCCAGATCGGTGGTGCGCGTCACGTACACGCCGACTTTGGGCAGGAGCTCGGAACTTGTCGCCAGGTTCAGGGTCGGTACGGTTTTCTTCGAACCCACGCCGTGACCAGGCACCACTTCGCCCTCCAGTGCGTACGGCCGCATCAGCAGACGTCCCGCGCGCGCCACCTCGCCTGCCTCGACAATCTCGCGCAGTCCGCTGCTTGAAACCCGCATGCCGCGGCACGAAACCGCCGAGACGACCTCAGTGAGAAATCCCAAGCGTTCGCCAAGCATTTTTAGCAGGCGCGTGTCTCCGGCCTTTTTGTTCCCGAAGCGGAAATTGTCTCCCACCACGACCGCCCGCGCGCCCAATCCCGCCACCAGAATCTTCTCGACGAACTCCTCGGCCGTCAGCCGCGCCACGTCCGGAGTGAACGGCAGAATCAGCACCTGCTGAATTCCCTCTTCGCGAATCAGGGCGGCGCGCTGTTCGGGCGTCGTCATCAGACGCGGCGCACGCTCGGGCGCCACAACGCGCGCCGGATGCGGGTCAAACGTCAAAACCGATGCCTTCCAGTTGTGTTCCTCGGCGATCTCGCGAACGCGCCGCAGAATGCGCCGATGCCCGATGTGTACACCGTCGAAGTTCCCGATGGTAAGGGCCGACGGTCCGAAGTCGGCCGGAACTTCGTTCAGGCTGCGAAACAGGCGAAACGGCGGTCTCATCTAATCGCCGTCCTCCACCGTAATCTCCAGCCCGTCATA
>Ga0335081_10008250_pt1 | contig 16691 bp, 9 predicted proteins | sample Lox_Sample_35_FD_206713 | JGI IMG/M metagenome (GOLD analysis project Ga0335081, IMG submission 206713) | Soil microbial communities from Loxahatchee National Wildlife Refuge, Florida, United States - Lox_Sample_3.5 | ecosystem: Environmental > Terrestrial > Soil > Wetlands | place: USA: Florida... | reverse complement strand
TCCTTCCACCCGGATCCGAGGAAAATGGCCGATATCATCTCGGTCCCGCTCGTGTACTCGCCGTCGATCCCCGCAAGCCATGTCGCAAGCCGAACCTTATCCGCGAACAGTTCCCAAAGCAACCAGAATTGCGGGGTATTCGGTTGGCGATCTTCGATGCCTATCAGGCCTTCTAGAATCCTATGGACTTTGTCAGGGTGTCGATTGATGACATCGACAATGGGTCTAATAATCATTGTGGCATCCGCAGTCGTGGTCCGGAGGAGAAAGTTCTCAAGCAACTTAGTAAGCGTTAACTCAGTCTCGTAGTTCCTCTCGCGTTGTCGCTCATTTCGGTTCCTGTGCCGGTTTTCATCTGCATCCCACCAACCGACGAGTATATGCGCGAGCCGCTCGAACCCTGTGATCGCCACGGCTTCGGTCGGCATTTGTCCCAAGATAGCTAGGATATGTCCGTTTGCCGCTGCCCCAAACCACGCGGTCGGATCCATCGCTTGATAGGCATCATCTGCGATGGCGTCGCCTTCATAGAACCGTCTGCGTACGAAGGCGGCAGCTTCCGATTCAATATCGTCGAGTTGTCTTTGTTTTTCGTACGGACGGCTTGTCTCAGCGTCTGTCGCCTGCTGCACTATTGTCGCCTCAACCGCAAGTGCGTTCACACAGCGCAGAGTTAAATCTCGATCAATTGCCCACAGGTATTTACCAATTCCCGACACCGAGTACCATCGGACCTCGTTGATCGCGTGAGTTAATGCTACGACAAGCGTACGACGGACACGGGTTCGTTGTGACTCAGCGAGTGATTTTCCGAGAAGGAATGGCAGCACCAAAGCACATGGCCGGTCAGCAGACATAGTATTCCGCTGTACGCGCGCATGTTGGGTCCAGAGATCTCCTTGCCGCTCGACCTCAGAGCAGATGAGGTCGACGCACCAATCGCGTTCGTCACCCTCCATCTCTTCCCAGTGATCTCGAACGCATACTGCAGCCACGAACCCAGGGCCGCCTCGGTTAAAATCGTATTCGTCGCTATTGTCATGACTGCTCCCGGCAGTACGCGCTTCATGGAGCCGCTGCCGCCATTGAGCAGGATCGTATACCGTGCCCTCTTCATGATCGAAAACTTTATGACCCCACATTCGAAGGCCCAACTCAGTGTTTCTGACTTGGATCGCGGCGGTACTTTTGTCCACCATCTCCTTGACGTCGACTTCAGGTTCTTTGGGGTCCAGACGAATGTACTTCTGACTGTCTTTGGGAGACGTGACGTCCCCAGGAACAACAGAGGCTTTGGTTGAGTCTTCGGCAACCATGTACTGACGCAAGTCCATGCGGTGCATTGAGAGGCGCCAGATGCGGTCATCATCATTTTGCTCCTCCACTGGAGGCATTTGTGCGCGATGCCTATCCAGAATCTCATGCACACGAGGAGCGAGCGGTCCCAACTGCAGATTAAAAATCGCCGTCTCAAGATCGTCATGCCGGTTAGTACGTTCATCTGCCTCCTTCCGCTCCTCTTCATAGACGTTGTTCCTGGTGTCAAATAGGGAAATCTGTGTATGCGCCTCATGCGCGAGCCGCTGGCGGTCAAGCCGAATGCACAGTGGAGAACTGAGCAGAACCAAGAGCGTCTCGCTGGATGCATGTGGGAAAGCGGTTGCGACACTCGCCACAACTGCAGTAGTTGCTGCAGAGTTGCTCCCAAGGAGGATACCCAGAAGGATTGCATCTAACTCGCGAGGACGCTCCTCTGCAAACTTCAGCAGCCACCGCTCCAGCGCCATAAGGAGTGATTGCAAGACATAAGGGCCAACTGACGTCCCTCGGTACAGATTCCAGAGTCGGGCGTTACACCACTGCGTTCGAGATGTTCCGTCCGCAAACGTCAGCGTCATCTCGAAGGGTGGCTCGACATACTCCATCCGCACCCTCGGATGCGCGTACCAGCCAGCACTGTGGTTGAAAACCGCAATAATGAAGGCAATGCCCTTGTTAGGGTGATGACGCAGCAACGGGAGGTAGGGGCCGCGGTACGCACTCGCAGGGAATGAGTCGTGATTCCTATCCTCCTTGATCCCGAACAGGGGTTCCATCTCCCGCGAACTCGCGTAACCCCTTTCCAGCCGAAGGTCCGCTTCCGAGCACAACAGATAACCATTGGCGGCCGACACAACGAGGTCAGGCATATCCCGGGCCACTGGCATGCCTTCAACGCCATTAAAGATGATTTTTCGGAAGTCCTCCGTCGCGCGATCTCGTCCCTGATCTACCCTGATTCCTTGCAGAAGGGAGGCGAAACGCTCGGGATCCGCATTAGGAATTTTGGCAATCACCTGCAACGTCCGCTTCCGCTGACCGTCTGACCGGTAATCGTCGAAGCCCGGCAGAAGCCAATGCGCAATCGCCGCAACGGACACGGCCCCATCCGGGTATGGTGTCTGCCACGATACGCCCCGAGCCCAATCCTCAATAAAACTTAGGAGAAGTGAGCGATCATCTTCGGCGAATTTTTGCAGATGGTTTTGCACCAACCGCAGAACGCTTACCCAAGCCGACCCGTCTGGCACGTTGTACAACGACCCGTGGGTTGCTTTCGTTGCCAGCCACGTAGGCGTAGTTACACATGCAACCCGCAGTAGGTGGATTACCCTCCGGAGGAGTTGCTCGTCGTTCGCGAATAGTTCCGCACTGTGCCTCTCCAGAAATGGGGCAGAAACGGATGAGCGCAGCAACGAGACGAGCGTATCATCTCTAAACTGCGAAGGTAACCCATCCTCATGCACGACGGTCTGGAACACCCGGTCGGCAGTATCAGGATCCCGCTCTACGAGTTCGCTAACCCATTTGCGGAATGTACGGCGCACGGCTGGATGAGTCCCAAGCGCCGAAGATAGTGCTCGGACGGAGCCATCGTATATCGCGTACTGCTCGTCAATCCAGTAAAGGATTGCCCAATCTTCGAGAACGTCGTGAGCGGAAGCTACGAGGACCCTGCTATGCGGAGAAGAGACAATGAGGGAGTCATGCCGAAGGGCATCAACGACTTCAGCCTCAAGGTCGTTGCAAGGAGCGTACAGGGCGAGTGCCCGAGCCCGGCGTAAAGCGATCTGTACGAACGCCTCTTCCCGTCGGCGTGGCATCCCGCTGGCAGCATGGTGTTCGGCGCGCACGATCTCCCTCCAAAAAAGTGCCCGGAATTCCCGTTCGCTCTGCGGCAGCGGCTGATCCTCCGACCACGAGATTTGCAAGGCCTTGTCCAGAACATAGGGGTTTCTGAGTAGTTGGCGCAGCGCGGGGTTCGCGAGCGGGCATGCAAGCGCTGGGTAGGCGGCCTCGACCTCCTGCAATTCTTCGTCGTTGAGTGGGAGGACTGAGACGACAGAATGTCCGACACCCGCGGACTCTAGAAAACAAGCCCGGACGAGGTCGGCCGAGTAGTCGCGACACGTCAGGACAATCCGCCAACTCCTGTCCTTTGCAACGAGTGTTAGGAGATCGGAGAAAGCATCGCGGGTGGACGATTCGAGGAGCCGCTCCACACTTTCGACTAGCATCACCTTCCGCCCCTGGCCCGCTAGAATAGCAGCGAGCATGACCGCATTAGACGGGATCTGGTTCCTTTGCAGCGTTTCATCAAAATGAGGGTACGAAAATTGTTCCGCACGGAAACTGAAAGCAAAATGATCAGTCGCGAAGATACCGATAACGTCCTTCGCGATGGCTGACTTCCCGCTGCCTGCGGCTCCGGACACTAAAACGACTTGTGTTGATTCCAGATTTTCGATGACTTGCTGCACCAGCTGTCTGCGGCCCAAGTGCAGGTTTTTCCCAATTGTGGAACGTATACCGTCCAGGATGAGCGTGGAGTGATCTTTCAGTGCCCGCAAGGAGCGCTGCTCGGTCCCGCTTACCGGCGAATGGCGTTGCCGCAACGCTCCGGGCAGATCATCACGCCGGAAACTTCGTGCTCCCGGCATCCCTTCGCTGACCTCTCGGAGCAAGGTGTTCCATGATGCTTCTGCGGCGCCAAGCGCGTCCTGCTCACCTGTTGTGTACGCGAGGAGTGTTTTGATTGTTGCTTCCGTCTGCCGAGTCGAGCTGTTAAGGTCCAGGCTCAGGACATGCAAGACACGCAAAAAAGGCCATATTTCGGCAGCTGAGATGCTTTTCCCTTCAATCTGGCTAATGATCGTCCGGATCTCATTACAGTACTCGACAGCTTTGGCGCTGAGAAACCCGGGTTTCGCCAACCGACTCTCGAACTCGGCACCATCGCGGGCTGCGCGAGAACAGTCCAAGAGTCCGGAGAGGTGTTCAAGTAATGTGTTTGTCCCTCGCAGCGTGACAAGAGCGAAGCGATCGGTTGCCAGCAGGAACTGCTGCGGGTTTTTGAAATCCTTCCAGAAATCCTGCACTGCGTTCTTGCACTTGTCATTAGCTGCGCTGACAGAGAACGTCTGTTTGACTTGTCCAGCCAGCTTCCGATAGCCCCCGGAGCCATTTTGACCGACGATCAAGAAATCGTCAGTGTGCCAGCCGAGATGCTCGGTTTGCAAATGGACTTCCACTACAGTGCAGTCGTGTACAATCGGTGGGATACCCCTCACAAGGAGCTGGGCCAGCCAGTAGGCATCGACATGCTGCTCGAAGAACGTACCCGCTCCTCCGGTGGAGGCGGGACTTGAGACACGTGATGCGCTCGCCGAGCTAGCCGAATTGCCGTTACAATTTAATCGATCCGTTTTTTTATGTTTTTTTGTCATTATATTTGAATAACGCATGCATGAATGTCGGCGCATAGCCGCTCTTGATGCGTTGTTAAACGCCCGCACTGGCACGAATTGAGGGGTAAAAGTCCTCTGTGCGAATGGATGATACCACCAAGTACGAGCCAATGGCAAGGAGGGAAACTTTCAGGGGGAACGGCTCCACGAGTAAGACGAATCTAGGCAATGGAAGGAAATAAACTCTTACACGATGCTCGGCGATCCTTGAACGCCTGGGACTCCATAGGCACTTACAAAGTATCTGTACGCCCATGGACAATATACTCATTAAACCAGTGTGTCCGTTATTATTAGTTTCCTGTGTGATTGCAGGAATAGTTTAAAAGGATGAGCATCGTTCTGATCGCGATTCCACACCGCCTTCTGTGCTATTAGGAAAATTTATCCGTAACAAATAAGACTTTGAAATTATGACATAATTGCTTTAATTAATTGCTAAAGTGAAACTTATAAATAGCATCATATCTATCTGATATAAAATGGCTATTTGACATTTACTTAACACTTATGATATATTGGAACCATCTCTGACGAAAGAGGCTTGCATAGCAGTCCGGAAACGCCGCTTTTAAACTCATGCAGAGAGGAGACCAATATGACACAGCACCGTAAAATCGCAAGGCTGATATCACTACCACGAGTGATGCGACTCGTTTATGATATTTTTTATGGTTTGCCCGATAATGCGGTATCAACTTATGAAGCGCATAGGACTAAGGATGGGCGCTGGATATAGAGAGTGCAAGTTTTATTTTTAAGACAGGCATCGCCGCAAAAGGAGAACCTAGAATATGAAAATAATCAATGTTACGAATAAAAACCTAAGCATAAGGAGGAAAAAATTACAGAATACTGTAACACTATATGATACAATCCTTCGAGTGCTTCATAACACTGAACTCACTCTTTCAAAGTTGACGTGCGGCATGACAATCGTGGCCGACGACGGTTCAACCATCAAAGCGTCGAAACTCAAAAAAGCCAAGCACATCGCGGCTCATGACAATTCAATCTTTGAGGCACCGGAACTCGAAGAAGTGGAGGTGATCGAGGCCTCATCAGATTCAGTTATTAAAGCACCGAAACTCAAAGATGTCAAGGTAATTAAAATTTATCACGGTTCAAACATCGAAGCTGAGGCACTCAAGATAGTCGAGCGAATCGAGGTTTGGGGCAATACAACCATTAATGCGCCAGCGCTGGCGGAGGCGGGTACAGTCAGGGTTTTTATGTCAGAAACAACCAAGTTTCCGGCTCTGATCACGATTAAAAATAAATTGCAGTTGGCAGATAAATCGACAAGCTATTTTCCTGAGCTCGTTGAGGTCGGAACCGTACATATATTTGATTATTCATCAATATTTATCCCATCACTTAGGACAATCAAAGGTGCTCTAGTGATCGACACGGCGCAAGAAATGGAGACGGAGTATAAGCTTTTGGGGCTGGCTCCAAAAAATAAATGGGTTATTTCCAGTAGGTGCTCAAACCGGATGCTCGCACTAAAAGAAAAGAATCGCGATGAACTGCCGTGGTTGCTGACGTCCGATGTCTATCGGCTCTTTATGATATTCTATAATAACACGATTGACGCTATGATTGATGTGATGAAGCATGAAGACGCTGATGACCGGCATTTCATTCTTTCGGGACTTAAGATGAATCGGCCGTTCAATTTTCAGGAAAATTCTGAAGTTCTTTCAGGAGAAAAACTTTGCCATGTGATCATGTTCTTTTACGAGTTTGCAAAATCCACGGGAGGGTTTGAGTGGATGGAACTTCCCTTCACTGATCTCATCTCCGAAAGTGATTTGAAGCTCCGGACAATTGCATTCATTATGAGAGGTAGTGATGACGACAGGAAACACGCCAAGAAGCTTTTTGATAAGGCTAAATCATGTAGACAAAAGCTAGAAGAGTGGACCAATAACGGACACTTACTGCTCCCCATATGATGTGATGGCACCCGCCCTTAACTTATAGTTAGAGCCTCCTCGACCACATGCGCAAGTCAATTTCCTTGTGAATAGAAAGTATTTTGGTGGCCCTTATGATCTCTGGGAGCAATCTCGCCGCTCAAGTCTTAAAATCTCTCGACGGGCAACTGTCGTACCGGTTCGATCCCGGTCAGCGGCACCATAAAATCAAAGGCTTACATCTTCTATACACAAATCTTTTTTCTGAAATTCTCTAAATTATAACACGGATTATAACAAAAATTCTGCTCAGATATTAATCATCGTCTAGATTCATTTTTACTTATATTATTATACGAAGTAATAGTTGGATGTTTCCTCAGATTGGCCTTGTATATTCTACATGGTTGAGTAATAACGCCCTGGTATATATATCTGTGCTTGGAAGACAAATGATCATTTTAATCAGAGTGTGAGTTCGATTCTCATGCTCTCCCGCCAATTTTTCAATGATTTAGCATAGTAAATCTCATACAGCAGTCATACAGCAAACTGACTCAGCTGAACAATCCCACAATTACCGCTGTCACAATAATTTGCAGTGCAAATTCCCTCTGCATCAAATATTCTCCTGAGAGGATTCGTTATGCAGATTTTTTTTAAGCTGTTGCTTCAGCTCTTTTATCTCCTCGTCTCCGAGTACCCCGTCAGTATTGGTGAAATCACAAAGATCATTACTACCACTGATTGGAATAAGAAAACCAAAGTCCTTTACTTGTTCGATTGCCGCTTGGATTTGTATTTCAAATTCAGACCGGTTGGCGTTGTCACTGCGTTCATACAATCTCATATGATTCAACATTTCCTCACCGGCAACTACGGCTCGTTCTCCTAGCATTTCAGGGGGCCAACTTGCGGCCTCAATCAGCATCTTCGACCTGACCACAAAGCGCGTGGCTATAATAGCCAAACCCTGCACCCGTCGGCTCTGGCTCTCGCTGCATGGAACGACAGAACCGTCCCGCGCATTTATTTTAAACATTGACTTACAACAATGAACATGGGAATATGAAAAATAAAGATATTCTACGATTGGGGCTGAAGATATGGAGCTTAAGGACTCTGAAAAGCTGATCGAATCATTCAAGAAACGGCCTTGGAAAACTATCTTTGCCATTGCCGTTCTCTTAATCCTCCTCTCTGTGTTCGGCTTCTTTAATGGCTTCTTCGGTGAGAAGGGAAAACGAGCTGCTGGTTTATCGAATGAAGGTAATCCTCACGTCGAGCAGCCTTCCAATGTTTTGCCGCACGAACGGAAGAAAGCTGAACCTCGACCGACAATAAACCAGCATACCGAAGGCGACCAATCACCCGCTGTGAACGTCGCTCCTGGTGGCCAGTCGATTATCAAATACAGTTCACCGAAAGAAACAAACAGGAGTGAAGGTCATGAGTAGAACTATTCCATTCATCCTAGCCTGCATATTACTTTCCTATGTAAACAACTCCATTTCGGCAGATAAGTATATTCAGCAAACTGAAGGCGACCAATCACCCGCCGTGAGCATAGCTGGCAAGAACAACACAATTACAATTATATATAACAGTCTTGATCCAATAACCAAAAAAGATTATGAAAAGCAAATACAAAACAAAGAACAGGAGCTTGAAAAGACTAAAAAGTCTAATCAAGAGCAACAAGAAGAACTTGAGAAATATGCTATTACATTCAAGAATATCTATGATTTCATTGAAAGAGAAAAAAATAAACCTAATGGAAATATTAAATTAGTAACTAAAATTGAAAAACTTTTACACGGCGGGAAATTGGATGAAGCAAACACACTCTTGCAAGGTGTAACACTTCATTTAACGGCAGGTGAAATGAAGGTCAGTTCAACTACTAGAATACAAAAGAACCAAACTAAAGAGGTTTTTGGAGATGAACTATTAATTTCAGTGCAGTCTATAGAACATTCTAATTCAGGCCAGCTAGTCGTTAATGCAATTTTTGATGCACCTGGGAAAGAGAGCAAGAGGCAATTCTCTGGCGTAGAGAATGCGTGCATGTCTTATGCCGGTTTTTCAATACGTGTATCTTCAATCTCGAATGAATCTGCGGATTTTACTATCCCCTGTGAATAGAATATTTTGCATGAATTGGATTTCCAAAGGACAATACCAAAAAGACGGGTCTATCGACAGAAAAATAATGCAGCATACTTGAGGGAAACCAAAGTCCTGCAATAATATCAAATGAGGTAAATTTAATATATGGCGAACCACGTGATAGGAAAAGATCGGAGTAGCAATTTATGTACAGACTAATTAACATATTTATAGCCATCTTTTTTATAATTACAGTGCGAGCAAATGCCTATTCAGCAGAGGGGGTTAGACAGAGTACAATAGGCGATCAGAGCCCTGCTATAAATATTTTGCCGGGTGGAACACTCAATCTTCAATACAATAATGCGTCATCACAGCAAGAAATTGATAAATATACTGCCCTCATAAAACAACATTATTCTGAGTGCTTGGAAGCAACCATTGCTTTCCAGCGCGAAAAACTAGAGGAATTGAATGGTAAGTTAAGAGTGATCTATGCTCAGGACATAGGTGGTTCTGCGGAAGAAGGCAGAAAATGGGCTCAAGATGTAATAGAAAATGCGCATGGGCTCCAGATAGAAAAAGAGAGGATTGAAGAGTCCAATAAAGAATACAATAAGGAATTTTCAAAAAATGTAGTTGCGATAGTTTATAAGCTATTTACCTATACATTCAATAAGATTGATTCAAGATTAATTGCCATGCAAGAATTGAATCCGAAAATTAAATATGAAAAAGATGAAAGGTTTATTCTTTTTGCTGATGAACTCACGCCAAGTACTAAATATGCCTTTAGAAAGCTGTCTTTATCAGCCGGCCATGGAATCGAAATATATCTTATCCCGGGAACTATATCTAAAGGTATCGTTTCCACGTGCCCAACATTAGAATTTGCAGAAGTGAATGAACAAAACGTTATGCAACATTTCAGTATCAGCCCTTTATATAAAAGATACGGTATAATGAATATGAGTGGTAATCCTAATGGAGTGCAGTTCAAGCCCACTAATATCGATATGAACATAAACGGAAGGATTGATTATTTGGCAACGGGGGAGGATGCATTAACTAATGAATTTAAAAATCAATTTGATGTAACATTGCAAAATTTTGTTAAGATTGCTTACGCGAGATAGACACCTAGGTTTTGGCCAACCCGTTGAAAACTCTCACCACATGGCATGGCATTTTTTATTCCACCTCGTAAGCTCCCAGAACCAAACCTCAACAGATGATACAGATAATCATATTCGTTTCCAATCTCTTCAGATATCACACTCATCCCTGTTATCACGGCATGATGGATAGGCAACTTATTCTTGCGGATGATCATTTGACAACGCTTTTATCTCCGGAGCTGAAATCTGGCGGGTGGTGTGATCAATACAGTCTGCCGTTCCTATCTCATTCGTCGACCCCGCGCCTAGATCCTTGAACTTTCGAGCAGTCACCAACACGCGGCTTTCAAATGAGCCCGCGGCCTTATTGTATGCTTCCACGGCTTTGTTAAGCCCGCCACGAATGCCCTCAAAATGCTCAGCAAGCGTGCATACTCTGTCATAAAGCATCCTGCCAAGTTCGCTAATTTCAACAGCGTTCTGGGCGATCTGCTCCTGTTTCCAGCCGTAAGCGACGGCTTTCAATAGCGCGATGATTGTTGTAGGCGTTGCCATGATCACGTTCTGGCTCACACCGAACTCAATGAGCGAGGGATCCTGTTCCAAAGCAGCGCTGAAGAACGATTCGCCAGGCAGGAACATGATAACGAATTCCGGTGTGGGCTTGAACTGTTCCCAATACTGTTTAGCGCCCAGCTTGCTGAAATGGTCCTTCACCTGTCGAGCATGATCTTTCATTTTGGCCATTCGAGTGGCATCGTCTGGCGCTTGGATCGCATCCAGATATGCCGCCAGCGGCGCTTTAGAATCAACAACAATGTTCCGCCCGTTCGGCAGCCGCACGATCATATCCGGACGGAGTTTTCCATCTTCAGCAATCGCTGCTTCCTGCTGAACGAAATCGCAATACTCCACCATTCCCGCGATTTCCACCACTCGTTTAAGCTGCACTTCGCCCCATCTTCCGCGCACATTGGGCGCACGCAAAGCCTTCACTAAGTTTGCGGTCTCGCCTTGAAGCTGAGACTGCGTGGTGATCAGCGATTTAACCTGCTCTGTCAATCCACTGTAAGCGGCAACCCTCTCCTTTTCGATTTCGCCGATCTTCCTGTCCACATTCGTCAGCGACTCTTTGAGGGGTTTTACCAACTCATCTATCGCCTTTTGCCGAAGCTCAAGATCGCCCTTTGCCGTTTCCTGAAACTTTTCGAGTGTTGATGTCGCAAGCTGCAGGAAGGACAGGTTGTTGTTTTTCAAGGCGTCCGAAGACAGGGCCTTAAATGCATCGCCCAGTTTCTCCCGGGCATCATTCAGGAGGTCCATCTGTAATTGTGCCGCCTTACGCTCCTCTTCGATGCGTGTGTTCAACTCGGATAGCTGCGTTTTGAGGCCCGTTATCTCTTGTTGTTGCTCAGCGATCCGATGATCTTTACCTATCATATCCGTTTCAAGCCGTGGAATACGAGTGCACTTTTCTTCTGCCGCAGACCTCCGCTCCGTTTCCTCCTGATGCTTAGCTTGGACCTCCCGCACAAGAGCTTCCGACTTGGCTATGGAGTCATGCGCTTCTTGAAGCTGGCGATCCCTCATCTGCAGCCGCTCGTTCAGAACATTCTTTTCCCCTTCGAATTGAATACGAGCCTGGTCCAGTAGACCGGTGCTTCGGTTTTTCAGAAACAGAAACAGGACAAACCCACCTGCCGCCATTCCGATCATAAATGTTACTATAGCCAAGACGGTATCGTTCATGAAATCCCCTTCCCTGAATTGTTCCGGCAAAACATCTTTCAGCCCATTCATTGCCCCAGTTTTTTTACCCTTGTTACCTCACCCCAGCCATTTTACCATGTGGAGGGTTGGCTTTTTGAAGTTTAAGCACGTCGAAGTAAAGAGTGTCATTCTGTTCCTCGAAAGGATTCTCAAGGTACAGGCAACAGAGACAAGAGAAGAGCAAAGTGAAGTCGGGGATTCAGTCATTCAGAACGGGATCTCGTGATCACCTGCTGAAGGTTCAAATTCCGGTTCCTGCTGCTGACCTCCGCGTGTAGCCAATCCATTACTGCCCCTCTTTGGCATGAATTTTACACTTTCCGCCACGACATCGATCTTGCTGCGCTTCTGCCCGGATTCTTTATCATCCCACCGACGCTGCTGCAGACGCCCATCTATCATGACAGCATCACCCTTATGAAGATACTGGCCACAATTATTGGCCTGTTTCCCGAAGACAACGATATCGAAAAAACTCACCTCTTCTTTCGTTTCTTCTCCCTGTTTGTACTTCCGATTTATTGCCAGACCGAAACTCGCTACCGTAGTACCGCTCGGGGTGTTCTTTATTTCCGGGTCGCGAGTCAAGTTGCCGAGTAGGATAACCTTATTGAAGCTTGTCATAATTTGATTCCTCCATTACATATGATTTGTGTCCTTATCATCCCCGGCATAGTCACTTCCACCTCTGCGCATCTAGATCCAAATCTGTTATGAGACACTCGATCTTTGGAAATGGCTCTTTACCCGCAGCTACCCAAAAACGGTACTATATTTGGTTGTAAAGGGCAAGCAGAAAATCAGTAACTTTTCGTGCATGATGAACAGGAAGTTCACTGTTGCAGGTAAAATATATAATGAAAGAAAGATGCCAGGCATTCATTTCACTTTTTGCTACCTTGAACGACAGGGACAGGAGGTCGCTCAAAAAGGGAATCCTCAACCATAAACTCTACGATCATCGGTACTTGTCTCACTGGGCTGCCTTTCCACTCCATGTCAAAATTATCCTGATTAAACTGATCGCAAGCTTTGATGATGTTGTCAATCTGAGGAGACGCGCTGACTGCAAAAGGATACATATTAGTTATGGCAAGATGCGCCGTTATTTTCGTTCCAACAGGTGCCAGGTCTTGCCCGCAAAATGGGCAAAACCTGATTGGGATGTCGGCGATTTCCTTCGCCGGGTCCTCTTTGTCAAAGACCATCAGCTTCCATGTTCTGATTTCTGCCAGCCTTCTTCTCTCTTTGCTACGCAAGTCTTTTAGCTTGTGAAGTCCGGCAAACCAAATATCAAGTTGCGGAAGAGACTGTAGCGGATCTACCCCTGCTACCACTTTTATTTTTTTACATTCGTGTTTCATTTGTTATCAATGAAACGCCTTACTCACTTTTGGCAACCACCTGGGACGTGTGGTCGACTCACATGTCTTCTTGCCAATCTTTCGAAGACTTACTCCTATTCTGCTTCTTTCGCCTGTTTCACAAGCATATGTTGACGCTTAGTCTGTGCAAGTGCCCTGTCTCGTAATTGCTGCATATTGATAGGGTGCATTTTTTTATACAGCATCTGCCTTTTCTCAAAAGCTTTGTTGAAAGCAGATATAAGCGTGGTGGGAATATACTCCCCTTCATATAACACCATTAGCTCATGAATTTTCACATTTGCCATTTCTATCAAAGACGTTTTTTCAGTCGTCGATAGAAATGATTCCATCAGCGAAGCATAACTTGGCAACCGAAGATCTGCATACAGGCACAATAGTAAAAATCTTTTGAAATCATTTGTCGTGGTCTTCAGTAATTCATCAATCGTTATTTTAAGAGCAGATGTCCCAATGTTTTGGGATAAAAAAGTTTGCCCCCCTATGGTAACAATATAAGCAATAAAAGAACCGAACGCCTCATCGCTCATCGCATTTTTGTACAGTTCAATTAGCCGCATGTTGCAGTGAATGTGATAATCTAAAATACGGTCAAGGAGCTCAACCTTCTTTTTACCATCGAGATGCTCAGCGTTTCTGAATACATTGTAAAACAATTTTAGACAAATGATCTCTCGCGCTAAAAGTCCAATTTTATCGGAAGGTGTTGTGAATTTTTTGATTGTTCTGTCATAATCTTTGTGCGAGGACTGACTCTTTGCAAAGTCAGCATCAGCACTTTCATAATCAATAGTAGTCTTGAGTGCCGATGATGCTATCTCGTCTCTTTTTTCAACAGGTTCTTCTGGATTTAGAAGATGTTTTATATGTCGCTCGAGATCATCTGCCGTTATATTGCCGTCTGTCACGTACTCATCCTCAATGCAACGGAGAAGTTCTGTCGCAATGGTCTCATCATCGCGTTTACGACCCGCGTAGAAAGCCATTGCATCACCTAAACAGAGCACATTATCTAGTCTCGCAAGGTGGTCACGAAGAGATATTTCACCATGCTCAAGAGCTTGTGCCAAGTAAAAGTTATAAAAAACGCGGCATGTAAATGATACCGTGCTATCTTCAGTTATCGTAATAATGCTTGACTCAGACAGACGCTGCACGAATTTATCAGTGTTGATATCGAGGTACTTGCTCTTAAAAAACGATCCGATAATATCTTTATATTCAGCGGCGGGCACGTCATCTCTATTGGTTGTAAAACATAGTTGAGCCAGTTTTCGAAGTAATACACGCAGATTATAAATTGAGTAGCTTGAAGAAGTATTGTTTGAATCAAGATTACGCTCTTCTAAGCGCTCAAGTAGCCGTATAAATGACAGCCCCGACATTTGATTACCAAGTTCTGTGAAGACCCTCAAGTATAGAGCTGCGATAATCGGCGTTACAGGTAAGTCTGAGATAGCCAGACTATTACGAACAAATTGAAAGGCAGCATCTCCATCGACATCGATTTTCTGTGATTGAAGGTATCCCCGGATGAATTGACGCAATCTGCTTGGTCCCCAGTGACAGACCTCGATAAAGCGCAAACCACTCTCTTTTTCAGATGCAGCGAGAGACTCAAAAACAAAATAGTTCTTAATACTAACCATGATGTGCCATTTTTGTTCCATTGCTGTGGCCAGCAGTAACTTCAATAAAGCAATGTCTTCTGTGGGAAGGTGATCTACAATGAGAGAAAGAGACACAGAAGTTTCAGATACTCCATAATCCTCCAATATTTTTCTAACTAACTGAAGAAGATGTTCTTTAGTTTTTTTAAGGAGAGGTTGCGTAAGGTGGTCAATATACACTGCATACCGCTTGTTATCTTCGCGATTGATTTCTGCGGCCACACTCTGAAGGAAAATTGTTGTTCCAACATCAGGTGGGCCATAAACGATACAACTACTCTGACTAGCATGGTGAGCTGGTTCTGCAAGTTTCGTGTAGGACTTTCCCATATTGGTCCACTCAAGCGCTCGGACAAGAGGCGTCACAAGAACTGGCTGATCCAAACGCTGTAGTTCTTTCAAGCTTTTGGTAATCTGGCCAACTAGTGAGCTACCGGACGCTGTGATGGTCTGCGCGAGAACAGCAGATTCATAATGGACAAGAGCCGTAGTAGGTAAATCTACGATGTTGCATCCATCGGCGGCGTGTTCAACGTTTTTGTCATAAGCAGCCCGTTTACGAAAAAATGTTCGATAGTGAACCATCATTTTACGTATTGGGTAGTCAATCACATAGATATTATAACCATCTGACACTCCCCTAACAGTGCCCTCGAAAAATGATGGAACTGTACATTGAACAAACTCAGAAGTGGGCGTTGCTATACAATATGATTCTGCCTCATGTAAATGACCTGTTAATATCAAGTCGAAGCCTCGGTGCAAGTCGCTCAAGACAATTGCTTGTTCAGAGGGATGATACCACGTCGAGGGATGGTGAATAACTGCGATCTTTAAATGTGATTCATTGATACTTTGTTGAAGTTCATCTACTTGCCGCAAGGTAAGGAAAAGCTGCTCTTTTGAGTTATCATCAGCACAACGCCAAGCAGAATCAAACGCAGCAACACCGACTTTGACACCCTTCAATTGGTGAATCGAGTGAAACCACGAGCGATCAAATGTTCTGCCATAGACTTTGCTTATGAAGGCACGGTAACTAGCCTGTCGTGGTAATGAGTGGGTTACATGGTCAAAATATTTTTCGGCAGTGTCTGAGTCAATAATCGATGCGCGTAATCCCTTTTCGGATACAAAATCTATAGTTGAACGGTCAATATCATGATTACCGGGGCAGATTACAATTCTCTCATAAGGAATATGAAAACGTTTTTTTAATTGTTCGAAAAAATAGTTATACGCAAGGTCATACTCAGCAGGTATACCGGAGAAGACTATATCGCCGGACACAATGACGAGGTCGGGTTTAATCCTCATTTTGTCCAAATCTGCAAAAAAAGCTTTGATGCGTATCTGAATTTCTGAAGACTTTTCCTTGCGGACATGAAAATCCGATACATGCACAATTGCTATCTGCTTCTCATTTGTCATACTCATAACTCCTTTGCCAATTAGTCATGCTTGACTGCTGGAGGAGTGTAATCGCTTCAACGTCTACCCATCGAGCAGCTATCACCCTATTTATTTGTCTTTTCTCAAGGCACATAATAGTTTTAATACCCTCTCTCTCCAGATCCTGAACAAGTCGTGTGACGTAAAAAGGTTATTGCGGCCAATAAAATACCTACGATGGTTATAAGCTATTATATTTCCGTGAGTCTAAATTATATTGTTTCTTAGGGCGATGTCCTGTCAGATGACGCTCTAAAAAGTAATCGTAAAACTGGGAATTCGCCTTTTCTTTTCCTCAGACATACTGCAAAGTGTTGCTATTAAACCTGCCTAATCACGTTTTCGATCAAGTCGGCTGCTTTTACCGTTAGCTGAATCGCCTTAGGAACGTCGTCGATCTTTTTATCCGCGTTACCGATGTAGTCGATGGCCTCGTTCAGACCATTAATACATGCTTGATAATCTGCCCTTTCCGCATTCA
>Ga0335081_10008249_pt1 | contig 16691 bp, 8 predicted proteins | sample Lox_Sample_35_FD_206713 | JGI IMG/M metagenome (GOLD analysis project Ga0335081, IMG submission 206713) | Soil microbial communities from Loxahatchee National Wildlife Refuge, Florida, United States - Lox_Sample_3.5 | ecosystem: Environmental > Terrestrial > Soil > Wetlands | place: USA: Florida... | reverse complement strand
GCCCTGGTCATCCAGGCGCATGCGGCCGCTGGCGTTGTCGTGCGTCATCACCAGGTAAGTTTGGGTGCGATTCACCGCGCCGCGGTAGGGACCTTCGAAATCGGTCAACAATTCGCGGGCCTTCTCGCGAATGCGTTCCGCCACTGCCACCGGCTCCGGCGTGCCGGCCACGGCTGCCGCCGCTGCGAAGGCCCCGGGCAGAAAGTCGCCGAGGGGCCCGGGCGGCGAGCCTTCTTCGGCCACCATACCCTCCTCCAGCACTTCCTGATGACGCATGTCGATAATGCCGGAAATGCAGGGCCCGACGGGCGGAATCCGGCCGGGCTTATGATGGCCCCAACCGACGCCGTTGATCACCTGTGCCGTGTTGTAGCCGAAGGCCAGCACGTCGCCATTGCCGGTGAAGCGCTCGCCCAAGCGGTCTGAGAGCGCAAGCCCGCGCTGGGCCGAACGGAGCAGAATTTCCGTGGAGCCGAGGGCGCCCGCGCCCAGCACCACCAGATCAGCGCGAATGGAGATCAGAGGCGCTTTGAACACCGCCCGGCCGGTCCCCAGAATCTCGCACTGCACGTTCCACCCGTCTCCCTGCCGCTCGATGCTGCGGACGGAGACCTCAGTGAAGATCTCGGCGCCGTGATTCCAGGCGTCGGGGAGATAGTTCATGATGAGGGTGTTTTTCGCGCCGTAATTGCACCCCGTAACGCAATCGCCGCAGCAGGTGCAGCGGTGCTGCTGAACGCCCACGTGGTTCGCGCCTTCGACGGTGAAGTTCACGTTCAACGGCGGGCGGTAGAACTTCTGGTCCAGATGTTTCGCAGACTGCTCCAGGGCGCGAAGCTTCGGGAGATCGGGCGCGTCTGGCGGGTAGGGTGTCGGCTTCAGCATCTCCTCGGCGCGCTGGTAGCCCTCTTCGAGCGGCGTGGCGTGGTCCAGCTCGAGGATGCGGTCGGCCGGCCGGGCGTTGCGGAGCTGGCGCGGCCAGCTTGGGTCGTCAAACACTCGCGGCTCCGCCCGCAAGGCTACGTTGGCGTTCACCAGGGAGGTTCCGCCCAGGCCGCAGCCAACGAATATGTTGATGTCGGGATTCACGTGCAGGTCGTAAAGGCCCGTGGGCGAACCCACCTGAGTGCCGTCCGGGAGGTGGGTCTGGAACTCCAAGACCGCCTCGGTGGAGCGGCTGGGGTAGTCACCCGGCTGGAACTCCCGCCCGCGCTCGAGCACGCACACCTGCTGCCCCGCCCGGGCCAGCCGCGAGGCGGCGATAGCCGCCCCGTAGCCCGACCCGACGACCACCACAGTGTAGCGGTCTTTTATGGTTTCAATGGGAGATGACAGGCGACCCATACGGGCTCCTTGATGCGGTGGTTTCGGTGTAGGGGCTATTCACGGCCGTGCCGGGTCGCGCCGACCGCCCGATCCCGGGCGCAGGGCGCCTTAATTCCTTGAAAATCAGCAAAAAAGCACCGGGAATGAATCGAACCCGCAGATCCCACCCTATCCCCTGTAAATTCATAAGCTTAACCCCGATAATTCGTTTTGCTCAAACCGGGTTATATTGTTTGGAATCATCAACATCCAGCGTCCAATTCGTTTTGGCCGGCGAGCCTCGGAGATGTAACGTCGCGAGGCTACGTTACATCCTGCCCTTCAAGCCCAAAGTACGCCAAGCTGCCGGCGAACCAACCGATCCGGCACATCACAAATTATCTCCAAGCAGGTCAACAACTTAACCTGCGCAGTTCGATTTTCAGAATCTCGCGTATCTCACTCAATCCAAAAGAGATCACCTGTCCAGTTCGTTCTCGCCACCTTTTGCCAGCCGCCACCCCTAACGCTGAAGGGTCAAGTGAGTCGAGGCGCGCTGGAAGCGCTGCATATTTCATTTACCATGATAGTACATCACTCTTAAGTTATCTGTCAAGCCCTTTTTGGTCGTCTCGTCTTGGGCCGGCTGATTGGCGCTCGGCCGTGATCGCCGCCCACGACCCCAGACGGCACCCCCTCATGGCGCCACGATCGGGTTATAGGGCTCATACTCCCGAATCACAAACTGGTTCGTGAAGGCGAGGAAGCGAAGCTGCCCTTGCGCCTTGAGCCCGGGATCGTCCGTTCCGGTTACCTGGAACGAGGCCACGAACTGGGCAAAGCTCGCCACCGCCGCCGGGTCCTCAAAGGTCTTGAACTTCAGCAGCCCCGTGCCGAGTTCCCTTCCGTCGGTCGTGTGGGTAAGGTGGCAATAGGCGGTGGTGTAGTCGTGCAGCACCTCCTGCGCGCCGGCGATGTTAGTGTCCGGGTCGCGCTGCATGTACTTTTTGGCGAAAAAGAGGCACTCGTTCTTCTGCGCGTCCTGGAAGTAGAGGTGGTAGTCCATTTCGGCTTCCTGGGTAACGGGGTTTACGCGCAGATAGTTAAAGTAACTCTTGAGGGGGTCGATGGTAAAAGTCGCCGGCCCCTGCCCGCCAAAGTCCCCGAACTGGATGGTCCCCGAAAGCTGGGCCTCGTGCTCGGTGCCTTCGAAGAACTCGTTGAGATCGCGAATCAGCATGTGCACCTGGAAACTGCAGGCGACGCCCCCGGCCGGAGCGCCCGAGGCCGGGACGCGGGCTTCGATTTGAAGATCCCCGGACCGGCCCGCCGGCACGGAAAACCCGGGGAAGAAAGTGCCCACCATCTGCTCGTCGAACTCCATGTGCAATCCGTCGGGCATGCGAACGTCGAGCAGAGGCTCGAGGAAAACCGTGGCCGGCATCTGCCCCGCCTGGCTGCGGGTAAGGGTGTAATCGAAGCCGAATTGGGACTGGCCGTTGCTTCCGGTGGTCACGTGAAAGAGTCCGAGCCCGCCCGGCCCGAACAGGTTCGCGAGACCCGGTGGAGTGCTGGTGACGTACTTACCCACCATGAAGTCGTCGGACACGCAGCGAATTTCGTCGTGGAAGGGTGTGAAGTCGTGCAACTCGAAGTGGTCCGCTCCCAGCACCGGCTCGACGAGGCCTTCGAGCAGGCCCATGAAATTGTAATGCGCTTCGATGCGGCCGTCGGGCGTCAGATCGAATTGCAAATAGGCCGCCACGCCCGTGTCGGTGGCGTTGGCCACCGCCCTCATCTCCCAAACGCCGGCGAGTTGCTTCGGCGTGGGCGCCGGCGAGCGTTGGTAGAGCATGTCGTGGTCGGCCGCGGTCATGTCGTCAAGCCCATAAACGCGGGTCATCGGAAAGGTCACCAGTCGCGTGCCGTTCGGATAGTCACCCAGGTAGACGCGGCCAATCAGCAGGTTTGGGTTGATCACCTTGAAAATGTCGTAAAACACGTTCCACGGCGGGTCCGTGTAGCGCAGCAGGACGTACTTGCCGGCCTCGAGGGTGCCCGTCGGCTTGTCGAAGCTCACCTCCTCTAGAGTGTTGTTGACGTTGATGCGGCCGTCAGAGTCGCTCGTCACGCCGATCATGCCCGTGGCGGTGCGGCTGAATTTCTTCTTGAAGCCGGCGGCGAGGGCGGTGGAGAGCTGGTTCAGGATGCTGCCCTTCGGGAAGAAGCCCTTCCAGGCTGAGTCGTTGCGTACGATGCCCTGCGCCAGGTCAACGGACCACTGCCCCGTATTGACCATCACGTCGATCGGCTGGCTATCGACCCGGCTGAAGATGCGCTCCAGATCGGCCTCGTCGTCGCCGATGGCCTCCAGCGGGTCGATGGCGTGGACCGCCGCCTGGGCGGGCGGTGCGGGATAAGCCTGGCCCTGGAAGTTCTGCACCAGGCGCTCGGCCACGCGCTCCGTGAGCGCGGAGATGGTAAGAAACGGGTTGACGTTGAGGGCGGAAGGCAGCAGCGCGCCGTCCGCCAGGAAGAGGTTCTGGTGGACGCCGCCCTGCCCGTTGAACACCCGCCCGAACTGATCGGTGGCGCCTTGCATGTAATCTTCACCCATGGGGCAACCGCCGATGGGATGGGCGGTGATGAGGGTGTTCATGTTGGTGATGCTCCACAGCGGGTTGGCAATGAAGTTGGCGTCGAGCGCGCGGGCGTGGCGGCGCATTTCCTCGTTGATGATGGTAAAGATGGGCTCGCGGCCGGCGCCGTCCCAGTCGATTTCAACTTTGCCGTTCGGGTCGATCGCGCTGGTGTTCAGGCGAATGGTTCCCTTGGCGTCGTCGCTGGCCATCACCAGATAGAACATACTGTGGTTCAAGGCATTGTCCGCCACATAGGGTGCGAAGGGATTGTCGCGGGCAAGGCGCGCGGCCTCCGCCGACTCGTCCCCAACGATGGTGGGCTCGCCGCCGAGCGCGCCGAACGCCGTCATGAACGCGCCCACGAACGCTGAGGGGTAGGAGAGGTCCTCCACCGTGAAGCGCTGGCCGACAGGGAGCGACGGGTTGTAGCGGATGGCGCTCACAATGGTGGGCCCGGGCGCGTCCGTCTTGCTCCAGGGGTTCTCAGGGTGATTGCCGAAACCGAGCACGTCCGTCCGGTAGGTGGAATTGAAGGCGATGCCGAAGAAGTCGCCGTTGCCGCTGAAGCCCGTTCCGGCGCGCGGCGAAAGCGAGAGCCCGTGGTTTGCGGAGCGCAGCAGAATCTCGGTGCTGCCGATCGACCCCGCCGAGAGCACCACGGTGCCGGCGTCGAGGGTGAAGCCCTCGGGAAAGAGGTTGCCTGGGAAGTCGCTTCCGTAACGGCGGCCGTGGATCCTCCAGCCGCCGCCGTCGAGCTTTTCCACCCAATCGACGTGCACCTGCGTGAAGATCTCGGTGCCGTTGCGCTGGGCGAGCGGCAGGTAGTTCATGTAGAGCGTGTTCTTGGCGCCGACGTTGCAGCCGGTCACGCAGTCGCCGCAATCGGTGCACGGCTTCTGCGGCACGCCCTGCGCGTTGGGGCCGTCCACGGTGAAATTCACCACGATGTTAAGGGGGCCGGCATCAAGGCCGAGTTCGGTGGCGCGGCGTTGCATGGCCTCTACCTTGAGCAATTGGCGGGCCCGGGGGTGAGGGTTGGCGGCGAGCATCTGGCGGGCCCGGTCGTAGTAGGGGTGGAGAACCTCGCGCGTGATGGAGCGCGGCCAGGCGGATTCCTGGAACACCTCTTCGTCGGGCATGATGGCCACGTTGGCGTTCACCAGCGAGGTGCCGCCGAGACCGGAGCCCTTGATCACCGCGATGTCCTTGTAAACCAGAAAGTCGTAGAGGCCGAGCGGATTAGTGAGCGGATTGTAGGCGGCGGCCGTCGCAGCCGGGAGCGTGTCGGGAAACTGCCCCACCGGCCATTCCTTGCCGCGCTCGAGAATGCAGATGGATTTCTTGAGCCCCGCTCCGGAGAGCCGGGCCGCCGTGATGGCCCCGCCGTATCCGGAGCCGATCACCACCACGTCGTAGGACTTTTGCCTCTGGTTCCAGTCTTTGGCGAGCATGTTCTCCCCTTTCACGCTTCACCTGCAGTTCGCGGCAGCGCGGACGCTAGGTGAGGGATTGTGTGTACACCGGCGTGTCTTCGTCGCTGTCCTGGTAGTAGGAAACCGTTCCCGAAGCGCCGTCGAGCGAGATGATGGCGTAACCGTGATTGTAGAGGCCGCCGGTAGTGCCCACTCGCAGGAAATGGCCATCGTCGCCCTTGATCAACGGAACGTCGGGGAATTTCGGCTCTTTGACGAGCTCATCGATGCCCACCGGGAAGGCACCGTGGCCCAGGCAACAACTCCTGGCCAGGCCTTTGTAGGCGTCATACACCACGAAATTGTGCTCATGCCCCCAGATCCACAAGCTCACCTGCGGCAGCACCGGCGCCACCTGGGGATAAAGCCGCAAATTGATTTCGCCGTTGGCGATGGAATCGAATGCCGTAAAAAGCTGGTGGTGCGAAAGCAGAATGCTGCGCCGGCCGCCGGCGTTGTTGACCTTGTCGGTCAGCCAGGTCACCTCAGTATCGTGCAGATAGGTGGCGCCTTCGCCCCCACCCGTGGGGTTGTGGTCGTAGAATCCCGTGTCGAGCGCGACAAACTGCCAATTGGCGTTGCGCAGGCAGAAGTAACTGGCGGGCTGGCCGAGCTGCTTGATCATCTGGTAGTACGGTACGCCGCCCGAGTACATGTCGTGATTCCCGGCCAGGGAAAAGGTTGGAATGCGGTCGAGGCTGTCGCCGAGATTCAGGATCCCTTTCCAGGGTTGGAGGAAATAATTCGTGATCTCGAACTGCGTGCCGGCGTAATAGATGTCGCCCAGGTGGATCACCACGTCCGGGTTCTTGTTCGCAATCTGCTTCAAGACCAGCTTGGCCGCGTCCTGGCCGGTGCCCCAATCGCCCACAATGGCAACGGTGGCCTTGGCAGGCAACTTCTTGGGATCGTCAATCACGAAATCGCCCAGGTTCTGATAGATGACGTAGGGAATCTGCTTCTGCTGGGCGAGGAAGTAATCGGCGTATTTGGCGGCGGCTTCCGCATAGAGGGGGTCGCAGTCGCCGAACTTGGCCAACTCGCTCTTGTAGCGCTCCTTGTCAGCCTCGTTGCCGAGGATAGTTGCCTTGGCCAGCTTCATCGCCGTGAGGGAGCAAAAGCCCGCCGTCTGGGCCAGCCCCTCCGTGGCGGGGTGAACGGCCGTCGCGGCCTGCATCGGCAGACCGCTCGTCTTCTGGTTGCCATAGGCGATGGCTTCCGCAGACATGGGGTCTGGCGTGTCGGGCCGGCCGGTGACGGCCACCGGACCGCCCACGGCCTCCGTCTGCGCGCCGGCGGCGCGCTTGGCCGCAGCCTCATCCACCGCGGATTGCCAGATCGAAAGCTCAGGATCGTGAAACTGCTTGTATCGTCCCATGGGCTTTGCTCCCCTCCCCTCACACAGACGTCATGGCGCGAAACAGATCCACCAGTCCCGCGCCCTGGTGAGCGCGGTCGCGGCCGAGATCGGTGGCCGTCTTCAAAAAGATCGCCTTCACGCGCTCCGGGTCGGCCCGAAATTCGGGATGGCCCGACAGAAACGCGGCGATGGCGCCCGAAACGTGCGGCGCCGCGGCGCTGGTGCCGCTCATTTCCTCGTACGCGTATCCCTTATCGAGATGAACGGAGCACGAAATCACCTTCTCGCCGGGCGCCACCAGGTCCGGCTTCATGCGGCCGTCGCCGGTAGGGCCCTTCGAGGAAAAATAGGACACGCCGTAGCGATGGGGCGCGCTCTTGTGCACCGAACCCACCACAATCGCGGCTTCGGTGTTGGCGGGATCGGTGATAGACGAACCCACCGAGACCGCCACCTGCTGGCCGCTGTCGAGCGTGATCCGGCCGTAACCCCAGTTGCCGCACGAGATGACGACGATCAGCCCCGAATTGACCGCGCGCGTCACTTCTTCGCACAAGGGGCTGTAGCCGCAGCCGTAGCTCTGCGGGTCGTAAGGGTACCCCAGGCTCATGTTCACGCCGTCAACGCGGGTGGCTTGGCTGGCGTCGTTCACCTTGCGCAGGTATTCCAAGGCGCGAATGGCGGTGGAAGACGATCCCGTGCCGTCGTCGTTCAGCACCTTGACGTTGACCAGCCTGGCGAGCGGCGCCACCCCGGAGGGGCCGGCGGGCAAGTCCGTCACTTCGGGCTCAGCCTGCTCTTCGAGAAACCTGGCGGCCCGCGCGGGCGCGCCCTCCGGGGCACGGCCGGCGATGATCCCCGCCACGTGCGTGCCGTGCCCGTTCAGATCGTCGAGCGTATTCGAAATGGAAAAGTTGTGGCTCAGCGAGGCGTCCACTGTGCCATGGGTTGCGAAGTGCGGGTGTTCGGCGTGAATGCCGGTGTCCATGACAGCCCAAGTGATCCCCTGGCCTCGCGCGTCAAAAGTGCGCCAGCAGGGCGCAGCCTTGACGGTCTCGGTGGATTGGAGCAGGTGAGCGTAAATGGCCTCGTCCTTCCAGATCTGATACACCCAGGCCGCCAGCTTGGCAAGCTCTTCGATCTGGTCTGGAAGGAGCGCGGCGAAGATGTAAAAGTCGCTCTCGGTGAACCCGAGGTCGCGAGCGGCCAGGTATGCTTTGACTTTATCTTTGGCCGGTCCAACGCCCAGTTCGGGCCGGTCCTTCGAGTCGCGCAGGCTGATGATGACCGGGATGGCTTGGGGAGCGGGCTTCCCCGCCTGCTCCTCCATTTGGCGCTTCACGGGACCTGAGATGACGAAGCTTTTGAAGCTCGGGATGTGGTGGGGGCCGCTCATCAGAAACCTCGACTGCCGGCGCCAAGCCGCCGGGGCACTCGCCGCATCGCGAATGGGAAAAGGTAAGAGCAAACTTATAGACTAAGCATTGCTAATTGTCAAAAAAAATCTCCTCCGGCTCCGGGTTGCACAAGTGGGTGACAACCAATTGTGACCGGGGATGGTCTGAGTGTCTGGCTAAGGCTTCGGCGCCAATCCGAAGCAGTAGATGTTGGAGTCGTGGTCCACCGCGTAGACTCTGCCGTCGGCCACGGCCAAACCGCTAAAGTGCACCCAACTCGTCATGGCGTCGCCGCTTTGATAGAGTTCCTTGCCGGTTCGGGCGTCGAGGGCGCGCAGAACCGCGTTGTGCGTGTTCTCGCCGCGCTGCTGGTCCGTAAGCCCCTTTTGGCCCGAATAGATCACCTTCGCGCCCACCGTCTGCTGAGTGTTTTCGCCGGTGGCGAGTGCGAATACCACCCCGTTGGCAATCGCCACCGGCTCAGGCACGTCGAAGTCCCCTGAGATCCACGCCGGTTTCAAGACAGGCTGATGCGTAGCCGGATCGAGCGCGACATGGAAGGCCATGATGCATCCGTGCGGGTTGGGGCCATTGGCGAGCGGAAACGCGGGCGCCTGCTTTGAGACCGGCCCCCAGATAGGTACATAGACCCAAGTAGTGCCATCGCCGTCCCGCCAGGAAGAAAGCTCGCCCCAAATGCCTTCTTCCTCAAAGGCTAGCTCATCGTTCGCGAGTTTCAGGGCGTCGAGGGGCGTCTGATGATCGCGGGTGCCGAGTGAGTCGGCGTCGAGCAGGTAGAGGATGCCTTCCTTGCCTCCGCCCGCCACCAGGCTGAAGTTCCGGTAGGGGAGCCAGATCACGCTGGCGGCTGAAATATCCAGGTCGTAGCGCGTCAGTTTCTCAAAGTTCAGCGGCGAAAAATAGTCCTTTACCTCGAGTGCGCCGGGCGAGGCCGCGATCACGCTGCTACCATACTCACCTTCTGCCGGGTTGAATGCGCCGTCGCCCGTGGAAGCGAAAATGCGACCGTCGGCCGCGATTGCGACCCCCGCCCGGCCCCAAATGCCGCCGCCCCACGAATTTGCAACAAACAAGTCGCGCACTACAGGGCGCAGTGGACGGCGCGCGTCCAGGGAGTAAATACCCGAGCGCGCGCCCCCGCAGCCCTGCGAAATCGAGGTATAGATAACGCCGTCGCGAAGATTCAGGCTCCAATTCTTGGAGTAAGCCGGCACGAACGGCGCCGGGCCGAACTTCACCCCTCCGGTACCCAGGTCAAGCCCGTAGAGAGTTCCGTCCGCGGCGATCGTGTAAATCTCCTGACGGCTCTTGTCGATGGTCGGCGTGTCGTTGAGGTTGTTCGGGCACAGCCACATGCCGGGGTCCTTAGGCAAAACGTGGGCTGTAAATTTCCGAGTCCAGAGGATTCCGCCCGTTTTTTCTTCCAGGGCGTAAACCACATCGGAACTTCCCGCCACGTAGACTACGGTCCGCAGGCCGGCCGCTGTCATGACGTCGTCCGCCACCAGCGGGGCCGTTAGCGCCGTCAGCGACTTCGGCTCGTTGTGGAGTTTCACCTTCCAGAGGAGCTTGAGGCCGCCCACGTTTTCAGGGGTCAACGCCGTTTCTTCCGCCGCCCAACCGGAGCGCTGCGGATCATGCCCGAAGGTCGGCCAATCGCCGCCGAGCAGGGGGATGCAGATGAGTGACACGATAGAGGCGATGGCCAGAACCGTCAGTACGCGGCGCTTCTGCATTTCTCGCTCCTCCCAGGCCTTCGACCGCCGTCCGCCCGCGGACACGGCCGGCCCCGGATAGCCTACCAAAACGGCCGTTTAGTCGGGGTGAAAATTGCGCGCCGGCATGGATTTTTCGCGCGCCACGCGCGTCGAGCCGGTCGCGGCCCTCCGCCACAAGTGGCGGACTGGCCCGGTTTTCTTTTTGACATCGTCCGGCCTTCGGCGCATAAAGGAATTGAGGGCGCAACGGGAGGAGCTACGGCGATGGCGACCGAGATTGCAGAGAAGCAGGAGTTTCCCCTTTGGATTGGCGATGAACTGGTGCGCGGAGGGTCTCCCCGCACCATCAGCATCCCCTACGACGGCACCCCGGTGGCGGAGGTTTACGATGCCGACGTCTCCGCATTGGAGCGTGCGGTGGAGGCTGCGGAGGCGGGCGCGCGCGCCATGGCCGCCCTCACCCTCTACGAGCGGGCCCAGATCCTCGATCGTTTGCGACAACTGCTGGCTGAGCACGCGGGTGAATTCGCGCGCCTGATCGCGAGCGAGAGCGGCAAGCCGATTCGCGAGGCTCGCACCGAGGTGGAGCGCGGCCAGCAGACCCTGCTGGCCTCCGCCGACGCGGCCCGCGGGCTGCACGGCGAGGTCGTGCCCATGGAGGCGAGCCCGTCGGGCAAGGGCCGCTGGGCCATGACGGTGCGCGAGCCGCTCGGCATCGTGGGCGCCATCACGCCCTTCAACTTTCCCCTCAATCTCGCCCTGCACAAGATCGGCCCGGCGCTCGCTGCCGGAAACAGCGTGATTCACAAGCCCTCCGAGAACACGCCCCTCAGCGCGCTGCGGCTGGCTCCGCTGGTACGCGACGCCGGCGCCCCCACCGGCGCGTACAACGTCGTCACCGGGCCGGGCGAAACCGTAGGCGACTGGCTGGTGCGCAACCCCCGCCTGGCGCTGATTACCTTCACCGGCAGCGTCCCGGTGGGCGAGCAGATTCGCGCCCGCGCCGGACTGCGCCGCGTGGCGCTCGAGCTCGGCAACAATTCCTCGGTGATTCTCGAGCCCGACTCCGACCTCGATTTCATGGTCCCGCGTTGCGTGACGGGGAGCTTTGCGCACTCCGGCCAGGTCTGCATTTCGGTTCAGAATATTTACGTTCACGAAACCATCGCCGGCGAATTCGTCCGGCGCTTCGTGGAGGGCGCGCGGGCGCTGCAGATCGGTCACCCGCTCGAGGACAGCACGGAAGTGTCGTCGCTGATCAGCGTCCAGGAAGCCCGGAGGGTGGAGACCTGGGTGAGCCAGGCCCGCAAGGCGGGCGCACGCCTGCTCACGGGCGGCGGGCGCCACGAGGCCACCTTGGAGCCCACGGTGCTGGACGACGTCCTGCCCCACCTCGACGTCGCCTGCAAGGAAGTGTTCGGTCCCGTCGTGGCCCTGCACCGCTACGCCCGGCTGGAAGACGCCATCGCCGAGGTCAATTCCGGCGAGTACGGCCTGCAAGTGGGCCTCTGCACCCAGAACCTCGGCAACGCCTTCCGCGCCGCCCAAATGCTGCGCTTCGGCGGTGTCATCGTGAACGACGTGCCCGCCTACCGCGCCGATCATATGCCGTACGGCGGCGCCAAAAGTAGCGGGCTCGGCCGCGAAGGCCCGCGCTACGCGGTCGAGGAGATGACCGAGTTGAAGCTGATCTGCTGGAAGGCGTGACCTGCCTTTCGTGCAGATCAATCGTCAATCGGCAATCGAATCAAGCGCAGGCACGGATGCTGAACGAGCGCAGGTCGTTCATCAGCGCGGCAAACTGCGGGACGTCGAGCGATTGTGCGCCGTCGGAGAGCGCGTGCTCCGGACGCGGGTGGACCTCAATCATCAGCCCGTCCGCGCCGATGGCCGCCGCGGCGCGCGAGGCGGGAGCCACCAGGCGGCGCTGGCCGGTGCCGTGCGAGGGATCGACGAGCACCGGCAAATGAGAAAGCTCCTTCACCAGCGCCACACCGCCCAGGTCGAGCGTGTTGCGCATGGCAGTTTCGAAGGTGCGAATTCCGCGCTCGCAAAGCACCACGTTGGGATTGCCTCCGGACAGCAGATACTCGGCGGCCAGCAGCCATTCGTGCAGCGTAGCCGAGGGGCCGCGCTTCAGCAGCACGGGCTTGGGGCAGGTCGCGAGCCTCCTCAGCAGCGCGTAATTCTGCATGTTGCGCGCGCCCACTTGCAGCAGGTCGGCGTGCTCAGCCACCAGTTCCACCTCCTCCGGACTCAGCACTTCGGTGACGATGGGCAGTCCGGATGCGTCGCGCGCTTCGGCCAGCCACGCCAGGGCCTGGCGCCCCAGCCCCTGAAACTCGTAGGGCGAGGTGCGCGGTTTGTAGGCGCCGCCGCGCAGCATGTGCGCTCCGGCGGCCTTGACTCTGTGGGCCGTCTCGGAAATCTGCTGCCGCGACTCCACCGAACACGGACCCGCAATCACCACCAGGTGGTCACCGCCGATGGCCACGCCCGCCACCCGCACCACGGTGGTGGGCTGCCCGGCCTTCCGGCTGGCCAGGCGATACGGAGGCTCGGCAACGGTGGTCGCAATCGGGGAGTGGCGCTGGAGGGCGCGGCCCGCGCACATCGCGCGTTGCGTTCGTTTGGATGCCAAGACAGGTTGACTGTTATTCATCGGACTCTCCCTTGTAGATCTTCAAGACTGCTCACACTCACCGCTGCGGCGGGATACAAACCCAGCACTCGCACCTCCTGGGTCGCGGCTCGCAGCTCGTCGAGCGCCCGCTCCCGGCCCTGAGTCGATTCCGCCGCCACGTCTACAAAGAACTGGTACTCCCACGGACAGCCGAGGATGGGACGGCTTTCGATCTTCAGCAGATTCACGCCGTGGCGCGCGAAGGGCTTGAGAGCCGCGAGCAGCGCGCCCGGGCGATGCGCGAGGCGGATGGCGAGCGTCATCTTGTCCGCCGCCGTACCGGCCGGCAGTTCCAGGGCCTCGACGGCGGACTCGGGTCCCGCGAGCAGCAGCACGAAGCGGGTGAAATTCCGGGTGTTGTCCTGTACGTCGGCGGCCAGAATCACCCCGCCGTATCGCTCCGCCGCCCGGCGGCCCGCAATGGCGGCGCGCGCACGGTCTCCGCTGGACACTACCGAGCGCGCGCTGCCCGCGGTGTCCTCAGCAGCCACGCGCTTCCACTCGGGATGCTCCGTGAACAGGCGCTCGCATTGGGCGAGCGCCATGGGGTGCGACTCCACCGAACGGATGTCCGCAAGCCGCGCGTCCGCGCAGCCGATCAGGTGGTGCTCGATGGGCAACACGGTCTCGGCCGCGATCCAGAGCTTGTGCTCGAGCAGCAGGTCGAAGACGCGCAGCACCGAGCCTGCCAGGCTGTTTTCGATCGGTACCAGCAACGCCTGGGCGGCGCCCGCGGCCAGGGCGCCGAAAGTGGCGTCGAAGGTGGGGCACGGCAAGGTGACGGCGCTTTCGCCAAACAGCCGGATGGCCGCTTCCTCGCTGAAGGCGCCGGCTTCGCCCTGGAAAGCTACGCGGGCGTACTTGGGGTTTAGGCGCACTCAGGCCTCCGCGCGCCGCAGGGTTGCGCCCGAGGTGCGGCCTGCGCGCGGCGCGACTCGGACAGAATGGCGCGATACAACCGCTCCACGGCTTCGGGCGCAAGCGGCCCGCGGTTGCGCTCCCGGACGCGGGCCAGCACCTCCCCTTCGCGCCGGCCGTCTCGAATGCTTAACCCGGCTGCGCGCTTGTGTTCGGCGAGCTCCAGCGCAAGCTGCGTCCGGCGGTTGAGCAACTCGAGCAGTTCAGCGTCAAGAGTGTCGATCTGCTCTCGTCCGCGTTCGAGGGATACTGAGATCATCATCCTCCTCCTGAAATGCCCGGAAAAACAAAATGGCCGCGACCTCCTTGGGAGATCGCGGCCAGTCTGGAACTTGCTCGGCTTGAGGGGGCTACTCTTTCGTCATCCGCGCACAGTCGCCAGCCTGCCCGCCTCCCCAAAGTAGAAGGGGAAGCGGCAGCTAAAGGCGAACTGGAATGTGCGCGTCATGACGTTTGTAGCCTTACCGCATGGTGCGAAAACTGACTATACGGGAATCACGGGACGGTTGTCAACCGGCGCCCGTTCGGCGAGCGCGAAAAAACACGTTGACACGGCGGATCGATCGTGGCATTCTAGTATGCCAGAGGAAATAACGATGGAATATACTACCAATTCCCTCGACAGGCGCCGCAAGCCCGCCGCCATGCACGGCACTCGGTGCGCCGGGATTTCAGCCGCGCTGAACCGGGCTCCGGCGACACGGCCTGCCGGTTCAGAAGGCGTCGCTGGGTCGCTTGGGGGAGAGCTGGGTTGAGAAAGTCCAGAAATACGATCGAAGCCGGAATGTTGTTTAGAATCAGCTCCGCTTTAAAACGAACCAACCAAATAGCTGAAAACAGGCAAGTTAAGCCAAAGCTGAGATAAGTACATTATCATCAACGAAATAGCTTGAAAATGTGATCGTTTTCCGCAGTCGCGTCTGCCCGTCCCGTCAAATATAAGAAAACAAACATGTTATCAGAAATATCCCGTCAAGTTACTGATGCGCAAAGCTTTATATCGGGCTCGTGGCACCCTTCCTTAACCCGTGCTCTTCATGCCGAAGGCAATTCCGCCCACGGTGATCTGCAGGGCTCGCAGCAGCTCCGGCCTTGGCTTGCGCGATTTTCGCCACTCTTCGAGGAAGCGAATTTGAAGCATGTTGAGCGGATCCACGTAGGGGTTTCGCAGGCGAATGGACTCGGCTAGCCTAGGCTGGTCGGCCAGCAGGTGAGAGCGGCCGGAGACCAGCAGCACCATGCGCCGGCTGCGCTGGAACTCCTCCTCAATCCGGCCGAAGATCGCCGTCCGCAGGCTGGCGGGCTGCACCAGGCCGGCGTAACGCCGCGCGATGTCGAGATCGGTCTTGGCCAGCGACGCCTCCGCATTTTCAATCAGGATGCTGAAGAACGGCCAGCGCCGGTACATCTCGCGCAGCACCTCCAGTCCCTTCGGGCTGCGCTCGCCGGCGAAGCTTGCGAGCGCGCGTCCGAGCCCGTACCAAGAAGGCACGAAGTGGCGCGATTGCGTCCAGGCGAACACCCACGGAATCGCGCGCAGATCGCGGAGGTCGCGGCTCGCCCGGCGGCGCGACGGACGCGAGCCGAGCGGGAGATGCTCGATGAGATCGATGGGCGTAGCCTGGTAGAAGTACGGCGCGAAGTCAGGCGTTTCGTACACAAGCTCGCGGTAGAAGGCGCGGCTGCGCGCGGCCAGTTCCCCGGCGTGCGTGTGCCAGCGCGCCATGCGTGCGCGCCGGATTCGCGCCGGATGCAGCAGGTTGGCGCCGAGCACCGAAGCCACCAGTTGCTCGAGGTTCCGTTCGGCGATCGCCGGATCCGAGTACTTCAGCGAGATCACTTCGCCCTGCTCGGTGATGCGCAGGCGCCCGCTCGGGGCGGCGTGCGGCTGCGCCTGCACGGTGCGGTACGAGACGCTGCCGCCACGGTCGATGCTGCCCCCTTTGCCGTGAAAGAACCCGAGCCGAATGCCGCGCCGGCGCGCCACGTTCACAAGTTGATCCTGCGCGCGAAACAGGGCCCAGTTGGCCGCCAGGTAACCGGAGTCCTTCACCGAATCCGAGTAACCCAGCATCACCTCCTGCACCCCGCCGCGCGAGTCGAGCAGTTGGCGGTAAAGCGGATCGGCAGCCAGCTCGTCGAGCACCTGCGCGGCACGATCGAGGTCGTCGTAAGTCTCGAAGAGCGGCACCACGTCGATGGACGAGCGCGGCCGCCCGCCGGCCCAGCCCACCAGGCCCGCGACTCGCGCCAGCAGCAGCACGTCCCACACGTCGGCCGCGCTCGTGGTCATGCTGACGATATACCGGTGCGCCGCTTCCTCGCTGTGGCGCTCCTGAATGCGGCGAAGGGCGTCGAATTCCCGCAACACTTCGATGCCCTCGGTCGCCACGGGCGGATGCTGCGCGCGCAGCATCTCGCGGATCGCCTGGATTCGGGCCTCGGCGGGCTCGACAGACCGCCCGTCTGCCCGCAGGACTGCGTCGGCGGAGGCTCTCGTCAGGCCGCTATGCTGCCGGAAATCGAGGCTGGCCCCGTGAAAGCCAAACACCTCGGCGGCCACGCGCAGTCGCGCTACGCCCAGGCCCTCGAGGCGCGAGCCGGGAAGGGCCCGAACGGCAGTCTCAAGCTGGCGGGCGTCCTTTGCAAACTCCGATGCGCCGGCGTAGCCTTCGGGCGCGCGTTCGGGGGTCTTCTCGAGCCGGGCCAGCATCACGCGCAGCTTGCGCCGGTAGAGCTCTTGGGGCTGGTCGGCGCTCTCGAGCCGCCGCAAGCCGGGGAAGCGCTTGAAGTCGGACGCGAGCGATCGGCGCAAGATACGCTGAGCCGCGGGCTGCGTGCACGGAAACGAGAGCACGCTCAGGAACTGCTCGCACGAGCGGCAGTAGTAGCTGAGCACGCTCCGCCGTAGCGCCTCCGCGGCTTCCACGCTGAACTCCGGAGTGATGTTGGGATTGCCGTCGCGGTCTCCTCCAATCCAGGACCCGAAGCGGATGAACGGCGCGGGTTCGCCGGCTTTGATCCCGGAACGTTTCAGCTCGCGGCGGAACTTCTGCCACAGATCGCCGGCGAGGTCGTAAATGGTTCTCTCCAAGTAAACGCGCTCGCTCTCGATTTCCACCTCGGGCGTCACCGGGCGTTCGCGCACCTCCTCGGTGAGCCAGAGCGCCTCGAT
>Ga0335081_10008248_pt1 | contig 16692 bp, 10 predicted proteins | sample Lox_Sample_35_FD_206713 | JGI IMG/M metagenome (GOLD analysis project Ga0335081, IMG submission 206713) | Soil microbial communities from Loxahatchee National Wildlife Refuge, Florida, United States - Lox_Sample_3.5 | ecosystem: Environmental > Terrestrial > Soil > Wetlands | place: USA... | reverse complement strand
AACTCGTCGAACAAAGCGACGCGCGCTATGCGCCTGCCATGTTCATTCTGGCCGTGATGCTCGAACGCAAGCGCGTGTTCAAGGTGAAGGAACAAATCGTCCGCGACGGCAAGCGCGTGTTCATCTACGAGCAGCCCGGGACCGGCGATGTGTTCACCATCGCTGACCCGGAGTTGCGGCTGGATCAACTGGAACAAGTCCAGCGCGACGTGGCGGCGTTGCTGGAACACGGATTGAACCCGCCAGCGCCCGTTGTGGAAAATCCCGCGCCGGTGGCGGAACAAACTCCCGCAGTTGAAGTTTCCAAAGGGACAACGCCGGCCTGAATCTATGATTTATGATTTACGATTTACGATTGCCGGTCGTAGTGCGACTTGCGGTGAAGGATTAGCAAATTTTCCGGTTCCGGCGCGTGGTTCGACCAGGCGTTCCGGTGCGAAAAAATCATCAATCAAAAATCGTAAATCATAAATGGCCCTGGCTGAACTTCAAACCCGTCTTGGCTACGCGTTTCGCGACGAGGGTCTATTGCGGCTGGCGCTGACGCATCCGTCCGTCGCGCATGAAAGCGCGGCGGGTGCCGTCGGCGACGAAACGCAGCGACGGCCTGCGCACAACCAGCGGCTGGAATTTCTCGGTGACGCCGTGCTGCAACTCGTCCTCACTCGCGAGCTCTATGAGAGATTTCCCGCGTATGACGAAGGCCCGTTGACCAAGGCGCGGGCGAAGTTCGTCAACCGGCGCACGCTGGCCGAACACGCCCGCGCACTCGGCCTCGGCGCGCATTTGATTTTGAGCCACGGTGAGGAAACGCACGGCGGGCGGGAGCGTCCCTCCGCCCTGGCGGACACGTTCGAGGCGTTGCTCGGCGCGATTTTTTTGGATGGCGGATTTGACGTGGCGCGTGAATTCATCCTGCGTGAATACAGCGCCGCCTTCGGCAAATTGAGCGATTTGCCCACGATTGAAAATCCCAAGGGTGAACTGCAGGAGTTATTGCAGGCCCGCTCGCTGGATGCGCCGGAATATCGCGTCGTTTCCACCACCGGGCCGGACCACGACCGCGTGTTTGAATGTGTGGTGCATCACGGCGGCGTGGAGCTGGCGCGCGGCCGGGGCAAAAGCAAAAAAACTGCTGAAAGCGACGCGGCCCGGGCGGCATTGAAGAGATTGCGCGAGGGAACGGAAAAATAGCGGCGGCGAGCAGCGTTGTCCGCGGACGCCGTCGCCCGACCCTATGGCCTTTTCTCATCGAGAAATGTCAGTTTCACGCCGCCTTCACCGGGTTTGGAAAAACTGTCAAGCAACGTCCGCGCCTGGGATGACGTTGCCGCCGGTCTGGCTTCAATATTTTGCGGTTCGAGCGCAGAACGCAATGCGCCTTCGACGAGCTGAGCGCAGTGAATTTTCATCGGTGGCAGCGGGCCGAGTTCGCCGGCCAGTTCTTCGGTCTTGAGCGCGAGCGCCTCCTCGGCGGTCTTGCCACGGATGAGTTCCGTGGCGAGGCTGGCGATGGCGATCGCGGTCTCACAACCGAAGGACTGGAAGGTGGCGCAGTCAATGACCTTTTTACCGTTCTGCTCCTTGAATTTCACCCAAAGGCGCAACATCTCACCGCAATCCGCGTTGCCGACTGTGCCGACGGCGTCGGCCCCGGCCAATTCGCCCAGATTCCGGGGATTGGCCAGGGCCGCCTGAATCCGTTTCTGCAAATCATCGTTCATGCTTCACTTAAGAAAGACCGCTTCGGATTTCAGATCATACCACCACCTGTCTGGTTTCGCCAGAGTCATCAAGCCGGTTGCCGCCAAACAATACCGCGTGACAACAACACAAATCCGGCGCAAACTTTTGTGGATTTCGTTGATGAATTCAGAGGCTTGGCCGGCCTAACAATGTTGAAACTTTGCCAACAGCCTGATGCAACCCGAAAAACCCATATTGATCGATCTGGCTTATTCGATTGCCGACCAAAACGTCGAGACGACCAAATCCATTGGGATCTACAATTTCTCGGTTCAGCTCGCGCAGCACCTGTCGGAACATCCACAAATCCGGAAGCTTACGGTTTTCAGCAATCGCACGATTTCACCGCATCTCCGCCTGACGACGAAGGCGAGCGTCCGGGATTTTAATTCCGCCCGCCGGGGCAAGGCGGGCCGAATATTTTGGGACCAGTGGGCCCTTTACCAATCAGCGGAAGCCACGGGACATCATCGGCTTTTTTTACCCAAGGGTTTTTGCTCGTTTTTAGCGCGTCCGCGCCTGGAGCTCGTGGCCTTTGTCCACGACGTCATGGGCGATTTTTATCGTCAGCATTATCCGGGATTTGAGTCCAGGCTCGAATCGTTCTACTTTTCACACAGCTTGGCGGCGACCCTCCGACAATGCCGTGTCATTTTTACCAATACGGAGTTTTCAAAGCGCGAATTGGCCGGGTGGGCCAAACACAAAGGGCTGCCCTGTCCTAAAGTAGTTGTCGCGGGTTACGGCTTTGCCCCGCCCGAACCGGATTGGACCGAAAAAGAAAACCGGATTTTGCTGTTTGCCAGTCAGCTGCCACACAAGCGGACGGACATTGCCATCCGCTTTCTGACCCGCTGGCTTCGGGAAACGAAGTTTGACGGGAACATTGACTGCATTGGAATTCTCTCACCCAAGATGACAAAGCCCGAAGGCCGGGGCTGGAGATGGATCGGGAGAGTATTGCCCGCACAAGCGCGTGAAATGATGCGCCGTGCGCGGGCGATCGTCTATGTTTCCGAGTATGAGGGTTTTGGCATGCCCGCAGTGGAGGCAGTGCTGGAAGGCAGTTGCCCCGTCTTTTCCGACATCCCGCCATTGCGCGAAGCGATGGGCGAAGCCGGCTGCCCCTTTTCAAACGATTCCGAAGAGTCCTTTTTTAAGGCGATGGACCGGGCCCTGGCCACGTCGCCGGAAACTATCCATGCCTGGGCGGCAAGGCTGCTACACCGCCATCATTGGCCGGCGGTGGCCGGAAGAATCATACAGGAACTTTCCTCCGTGTGATCTCGTGAACACAATCGAAATTATTTCTTTCATTTTGCCAGCCAGCGCCTCACGATGAGAGAAATGCAAACGCGCCGAGTGCCGAGAGTGCTTATCACCGGAGGAGCGGGGTTCATCGGTGTCAATGCCGCTCGCCGTTTTCTGCAGGACGGCTGGGATGTTTTTGTGTGGGACAACCTGTCTCGCCCCGGCGCGGAAAATAATCTTCAGTGGTTGCAGGATTTCGGCCCGGTCCATTTTTCCCGGATTGACATCCGCGATGAAAAGACCGTAACCGAGTTTTTCCAGCGGGAGCGTTATGATTTGGTGCTTCATTGTGCGGGGCAGGTGGCGGTGTCTGCCTCTGTCGCCGATCCCCGGTATGACCTGGAGAACAACGTTCTGGGCACCTTCAATCTTCTGGAAGCCATCCGTTTGTTCTGCCCGGAGGCCCTGTTTATCTTCGCCTCCACCAACAAGGTTTATGGCAGTCTGGAGGGCGCCGCTGTCATTGAGCGCAATGGCCGTTATGAATGGGCAGACCGCCCCGAGGGAATTTCGGAGGAGCAGCCGCTGGATTTTTATTCTCCCTACGGCTGTTCCAAAGGGGCTGCCGACCAATACGTACAGGATTATTCCAGAATCTATGGATTAACCACCGTTTGTTTCCGTCAATCCTGCATTTATGGGTACCGCCAATTCGGCATGGAGGACCAAGGCTGGGTCGCCTGGTTCCTGATTGCCCACGCCCTGCGTCGTCCCATCACGATCTTTGGCGATGGGAAACAGACTCGCGACCTTCTCTTTATTGATGACCTGATTGATGCCTATTGCCGGGCATGGCAGAAACGCGACAAAGTGGCCGGCCAGGTTTATAACATCTGCGGCGGCCCGCAGAATCAATATTCAGTCATGCAACTTGTCCATTGGCTCGAGGCGGAGAGCGGGGCACCGGTTGAAATTGGTTTTGCCGCGCCCAGGCAGGGCGATCAAAAAGTGTTTGTCGCAGATGTCAGGAAGGCGTTTGCAGATTTGGGGTGGCGTCCCGCCTGCGCTGCGGAACACGGCATTCGGAAGCTCCAACGGTGGGTGAATGCCAATCTGGAGTTGTTTCGCGAAGTCCTCGCCTCCCCGCCCCTCCAGGCGGGTGTGCACGCCCTTGAGTCAACGCCGTTGGAGTTCGTTTGGGGTTCCACGAGCGTTCACGCTCCGGCCCGAAACCGGCGGCCAACCGGCTGACGCGATGACTGGTTTGCCTTTCGGACGGACCACCCTTGCGTCGCGAAAGCGGACATTTCTATCGGTGGAATTGCCCCGTTCTTTTTTCTGCGCAAGAGACCCGGATTGGCCGCCGCCAACCAAACCGATTAGAACCGTTTTTCCTTGCGCGGATGGGCGGGTTTCCATACGATCGGCTGACAAATTTTAAAGCTGACTCCCCGGTGTCTCATAACTTCGACGGAACAGGCTTGCGAAAACATATGGAAACAAAACGTCTCGTTGAGAAAGACCCGCCCCTGAATCCAGACGACTTGATCCTCATCACTGGCGCGGGCGGTTTTATCGGCGGCAATCTGGCGCTTTACTTCACGAACAAAGGCTTCACCCGGATTCGCGCCGTGGACAAGAAACCGCTCTACGAATGGTATCTCACCGTGCCGGGCGTCGAATCGCTCTGCCTCGACGTAAGCCAGGAAGACAATTGCCATCGCGTCTGTGAAGGCGCGGTGGAGGTCTATCAACTGGCTGCCGACATGGGCGGCATGGGTTTCATCGAACGGTTCCGCGTCGAGTGCCTGCGCTCCATTCTCATCAACACCCACATGATTGAGGCCGCCTATCGCGCCGGGGTCCGCCGCTATTTTTATTCCTCATCCGCCTGCGCCTACAACACCGATTTGCAGCAGGACCCGAACGTCCGCGCGCTCAAGGAATCTGACGCCTACCCGGCGATGGCCGAGCGCGGTTACGGCTGGGAAAAACTCATCTCCGAAATGTTCTGCCAGGAATACTGGGTTGAACGCGGGATGAAGACCTTGATTGCCCGTTTCCACAATGTTTATGGCCCGCACGGCACCTGGGACGGGGGACGCGAGAAGGCTCCCGCTGCCCTCTGCCGCAAGGTCATCGAGGCCATTGATACCGGCAGGAAGAGCATCACCATCTGGGGCGACGGCACGCCGACCCGCAGTTTCATGTACATTGATGACTGCGTGAAAGGCATTGACCTGATCATGCACTGCGACAAGTTGATTGCCACGCCCATCAACCTCGGCACCAGCGAACTGGTTTCCGTCAACGAACTGCTCTCGAAGATTGAAAAGATTGCCCGCGTGAAACTCAAACGGCATCACGACCTGACCGCGCCGCGCGGGGTCGCCGGGCGCAACAGCGATAACACCTTCATCAAGAAAGTTCTGGGTTGGGAACCGAACACGCCATTGGACGAGGGCCTGGCCGTGACCTACAAGTGGATCAAGGAGCAGTACCGCAACCGGAAAAAAGGCAAACGCGTCGTGGAATAAAACTGTAGCGGCGGTCGATTGACCGCCGCCATCAAACGATTTTGGAGTGCGCCGACATGTCGGCGCATTGGAAGGCGGTGACGTGTCACCGCACTCCACAATCCTGTAGCGTAGCCGCCGACTCAACCCCGAATCTGCTCCAACGCCTTCCGTTCGCACACGGCATATTTCTCGACCAATTGGTAGTAAACCGCCGCCGCTTCCGGGTTCGGCCGGACTTCGCTGTTCGGGATCGGATTGCAGAAGCCGGCCACGACGTCTTCCCACTTCGGCTTTTGGCCCGCATCCAGCAGCCAGCCATGCGCCGCCCGCAGGGCCGCACCCAGCGCCGCGCTCTTGGACACCTCAATCCGCAACACGTGGCAGTTCATCACGTCGGCGAGCACCTGCAACAATGCCCGGTTGTTTGATGCACCGCCGGTCGCGAAAATCTGCGCCGGCGACACTTTCATCCATTGCGAATGCAGCCGCATGGACATCACCTGCGCCTCGAAAATCGCGCGGCAGTTCGCGGCGACGTCTTTTTCGTCCAAATCGAACCGATGGATGCCCGGCTGGTTCACGCGGGGAACAATTTCCGCGTCGAACCAGGGCAACAGGATGCCGCCGTGGTTGCCGGGCGGCGTCGCGGCAATGCGCTGGTTGAACTCGTCCCAGCCTTTGATGCGGTACTGTTCGCGGATTTTTTCGCGGGCCAGTGAGCCGTTCTTGAAGCAAATCAACGTCATGTAGTCGCCGTTGGGCGAGCCGAACACGTTCCCCTCACCGTGCGCGTCCGTCTGGCATTTCTTCATCGAGCCGAAGAATGTGTCACTCGTGCCCAGGCTGATGGCCACCTGGCCGGCTTTGATGAGACCGAGGCCGATGACACTGCACGGATTGTCGCCGGACCAGACCTGGATTTGCGCCTGGGGATTCACGTTGAATTTTTCCACAAAATACGGACTGACTGCGCCAACCAACGCGGAAGACGCCACGACTGGCGGCAGTTTTTTGTCCAGACCCGGTGCGGTGGCCTTGAGCGCCACCGGGTGCCAGGTTTTGTTGCGGATGTCCATCAGGTTCATGCCCGCGCCGTCGCCGTGGTCAATCGGCACGATTTTTCCCGCGAGCAGCGAAGCCATGAACGAACTGACCAGCGCGATGCTGGCGGTTTGCGCGTAGGCTTCCGGTTCGGTCTTGTAAAACTTGCGGATTTGCGGGCCAGTGAACCGCTCAAACGCGTCTGAACCGGTTTTTTGCGCGGTGGCCTTGATGCCGCCGAGCGCTTTGCGGATTTCCGCGCACTCTTTAGCCGTCGAGGAATCCATCCAGATCGGCGCCGTTTTGCGCGCGAAAACGCCGTTCAGATTTTCCGCCAAGGATTTCGCGGGATTAAGCTTGGCCAACGCGCCCGCGGCTTTGTCATTGAGATAAACCGAGCCGTGCTGTTGTCCGCTGCCGCTGATGGCCAGAATGTCGCCGAGCGCGACGCCGTCCTTCTTCATTTCGGCAAAAATCAAATCGAGCGCGTCAGCCCACATCAACGGCGGGCTGTGTTTGACCAGTGGGTCGGGATGGGGCAGGACGCCGTTTTGCGTCCCGTACTGCGGCAGCGCACGGTCGAAATTCAGCGACTTGTCATAAACGATGTTGCGGCGGCCATAGTCAATGACGACCGCGCTGAGACTTTGGGTGCTGGAATCCAGTCCGAGAAATAATTTGGTCATGAAATTTTGAATGCTTCGTTTGATCCGGTGCCGGCGATGATAGAAGGGGGTTCGGGCAAATGAAAAGCGCGTTGTGGCTCCACGCCAATGATAATGCGTTGGCGGGTTGTTGCGAGCCGGGGAAAGGGTTTTACGTCTCCAGACAAATCCGCAAACGAATTTGAAACCACGCAAGCCCTTTCTGAAAATCGCTGGAAATTACGCTTGTTTACCGTTTGCCATTGCCACACCCGCCCCCGGCGCTTAGTTTCAGGTTTCATGAAGACCGCTTTTCCCTTGGGTTGTTTGGTTGCCGGCGCGCTATTGGTGAATTTCGACCCGGGTTTGTCCGCCAGTGAACCCCCCTCGCCGCGTGAACGGCTGTTGCTGGATTCCGGCTGGAAATTTCATCTCGGCAACGAATGGGGCGCGGCCATCAACTGGGCCAAGGCCGGCACCGGCAGCGGCCCGGCCGGCCGGTCGTTCAGCGACGCAAGCTGGCGCTCCGTTAACCTGCCGCACGATTGGGCCGTCGAACTGCCATTTGACCAGGGCGCGGACGGCAGTCACGGATTCAAGCCCGTCGGGCCAGGTTTCCCGGCCAACAGTGTCGCGTGGTATCGCCGCACGTTTGCGTTGCCGGAAGCGGACGCGGGCCGGCGGCTGTGGCTCGAATTCGACGGCGTGTTCCGCGACGCGGAAGTGTTCGTGAACGGCTGGTTCATCGGCCACCACGAGAGCGGTTACAGCAGTTTTCGCTACGACATCACCGACGTGGTCAACCCCGGCCGCCAGAACGTCATCGCGGTAAAGGTGGATGCTTCGCAATTCGAGGGTTGGTTTTACGAAGGCGCGGGCATCTACCGCCACGTCTGGCTCGTGAAAACCAGTCCGCTCGCCATCGCGCCGGACGGCCTTTTTGTTCAAAGCGTGTTCAAAAACGGGAAAACTCCAAAAGGTCCCGTAAATATTGTCGTCCAAGCCGACTTGCTGAACCAATCAACGAATTCCATATCAAAAGCGACGACGGGGTTTGAGTTGTTTTCTCCTGAAGGTAAATCTTTAGGCAAATTCAAAGATTCACATTGGATTCGCGGCAGAGAACACGCGAAATTCCGCGGCGCCGCAAAATTCAGTTCGTATGAACTTTGGTCGCCCGAAAATCCAAAGCTTTACAAGCTCGTCACAACAGTTGAAGCGGACAGTAAAATTGTTGACCGCCAGGAAACAGTGTTCGGCATCCGCACCGTCGCGTTCGACGCAAACTGGGGATTCCTGCTGAATGGCAAACCCTACGAACTCAAGGGCACATGCAATCATCAGGACGCGGCCGGCGTTGGGGCCGCGTTGCCGGATGCGTTGCAGTATTTCCGCGTCAGGAAGCTGAAGGAAATGGGCTGCAACGCCATTCGCACCTCGCACAATGCGCCCACACCGGAACTGCTCGACGCCTGCGACCGGCTCGGCATGCTGGTCATGGATGAAAACCGCCTGCTTGGCAGTGACGCCGCCAACCTCGACCGGTTCAAAGGCCAGATCCTGCGTGACCGGAACCATCCGAGCGTCGTCATTTGGAGCATCGCCAATGAGGAATTCTCCGTGCAGACCACGCCCGCCGGTGTCCGCGTGGCCGCAACGATGCAAAAGCTTGCAAAACAACTCGACCCGGCCCGCCCGGTCACTTACGCGGCGCCGGTCGGCAACGTTTTCACCGGGAACATCAATTCCGTTATCGAGGTGCGCGGCTGGAATTATCACGTCGGCCCGGACATGGAGGATTACCACCGGGAACATCCGACCCAGCCGGAAGTGGGCACCGAACAGGGCAGCACCGTGAGCACGCGCGGCATTTATGCAAACGACAAGGCCCGCGGCTATGTCAGCGCTTACGACGAAAACGCGCCGCCCTGGGCGCACACAGCCGAACGCTGGTGGAGTTACTTCGCGGTGCGTCCGTGGCTCTCCGGCGGTTTCGTCTGGACGGGCTTCGATTATCGCGGCGAACCGACGCCTTATTCCTGGCCGTGCATCAATTCGCATTTCGGCATCCTCGACACCTGCGGTTTCCCCAAGGACAATTTCTGGTATTACCAGGCCCAGTGGACGGACCAGCCGGTGCTGCACCTGTTCCCGCATTGGAACTGGCCGGGCCGGGAGGGCAAGGACATTGACGTGTGGTGCTACGCCAACTGCCAGCAGGTCGAATTGTTCCTGAACGGCCAGAGCCTGGGCCGGCAGACCATGACGAATTGTTTGCACCTGCATTGGTCGGTGAAATACGCGCCCGGCGTCCTGAACGCCAAAGGTTACACCGATGGCAAGGTCGTCTCCGAAACCAGCGTGGAAACCACCGGCGCTCCTGCCGCGGTCCAACTCAACCCCGACCGCCCGACCCTCAACGCCAACGGCGAGGACGTGAGTGTCATCACCGTTTCCGTGGCCGACGCGCAAGGCCGCGTCGTGCCCGTCGCCAGCAATCCGGTTCACTTCACCTTGGGCGGCCCGGGAAAAATTCTCGGCGTCGGCAACGGTGATCCGAGTTGCCACGAACGCGATGTTGACCTCCCGCAATTTTTGATCCACTCGGTTTCCCTGAACGACGGCTGGCGCTGGAAAGAAGTGCCGAACGTTTACGACCAGCGACTCGCGGAATACCGACCGGATTTTAACGACACAAACTGGAGCGCGGCCAACGTGCAGGCTGATAAAGGACCATTGGGCGAACGCGGCCAGGCGGTCTTCCGCGCCCGATTCCAGGTGACCAGGCAGGACTTTGAAGCTGAGGCGGTGGAATTGCGTTTCGCCCGGATCGGTGAAGACGGCTGGGTTTATGTGAATGGCCGGCAGGTTGGCGAATCACACGATTCACACGTGCCGTCCGTTTTTGATGTGAAATCTTTCCTGCACCCGGGCGAGAACTCCATCGCCGTAGCGGTGGCGAATTGGAATGCCGGGGGCGGCATCAGCAAGGGCGTGACGTTACAATTCGCGGACAAACCGGTGGCGCCCGAATGGCAACGCAGCGTCTTCAACGGCCTGGCGCAGATTATCGTGCAATCCACCAAAGAACCGGGCGAAATCAAACTGGCGGCCGGCGCGGAGGGCTTGTCACCGGCGTCCGTGACCATTCCATCGCAATCCTGCGCACCCCGACCATTCGCACCCTGATGGCGACCTTCCGGCCCGTGGGGGCATCCGCCCCCGAAGACCGGGGCGCGGCCGGCATGAAATCCATTTGACAATGCACCGTTCATTACCTACCGTTCGGTAAGTATATGGCCAAACACGGTCCCGAAACACGGCGGCAGATCCTCCGGGCGGCGCTCAAACGCTTTGCCAATGGCGGCTACGCGGCCACTTCCGTCCAGCAAATCGTCGGCGATGCGAAGGTGTCCAAGCCGGCATTGTATTACCACTTCCGCGATAAGGCCGGGCTGTTTCAGGCGCTGGTCAACGAGGCGCACGATGAGCGGTTTGAGGTCGTGCAACGGGCGGCGGCGAGCGCGAAGAATTTCCGCGGACAACTGGTTGAAATTCTCACCGCCTTGTTCGATTACTTCCATAAAAACCGTGAGTTGACCCGCATCGCGTTTGCCACGGCGTTTGCCGCGCCGGGCGAAGTGCCGGCGGGTTTGCACTACCTCGACCGTTGCCAGCGCAATCTGGAGTTCATGCACGGCCTCATCAAACGCGCCCAGGCCGCCGGCGAATTGGACAACCGGTTTGACGGCCGGGACCTCGCCTACGGTTTTTACGGACAGGCGCACCTTTACGTCACTTCGCATTTGTTGATGCCGGGTTACCGCCTGAACCGCCGCGCCGCGGAACGCATTGTGGAGTTGTTCCTGGCCGGTGCGAGCGCAAAGAAAAAACGAAAGGGTAAATCGTGAAAACAAGGAGAATAACTGGAATTACGCGCGCACTGCCTATGGACTGCGCGGACAGGTCCGCGGTCTGGTCCAGCGCGACATGTCGCGTCGTTGGAAGGCGGCGACGTGTCGCCGCACTCCAAATTGCAGTTGCCATTGCCACAACGCTGATATTCACAGCCTGCGGCGGGCGTCCACCCGGCGGTTTCCAGATGCCGCCGCCGGAGGTCGGCGTGGTCACCGTCACACCGGAACCGGTGGCGTTGACGACGGAATTACCGGGGCGGATCAATCCCGTGCGCGTGGCACAGGTGCGCGCGCGCGTGGACGGCATTGTTTTGCACCGGTACTTCCGCGAAGGGGCCGACGTCACTAACGGTGAAGTGCTTTACCAGATTGATCCTGCGCCCTACCAAGCCGCGCTCGACAGCGCGAACGCCACCCTGACGCAGGCGGAACAACTGGCGGAACGTTACGAACCGCTGGTAAGCATCAATGCCGTCAGCAAGCAGGATTACGACAATGCCGTATCCGCGGCGGCGCAGGCCAAAGCCACGCAGGAAATCGCCGCCATCAACCTTGGTTATTGCACCGTCACGGCGCCGATTGACGGGCGCGTGGGCGCGGCGCTGGTCACCGAAGGCGCGCTGGTCAGCGCAGCCGCCGCCACCGAAATGGCCCTGGTCACGCAACTGGATCCGATTTATTGCGACTTCACCGAATCGTCCACCGAGTTGCTGCGGCTCCGGCGCGAAATGGAGAACGGCACGCTCAAAACAGTCGCGCCCGGCGAAGCGAAGATAACGTTGCTGCTGGACGATGGTACGGCTTACTCGCAACCCGGCAAATTATTGTTCTCCGACGTCACGGTGGACCCGACCAGCGGCATGGTTACCCTGCGCGCGGAATTTCCGAATGCCGATCATTTGCTCCTGCCGGGGATGTTCGCGCGGGGCGTGCTGGAGCGGGCGGTGGAAAACCGGGCTATCACCGTGCCCCAACGCGGCGTGAACATCGGACCGAACGGCGTCGCCACCGTAATGGTGGTCCTCGCGGACGGCAAAGTGGAGGCCCGGGTGATTAAAATCGGCCAGGCCGTCGGGAACAAATGGATTGTCACCGACGGCTTGAAGGCCGGGGAGCAGGTCGTCGTCGAAGGTTTGCAAAAAGCCATGCCGGGCATGCCGGTGAAGGCGGTTCCGTTCATTGAAACCGGCGCCACCAATTCCGCTTCGCCTTCATCGGTCAAAGGAAATTAACGGGAGATTGCCATGCCGAAATTTTTCATAGACCGGCCGATTTTTGCCTGGGTGATTTCCCTGCTCATCATGCTGGCAGGGGTTTTGGCCATCACCCATTTGCCGGTCGCGCAGTATCCCAGCGTCGCGCCGCCGTCCATTTCCATCACTGCCACTTACGCGGGCGCGTCGGCGGAAACGGTGCAGGACACCGTCACGTCGGTCATCGAGCAGCAGATGAACGGCATTGACCACCTGCTTTACATCCAGTCCACCAGCAGCGCGAACGGCGTCTCGCAGGTGCAGTTGTATTTCGACTCCGGCACCGACCCGGACATCGCGCAGGTGCAGGTGCAGAACAAATTGCAACTGGCCGTGCCCAGTTTGCCGGCGACGGTGCAGCAACAGGGCATCACCGTCCTCAAATCCACGCACAACTTTCTGATGTTTTTCACGCTCTCGACCACGAACAACAGCATCAGCGACGTGGCGCTGGGCAATTACATTTCCGCCCAGGTGCTCGACCCGATCCGGCGCGTCACCGGCGTGGGCGAGGCGGATTTGTTTGGCTCGCAGTTCGCCATGCGCATCTGGCTCAATCCCGACAAGCTCGACAGCTACAGCCTCGATGCGAACGACGTCATCGCCGCGATTTCGGCGCAAAACCTCGAGGTGCCGGTCGGCCAGCTCGGAATGCGGCCGTCGGTGAAAGGCCAGGAAATCAACATCACGTTGCAAGGCCAGAGCACACTCGCGACCGTCAAGCAGTTTGAAAGCATTTTGCTGCGGGTGAATCCCGACGGCTCGCGCGTGTATTTGCGGGACGTGGCCCGCGTGGAACTGGGCGCGGAAAACTACGGCTTTCAGGCGCGCGTGGACGGGCGGCCGACGGCCGCGGTGGGCATCCGGCTGACGCCTTCGGCCAACGCCGTCGCCACCGCCGACGCCGTGCGCGCCAGGGTCGCCGAGCTTTCCAAATTTTTCCCGCCGGGCGTGCAGGTGGATTATCCGTATGACAGTTCCGAATTCGTCCGTGCGTCCATTCGTGAAGTGGTGTTCACACTGCTGGAAGCCATCGCGATGGTGTTTTTAATCATTTACCTGTTCCTGCAAAATTTCCGGGCGACGTTCATCCCGACGATTGTGATTCCGGTGGCGCTGACGGGCACGTTTTCCTTGATGTATGCGCTGCATTTCTCGATCAACGTGCTGACGCTCTTCGGCATGGTGCTGGCCATCGGCATGTTGGTGGACGACGCCATCGTGGTCGTGGAAAACGTCGAGCGCATCATGAGCGAGGAAGGGCTGCCACCGCGCGAGGCGACGCGCAAGGCGATGGAACAAATCACCGGCGCACTCATCGCCATTTCGCTGGTGCTGACGGCGGTGTTCGTGCCGATGGCGTTTTTCGGCGGGTCGGTCGGCGCGATTTACCGGCAGTTTTCCGTGGCGATGGTGTCGTGCATGTTGTTCTCGATTTTCCTGGCGCTTTCGTTGACGCCGGCGTTGTGCGCATCGCTGCTGCCGCCGGTGGAAAAGGGGCATCATTTGAGGAAGGGTGGATTTTCCGGCTGGTTCAACCGCGGCTTCGCTGCCACGCGGAAAGGCTACGAAAGTTTTCTGGCGCGGGGGCTCAAGAAAATTCCGCGCTATGCTGCAATTTATCTGGCCATCATCGCGGCGGTGGCATGGCTTTATGTGCGTTTGCCGTCGTCGTTTTTGCCGGCGGAAGACCAGGGCTACTTCATTACGCTCGTCCAATTACCGGTCGGCGCGACCCAGCAACGCACGGTGGAAGTGCTCAAGCAGGTCGAGGCTTACTACCTGAAGCAACCGGAAGTGGCGGGCATGGTGGACGTGGCCGGCTTCAGTTTCAACGGCCAGGCCCAAAACGCCGCGCTCGCGTTCATTCACTTGAAGGATTGGCGCCAGCGCCTTGGCGCGCAACACCGCGCGGATGCCATCATCGGGCGCGCTTTCATGGCGTTGAGCGGGATTAAGGACGCGGTGATTTATCCCATCAATCCGCCGCCGATTCCCGAACTGGGTTTTCAATCCGGTTTCGACTTTGAATTGGAAGACCAGGCGGGCCTTGGCCACAACAGCCTCATGCAGGCGCGCGACGAACTGCTCGCGCTGGGGGGGACGAACCAGGACATCACGCAGCTCCGCTTTCAGGGATTGGAAGACACACCGGAACTCAAGGTGGACGTGGATCTGGCCAAGGCCGGCGCGCTGGCCGTGCCGCTGGCGAATCTGAACACGGCGCTCGCCACGTATTTCGGCTCCTTTTACATCAACAATTTCGTGAACGGCAACCGCGTGCAGCGCGTCATTGCCCAACTGGACGCGCCGTATCGCATGTTGCCGCAGGACGTCGGCCAGGCTTACGTCCGCAATGCCCAGGGCCAGATGGTGTCGCTGAACAGCCTCGTCGCACTGCGCTGGATTTACGGCTCGCCGTCATTGCAGCATTACAACGGATTCCCGGCGCTGGAACTGGTCGGGTCGCCACCGCCGGGCAAAAGCACCGGCCAGGCGATGGACGCCATGGAACAATTGGCCGCGAAATTGCCGCGGGGCTTCGGCTACGAATGGACGGGCCAATCCTTCGAGGAACGGCTCTCGGCCAAACAGGCGCCGCTGCTTTATGCGCTGTCGGTCATCGTGGTGTTTCTGGCGCTGGCGGCGCTTTACGAAAATTGGTCTATTCCGCTGGCCGTGATGCTGGTCGTGCCGCTGGGCGTCATCGGCGCGCTGCTCGGCGCGACGCTGCGCGGGTTGCCCAACGACGTGTTTTTCAAGGTCGGCCTGCTGACCATCGTCGGTTTGTCGGCCAAGAACGCGATTTTGATTGTCGAGTTCGCGAAAGATTTGCAGGCGCAGGGCAAAGGTTTGGTCGAAGCCACGCTGGAGGCCGCGCATTTGCGGCTGCGACCGATTTTGATGACGTCGCTGGCGTTCATCCTGGGCGTGGGGCCGCTGGCGGTGAGCACCGGCGCCGGCGCGGCCAGCCGGCACGACATCGGCACCGGCGTGGGTTGCGGCATGATTTCGGCCACGGCGCTGGCAGTGATTTTCGTACCGATGTTCTTCGTGGTCGTGCGCCGGGTTTTCAAGAGCCGGAAACCTTCGCACACGATGATGGCGCCCAAACCGGCCGGCTTCGAGGAAGACGAGGGCAACAACAACCCGGCCAAATCATGAGTAAATTTATTCAAATCGTTGAAGCGTTGAAGCGACTGCGCCGGGAAGTTCGCAACGGCAAATGGGGAGCGCACGCGCCCTCGCGTGCGGCGGTTGACGCCTCCGTCAACCGCACTGTTGCGCGCCACTGCGCAGCGACGCGCGTTGGCGCACTGCGCGCCGACCGCGAGGGCGCGGTCGGGTGCACGCGAGGCGCGTGCGCTCCCCTCGTGATTGCTTTGTTTGCTCTAGCCCTGGCCGGCTGCACGCTCGCACCGAAATATCACCAGCCGACCGCCGCGATTTCACCTGCCTGGCCGAAGGTGCCCGGACACAGCGTCAGCCTGACCAATGCCTCCGCCGTTCCGGCTTCAGACATCGGCTGGCGCGATTTTTTCCGCGATGCGCGCCTGCAAAAACTCATTGAACTGGCCCTGACCAACAACCTTGACTTGCGCGTGGCGATGCTGAACGTCGAACAAACCCGCGCGCTCTACCGTGTCCAGCGCAATGCCCTGGTTCCCACTGTGAACGTCAACGCCAACGGCTCGCGCCAACGCATTGCCACCGGATTCGGCGGCGGCACTTTTACAGCGACCTTCGATCAGTATAATGTGAACCTCGGCGTCGTTTCGTATGAACTGGACCTGTTCGGCCGGGTGCGCAGTCTGAAAAGGCAGGCGCTGGAGACCTATTTTGCCACCGGGGAAGCCAAAAAGAGCGCCCAGATCGCGCTGGTGGCTCAAGTGAGCGCGGCCTGTCTGACGGAACGCGAGGCGACTGAGCAACTCGCCGTGGCCCGGGAGGCGCTGAAAGCGGCGCGCAGCGCTTACGACCTGACCAAACGCAGCTACGAAGCCGGCGTTCTGTCCCAATTCGATTTGAATGCCGCCGAAACCCAGATGCAAACCGCGCGCTCAACCGTGGCCGGTTATGAACAACAACTTGCCCAGGCAGATGACAATCTTGTGCTGCTGGTGGGCCGCCCGTTGCCCGATGACCTGCCCTCGCCGCAGCCGTTCAACCCGCAAATTTGTTTGTCTGAAATCCCGGCGGGTCTGCCTTCCGACCTGATTGCGCGCCGACCGGACATTCTTGAAGCCGAACATCAACTCAAGGCTGCCAACGCCAACATTGGCGCTGCGCGAGCGGCCTTTTTCCCGACCGTCACCCTCAC
>Ga0335081_10008246_pt1 | contig 16695 bp, 19 predicted proteins | sample Lox_Sample_35_FD_206713 | JGI IMG/M metagenome (GOLD analysis project Ga0335081, IMG submission 206713) | Soil microbial communities from Loxahatchee National Wildlife Refuge, Florida, United States - Lox_Sample_3.5 | ecosystem: Environmental > Terrestrial > Soil > Wetlands | place: USA... | reverse complement strand
GGTAGCAGAGGATGCAGCGCTCGCGGTCGATCGCGATCAGCGGCGAGAGCGCGAGGGGCTTCTGGAAATGACGCTTGGGCTCGATGAAGCGCGAGCGGCCGAGCCCCCACCCGAACGTGATGTCCTGAAGCGGGCACTCGCCGCCCTTGTCGCACACCGGGCAGTCGAGCGGGTGGTTGACGAGCAGGAACTCGACGATTGCGTTCTGGGCATGGCGAACGCGCTCGGTCTGCGTGTGGACGACCATCCCGTCCTTGGCGGCGGTCGAGCAGGAGGTCTGGAGCTTTGGGATCCCCTCGATCTCGACCAGACACATCCGGCACGCGCCGACCGGATTGCCGAGCTTTGGCTGGTAGCAGAAGTACGGGATCTCGACATCGCCGAACTTAGCCGCGTCGACGAGCATCTGGCCTTCGGGCGCGCTGACCTCGCGACCGTCGATCGTAAGTTGGATGATCCTCTGCTGTGGACGGGGCATCGATTTGGGTTGGTACTAATGCACTGTGAGCGGCCCTGCGTGACGGTCGGCGACTCCGATCGGGACCACGTGCTCGAGCGCCGCGGCGTCTGCGCGCTCGCGTGCGATCTCGATCTCGGTCTCCAGCTCGCCGCGAAACTTCTCGATCATCGAGCCAATCGGCATCGCCATTGCGTCGCCCAGCACGCAAAGGCAGTTGCCGATGATCTGCTCGCAGACCGAGGCCATGATGTCGAGGTCCATCGGCGTCGCTTCGCCCGACTGGATGCGATCGAGCATTTTGACGGTCCAGTTGGTGCCCTCGCGGCAGGGCACGCACTTTCCGCACGACTCGTGGGCATAGAACTTCGCGACCTTGATCGCCACCTCGAGCACCGTGTGGGACTCGTCGACGACGATGATCGCCCCGGAGCCGAGCATCGACCCAGCCTTCGCGAGCGAGTCGAAGTCGTAGGGGATGTCGAGGTCGTCCTTGGTCAGGACCGGCGCGCTTGAGCCGCCGGGGAACCAGAGCTTCACTTCCCGGCCCTCGGGCGGGCCGCCTGCGAGGCCGTAGATGATCTCTCGCGAAGGGATCCCAAGCTCGATCTCGTAGTTGCCCGGGCACTGCACGTCTCCGGAGATGGACACGAGCTTTGTGCCCGTCGACGTCGGGGTGCCGATCTGCGCGTAGTGCTCGCCGCCGAGGCGGATGATGTGCGGGACGGTGCACAGCGTCTCGACGTTGTTGATCAGCGTCGGGCCGTGATACAGGCCCTCGATCGCCGGGAACGGCGGCTTCAGACGCGGGTTGCCGCGCTTGCCCTCGAGCGAGTCGAGCAGGCCGGTCTCCTCGCCGCAGATGTAGGCGCCGGCGCCGCGGTGCAGGACGAGGCTCAGCGAATGGCCGGAGCCGAGGATGCTCTCGCCGAGGTAGCCGGCGGCCTGCGCCTCGGCAATCGCCCCCTCGAGGATGTCGGCCTGAAGGGCATACTCGCCACGGATGTAGATGAACGCACGGTTGATCTCGGTCGCATACGAGGCGATCACAATCCCCTCGATGAGCGTGTGCGGCGTCTTCTGCATCAGCTCGCGGTCCTTGAAGGTTCCTGGCTCGGATTCGTCCGCGTTGCAGACCAGGTACTTGTCCATGTGGCCGTGGGGGAGGAAGCCGGCCTTCTGTCCCATCCGGAAGCCGGCGCCGCCGCGGCCGCGTAGGCCTGAGTCAGAGATGCTCTTGAGCACCTCCTCGGGGGCCATGGTCAGCGCCCGGCGCATCATGTCGTAACCTCCGCGCCGCTCGTACACGGGCAGCGTGTCGAGCCCCGGCTCGTCGATGCGATCGAACAGGAGCTTCATCGCTTGGGCTCGTCGGGTCGGATCTCGACCGGCGCCGACGGCCCGGGACGGTCAAGGACGTCGCCGGTCGGACCGAGGCCGGCAGTGTCGGCCTTGCGGGCGGCAGGAGCGCTGAACTCGCGTGCGCCGGCGGCGACGCCCGGGTCGACACAAGCGCGAAATCGCAGCTGCTTGGCCTCCAGCACAGGACGGCCGGCGCGCAGGTCCTCAACGATCCGCTGCGCGTCATCGGTATTCAGCGGGCCGACGTACTCACCGTCGATCGACGCCATCGGCGCGATGTCGCAGGCCCCGAGGCACTCGAACGAGCGCACGCCGACACTGGGCTCGTCGGCGGTGGCGTTCACGAGCGCGTCGTAGAGCTCGTCTGCGCCCCGCAGCGAGCACGAGATGTTCGTGCACACGAACACGTCGTGGCGTGGCTTGGGCGCCAGCTCGAACATGTCATAGAACGTTGCGACCGACGTCAGGTAAGCGGGGGTCAGCTGCATGACGGCCGCCACCTGTTCGATCGCCTGCGGCGAGCAGAACCCGTAGGTCGCCTGCGCGGCGTGAAGCGCCGGGATCGCGGCGGAGCGACGGTCCGGGTACTTCGCCATCGCCCCCTTGATCGCGTCGTGCAGCTTCTGCGGTACCGGTGTCGTCGCACGGTCGGGAACGGTCGCCGGGTCCTTGGAGAGGTCGACCGACTCGTCCCAGCCGGGGACCCTCGAGCCGTGGGCGAAGCGCGGCACCGGAGCGGTCGTCGGGCGCCTGCGCGGCGCGCCGCCGGCGCCCTCGCCGCTGTCGTGGTCAGACCGCGGGTCGCCGAGCGGGACGCTGCTCATCGGTCGGTTCTCCTCGATCGCAGCCCCGACGCTATGGATGCGATCACCGGTCGATCCCTCCCAGCAGCGGATCGAGCATCGCCAGCGTCGCGATCAGGTCGGCGATGTAACCGCCGCGGACCATCGGCGCGAGCGCCTGCAGGTTGACGAAGCTGGGGTCTCGCATGTGCAAGCGCGCCGGCTTCGCCGAGCCGTCGGCGCGCACAAAGCAGCCGGTCTCACCGCGCGGGCCCTCGATTGGGTAATAAACCTCGCCCGGCGGGACACGGAAGCCCTCGGTCACAAGCTTGAAGTGATGGATCAGTGCCTCCATCGAGGTCGCCAGCTCGTGGCGCGGGGGCAGCGCGATCTTGCGATCAGTCGTGATGAACGGGCCCTCCGGCAGCCCTTCGAGCGCTTGGGAGATGATCTTCGTCGACTCGTACAGCTCGGCATGGCGTACGCGGAAGCGGTCGTAGTTGTCGCCGACCGTGCCGATCGGGATCTTGAAATCGAAGTGGTCGTAACTGGAGTATGGAGCGGCCTTGCGCAAATCCCACGGATTGCCCGAAGCGCGCAGCAGCGGCCCAGTCACGCCAAGTCCCAGCAGCGTCTGCTGGTCGACTTCGCCGGTGCCGCGCAGCCGCTCGAGCACAATCTCGTTCTTCTGCAGCAGATCTGCGTACTGGTCCGCGCGAGTGGGCATCACCTTGACGAACCTGCGCAGCTTCTCCGGGAACCCGCGCGGGATGTCCTCCATGACCCCGCCGACCTGGAAGTAGCGCGTGTGCATGCGCTGCCCCGACGACATCTCGAACAGGTCGAGGATCGTCTCGCGCTCGCGGAAGCAATACCAGAACATGGAGATCGCGCCGAGGTCGAGTGCGCTGGTTCCGAGCCACACGAGGTGCGACATGATCCGGTTGAGCTCCAGGTGGATCACGCGCAGGTACTGGGCCCGGGGCGGGACCTCGACGCCAAGCAGCGTCTCGACGGCGCCGACGAACGCCATCGCGTTGAAGTAGTAGGCGAGGTAGTCCATCCGCTCAACGACCGTGATCGCCTTCCAGTAGGACTTGTCCTCGGCGGTCTTCTCGATCCCGGTGTGGACGTAGCCGATGATCGGCACGATGTCGCGCACGACCTCGCCCTCGAGCGTCGCGAGCAGCCGCAGGACGCCGTGCGTGGCGGGATGATGGGGACCGATGTTGAGTGTCAGCAGCTCGTGCGTCTCGCCGACGGGCTCGCTGGAGAGCGTGATCGACTCCTCGCGGCGGCGATAGTCCTCGCTGAGGGTCATTGCCACCTCCCGTAATTCTGCTCTTCGTTGTAAGTGAACAGCACCGGTTCGCCGCCGACGGGGAAGTCGCGGCGCTGTGGGTAGCCCTCGTAGTCCTCGGGCATCAGGATCCGGCGCAGATCGGGGTGGCCGTCGAACACCACCCCGAACATGTCGTAGCACTCGCGCTCGGGGAACTCGGCGCCCGGGAACAGCTCGACGACGGAGTCGATCAGCGGTGCCGCGATCGGCAGGCGCGCCTTGACTGTGATCCGGTCGACGCGCTGCATGTCGAGCAGCTCGTAGAGGACGCCGAGGCGGGGCTCCTCCGGGTAGTAGTCGACGCCGTGCAAGCTCGCCAGTGCCTGGTAGCCCTGGCCCTGAAGGTGGCGAAGAACCGCCTTGATCGATGGCGGGTTTGCGATCAGGGTCGCCCGATCGCGGTGAAAGTCGGTGTCGAGGATCGACTGCGGCTCGAGCTCGCGGAGCTCCTGAGCGGTCAACTCGAGCTCCGTCGCGTCAGGCACCGGCGGTGTCTCCCGGCTTGAAGACGTTGATCGGGGCGCCGCCGGGCGGCGCCTGATCGAGCAGCACCTCCTCAGTTCCGGCGGCGCTGTAGCGATCGCGCCAGCCGCCCTGGGGACGGCCGTGGATCTGCTCGCGGAGCCTGAGGATCCCGTGTGCGAGCGCCTCCGGCCGCGGCGGGCATCCCGGGACGTGCACCGAGATCGGCAGGAACTTGTCGGCGGGGACGAGCGCGTAGTTGTTGAACACGCCCATCGACGAGCAGCAGGCGCCCATCGAGATCGCCCACTTGGGGTCGAGCATCTGGTCGTACAGACGCCGGATCACGGGTGCCATCTTGATCGAGACGCGGCCCGAGAGAATGATCAGGTCGGCCTGGCGCGGCGAGGCGCGCAGCGCTTCGAAGCCGAAGCGCGCGATGTCGACCCGCGCCCCTACGACCCCCATGAACTCGATCGCGCAGCAGGCGAGACCGAAGGTCAGCGGATAGAGCGAATTGCCCTGCGCCCACGCGACGGCACGCTCGGCCGTGGTCGTGATCACGCGCTGCGTGACGTAACGCTCGAGCTCCTCGTCGGAGAGGTCGCCGCGCAGCATGTCGCGGGCCTGCAGCCGGCGGACTCTGAGATCGCCGCCGGGGATCGCCTCGCGCTTCACCTCCATTCCAACGCCCCCCGGCGCCAGACGTAGAGGAACGCGATCATCAACAGCACCACGAATACGATCGTCTCGGTCATCGCAAACGTTCCGAACGCTCGCAGCTGCACCGCGATCGGATACAGGAAGATGACCTCGATGTCGAAGAGAATGAACAGCATCGCGACCAGGTAGAAGCTGATCCCGAACCGGAATCCACGCTGCACCTCGGATGGCAAGCCGCACTCGTACGGCGCCTGGCTGCGATTCGGATGCCGGTGCCCGAACAACATGTTCAGGACCGCGAACAGAGCCCCGATGGCGCCGCCGAGGATCAGGAATACGATCGCGGGCAGATAGCTTCGCAGCATGTTGGACCTCAGTCTTATACCACTGTTACCAGGGTTGTAACACAGTGTTACTTAGTGCGAAATGCGGCTATGTTCGGTTTGCTTGACAGCGTGGCGAGGACGGTGACGCGATGAAGGAAGTCCATCTCGTCGTCGGCGTGGTGGCGATCGCGCTCAACGCCGCCGCCGCGGTGTACGGCGCCTTCTGCTGGTGGCGGGTGCGTCGCACCGTCCTCTTCTGGCGCTTGCTTCGAGCCGGACAGGCGGTGGTCGTGATCGAGGTCGCGCTCGGGGGCGTGTTGCTGGCCCTCGGCCAGAAGGCATCGAGCCTGCACGTCCTGTACGGGATCCTGCCGGTCTTGGTGTCGTTCATCGCCGAGCAGTTCCGAGTTGCGTCTGCCCAGATGGTGCTCGATTCACGCGGGATCGAGTCGGCGTCGGCCGTCGGCGAGCTCGATTCCGACCAGCAGCAGGCCGTCGTGATCGCAATCATCCAACGTGAGCTAGGACTGATGGTGCTCGCGGCGATCGTGATCGTCGTGCTGCTGGTACGTGCGGCCGGAACTGCATAGCAGGCCCTTGGTCGACCCTGCGTCACGTAGTGCATCGTAATCCCATCGCGGCACTCACAGCGAGGCATCGCGGTAACGCCCCGCGTACCAAAGCAACGGCCGGCCGTCGCCCAGCCCCAGCGCGATAACCTCCCCGATCGCGATCGTGTGATCGCCGCCGGCTAGCAGCTCGCGCAGCTCGCAAGCGGCCCAAGCGAGCGCACCGGCGATGATCGGCAGCCCGTGCTCGACCCGGTGCTCGACGCCGTCGAGCTTCTCCGCCTCGGGCAGCTTGGAGGCGAACAGGCCCGCGACGTGCTCCTGATGCGCGCTGAGGACGTTGACGGCGAACCGTCCCGCGTCGCGCACGATCGGCAGCGTGCGGGCGTCGTTGTGAAGGCAGACGAGTGCGAGCAGCGGCTCGAGCGACAGCGAGCAGATCGCGTTGGCGGTCATCCCGCCGGTCCCGGCGGCGCCGGCGCTGGTGATCACCGCCACGCCGGTGGCGAAGCGGCCGAAGACCTCGCGAAACAGCTCGGGGTCGGGGTCGGCTGCCATCGCCGGCTGGTTATAGCGCGCAGCGGAGCGTGGCCGCATGGGCCCCGGCGCCGGCTCCTGTGGTTGCCGCCGTAGGAAGACGATCGCGCTGTGGGGGTTTGGAGGCGAGCGTCTCGTCGGCCGGCGCCGGGGACGGTAGCCATGTTTCGCCGCCCGACGGGCAATTCCTTCCGATCGCGGATGGGCGAGGTCATACATCGATGCCCGATCGGGGGAGATTCTCCTACGAGGACACTCTCAGCGTCCCGTACTCGCCGAGCGTCTGATCGGCCTGGACCGTCGATGCCATCAAATAGCTGCCCGGCGCGACCGTGAGCGTCAACTCGTCGGTCTGACCGGGCGACATCGGGGGTGTTGCGGCCAGCGCCTGGCCGCTGCGCGAGACGACGAGATTGTGTGTGAGACGGCCGTAGTTGTGGGCCAGGATCGTCACCGGGCCCGGTCCGATCTGAACGCTCTGCGGCGCCAGCCGGTACTCGGTGAGCGCGACCAGCAGCGTCCGCGTGCGCCGGATCACCTCGGTCTGACCGCAGCCCGCGAGCGGCGCGAGCAGTACTGCGGCGAGGATGGCGATCGGTGCGCGCGGCCCGGACATGGGGATCCGATTATGATCCGGCCCCGCATGAGGGCCCTGTTCGCATCGAGCGCTTTGATCGCGATGGCGGCTTGCGCGGCCGGCTGCGGGACGCAGAACATCAAAGTGCCGAAGTCCGATCCGACCTACGGCGGCGCGGTGCTGTTCTCACAGCGCTGCTCGGGATGCCATACGCTGTCCTACGCCGGCACCCACGGATCGGCGGCGAACGTCCGCATGGCTGAGTTCAACAACGGCCCGGACTTCGATGTCCGCTGCGAGCGTCCCATCACACGTGTCCTGTATGCGATCGTCAACGGCGGCTTCTCGGGCGCGATCATGCCCCAGAACGTCGTCGTCGGTCAGGAGGCCAATGACGTCGCCGAGTTCGTCGCCAAGTACGCTGGGCGTCAGGAGCCGAGGGTCCCCGGCGTCGCGCCCTGTCAGTCCCAGCCGATCGGCACGATTCCGCCGCCGCCGTTGAGCAGCACCGCGGCTCCCTCTGGGTCGGCGGCGGCGACGACGGCCGCGGGCGCGAGGGCGACGGCGAAAGCCAAAGCGAAAGCGGCCGCCAAGGCGAAGGCCAGGGCGGCGGCAAGGCACGCGAAGACGTAGGCGACAGGCGAGCGAGGTCTCGTTCTCGATATCAGGCTGATCCGTCAAGATCCCGCCGCCGTTCGCGCGGCGCTTGCGCGACGCGGGCCGGAGGCGGCGGCGGCGGTGGATCGGGTGCTCGAGCTGGACGAGCGTTGGCGGGCAGTGACCGCCGAGCTGGAGGCGCTGCGGTCCGAGCAGAATCGCGCCAGCCGTGGTCGTCGCGGCGCGCCGACACACGACGAGCGAGAGCAGCTGGCGGCGCTCGCCGTCCGCGGCCGCGCGCTCAGCGACGAGGAGGCAGCGCTGCGAGCGCAGCGCGATAGCGCGCTTGCATCGGTCCCCAACCTCCCCGCCGGCGACGCGCCGGAAGAGGATCGCGTGCTGTATGAGCGTGGCGAGGCCGGCGCCAGAGGACGCGACCACCTCGAGCTGGCCGGACCGAGAATCGACATGGACCACGGAGCGCGGCTCTCAGGGTCGCGATTCGCCTACCTGCGTGGGGAGCTCGTGATGGTCGAGCTGGCGCTCGTGAGCTATGCGCTGCAGACTCTGACCGGCCACGGCTTCGAGCCGGTGATCCCGCCGGTACTGGTCCGTGAGCGCGCCCTCTTCGGGACGGGCTTCCTGCCCGACACCGAGCAGCAGATCTATTCGCTGCCAGGCGACGGGCTGTATCTCGTCGGCACGTCGGAGGTTGCGCTTGCGTCTCTGCACGAGGACGAGATCGTGACCGCCGACGAGCTACCGGCCCGCTACGCCGGCTTCTCGACCTGCTTTCGGCGCGAAGCGGGGGCCGCCGGCAAGGACACGCGCGGCATCTTCCGCGTCCATCAGTTCGACAAGGTGGAGATGTTCTCGTTCATCGAGCCCGAGCACTCATCCGAGGAGCACGAGCGGTTGCTGTCGATCGAAGAAGCGATCCTCCAGGATCTCGCGATCCCGTACCGCGTGGTGGCGATTGCAGTCTCCGATCTCGGCGCCTCGGCGGCCAAGAAGTACGACTGCGAAGCATGGCTTCCAGGCCAGGGCCGTTACCGGGAGCTCACGTCCTGCTCGAACACTACCGACTACCAGGCGCGTCGTCTGGACATCCGCTATCGCCCGCCGAATGGCAGGCCGACTCACGTGCACACGCTCAACGGGACCGCGGTGGCGGTCGGGCGGACGATCATCGCGCTGCTGGAGAACGGCCAGCGCGAGGATGGCTCGGTCGTGCTGCCGCGGGCGCTTGCCCGCCACGGCGCTCCGGAGGCGCTCGCACCCGCCTGAGGCTGAGGAGGACCGCCGGGTCGGGCCCAACCGCTTTGATGATCTGTCTGTGGACGGTCGGGCAGTCTGGCCGAGTCGTTTGTGGGCGGTCGGGCCGCCCGATGAGCCGCGGTGGCCGACTGAGCCCCGAGACGGTCGCGGGTCAGCGGTCGAGGCTGTGAAGCCGGGCCGGCCGCTCGAGCACTAGCAGTGCGGCCCGCGGCGGTCCGCATGGTGCGATCCGGACTCGCATCCGCACTCCGAACGTGTTCCACGGACGCACGAACACGTGCGTCGGCGACCGGTCCCCGCTCGCCGCCTGCGTCACCGCGGCGGCAAACCGGCCTCCGCTGCGCTCCGCGTCGGCCGCCACCAACAGATCGGTCACGGGACGGTTGACCGCGAGGTCCTCGGTGACCGCGAGCAGTGACTCCGCCGTCCGCGACATCGCCTGCACCAGCAGCGTCGAATCGATCACCAGGAACGCATCGCGACCGCCGGGGACCGCATCGGCAGGAGTCTCGAGCAACAGCCCGAGCCCACACGAGGGGCACACGCGGGCGGTAGGGAATGGAGCTTCGCCTCCCGGCGAAGGAGCCGCGCAATGACCACAGAACCATGACCATTCGGCTGGAGCGGCAGCCTGTCCCCGTACGAGTGTGAGCTTCGGCCGCCTGGGTATGGCGCTCATCTCGCTGCGTTCAGTTCGCGTGTCATCTGGTCCTCATCCAGTCGGAGTCCGTTCCGTCCAGAGATTCTTGCGCGCAAATGTCGCTTTGCCGCTTAACGTGGGAGTTTGTGGCGTACGGGGTAGGAATTCAAACGAATTTCGATCCTCAGGAGGCGGAGAGCGGGGATTCGAGCCCCACGTCTACCGGTCTGGAGCGGTCCCGAGCGACCCTGCTCTCCGCGGCGGGCGGGCCCGCGGACAGATCGCAAGGCCAGGGGCCAGCGGCATGTCTGCCGGTTCCCTTGCCAGATCACGCCACCCTCGATTGCCGCTGTCACCAGTGCTTCCCTGACGCCCGATGCGCTTCGGGACCAAAGCGCACTCCGATTCGAGGTCGAGCGGTCGCTTGTCGCTGACACCTGGGTCGCTCTCCTGGCGCTCGTAGCCGGTGACCTTCCCCGTCCCATGAATTCAGGCAGGCGGAGAGGGGGGGATTCGAACCCCACCCCTACCGGTCTGGAGCGGTCCCGAGCGATCCTACTCGCCGCAACCGCGGGGGGAAGCGGTCCTGAGCGTCCCCCAGCGGCCGGGCAAGAGGGGTCACGCAGAGGGTCACGCGCTCGGCGGGACTGTGCCCGCTTCGCTAGCCAAGCCAACCAAGTCCACCGAGAAAGGAATCTCATGGCAATCGCAGATCCGATCGGCAAGGCCCGCGCTGTCAGCACCCCGCTGCAGGCCGCGCGGCTGATGGCCCGCTTGGAGCACGAGATCAGCTTCGACGAGTCCGCCAGCGAGGAGTGGCATCAGTCCGCGGACAAGGCGATCGACGGCCTGCGGGCGCGGTTCCCGTCGGCCCGCACCTTGGACGCCTACATGCAGCCGCCGGCGGGCTCCCCGGCCGCTCGAGCCGGGATCCGCGTACGCAAGGCCACCCGGCGGCGGGGATGGGCCAGACGAGCCGGCGTGCTCGCGCTGCTCGCCGCTGTCGTCGCGATCATCTGGCGCCTCGCGCGCCGGCGGGCGGCCCGCAGGGTGCTTCCAATCGTCGCGGCTGGCTCGATTCTCGGCTGGCGCGCCGGCGCCGCTGTCGCGTTCGCTAGCGCGATGGTCGCGGCGCTGCAGCGCGTGCGCCGCGCCGCGCATATCGGCTCCCGTTGACCCGCCGGCGCTGGCTGGGCTTCGCAGGTCGGGCCGACGATCGTTGGCCCGCATATCACGACGATCGCCCCGGCGGCGCTGTCACACCGCCGGGGCGGGCGATGCGGTGGCGCTCAGCGAGGCGCAGGATGCGCGTGCTCGGGCTGATGCGGTGATCGCGGCGGCTGTGTTGCCGGGTCGCCGTTGCTTGACCGGTTGGGGCGGCCGGTGTCGCCGGTGACGGTGTCGGAGTATCGGCGCGGCCGCAGGCCGGCGAATGCGGGCAAGCGGTATCCGGCCGAGCCGCTCGAGCCGGAAGAGATCGCCGCGCTGCTCGACGCGCTACCGAAGGGTTGCACTGGCGTGCGTGACGCGGCGTTGATCGTGCTGCTGTGGCGTGCCGGGTTGCGGATCGAAGAAGCGCTCGTGCTCGCGCCGAAGGATCTCGTGCTGTCGAGCGGCGAGCTGCGGGTCCTGCACGGCAAGGGCGACCGGTGGCGGGTCGTGGCTGTCGATCCGGGAGCAACGGCGTACGTGGAGCGGTGGCTCGCGCTGCGGGCCCGCCTGGGCGTGGATGCGGCCGCGCCGGTGTTCTGTACGACCCGCAACGACGGCGGCGGGGTCGGCCGGCCGATGCGCAGCTCGGCGGTACGGCAGATGCTCAAGCGCTACGCGCGTAAAGCGGGGATCGCCAAGCGTGTGCACCCGCACGGCTTGCGGCACACGCACGCGTACGAGCTGATGATGGAGGGCCAGCCAGTGCCGCTGATCCAGCAGCAGCTCGGGCACATCGACCTCTCGATGACGCAGCGCTACGTCAGCCATCTCGCGCCGGCGGTACGGCTGCAGGCGCTCCGTGCCCGGGAGTGGCCGGCGCAGCTGCTGCCGCCAGCGCCGGCGAGACCCGTGTCGGTCGTCTCGCAAGGCGAGCCGGTCTCGCCGGTGCCGAGGTCTGTCACGCCGGCCGACAGCGAGCCGCCGGCGCCCGTGGCCGCCCCGACTCGCGACGGCGCGAGTAGCGCGCGAGCGTTGCAGCGGTTCCTGGATGTGCTGGCGGCCGCCGGCGGCCGGCTGACGCAGGCGCAGCTGACGCGCGAGCTCGGCGTGACGAAGGCGCGGACCAGCCACCTCGCGGCCAAGCTCGAGCGCGAGGGACTGATCGTCAGCAGCGGCTATCACCGTGCGGCCGGGCAGCGTGGCCCGGGCTCGCGCGTGTGGCGGCTGGCACCGCCGAGGGCCAAGCTCACGCTCGACACGGAGCTGCGCGATCCGCGTGATCGTGTCGGCGGTGCGATCGCGCGTCGTGGCTATGGGCAGCAGCGCGTGCTGGACGTCATCACGGGGCTCGACGGCCGCGCGTCGCAGGCGCGTGTCGCGCGCGAGCTCGGGATCGGTGCCACGACTGTCGCGCATCACTGCCGAGCGCTCGAGCGCCAGGGCAAGCTCGAGCGCGGCGGCCTGGACAAGTCGGGGTCCAATCGTGGCTCTCAGGTATGGCGGGTCGCGTCCCCGCGTCCGGTGGTCTCGGCGTCTGGCTGGGGCCGGATGACGATCGTGCTCGGCAGCAGCAGCACGAGGAGAGTGTGAATCGTGTAGAGGGGCCGGTAGACGTACCGCCTGTATCACCCGTCGCGCGCAAGCCGTCGTTCCCAATGCGGGCCGCAATCGTGCGCTGGCGCGCGCTGGTTGGCCGTCGGGACGGCCGGATCGTACGCTTGCGGCGCGTGAGCAGCACGATCCGGGATCGCAGCCGCCCTTCTGCGCGACGCCGTCCGACCGCGGCGGAGCGGAGGCTCGAGTGGGCGCATTACGCCAATCGGATCCTGCTAGAGCACGGCGTAGTGTCCGGTAGCGAGACATATCCGGCTCGACATCAGGCGCGCTACCGGGCCCAGCGGCTAATCGAGCTGATGGTCGCGCTCGAGCTCCACGACCGCCGGTCGTTACGCGAGCACACCGACCGAGCACAAGCGGGCGGATGGGGCTGGTCTGTGGAGTACGTCATCCGCTAGGCGCGTGGTCAATGCTCGCGGCTGGGATATCGGCAGATCGGCAGGCGGGAGTCCCTGAATCTACGGGCGGTTTGAGCCTCGCCCGCGGCCATCGGCTAGTAGGTCGGCAGGCGGGGAACGCAGGTGCCGGCGGAAGCGTTGCGCGCGTTCGCCCGGATGCAGCTGTCGGCTGTGGTCGCGCGCTGGCATCTCGCCTATCGGCACCCGACCGGGTGGCCGGGGTTCATCGCGCTGGGCCCGACGCGTACCGGCAAGACGTCGATCGCGTCGTGTGTGTGTCGCGTCTACGGTGTCGAGGAGGTGCGGGCGATCAAGGTTGCCCAGCACGAGACGCCGGGCTCGCTGCTCGCGCGCCGCCAGCGCGACCGCGCCAGCCCGACCGGCTATCGGCTCGAGCGCTCGCCGGTGCTCGAGCTGGCGTACGTGTGCATCGACGAGTACGACAAGGCGCCGCGGGAGGTCAAGACGGCCGCCGGCGGGCTCCTGTTGGGCAACTCGCAGTTCGAGCTCGAGGGCGAGCTGGTGACGGTCCGTCCGACCGCGTACGTGACCCTCAATAGCGGGCCTGACGGGCTCGACGCGCTGCATGAGGCGTACGTCCGGCGGTCGGTCGTGATCGACACCGGGCAGCTGCGGCCGCTGCTGGGCGACGTCGATCTCGCAATCGCGAGACTGTTCGCCGGCGAGGTCGTGATCCCGCGGCTGTCGCTTGCGCGGATCAAGCCGCCCGCGCCCACACTGCCCGCCGAGCTGTGGCGGCTGCTGCGCGACGAGCTGCGCGCCGGGCTGACCGATCACGGATGGGACCGCAGCGACGTCGAGCCGCTCGCGCGGATCGCGCTCGGCCGCGCCGCGCTGAACGGCAGGAGTCTTGACGAGCAAGCGGTGCTCGCGACCGTGCTCGACTACCTCACCTGCGCGGCGACGCTCGGCCACACACGGCCGGGGTTCGCTGGGCGGCTTGCGCCGAGGCTGGGTGCCCGCGGCGCGCTGGTGCCCGATGCGGCCGCCGCCGAGGCCGAGAGCGAGCAACGCCAAGCCGTCGAGCACGACCGCCGGCGCCGCAGCGCCGCCGCGCGGCTCGAGTTCGAGTGGGTCCGCGAGCGGGCTGCCGGCGGGCTGCTGGATGCTCGCGACGCGATGGGGCGGGCCCGCGATCCGGACCGCCAGGCGCTCGCACGCGCGCTCACGATCGCAGCCGAACAGATCCGAAGCGCCCGGTCAATCGAAGCGCTGCGCGCAGCGATCCACGCCGCCGTCCCCTACGAGGACCAGGCCCGCACGTGGAAGGCAGCGCGCGACCAGCAAGCCGCCGAGCGCGAACGTGTCGCCGAGCAGGGCCGCCAGCAGCGAGAGCTCGATCGAGCCTCGCGCCAGCGAGAGCGTGAGCGCGCGCTGCTCCCTGTCGCGGCAGGGATCGTCGAGGTGCTCGAGCCGCTCACGCGTCACGGCTCGGCACGCCCTGAAGCCGGCCGATGTCCGTCCTGCGGAATCGTCTACACGCTGCAAGCCACCTTCGGTCGCCTTGAGAAGTGCACTGCTTGCGACCAGCGGCTGATCCCCGTGCGCAGCCGAGCGAACGGCTATCGACAGTAGAGCTGCCTGCTGCGCCGAGGGGTTACCGGGGTTTTGCTCGTCCACACGCCCGGCCGCGCGGCGCCGGGGGTCCCCGAAGGCGGACGTCCACAACGCAAGAATCGGGCGCTGGACTTGGATCGTCAATCACGTTGAGAGCCGGCTGGTAGGAAGGAAGCGGTCAGGCTAGGCCAAGCTCTGCAAGGTCCCGCGCGACGACCTGGTCGACGTGCTTCTCGGAGAGCTCGAAGTAGCTGGAGTGTGTGCGCTCGAGCGTCTCGAGCGAGTCGGACCCGAGCAGAACGACCTCGACATCATCGTCGCCGCGGTGCTCGGCCTCGGCCTCGTTATATGCGAGCAGCGCCGCCTTGTAGTCGTGTGCGAACGGGAGCACGTCGGCGTGCCCGTCGGCGATCCGGTAGATCACGAGGAAGTGCTGTAGCTCGGATTCGCTCATCGGCTTCGTCCTACCCATCAGCGTAATAGCGACGCGTTGCCGCGAACAACTTCGACAGCTCCTTGAGGAGCTCCTCCTGAGGTTCCTCGTTGCGCTCGCGCAGCTCGAGGTATTCGGCGACGACCCGAAAGTACTCCCGGAGCTCGGCCGGCCCGACGCCGAACTTGAGTCCGTGCCGCAGCCGCCGAGTGTCTTGCTCTACCGACTGCGCCCACCGATCCTGCCACGGCGTCCGCAGCTGTATCTCGATGAAGCAGCCATCCCTCTCTACAACGACGTGAACGGCGCGGTAGCCATCCGCCTTCGGGCCGGGATCACGACCCGTGATGTACTCGCGCACCCTCCGGATCTGCCACCGCGGCTGTCGCCTCAGCTCCCGCACGAGCTCGTCCACATTGCTCTGCCCGGGCAGGATCGCACGCACGCCGCCGATGTCCTCCATCGTGCTCAGCTGCATCGTCGGATGACGCTGCAGCTTGTCGACGATCGTCGCGAACCGCTTTAGCCGCTGCGTGACATCGGGTCGACGTCGAGCTTGCGAAGGTAGTAGCGCAGGCCGGCGTTCGTACGCGCCAGCGGCCTGGCGTGCTGTGCTCTCCACCAGTCGACGATCGCAGCCGCCTCCAAGAACTCGGCCGCCTCGCCCAAGAGCTCGTCTTCGGACACCGACACGATCGCCCGCTTGTCCGAGCTGAGGTCGCGCAGCAGTCGACCAGCGCGCCGCAGCTGCGTCTTGGAGTAGGCCGGGGTGCTCGCCACGTGAGCGCGACACCCTAGTGTCCGGCCCAGCGGCAGAGAATGTTCAGTTCACAGCTGTAGGCAGGAACGCGAGGGCAACGACCACCGGGCCCGCAGCCGCCGTCCCGTCCGCCGAAGCTGTCAGGTTCTCTGCCGTGACCGCCCTCGCCCTCCCTGAACGCCTGCCGCTGGGCGACGCCGTCGAGCGATTCCTGGCCCGACCGGACCTCTCACCGCACACCGTCCGCGTCTACCGCCAGGTGCTCGCGCCGATCGTCGACGACGTCGGCCCGCGCGCCGCGGCCGCGCCACTGGACGAGCGGGCCCGCGAGCTGCAATACGCAGCCGAGCACCAGTGGGCCCACCTCGCGCCCGCCAGCTGGAATCGCAACCTCGCCACCCTGAACGCGTTCCTACGGTGGACAAGCCGCCACGCCGGCCATGCCGGAGGCCTCGGCGAGCCGCTGCGGCTCCAGCGCCGGCGCGAGCCCGCCGACCGCACCCGCGCGATCCCCTACTCCCAGCTCGAGCGCCTGTGGCAGCGCGACAGCGTCGCGCTACGGGAGAAATGCCTGTGGCGGCTGCTGTACGAAACCGCCGGGCGGGCCAGCGAGATCCTCGCACTCGATGTCGACGACGTCGACCTGACGAACAAGCGAGCGCGGATCCGCTCCAAAGGCGGCGACGTCGAGTTCGTCTACTTCCAGTCGGGCTCGGCGCGGCTGCTGCCACGGCTGCTCGCCGGCCGCCCGCGCGGCCCGGTGTTCCTGACCGGGCGCGCCGCGCCTGCGGGCACGCCCACCGTGGACGTCTGCCCGATCACCATGCGCGCGCGGCTGTCCTACCGCCGCGCAGCAGCGCTGTTCTCGGAGCACACCGACGGCTGGACTCTGCACCAGCTGCGCCACTCAGCGATCACCCATCTTGGGGAAGCGGGCGAATCGACAGCAAAAATTACCCTCCCATAACGCGCGGTAATTTCTGTCCCTAACCGGCTCGGGCGTGTGCTGAGCTTCACGGCCGTGACACGCCGGTCAGCATCCCGCAGCGAGTTCGAGCGCCAGATCGCCGATCTCGCGCTCACGTACGGATGGCGCCACCACCACGCGCGCTGCACGGGGCGCACGCGCGACGGGTACGCCGACGGCTTCCCGCGCGATGCCCTA
>Ga0335081_10008245_pt1 | contig 16695 bp, 14 predicted proteins | sample Lox_Sample_35_FD_206713 | JGI IMG/M metagenome (GOLD analysis project Ga0335081, IMG submission 206713) | Soil microbial communities from Loxahatchee National Wildlife Refuge, Florida, United States - Lox_Sample_3.5 | ecosystem: Environmental > Terrestrial > Soil > Wetlands | place: USA... | reverse complement strand
CTGGATCCGAACACCTTCCTCGAAGCATTCCTCAGCGGACCCGGCGTGATCGGCACCGGATGGAACGAACCCGCGTTCGACGTGATGCTGTCGGACGCGAATGCCGCGCCGTCTTCCCGTGAGCGAATGCGAGGGCTGGCGCAATGCGAGCGTTTGCTCCTGCGAGCCATGCCCGTACTGCCGCTCTACTGCAATGTCCAGGCCGTGCTCCGCAAGCCGTTCGTGCGAGGCCTGTCGCCCGCCAAGGTCGGTAGCGCCCGCTTCAAGTATGCGTGGATCGACACCAACTGGAGGCCCTCATGACGCGGGTCTCCCGCCGGGCTCTGCTGGCGTCCGGCTCGCTCGCGCTGGCGGGGTGCGCGCGGGCACACGAGGAATACTTTGGAAAAACCGACCCGCCCCGAAGCCAGCGCCTGGTATACCTGCTTGACTCCGAACCAACCACACTCGATCCAACGCTCACCGAAGAGCGCCTCGACGCCCTGATCCTGTCGTTGTTCGAAGGATTGACCAGTCTGCATCCCGACACCGGCGCCCCGATGTCCGCGCTGGCCACGCACTACCTGGTTACCGCCGACGGGCTGCACTACACATTCTTCCTGCGCGGCCATCCACGGCCGCGGGGAAATCGCCTCCCAGACACGGCCGGCCTTTCGCTTGAGTACTCCCGTGGGCGCACCCCTCCGCCCGACCGCGCGCCGGCCTGTTGGAGCGACGGTGTGCCCATCCACGCCTCCGATTTCGTCTACTCCTGGCGCAGAGCCCTTGACCCTTCGACTGCCGCGGATTATGCCCTGCTGTTCTACCACATCCGGAATGCCCGGGAGATCAATGCCGGCAAACTGGCGCCCGAGCACCTCGCCATCCGGGCGTTGGATGATTTTACGCTCGAGGTCGATCTCGCAAACCCGGCTCCTTTCTTTCTCGAACTGGTGTCGGGGCGGATGTTCTGCCCGGTTCCGCGCCACGTGATCCGAACGGCGGGTTCTCATTGGACGGAGCCTGGCCGTATAGTGACCAGCGGAGCATTTGTTCTACGCGAGCGGCGCCGCTACGACCGCATCGTCCTCGCGAAGAGTTCCTGTTACTACGATGCCGGCCAGGTCGCGCTGCAAGAGTTGATTTTCCTGGTGGTCGGCGATCCGGCTCCCCAGCTGAACCTCTACAAGGCCGGTATGGCCGCCATCGCGCAGCCGTGGATTCCGACGATAATGCCCACCTTGCGGCACAAGAAGGATTTCCGGCCGCAGCCGAACTACGCTTCGGAATTCTTCGCGATCAATACCCGAGTGCCGCCGCTCGACGATGTGCGGGTACGCTACGCCCTCAACATGGCGACCGGCAAGCACCTCATTGCCGACCTTGCCGGCGCCGGCAGCCTGCCGGCGCATGCGGTGGCGCCGCCCGCTCCCGGTCCGGCAGCGAGTACAGGACGTCCACCGCGCGCATCATCAGGTCGTCGAAGCGGCCACCGGCATAAACCGGATCGCCGGACATTTGGTCCGCCAGCGCACTCAGTTGACCGACGGTATGCGTGGAACTCCGCGGTCGGCGCGTGGATTAGAATTGTCTTGTACCGTATGCCGCGCGAGCTCCTGTTGCTGTGCTGTTTGGTCTCCTTGGCAGGGGGACAGGACGACCGCGGCAAGCTCTTACAGCGCCTGCGCGAGCGGGTGCGGGAGACCATCGAGCGCCTGCCGAATTACCTGTGCACCGAGACGGTGGACCGAACCCAATCCCGCGCGTCGGGGTCACATCCCGCCTCGTGCGCCTCGCTGATGGCACAGAAGGACCGGAAACTACGCCCCGTGGCGTCAGACCGTTTGCGCCTGGACGTCGCTATGTCCTCGAACGGGGAAATGTACTCCTGGGCCGGCGAAGCGAAGTTTCACGACCAGACTCTGGGAGAGTTGGTGAAGGCCGGCACCACCGCGACAGGCACGTTCGCCACCTTCCTGCACGCCATTTTTCTGAACGGTGCCGCTCAGTTCTCTTTTCAAGGCGAGCGGACGGAGGACGGGCGGACGGTCGCCGAGTTTGCCTACCGCGTGGCGCAGAAGGATAGCCAATACGTCTTCGGCTACAGCGGGGGCAAGATGATCACCGGCTATCATGGCACGTTTCTGGCGGACCCCCGCACCGCCGACCTGCTGCGCCTGGTGATCGATACCGACCTGCTGCCCGACTTCACCGAGAGCTGCCAGGCATCCTCCACGATGGACTACCATCACGTGAACTTGCACGGGTCCGATTTTCTGCTCCCCAGCGAGGTGCGGCTGCGAATCGTCGACACGGACGGCGGCGAGAGCGAGAATCGTACGGCATTTTCGGCATGCCACGAGTTTCTGGGTGAGTCCACCCTGAGCTTCGACGATCCGGAGCAGGCGGCCGCGGGGAGCGCCAGGGGAAATGCCGCTCCCACGACCCTGCCGGCCGGCCTGCGGTTTGAGATGGCACTCACCGACGACATTCAGACGGCCACCGCGGCGGCGGGCGATGCGATCCACGCCAAGCTTCTGACCCCCATCCGCGACCACTCGACGAAGGTGCTGGTTCCGGCGGGCACAGTGGTCACCGGCCGCATCAGCGAATTGCGGCACTATTACTCGCCGTCACAGTCGTGGTCGATCGGGCTGCGGCTGGATACCATCAAAGTCGACGGCCTATCAAGACCGTTGGCAGCGGCGGTCGATACCCTGGGGCAGAAGGTGACGGGAAGCCGGGGAGACAAGGGGATCCTGCACTGGAGCGCGACGCCGGGTTTGGGCGCGGTCGTGTTTTCCGACCTCAAGCCCAACGAAGTGATCCCCGCCGGCCAGGAAATGAAGTGGGTGACGGTCTGGCCATTGAAGGCACCGCCGCCCAAAACGGAACTCCATACGGTGTTGGGGACCAACCCCATGCCCCCTGAATTCCGGCTGGAGGATCCCACAGACAGCCGGCAACCGCCGTTGCGGCAGACTGTGGAGACCCCGCCGGCAAGTCCCCGCAATCTCGATCTGCAGGAAGGAACGCCGGGGAGCGTGCCACCAGGGTGGCATCTGCCGCCGGGATCGGTGACTTACTCCGCGGAACTGCGCGCTACGGGATGTAAGTCCGGTCCGCGGTGCGCGGTGGTGCTGGTTCCACCAGATGCTCCCGCGGGGTCGTTCGGAAATCTGATGCAATCCTTCGATGCCCGTCAGTATCGCGGCCTGACGGTGCGGCTGCACGCGTGGCTTCGTGTGGACCCTGTGCTACCCGGAAACCGGGCCCAGCTCTGGTTGCGCACCGACCGGCAAAACGGGCCAACCGGGTTTTCCGACAATATGGAAAAGCGGGCGGTCACTTCCGGCGAGTGGACCGAGTGCCAGATTCAAGGGCGGATCGATGTGGACGCCACCATGATCAGCTTCGGGGTATTGGCGTTCGGCAGTGGTGGCGCCTGGATCGACGGTATCGGGTTTGAGATCGTGCCCGAAGACGCGAAGCGGTGATCGCCGGGCCTCTCTGAGCAGCCGCGCCAACTCTGGCGAGAGCGCGTTATCGATCAGAAACTTCACGAGATGCGGGACAGAGGCAGATCGCGTTCCATCGCGGAGACCGCCGCGAACCGCAGGCACTCGCGGATGTCCTCAACCTGAAGGTCGGGATACTCGGCGAGATTCTCCTGCTCCGTCATGCCGCCCGCAAGCATTCGGAGCACGGTCGCAACCGGGATACGGAGACCCCGGACGCAGGGGACCCTACCCATCTGATTGGGATTGACCGTGATGCGTTCGAAATTGGTCACCTGCATGTTCGGCCTCGCCGCATTATCGGTTGAGAAGAGCTGGTACGCCCGAGTGGATTCGAACCACCAACCTTCGGCTCCGGAGGCCGACGCTCTATCCAGTTGAGCTACGGGCGCACGTGAAACCAGGATACCCCTTGGCGGCACCGGAGTGGCGCACTTGGTGCGCTCTCAGAGGCCGGCAGGGTGGCGCCGCCGCCTGGGCATTTCGGGCTTGTCCCATTTCGCCGTGTACCGCTCTCCGAACTGAATCTTGCGCTCGTACTCCATGGGATTTTCATCCCGGAGGACCAGGAGCTGGTAGACGTGGTTCACGGCATTTTTGATAATTGCCTTGATCTCGTCGTCGGTGATCCTGGAAAACCCGTCCATGGCCCGACATCTCGGCGTGCAGGAAATACTGGTTGATGGCCGTCAACTCTTCCTTCAGAGCTTCGTTCAACGCGGCGATAACCTTGGGATTGCCTTGCATGATCGCAGTTTCGGTGACATTGGTCCGAAAAGTCAAGCGCAGCTGCGACCTGTTGCGACAAGGCGCAATTTCCGAACATTTCCAGTTGACACTGAGTTGCAAATGGGGTTTTAATTAGGCTTACGGAATCAGTTGCAACTCAGTCGCAACTAGTCGCAAATGAGATTACCTGCTTTAGAACGCCGCTCCTTGCTACAGGAATTAACGTTGCGCGGCGTCCGCATCACCGGCCAGCGGCGGATCTTGCTCGAAACGATTCAGGAGTCGGACCGGCACCTGGATGCCGCGACCTTGCTGGCGCTGGCGCAGAAGCGCGACCGCCAGATCAATCGCGCAACAGTGTACCGGACCATTGAACTTCTCAAGAAACTGCGGCTGATCGACGAGCTCGACCTGATGCATCTGGATGGCGAGAAGCACTTTTACGAAGCCAAGACCAATATCGATCATGTTCACCTGGCGTGCTTCCAGTGTGGGCGGATCGAGGAGTTTACCAGCCCGCTGTTCGAACGCCTGAAGGCTGAAATCTCCCGGCAAAAGGGTTTTCACATTCGCGTCGTGCGCCTGGAAGTAGGCGGGCGATGCAGCCATTGCTGCACTCTGGCGCGAAGTTGCGCCGAATGCGGTGAGGAGGCCTGTTGCAAGGGCGATAGACCGTGTAGCTGTTGACAAAAACGAAGGCCACGCGGCTGACTTTTGGCGAAGCGCACCGCGTGGCCTCACGAAATCGACAACCCGCAGGCTGACGATCGTTTACATTGTAGGCTCGCCAGCCGGCGTCTTTCAAGGATGGTGCAAAAGTACATGACTGGCAGCCTTCGAAGCGAATCTCACTCCGGCCGCGGCGGCGCCTCCGGCCTGATCCCACGGGCCGTCGCGCCCGAGACTTCACGCAGGGGAGGAATCCGATTGTTTCATCCAGTGGCCTTCCTGGCCCGCGGATGTTGCCTTGTGCTCGTGGTGTTGTCGCTTTTCAAGTGCAAGGCATTCGCCCAGGAGAGCCCGTACATCGTCACCTACGATCATCATCTGGAAGAGCCCGGAAACCTTGAGATCGAGTACTTTTCTACCTTTGGGACCCAGCGCGCCGGCAACGACTTCCACGCTTATTGGGTCGAGTTCGAGTACGGCGCTACGGCCTGGTGGACGACCGAGTTCTATCTCGACGGGCAGACCACATTCCACGACAGCACGCTGTTTACTGGTTTCCGCTGGGAAAACCGCTTCCGGCCGCTGCGTACCGAGCATTTCATCAATCCGGTGATCTATGTCGAATACGAGAATATCAGCGAGGCCGACAAAATCGTCAAAGAGGTGGAGGGCCACGACGTCGCATCCGACCACGCCGACCCGAATGCATTGCTGAGGCAAGGGCACAACCACGAGCTCGAATTCAAGCTCATCCTCTCGAAGGATTTCAAGGGTTGGAATTTCGCCGTGAATCCGCTGGCCACCAAAAATCTCTCGCCTAACAATCCTTGGGAGTTCGGATACGCCGCGGGGATCAGCCGTCCGCTGGCCCTCAAAGCGTCGGCGCAACGCTGCACCTTCTGCCGCGAGAATTTCATCGCCGGAGTCGAACTGTATGGAGGCCTCGGCGATACGCAGAGCTTCGGACTTCACGAAACATCCCACTACGTCGCGCCCGCGCTCGCGTGGAATCTTCCTTCCGGTTGGACCGTGCGGCTGTCACCGGGCTTCGGCCTGAATGGCAACAGCCATCGCCTGCTGTTGCGCTGGGGCCTTTCACGTGAGTTTTCTGGCTTCAGTGAGATTCTCCGTGGCCTGTTTGGAGTCCGCTTATGAAGGTGGCGGCGGTTTCAGTGATTGCAATCCTGCTCGCTCTCGGTACCTCGGCGGTGCCGGCCGAGGAGGAGAGATCCAGGAATTTCGAATCCCCAAGTGCGGTCTTGGCGAGAGTCCCGGAGAAAGACCGAGCGAAACGCAACCCACTTGCAAGTGATCCAGAGGCAGCGAGCGCGGGCAGAAAGCTTTTTGAACAGCACTGCGCCGAGTGCCATGGCGGGACCGCCGAGGGTGCGAGAAGAGGACCGAGCCTCCGGAGCGCGGACATGCGGCACGCAACGCCTGGAGAAGTCTTCTGGATCGTGACGAATGGCGTTGTAAGGTGTGGTATGCCGGCCTGGTCCAAGCTGCCGGAGCCACAGCGATGGCAAATCGTTAATTTCCTTCAGGAACAGAAGGGGAACACACCATGAATTGCCCAAGACTTCTCATCCCCATCGCTCTGGGTGGAATTCTCTTGGCGTGTGCCAGTACCGGCGGCAGCATCGCCGGCACGGTTGCCGACTCAAGCGGCGGCGTAATGCCCGGTGTCGCGGTCGTAGCCCGCAACACGGAAACAGGGGTCCCGCAAAAGACCGTCACGAATGCCGAGGGCTTCTACGCCTTTCCGACCCTGCCCGAGGGCCGATATGAATTGCGCGTCGAGCAACCCGGATTTCAGCCCTTCAGCAAGGACGGCGTGGTGATGACTTCGACCGCCGCTTTGCGCGTGGATATCCAACTGGCGCTGGAGGCGCATGCGGAAACCGTGGCTGTGACCGAAGGGGGGGCCCGAGTTGAAATTGCCAGCACACAACTGGGCGAGCTCATCACCAGCACGAAAATGGCCGCCATCCCGATCAATGGCCGTAGTTACATCGACCTGCTGGCGCTCCAGCCGGGCGTGATTCCGGCGAGCTCACAGCAGCCAAACGCCGTGGTCATGGCAGGATGCACGAGCGCGCCTCCGTCGGGCGATCTGAATCCAGGCAACCTTTCTGTGAGTGGCCAGCGCGAGACCGCCAACGGCTTCAGCGTGAACGGCACCTCCGCGCAGGAGGATTTCAATATGGGCGCGGCCATCGTGCCCAATCTCGATTCCATCCGCGAATTTCGCGTCCTCACCAACAACTTCGACGCCGAGTACGGCAACTTCAGCGGCGGACAGGTGCTGGTGACCACCAAGTCGGGTACCAACGAACTGCACGGGAGCGCCTTCGATTTCCTCCGCAACACCGATCTGGATGCCCGAAACTACTTCGCTGCTGACCGTGCCCACTACGACCGCAACCAGTTCGGTGGCACGGTTGGCGGGCCGATTCGTAAGGACAAAGTCTTCTTCTTTGCCGACTACCAAGGCACGCGCATGGCCCAAGGCATCGATACGGGCCTGATTTCGGTTCCTTCCGTCGCCAACCGCGCCGGCGATTTCTCGGACAACGCCAGCACGCTCTCCGGCACAGTCAACGGTCAGTACTGGGCGGATTTGCTTTCGCAAAAGCTCGGCTATGGCGTTCATGCTGGCGAACCCTATTACATTCCCGGCTGCGCGAACTCCGAAGAATGCGTCTTGCCCAATGCCCAGATTCCCGCGCGCGCCTGGTCCGCGCCCGCCAAAGCCCTCTTGCCCTACGTCCCGCCGCCCAATCGCGGCGAGAACACGTTCTCCACGTCTGCGTACGACGAGAAGCTGCGCGACGACAAGGGTGCCATCAAAATCGATGGCAACACGCGCTGGGGATCGATAGCAGCCTATTATTTCTCGGATGACTACCGACTCGATAATCCATATCCGACCGGGCAGGGCGGTGCCAACGCGCCGGGATTCAATGCGCTTTCGCTCGGCCGCGCGCAGCTCGCCACACTCGCCCTGACAAGCACTCTCAGCCCCAGCGCCGTTAACGAGCTGCGGTTGGGCTACATGCGGACGGCGAACAACGTGGGCCAGCCGGTGGGCGGCGTTGGCCCGACCCTGGCTTCACAAGGTTTTGCGGATGCCTCGGGCAAACCCTCCATCGTGGCGCTCGATCCGCGCATCGAGGGCATCGAGAACGTCGCGTTCAACGACTTCACCATCGGGGTCGACACCACCGGCGTCCGTCAGGCCAACAACACCTTTCAGTGGTCGGATAGTTTTTCGAAAGTTGCCGGACGGCACATTTTCAAATTCGGCGCGGGCGTCCATTACGACCAGGTCAACATCAACCCCAATGCGGTCTACAACGGCTCGTTCTTGTTCCAGGGCACCGAAACCGGCTCCGATTTCGCCGATTTCCTCCTCGGCATAGCCAGCAGCTACAACCAAGCCGACGCTCAGGCGTTCTACCTGCGCAACAAGTACGTGGGGCTGTACGGTCAGGACAGTTGGCAGCTCGGGCACAATCTCACACTGAATTACGGCTTGCGCTGGGACCTGCTCCCGCCGTGGCACGAGAAATACAACCAGATGCAGACACTCGTTCCCGGCCAGCAGTCGGTTGTGTATCCGGGCGCGCCGGCGGGCCTCGTTTTTCCGGGGGATCCGGGCATTCCTCCCACGCTTGCGCCGACCCAGTACACCAACTTTGCTCCACGCGTCGGGCTGGCTTATTCGCCCAATTCCAAAACCAGCGTTCGCGCCGGCTATGGCCTCTTCTACACCGCCATCGAAGGCCTCTCGGCCGGCATCATGAGCGCAAATCCACCGTACGGCTACGATTATACGAGCTTCGCTCCGCCGCTATTCGCCACCCCCTTCGTCACAGCCGCCAGCGGCGAGAATGCCGGCCAGCGGTTTCCGTCGCCGATCCCCGCATTCGGCGGATCCCCTGCGAACCCCAACACCGCGGTGAATTGGCCCCAGTACATGCCGATCACCGGCGTGCCCTCGTTCTTCCACGCTAACGTGACACCCTACAGTGAGAGCTATACATTCTCCGTGCAGCGTGAGGTGGCGCGCGACACTGTGTTTACCGCGAGCTATGTCGGCACTCAGGCGCACCATCTCTTAGTGCTGATTTCGGCCAATCCAGGCAATCCGGCGCTCTGCTTGAGCCTGAGCCAGCCACAGGATGTCATGTCTGGAACGCCCACATGTGGTCCGTTCGGCGAGAGCGGAACCTATGTCGCGCCCTCGGGCCAGACGATTCAGGGCACGCGGGGACCGTTCAGCTCCCAATTCGCGGCAGTCACGTATCAGAAGACCATCGGCAACTCCAACTACAACGCGCTCGAACTCTCGCTCCGGCACACGGGTCCATCGCTGGAATTGCTTGCCGGCTACACGTACGGGAAGTCTCTCGATCAGTCATCCAGCCTGGCCGAGGCGGTCAATCCGCTGAACACAAACCTGAGCAAGGCCATTTCGGCGTTCGACATGCGCCACAATTTCGTCGCCAGCTACGACTGGAAACTGCCGCTCGCAAAACTGCTCCATCGCCGATCCCGCTGGGTAGATGAATGGTCGTTGTCCGGAATCATGCGCTTCAGCACCGGCTTCCCCGTGACGTTGTTCAATAACAACGATACGTCACTGTTGGGCACAATTCCAAACGGCATTAACAATAACGGCGTGGATACCCCCAACTACCAGCCAGGCAACCTGAACATCAACACCAACCCGCGCGACGGCAAGCCGGCGTTCAATACCGCGCTGTTCAGTCTTCCGGACCTGGGCCAGATCGGGACGGCTGCCCGCCGATTCTTCTACGGTCCGGGAATCGCGAACTTCGATGCCGCCCTGCACAGGAACTTTCGGCTATCGGAAACCCGATTCTTGGATCTCCGGTTCGAGGCGTTCAACGTGTTCAATCACACCCAGTTCTACGGTCCCGCGGCCGTGAACGGCAATATCAGCAGCCCGGAATTCGGGCAGGTCGTGAACGCCGCCGCTCCGAGGCTAATACAATTGGCAGCAAAATTCTATTTTTGATCTGGGGAGGAATTCGCATGCGCATGCTCCGTTGCTATAATCAGGTTTCCGGAGCCTGTTATGTCGAATAGCATTTTCTTGTTGAACCAGTCGGTAGCCGATGAATTGAGTGCAGTGCATCAATATATGTACTTCCACTTCCACCTTGCGGACCAAGGCTACGGGCCGCTGGCCGAACTCTTCAAGAAGACGGCCATCGTGGAGATGGGGCACGTCGAAACGCTAGCCGAACGAATTCTGTTTCTCAAAGGGGAGGTCGAGATGCTGGCCTCCTCTCCCGTAGAAAAGATCACCGATCCGGCTGCGATGCTGGCTAGGGCCATTGAAATGGAGCAGTCGAGTGCGCGCGACTACAATGTCGCGGCGCAGAAGTGTGGCGCCGATGCGGATGCTGCTTCGAAGCGCGTGTTCGAGAGCCTGGTAGGGGACGAGGAGGGCCACCAGGATCAATTCGAGAAGCAACTGGAAAACATCAAGCGATTTGGACCCGCGTACCTGGCGCTGCAATCGTTTGGCGCAGCTTCGGAGAAGTAAACGGAATCCACGGCTCACGGAATCCGCTCCATCACGGCAACGCCTGCATCGCGCTGATCTCGCCAGCCACACGGTAATCGCCGTCGATCCCCGGCGCCCAGACCTTGTAGACGTAGGGGCACATCGGCGCACCTCCACGCTCCAGATCGCGCATGCGACCGCGCATGTCCCCGGCGGCGATCTCGCGTGCCTCGTTGATGCTCACCACAACCCCGACCGGCTCGTACTGGCCGTCTTCGGACTCGGCGATCAAGATCGCCAGGCCCAGGTCGGTGTCGTCCTTGATCTCTACTGCGAAGCCTGGCGTGAGCTTCCGCTGCGCCGTTCTGTTCGTTGGCATCATCACTCCTGTCTCGTCCACGGTGGCGCCGGCGGCATCCGCTTGAGGACCGCGCGCCAATCCGGGTCCAACTCGCGCATGACCCGTTTCGCCATCCGGACATACCACGCCGCGAACGCCGCTCCCCATTCGCGATCCAACTCCGGCGGCAGCTCGCCGATCTCCGGGTGGTCGGTCGCGATGGACCGGATCTCCGGCCGCGGAACCCGGCTGCGCCAGTCGGCCGACATAATGTCCTGCGCGGGAGTGCGGGCGCGGAATCGCCTCTCGACCTCGTCGTGGAGGATGCGTTCCTTTTCGGCGGTCCACGTGGTCGTTGCCATCACCACATTGATGGCTTCGGGCGCCCAGAATAGCAAGTGAAACTGTGGGCCCGTCGCCCACCGGGTTACGATGTGGGCATGCCGCTACCGCAAGCCCTGCTGCGTGAATTCGAGCGCGTCCAACTGGATCACGCCGAACGGAAGAAGCTGAAGAAGTTGGCGTGGGATGCCCACATGAGCCCGAGCAATTACCTGCGGTCGCTGATCGGTTTGCCGGAGCGCAGTCCCGGCCGGCCCACGGTGGAGGAACTCGAGCGGGAGGCCGACGAAGCCTGGAACATCCTCAAGGAACTCGGCGAAGATCCACAAGCGTATTTCCCGGCGGACGACTCCTGGCTGAACGAGGACCGGCGATAGCCCACCGCTCACGGTGTGGGCGTCAGGCCCGCCGGGTCATTGTCCACGCTCGCTCTGTATAAGGAAACCAAAAACCTGTCTGGGCAATTTTGTCGGGACAGAATTCGAAAAATGATCACCCATAGCCTTGCATGACCTTGCTGGTAGAACCACGATGAATTCGAGTTTTGGACCCTATTTGGACCCTGAAATTTTGCAAGTAACGGAAAACAAAATAGATAACACGATGTTTTTTTGCCTCCGGAGTTTACAGCCTGCGAGAAGCAGCACCGCCCAAACCATCGCCCCCTTGCGGGCGCCGCGGATCGGGATCAGGCTCACAACTAACCCGGTTCCCCCGAATGCCCGTTCCATAACTGAAGTTAACAGCCGGCTTTACACCTGGAGTTAACATTCGATTCTTATCTTGCTCATTCTCAAAGACAGCCTCTTGAATTCCATCGGTGGTACCGCTATTCCCAGAAGTATTGGTGGGCCCATGGGGTTCAGTACGGGCATGACTTTTGGCCAATACGCCCTGAGTTCGATAATTGCCCCTGGATGGCACCAAATCACTACACCACGAAGCGTCACCGCGCGAAACCGGTCGCGAAGATCGGCCTTGTCACTCTCTTGCTTGCTTTATCGACGTGCGCCCAAGGCACTACGGTTCTGATGCTGGATCCGAACTGGAGCGATTATGTGATGTACAACTACACGGATGTCTACGGCGTTGCGCAGACGGATATCGCCATCGGCCCTTACTCCGCCACACTGAACGGCGGTGGCTACAACAACACCGCCGTGTACCTGTTCTGCTACGACTTTAACAGCCCGACGTACATCGGGACGGCGTACAACGGCACCATGGACGTAGTCACTGACTTCACTGGCCCCACACGAACTGCCATGATGGAGGCCAGCTATCTGATCTACGAACTCGCCGCCGCCGGAATGAACAACGCACCACTTTCCGTAAAGGGCGCAATCTCCTTGGCTATCTGGGAAATCATGAACCCGTCGTCGAACACCGCACTCTCCCAGTTCCCGACGGATCCAGCCGCACTACCCTACGAGGCCGCCGCCGCCACCGTGGTTGCCAACGGGACATGGACCATTGCCGACGCCATGCTGTATCCCGTGTGGGTCCCCGACAATCCCTCGATCCAACGGTTCGGCATCGTAGTGGCCGGCAGTCCCCCGGTGCCGCCCAACACGCCGGAGACTGTTCCCGAACCCGGCACCCTGCTGGTCGGTGCGGGTTTGGTCGGGCTAGCCACCATCGGCCGCAAGCTCCGTGCGTAGGCGCTGGGTCAACCCTGCGATACCGGAGCGAAATCAAGCGCGATGCACGGACAATCGCCCATCACCCAGGCATCGTGTCCGGGCGGAACTTCAAAGGCGTCGCCTGGACCAACCAGGATCTCCTGTCCGCCCGGTGCCCGGACCGCAAGGTAGCCTGAAATCACGTAACCGACGTGACGCCTGGACGGCGCTCCGCTTTGTGGAGCGGCGTGTTCCGACCATCTCCAGCCTGGAAGGTATTCTCCCCGTCCGACAGCGGCCGATTGCAGTGTCGCGACTGACCGTCTGCTGCCGTCCAGAAATCGCCGCTGGCTGTCGGGATCTTCCACCTTCTTTACGACCGCTTCTGTCGTCATACGGGTATTGTCAGCGCCGCCCCAGCAGACGTTTCCACGCGCTGGTCTTTAGCGGCTGGATGCCCAGAAGGGTTCGATAAGGCGCCGACTCCTCTTCCGTCAACGGCCGAGCGCCCCGCAGCATTTCAATGATCTCTACCATGCGGCAGAAATGATCGATGCAGTGCCAACAGCCCGTCACGTGCCGCTCCAACTCTTCGCGGCCTCTCCACGTCATACGGCCGTCCAGAATATCAAGGAACGTCTTAGGCGGCAGGCAGTCCTCGCCGCCCGCCGCCGCTGCCTCGCGCCCCAACGCCGCGCCGTTATCGGCCAGCAGGCTTCGGCGCCAGGCATCCACCTTGCCGCGGACCAACTCCGCGGCGCGGCCGCACACCTTGGCCACCGTCTGAGGAGACATCCGCAGCATGGCTCCAGTCTCCTCCGGCCCGTAGCGCATGCTTTCGATCCACGCGGCCTGCTTTTCGACCATCGTCAGGGGCTCCAGCGCGGCCGCCACGGTCTGCAGATCGACCGGGATCTCGGCCGCCGGCAAATCCAGCTCAGCCAACACCTTCTGGCGTAACTCCGCCAGAAACCACCGCTCCGGGACCGGCTCCAGCGTTTGAAACAGGCTCGATTGGGGTTTGCGCAGCCCCAGCAGCACGCGGTTGACCAGGCCGGCATCGTCCGAGCCGTAATGCGCCACGAGTTTCCTCGCTACCGGCACATAGTTGGCAACGAAATACGACCACCCCTCGGGCCGATCGGACCGGCAATCGCGGGCCATTTCGTAACAGGTATAAATCATCGGCACCTACGATCTTACCCAAGCACCCGCCTTTCACACACGACGCGTGCGACCCCGCTTGCGCCTTCCCGACAGCGGGAGTAAGCTCCGAGTAGAGGACATTCCATGAGGGTCTGGTTATCGATTGCATTAGGTTGCCTGCTGGCAGGAGGTGCCGCCGCACAACGCGGCGGCGGCGGTCACATGGGCGGAGGCGGTTTTCACGGCGGCGGCGGCATCGGGGGCGGCTTCCGGGGCGGCGGCGGCATCGGAGGCGGCTTTCGCGGTGGATTCGGAGGGTTCAACGGCTTTCGCGGCGGCGTCGGATTCAACGGCTTTCGCGGCGGCTTCGGTTTCCGGGGCTTCTACGGCGGCTATTGGCCCTATTACTACCCCTATCTGGGCTACGGCTGGGATTGGGGCGGTGGGTGGCCCTACTACGATTATGGCTCTCCGTACTATGATTACGGCTACGGATCTGCTGCCTACTATCCCTCTTATGGCGCTTCGCCGAACGTGACGGTGGTCTATCCATCGAATGCTCAGCCTGCGCCGGTATACGTGGAGCGGGCAACTCCGGTCACGCGCGAATACGATGAATACGGCCAGGAGATCCATCGGCCTGGAAATCCATCGTCATCACCCATCTACCTGGTGGCTTTCAAGGACCACTCCATCGCGGCGGCGGCGGCGTACTGGGTTGACGGCCGCACTCTCCACTATGTGACTCTGCAGCATGAGGAGAAGACCGCGCCGCTTGATTCCGTGGACCGCGATTTCAGCCTCCAGCTCAATCGCGAACGTCGGGTGCAGTTCCAATTGCCCCAGTAAATGCGGGCAGGCAAACTTCGCAGCCAGGAATGGTGGGGCCAGTCCGATTATGAGAGCTTCACGCGGCGCGCGTGGATGCGGTCGGAAGGCTTCACGTCCGAGGTGTTCCAGAACAAGCCCGTCATCGGGATTTGCAATTCCTGGAGCGAGCTGAACAACTGCAATGTGCACCTGCGCACGGTCGCGGAAGCCGTAAAGCGGGGCGTGTGGGCGGCCGGCGGCTTTCCCCTGGAGTTTCCCACCATTTCATTGGGGGAAGTCTTTATGCGGCCCACCACCATGCTCTATCGAAACCTGATGGCCATGGACGTGGAGGAATCCATCCGCGCCAATCCCATCGATGGCGTGGTGCTGTTGTGCGGCTGCGACAAAACCACTCCCGCGCAGCTCATGGGAGCAGCCAGCGCCGACATACCGGCGATCGTGGTTCCCGGCGGCCCCATGCTCAGCGGCCAGTGGAGGGACCGCCAGCTCGGCTCCGGCACCGACAGCCGCAAACTCTTCGACCTCTTCCGCATCGGCCGCCTCAGCGAAGAGGAATGGTGCGAAATCGAAGGCGGCATGTCGCGCAGCGCCGGCCATTGCACGGTCATGGGCACGGCATCCACTATGACCAGCCTGGCCGAAGCCCTCGGCATGGCGCTGCCCGGCTGTGCCAACGTGCCCGCGCCTGATTCCCGCCGCCTCGCCATGGCCGAACTGAGCGGGCGACGCATCGTAGACGTCGTTTGGGAGGATTTGCGTCCCTCCCGGATCATGACGCGCCAGGCACTCGAAAACGCGATCACCGTCGATATGGCCATCGGTGGCTCCACGAATGCCGTAGTCCATTTGCTGGCCATCGCCGGCCGCCTCGGCATCGAACTCGAACTCGGCGACTTCGACTCCATCTCGCGCCGCACACCGTACATCGCCAACGTGAAGCCATCGGGCGAGTATCTGATGGAGGATTTCTATTACGCCGGAGGGTTGCCTGCCGTCATGAAAGAGATCCTGCCCCTGCTTCACGGCGACATTCTCACCGTTACCGGAAAGACCGTGCGGGAGAACGTGGAAAACGCCGTCTGCCATCGCCGCGAAGTGATTCGCAGCGCCGGCGAACCGCTCCACTCCGAAGGCGGCACCGTGGTTCTGCGCGGCAGCCTCGCTCCCGATGGCGCGGTTCTGAAGCAAACCGCGGCATCCCCTCACCTTTTGCAGCATCGCGGCAAGGCCTATGTATTCGAGAATTACGACCAGATGCGCGCACAGATCGACAGCGACGATTTGCCGGTGGACCGCTCGACCGTGCTGTTGATGAAGAACTGCGGCCCGCACGGAGCACCCGGATTCCCGGAGTGGGGCCACATTCCCATGCCGCGCGTGTTATTGAAACAAGACGTCAACGACGTAGTCCGGATCAGTGATGCCCGAATGAGCGGGACCAGCTTCGGTACCGTCGTGCTGCACGTCGCGCCGGAAGCCGCTGTCGGGGGACCTCTCCACATCGCCCGGACCGGTGATGAGATCGAACTGGACGTCCCCGCGCGGAGAATCGATCTCCGCATTCCACCCGACGAGTTCGAGCGACGCATGACCGCCTTCGAGGCGCCGCCCCCGAAGTATGACCGGGGATACGGACGGCTGTTTCTGGAACACGTCACTCAAGCCAACCTTGGCTGCGATTTCGACTTCCTCAGAAAGAAGTAAGCCTCTAGCCTGGACTTCCACGGATAACCATTCACCTAAGCTTTAGGATGTGTCGGCCCGGTGTAGGTGGTCAGACGGAGTTTCAACCCATTCCACCAAGGGACAGCAACGGGTTTGGCGAGTCCCTGAGGCCAGGAGCATGGACAGGTGCGAGCGGCGATGGAAGCTGATCTGGACTTCGCGTTCGGTGATTGTGCCGCCGGCCCTGCCATGTGGCTGCGCCTGGGAGAAAGGCAAAGTGGAGCGTGCCGGCATCGGCTACTTGAGTCAAAA